>Ga0247727_10014414_pt1 | contig 13144 bp, 11 predicted proteins | sample WisWelCaveWW1625_FD_202498 | JGI IMG/M metagenome (GOLD analysis project Ga0247727, IMG submission 202498) | Biofilm microbial communities from Wishing Well Cave, Virginia, United States - WW16-25 | ecosystem: Environmental > Aquatic > Deep subsurface > Groundwater > Cave microbial mat | place...
ATGTGTGCCGCAGTTTCAGGATGGCCGGCTAGCAACATCGAACCAACGCTGGCCGCGAGCAACGCAGTCCAAAATGGACCCGGCCGTTGGACCAGTTTTTCGGTGAGCCAGAGCAGCACGGGAAGCCAAACTGCCACGCTACCCATGGGGTATTGCAACCACACGACCACGAAGCCACTGAATGGAAAATTCAGACCGGCAAACCAACGTCCGCGTCGGCCGAGACCCAATTCGTTTGCGAACAAGAACGCCCCGATGCCAGCCATGAATAGCTTCACCATCGCCATGACAACCCACGCGAACGGCGAGCCGGTGAGAAAGGAGACGAAATTGAGCGGATAGAACACGCCTGATTGAGCGTTTGCCAGTAGTGGTGCACCGCAGCCGGCATACGGATTCCAGAGCGGTACACGCCCGGCTCTCCACTCGCGCCCGGCCAAATCCATCCACGGCTCCATCTGGCAGGCAATATCTGTCAGCAGCCGGTTTGCCGGCTCGTAATCGGCCGCACCAGATTCGCGAAATGACTCGGTCGCGAGCAACCAGTCGGCTGCACTCAGCACGTAGCCGGGTCGCAAGGCATCCCAAAAGTATGCGGACTCCAATCCGATGAGCAGGCAGACAAAGGCGAGAATTTCTCTCGGTGCGGCCGCGCCCGTGGGCCGATTGAATTGATCGTGGCTCGATGCCGCGTCCATGCACACCTCATAGCCGGAATGGTTCGCAATCAGTCTGCTGCGATTGACCTTTTGTGGCGGGTCTCGATAATACCGCGGCTTGATTCGGGATGGAATCGACTCAGTCCAGTTGTCAATGTCCAGTTCCGGGAAACCAACGCCAAATCTGCCATGAGCACGGACGCTCACCGCACACCTCTGTTGTCGGGCACAGAACGGCGAAGCATCTTGCGCGAGTCGTTGGCAGTTCTGAGCAGCTCGCATGTAGCCACGGCCTGCGGGGTAATTCAAAACCTGATCGTGCTGGCGGTAGTCCCGCCACGACTCATCGGTATCTGGACGGCAGTGCGCACGCTGCTCGACTTCGGCAACTACAGCAGCCTCGGAATCAACCGGGCGGCGGGAGTGGAAATCGCCGTGGCCGCTGGCCGTGGTGATCCCGCACGAATTCGACTGCTCGCGAACGCAACGATGAGCCTGGAACTTTGTACGGCCGGGGTCGTCGCGATCGCGTTAATTCTTGCCGGTGCGATTCCGTCGCTCGAACCGGATTTGAGTTGGGCGGCTGCGTTCGCCGTGGGGGCCGGAATCGCGGTGATCAGTCGCTACCACGCCTTCAACCTCACGGTCCTGCGATCACTCAAAAAGTTTGGCACGCTGGCACGGGCCCGCGTGTTTGGTGCGGCGGCTGAGCTGATTTTATTTTCGGTCGCTGCCTGGTTTTTCGGTTTCCTTGGTTTGTTGGTGGCGGCACTGGTGGCCCAGTTCGTCAACGCATGCTTCGTACGAGCAGACGGCGGGCTGCGATTCAGTGCGGTTTGGGATCGAGCATTGATGTTGGGATTGTTGGCCAGCGGCTGGCCCATGGCGGCCGAGGCGCTGGCCATGTCGGCACTGCGAAGTGTGGATCGTTTTGTGATCGTCCGGTGCCTCGAAAACGGTGATCAGCAGCTCGGTTGGTACAAGATCGCAATCGTGATGGGTGCGTGGGCCTTCGATCAATCGAATCTCGTGGCCAATGTGATCTTCCCACGGTTGGGTGAAACCCTGGGCCGGACGCGCGATCCCGCGACTGTGTTGCGATTGGGTCTGCGCGCGGCTGAGGTGATCGCTCTGGCAATGGTGTTGTGTGCTGCGGCGTTATTCGTGCTCGGTGTTCCATTAGTACATTGGCTGCTGCCGGCCTATCGACCTGGGTTGGCGGCAACAGGTGGTCTGGTGGTTGCTGCATGCCTCTTGGGTACGTCGATGCCGATTCGCTACGCGCTGCTCACGATTCAACGAACGCAATCACTGTTGCTCGCCACGGGATTCGCGGCGAGCGTGGCACTCGGCGGAGGGATCGTGCTTTTATTTGACAGCGGCGATTTGGCCGGCGCCAATCTTGGGAGGCTTGCTTGGGTCAGTGCGGCCGCGGCTGGAATTCTGCTCGCTTCGACACTCGGGCTCTGTTGTGTGGTCCAACGGGAACTTGTGGCAGCCGCGGCTCGTGTGGCACTTGCCGTGACGTATCTCACCGCCGGTGCCGCACTGATTCAAAACCTACAGGAACCCATGCCCGTTGCAGTGCTCATTGCAGCAGTTTGGATCGCCATCCCCACTTGGTTGCTCGTTCGGCGCGTGGATTGGAAAGAACTTATTCGCAAACCTGTGCAAACTGGAGATCTCGCCGCGGATGTCACCGACGCTTCGTGAGCTTGAATCGAAATGTCAAAAACCCCAGTGGCGTGAAGTAGGCAGCTTGCTGGCCCGTCGATTCGCGCGCCCGCTGGCACTTTACGTCACGTGGCTCATCGTGCGCTTACCGATGTCGGCCAACGTGGTGACTGCGGCCACGCTTGTCGCCGGCCTGATTGCGGCAGCGCTATTGGGAGTCGGTTCCACAACAAGTTTCGTTGCCGGTGCGATAGTTCTCCAGCTTTGGTACGTGCTCGATCATGTCGATGGCCAAGTGGCACGGTTCCGGCGCAGCGAATCGGTTACCGGGGTCTACTTCGATTTCATGATGCACCACATCGTCCACCCGGCCGTCGCGTTTGCGATCGGCTTTGGAATCGCGGCTCAAACCGGCGAGCTTTCCTGGACACTGGCCGGCGCCGCGTTCGCGATCGGACTTGCAACGCTCTCTTTGTCGAACGACTGCCGGTACAAGGCATTCTTCGCGGAGTCGAAGAGGGGCGAATGGCGGAGGGCGGAGGGCGCAGGGCCAAATGCCGGCAAGGCCTGCGAACAATCGCGACGCCGTTTTGCCGTTCGCTTGATGCAGAAGTCGTGCGAGATTCCGAATATCGTAATCGCGGTTACATTGGTTGCGATGTCGATGCTCTGGAATGCAGCGGCGGGAGGCTTGGTGATTCAGATATACCTTGCGATCATGGCAATGATCGCCCCGCTGCTTGGCTTGGCTCGACTGGCTAGACAGGTCTGGCAGAAATCGATCGATGTCGAGTTTCGCGAATTCTTCGATACCAGCGGTACAACTGAACCCAGGTCACAGCAGTTCGATGAGCCACCGACGAAGCAAGCCGCATAGTCGTTACGGCTCGGCACTTTGCGAATTCACTTCCGGTAACCGGCCCTTTGCGAGCTATACTCCCATCAACGACAAGGCACAGACTTGCCAGATAGCCGCCCGCCTATGAACCACCCTTATGCCTTGTCTGGCCGATAACCCCAACCTATACTCCAACTTAGGACACGCCGCACTCGATCTCGTGGAGGTTCCAGCCTTGCACGCCCATTGTTTTCGCACACTCATCGCGCCGTTTTTCTTGGCCCTGGCTGCCACTGCAATTCTGCCGGTCGCGGTTTCACGCGGTGCCGACGACGAACCCATTGTCGCGGGCTATTGGGCCGTCGAAGACATCAAGGAGGGAATGAAAGGCTACGGCAAGACGGTGATGCACGGAACGGAGATTGTGAAATTCGATGTCGAGGTGTTGGGTGTGCAGCGCAATTCGAGTCCCGGCCGTGATACCGTGCTGGTGCGGCTGAGCGGCTGTCGGCTGGAGCACACGGGAATTATCGCGGGCATGAGCGGCAGCCCGGTCTACGTCGAAGACAAATTGCTCGGCGCCGTCGCGTTCGCTTGGCCGTTCGGCAAGGAACCGATTGCAGGCGTCACCCCGTTCGCACAGATGGTTGGCTTTGCGAGCAGTTTGCGTAAAGACTATCTGGCGGACGCCAAGGGAGCACAACCGGCCGCCGTACTACCCAATCTCAAACTTCATGAATACGACTTCCGCTCGGCGTTGCTCAACAAACCCCAGCCCGCACTCGCCGATCCAAATCTCGTGCTCGGCATGAATCGGATCAAGACTCCGCTAGTGATGTCGGGCTTCTCTCCCAATAGCGTGCAGATGTTGAGCGACCTGATCGAACCGATGCACATGATGGCGGTGTCGGGCGGCCGAGCATCGAGCGACGTAATGGCCGAAGCGGCCGGCAGGCCGCTCGAACCGGGCTCGCCGCTCTGCGTCGCGATGGTGACCGGCGACTTTGATATCTCCAGCGTCGGCACGGTCACGCACGTCGAGGGCGATCGTGTTTACGGCTTCGGGCACCCGATGTTCTCGCTGGGCAAGTGCGAATTCCCGCTGATGAACGGCTACATCCACGTCGTGTACCCGCGGCAGACCGTGAGTTTCAAGATGGGTTCGCCGCTCAAAACCATCGGCGTGCTCGACACCGACGTGAGCACTTGCGTGGCCGGGCGGCTTGGAAAGCGCCCGCACATGGTACCGATGGAACTTTCGATCAAGCGTCAGGGCCAGCCGGTCCCGCACAACTACAAAGTCGAGATCGTTCCGCAAAAAGAGCTGTTCGCCTCGATGGTCTTCTCGGTGCTCACGGGAGCGATCGACACGGAGGGTAACCTGCCCGACGAATTGACCATGAAGGTCAGCACGACGATTCAACCGAAGGGCCACAAGCCGCTTGTGGTCGAGGACGTTTATGCCGGCGACCAGTACAGCGGCCAGTTTGCCCCGATGCTTGCCTACGGAATCGTGCCGAACCTCTTGAACATTCTCGTGCGAAATCCGTTCGAGGAAGTGGAGATCGAATCCATCCGCACCAACACCGAAATCCTCGACAGCCGCAACTCGGCATCGATCGAACGGGTTCGATTGAGTTCTGATGTGTACGAGCCGGGTGACAAGCTCGTCGCCCAAGTGGAGCTGGAACCGTACAAGGGATCGCCGCAACGGGTGGATGTCAGTCTTAATCTGCCGGAAAACTTGCCTCTTGGCGTTTATCAAATGATGGTGTGCGATTCGATAAACTCAATTCGATCTGAACTGCGCAATCAACCGCACATCCTGCAGCCACAAAACCTGGATCAACTGGTTCGCGCGTTGGAGCTTCAAGTGTCAGAGCGGCGAACGAACGTGTATCTTCGAGTGATGACGCGCGACTTTGGCGTTTCGCTGGAGGGCCAGGCAATGCCGAACCTGCCGCATTCGATGGCCCAGATTCTAACCACGCGCCGCCGCAGCGGAGTTTTGCCTATCCGAACGGAACTGGTTTCAAAATCCGAAACGCCCTTTGTCGTTCAAGGGGCCCAGGTGATGCAATTCCAGGTCGTCGCGGACAAGAAACTGTATCAGTGAGAAGAGGATCACGAAGCGAGGAAAGCTATGCGCAAGGTGCTAATCATTTGCGTTGCAACTTTGGCGACCATCTCCGTCACCGCCTGGGCCGGCAAGGTTGATACCTGGCGACAGGGCTCGGCAGCCGATTTTGAAAAAGGCAAGGCCAAGCAAGTCGTGATCAGCGACCGCGGCCAAATCCGGCTCAGCCGTGAATTGAAACCGTGGAGCGATCTGGCTGCCTCGTATATCTGGGACATCGTTCAAGACAAAGACGGCAACATTTTCGCGGCGACCGGCGAAGAGGGCAAGATTTTCAAGGTCACGCCGGACGGCAAGGCCACGGTCTTGGGCGACACCGACGAGCAGCACGTGTTTACGCTGGCCCTGGCCCCGGACGGAACGCTTTACGCCGGAACGGCACCCGGCGGCCTCGTCCTGAAAATCACCGCCGACGGCAAAACGACGACGCACTTCAAGACCGGGAAGAACTACGTCTGGAAACTCGTGCTGGACCCGCAGGGTGTCCTGTTTGCGGCCACCGGCACCAAGGCTGAAATTTTCAAAATCGCGGCCGATGGCCAAGGGGCGAGCTTCTACGCCGCGAAGCAGAACCACATGGTCTCGCTCGCACTCGCGAAAGATGGAACGCTCTACGCGGGGTGCGACGGCGACGGATTGATTTATCGCATCAATGCACAAGGAAAAGCGTTCGTGATGTACGACGCCGCCCAGGAGGAAATCCACACGCTGCTCGCACTCGATGACGGCACGTTGTACGCCGGTACCAGCAGCCCAGCCCAGCCGATGCCCGGTCGGCCGCCCGGCGGGCTCCTGCCGCAACCGATTCCTCCGTCCGGTACGTCATCCGGCCAGACCGGAGCCGCTGATCTAGCCGCGAAAAAAGACGAAACCGTGAAAGTGCAGACAGGGCAAAGTTCGTCCACACGACCTTCCACCGACGGCTCGCAGCCACCGACGGGCAGCACGCCGCGGCCCCAGCCCGGCCAAAACGCCGTCTATCGCATCGGCACCGACGGCAGCGTTCGCGAAGTTTTTCAAGACCGTGTGCTCGTGTTGAGCCTGGCGCGGCAGAGTCAACGGCTGCTGGTCGGAACCGGCCAACAGGGGCAACTCTTCGATCTCGACGACTTGGCTCGCGAGCGTAGCGAAGTTGCTCGACTCGACCACGGGGTGATTACGTGCATGACTCAGCGGCCGGACGGCACGGTGGTCATCGGCACCGGCGACCCGGGAAAACTTTATACGCTCACCACGGCCCACACGGCCGAAGGCACGTTCGAATCTCAGGTGTTCGACGCGGGAATGATCAGCCGTTGGGGTGCGATTCGCTGGCAGGCCGATACACCCGAAGGCACCAAGGTCACGCTCGCCGTGCGCAGCGGAAACGTCAAGTCACCGGATGACACTTGGACCGATTGGTCCGTCGATCAGATTGATCCGCAAACGGCCACGGTCCCCTGCCCCGCCTCGCGATTCGTTCAATTTCGAGCGACACTCAAATCGGCACGATCCGAACTTTCCCCCACACTCCGCTCCGTCATGGTTCGTTACATGACTTTGAATCAGGCGCCCGAGGTCACCAAAGTTGAGATTCCCGACGTGGGCGAAGGCGACGGCTCAACTCGCCAGTCGAAACTCAAGGTCAAGTGGGAAGCACGCGACCCGAACAACGACGAGCTGGAATACACGGTTTTCTTCCGCAAGGAAGGCTGGAAGAACTGGGTGCGGTTGCCCGACAAGCAGACGAAAAAGGAATTCGATTGGGACATCGACTCGGTGCCGGACGGTTTCTATCGCGTGCGAGTCGAGGCAGCCGACCGGGCCGACAATCCGCCGGACAACGTCTTGAACGGAGCCCGCGAATCGGTCTTGTTTGCAGTCGATCACTCACCGCCCGCCGTCGAGGTCAAAACCGCCGAGGCCAAGCCAGGCGAGATCGCGATCGAGGTCCGCGGCAGCGACGCACTCTCACGCATCGTTGGCGCCAGTTACTCAATCGATTCAGGCCCCTGGTCCAAGATTTTCCCGGTGGACCAGATCTTCGACTCAAAGGCCGAGTCGTTTCGGTTCGCCCCGGCGGACCAGAAGCCCGGCAGTCACGTCATCATGGTTCGCGTCGTTGATGGCGCGGGCAATGTCGGCACCGGCGACATGATGTTCTCGGTGGATTCGCCCGTGCGCAATTAGTTCACGCCGTCGCTTGATATTCAAATCTGGTTTGGTCATATTCGGCCCACCGCGGTGCTTCCTATTGGCCAGTTGGTCCTGGGGAGATTCATCATGACAAACCAGTTCAGTCGTCGCTCGTTTTTGGCTCATTCGATTGCCGGCCCGGCCGCGTTTTCCGCCACGTGGGGATCGGAACCCCTTGCCACGGCGGCCCGGCCGACCAGGCTTGTTCCCGCCAGCGAAAAGATCCGCGTGGGATTCATCGGTGTCGGCGGCATGGGCAGCGGCACGCTCAATGGCTTTTTATCCCATGCCGATGTTGATGTGCCGGCCCTGTGCGATGTGTACGAGCCGAACCTCAATCAGGCCCGCGAAAAGGTGGAAAAAGTTCGCGGCACCGCGCCGAACGTCTACAAGGATTTCCGGCATGTGCTCGACCGCAAGGACCTCGACGCCGTGGTCGTTTCCACTCCAGATCACTGGCACGCGTTGCCGTCGATCGTGGCCTGCCAAGCCGGCAAGGATGTCTATTGCGAAAAACCGCTGAGCTACTCGATCGCTGAGGGCCAAGCGATGTTAAAGGCCGCTCGCTACAGCAAGCGAGTCACGCAGATGGGAACTCAGGTTCACGCGGGAGAGAATTATCACCGCGTGGTCGAGATCATTCGGTCGGGCGGGCTGGGAAAGATTCATCTGTGCCGTGTGTGGATCGCGATGACTCGCGAGCGCGACAACCGGCTGGGCCGTCCGGCGGAAAGCGAACCGCCAACGGGTTTGGATTGGGATTTTTGGCTCGGGCCGGCGCCCAAGCGGCCATTCAATCGCAATCGCTTCTTGTTCAACTTCCGCTGGTTTTGGGACTACGCCGGCGGCGTGCTTTCGGACATGGGCTGCCACATCATGGACCTGGTTCACTGGTCGATGCAAGTGAGCGCACCGCTCAGCGCGGTTTCGTCCGGCGGCCGATACGCGACGGAGGATAATTGCGAAACGCCGGATACTCAGGACGTGATTTATGAGTATCCCGGCGCGGCCGGCAAGCCCGCGTTCAACGTCGTGTGGTCGCACATGGCCGCAAATGGCCACGGTTTCGAGGGCAGAGGGCTGGGCATCGCATTCTTTGGCGACAATGGCACTCTTGTCGCCGACTACGGCGGCTACAAAATCTTTCCCGAAAAAGACCGCATGGACGGCTGGACTGAGCCAGAGAAATCGCTGCCGCGATCCGTCGGGCACCACCGCGAGTTTCTCGATTGTCTCCGATCCAGAACGCGTTGCAGTTGCGATTGGGAATACGGTCACCGACTTACTTCGGCTGTGCTGCTGGGCAATGTGGCTCTCAAGGCGGGCACGAAGATTCGCTGGGACGCCGAGCGGCAGCATTGTTTGGACTCGGCTGGCAAACCGGACGCCGACGCTAACCGGTTCTTGAGCCGCGAGTATCGAGCCCCCTGGAAACTGCCCGTGTGACGGTACTGACGTATTCCATTTTGCGAATTGGCCGCGTATGATGTGCCCGTTCATTGACGGGGTGCGAACGTGTCCAAGATTGTGTTAATGACTCTCGCGGCTGTGTGCCTCCTGGCTGAGGCCATTTCCTCTCCTGTCGCTGCACAGGGAATCGCTCAGGCCGAAATCATCGTGCCGCGGATCAACATGTTCACCATCAACACCTCGGTATCGGTGCCCGACCGGGGATACACGTCGCTTGGCGGGGTACGCAATGCCTCGACGATCCGAAACGAGTTCGCTCCAGGTTTCGGGCGTGGGTACGCCAGCCGAATCTCGGGCTCGGACGCCGGGGTGCGCGTTTGGATCCATGATTTCCAGGAACTCGAGGAGGAGTTGGGCAAGGGTGATGGAGCGAACAGTTTCGCGTCGAGCGGCTTTTCGGCAAGAATCCGGCAATATGGAAGAAACGAATCGCACTTTGAAAAGGAAACTCCGTCGGCTGAACCCACCAAGCCGTCGCAGCAGTCGCGAGAACTCGCCGCCTCGCCCAAGGCCGATCATGCCGCCGACTTCTTGAAGCGCGGCCAAGATGCGGAGCAACGCGGCAAACTCAAGGTCGCGGCACTCTATTACAAATCCGTTGTAAGTCTGGGTGCCACTCCGAGCGCCCGACTGGCCCAAGACCGTCTGAACTCGCTCGAATTCAAGATCGCCGGCCGTTAGCCACTGATGCCCAACGCCGCGCCGCGCCAGCCGCTGACCATTCTCGATGCGATGCTTCTAATTGCCGGCGTCGCCCTCGGCCTGTGGCTGTTCCTGGATGAGATTGATTTTCGATCGCTTTTCGTTGAGCCGGACGATGAGGAATGGCTGGTGACAATGGTCTCCCTGCTGGCCGGCGCGTCGCTCGCCGCTGGGCCGCTGATGCTGGTGCATAAGCTGCGGTCGCGGCTGCGATGGCGAACCGGTGCGTTTCTCTGGTTCGGCCTCAGTGTGGCCTGCTGGGGGCTGGCACCTGCGATTGCCATGGCCCGATTGAAAATCGTCCCCGACGAAGGCATGGCAGGGCCGTGCTTCATTTACACCATTCCGCTCATGGGCCTGTTTGTTTTCGTGAGTTGCCTGGTGGGAGGTCGGCCGGTTGCCGGTTGGTGGAGTTGTCGTGGATCATGGCCGGAATGGCTCGGCATGTGGTTTGTCGTCGCCTGGGCCGCCACCGGGGCCTATGTGCTCTTCCTGGTCTATAAAGACATCTTTGATTAGCGATTCCGTATCTGGATCGCGAGGATCCCATGCGACCAACCAGATTCTGCTTTGTACTCTTGCTGGTTAGCACCGTGCTGAATCCAGCATGCCTTGCTCAGGTTAATCTCGACGAAGACGTCGCCTTCCACGGTTCATATCTCTACTGGGACGCTGAAGGTAAGTTGAATCTTGTGTTGCGCGGGCGGTTCTTCGAGCCGGAGAAGAATAGTTTGGCGCGCCGCTTGACGCGCGACCGCGTGATCATACCGACTCTGTTTGGCTTCATAGGCAAGAAACCAACCGACTTCGACGAGGCATCGCGGGGCCTGATGGTTGAGCGGCTGTCGCCATTCCTGTTTGAAGGCGAATCGGGTGAGTCGCTCAAGATGCGAGTCGTTGGCCGAGGTGGGGCTGTAACCATCACGCTTCCTGAAACCGAAACGGGAGGACATTTCGCTTTCAGGACGGCCACTGCCGGAGAGCGGCCTGTGACAGACCTGGCTGCCAATGGCAAGGACTTGCACGTGCAGGTTGTGGTGCCGGATAAAGACCCGCGAAAGATCGCGACGCGGCTGCCGATACCACTGCGGCAACCGAAGCTGCTAGTGATCTCGGATGTCGATGACACCGTGCGAATCGCCGAGGTCATCGATCGCCGGCGCATGGTCGAACGCGTGTTCCTACACCGCTACGAAGCTGTCCCAGGCATATCGGCGATCTACAACCAGCTAGCCGAGCGCGGCGCTCAGTTCCATTTTGTCTCCGGTTCACCTTGGCAGATCGCTCCGGTGATCGAGGAGTTTCTAGCCAAGACCAAGTTTCCTCAGGCCACGCTGCACTGTCGCCAGCTCAATTGGGACTTCTGGAACAGTGACCCGCTGCACACCAAAGAGTTCAAGGTCGCCACGATCGAAGAATTACTTCAGCAGTTCAGTACAGGCAAAGTCCTGATGATCGGCGACGACGGCGAACACGATCCGGAAGTTTACTCGGAGATTTGCAAACGCCACCCGGATCGCATCGCTGGCGTTTGGATTCGCCGAGTTCGCGAAACCTGGGACTCCTCGCGCCTGGCCGGCCCAATGGATTTGCTCGGTGTCGATCACTGCACTGCCTTTCAGGACGCAAGTGAGTTGAAAGTCGCTTTGAAAAAAATCAATCTCTCGCGATGACCGGGCCTACATCTCGCCATTGCCGTCCGCCCGACGGAATTGCGCGACGAGTTGGGAACGCGAGTGGACGCCAAGGTCTTTATAGTTTTGCTCCACGTGCCAGTGGACAGTCCGTTCTCTGCCGTGGAGTTTGACCGCGAGTTGCTTCTCACAATCGCCTTCCAGCAGCAGTTCGAGCACCCGCTTCCGCCTGGGCGGGAAATGCGCCACGCGAAATGCGGCGTCGGCTGGTTCCAACACGCGAGCGACAGGCGTTTCAACGTCTTCCGCACCGCCATCCGGCCCCTGCACTTCTGGGGCATGATCCGACAGTTCAAGCATCACCTCACCCAGCCGCAGCAACGTACCCACCCGAATCTTGGCACTCCGCACCCACTTACCATCCACAAACGTCCCATTCCTGCTCACCAGGTCACGGATCAACAATTTACCGCCATCATTCACCAGCGTCGCGTGCTGCCGCGACACCGATTCATGCCAAAGCCGAATATTGCACTCCTCCGCCCGGCCGATCAAATGGCACCCATGCCCAATCCGCCAGGCCCCCGATTCCAGTCTCGCGCCGCAGATCGAAAGCCATTTGTCGTTGTTCACGGTAGCTCTCTCTTCGAATCAATTGGACTTTTCACCTTCTTCTGACTCAAAGTGAAAGACTGCACTTTAACCCTTGATCAAGTAATACCCGCCGACCAACAGGAGCAAGACGCCGAAGACCAGCCCCACCATCTGGCCCGCTGCGAAGGCACCGCCTGGTGCAGTCTGCGCTTTGCTCATCAACTTGCCGCCCAGGATTTAACAGTCCCCAGGCAACTCCAACTGCACCAAGAATGCGGTTACGCATGGCAAGTTACCCCCTCTGGAAATCGCTACCCTGACGATTCAGAAAAAACAGTTTCTGACACCTTTGTGGCTCCCCGGGCTCTGCGCTTCAATTTCCACAAACGCGCGACATCGGGAAAAAAGTATTTCAGCGCGGCGAGATTCACACCATCGCGGGCATGCCACCAACAAGCTGGGTAGTGAAAATTCAGCCTCGGTACCGCTGGCAGCAGGCGGTTTCCATATCGTACAAACGACCTGAAAAACCCTGGGTACTGTCTTGCGGCCAGGATACCGCAGAACGACAGAATCTCGATGATCGTACCGCGCTGGGATTCATCCACATTGACAACCTTACGAATGCACCTTGCGGCATCCGACGCGCCGGCCTTGTCGGGCAACGCACTAACCGAATCAAGTAGCTTCAGCATTTGTTCTACTCCAGTTTGGCGCGCTTCCGGGTCAGGCTGGTAGCACCTGCGAAACTGGGCGAGATCGAACGCAATGTAAATCAACCAAAGATGCCTGACGCCGGCCCACTTCAAACGTTCAAAATTCAGAACGCTTACATCCATGTTTCGCTGGTGGTAGTGTGCACCGCATACGTCGCACAACACCACCAGGCTCCCACTGCATCGTCCCTTGTGCGGCCGAAGCAGGCGGCCCACGGCGTAACTGCCCAATGCAGAACGCAAGTCCAATCGTCCGCTACTCAACGACTCCAGGAACGCGCTCGAAACCTCTGAACGCTTTGTCAGGTTCACGTTGTTAACGACTTCCTCGACAATCTCATCGTGCGTGAATGACCGCTTGGGAAACATGACGCCATGCTTCCTTGCATAGGTATAGTCTTCCTTGGAGACGTGGCGGTGCCATTGGGGAATCCATCCCTTCGAACCCCAACAGTAGTTGAGACGAAGAAAAGACTGCCATGTCGGAATTGGGCGAAGCGGTAACGCGCGTACTTTCTACGGGCCGTTCGGGGAACGGTTTTTTT
>Ga0247727_10014415_pt1 | contig 13144 bp, 9 predicted proteins | sample WisWelCaveWW1625_FD_202498 | JGI IMG/M metagenome (GOLD analysis project Ga0247727, IMG submission 202498) | Biofilm microbial communities from Wishing Well Cave, Virginia, United States - WW16-25 | ecosystem: Environmental > Aquatic > Deep subsurface > Groundwater > Cave microbial mat | place...
CGGCTGGCAGACGTTAGTCCGGCACGCCAAGAACGACGCGACGATTCTGGCGGCGTTGACCTACAGCTATGACAACGTCGGCAACCGCAATGGCTGCGTCGAGCAAAGCGGCGACCGTGTGACCTGGAGCTACGACACGACCTACCAGTTGACCCGCGAGCAGCGGTCCGGCGCGAACGGCTACGACATTACCTACACCTACGACGCGACCCAGAACCGTCTAACCAAGTTGCAGTCGGCCATCACGGCCACCTACAGCTATGATGCGGCCAACGAGCTGCTCACGGAGCAGACGCCGACTCAGACCATCACCTGCTCGTACGACAGTCAGGTCCATCTCGATGAGAAAGATGCAGCCGGGCAACTGACCACGATGGCGTGGAACGGCGCCGGTCAGATGTCCGGCATGACCCTACCCTCCGGCGCGCTGCTGACCATGACCTACGACGGCGAGGTCTGATTCTACCGATCGAGCCACTTTCCCATTGTCGTCGGACGGTGCTGACGGAGCCGCTCAAGCAGACGGGCCGCGTCGTCCTCGACCACCAGCAGTTCGCGATGCTCAGACTTCAGGAAACCGTCGGTCACCGCACGATTGAACTGCTCAATCAGTGGATCGAAGAACCCGCCGACGTTGAGCACGCCGACGGGCTTGTGATGTAGACCAAGTTGATTCCAGGTCAGCGCTTCGAGCAGTTCCTCGAAGGTGCCCAGGCCGCCGGGCAACGCGATGAATGCGTCGGCAAGTTCGGCCATCGTGGCTTTGCGTTCGTGCATGCTGTTCGCGATTACGAGCCGCGTCAGTCCGGTGTGAACGAGCGCCGGCACCTCGAACATGCGCGGCAACACGCCAATGACTTCTCCGCCCGCGGCGAGCGCCGCGTCGGCCAGCGTGCCCATCAATCCAACGCTCGCGCCACCGTAGACGAGACCGATTCCGTTCTCGGCTAACCTCGTTCCCAACTGCGCCGCAGCACGGGCCGGGGTTTCTGCAAAGCCCGTGTTGGATCCGCAGAACACGCAAACTCGCCGAAGCATGTTCATGAAGCGGCCTCCGCCACGCGAATGCGCGATGCGCGCGTTGGCGGACCACCAAGCTTGGCGAACCTAACGGCCAGCGCCTCGCCCTCCCAGGCGGCCATTGCCGAATCCCCCGCCGCCCAGTCCGCCGCCCAGCCCGCCACCGAGTCCGCCGCCCAGCCCACCTCCGAGTCCGCCGCCCAGTCCGCCGCCCAGTCCGCCACCGAGTCCGCCGCCCAGTCCGCCAGTCAGACCCAACAAGTTTGGTATTTGGGTGCGAGCATAGGTGGGGATCGTCGATCCGCCGAAGAGTACGGCCAAGCCACCCGAATAAACGTGGCGAGGCTTGATGACCGCCACGCGTTGCGGCGCCTCGTCGGTTGGCCGCGTGACGACAATGAGCTGGTTGAGGGCGTCATCTGAGGTGACGGTCGCAATGTCGGGCGGCAAGGGCAGTACGCCGCCACCGGAAGCCGGGCCGCCGCGGTTGGCGCCGACTTGCGCGCGGGCCGAACTGAGTGAAAGCAGCATGCACAGCACGGTAAGCAAACGAGTCATCGTAGTCCTCCTGAAAATCAGTGTGAGCAATACGCTCTGGCCGGTCAGGTGGTTACGCGATTGCGTCGTGCGCGGTCGGGTAGGGGAAGGCGCGGCTCAACCGCGATCACGCGCCACCGTCCCGCTTCCAATGCAAGATGGTAGCGGGCTTTAAGCACTCCGCCTTCGGCACCGGTGACAGCGACATCGAAGAACGCGCGCTGGGCTTCGACCGACGAGTCTTCGAGTTTGAAGTTCCTGGAGCGCACGAACTCCGGAAAAGCAAGTTCGATCATGGACCGGAATTGAGCCAGCTCCATGCGCTCCTTGAGGCCGTCCGCGGCGAACGTAAAGGCTTTGGCGAAGTCGGCGCGCTGGAGCGCGGTCAACTGCGCCTGCATGGTTTCCTTCGGCCCCAGCCAGGCACGCCGCATCACCAAGCGTTGCGCCACCAAGACAGTCAGTAACCCCAGTAGCAGCAGTGGCAAGGCCCAATGATAAACGTAACGACCGGTCCTGGGTTGAGCGGCCGGAGCTTCGGGAGTTGTCACCTACGCGCTCGCTTCCAGCACCCGAAGGGTGCGCGCGTAGCGATCCAACTCGGCTTCCAGCGTCGGCAACTCCTGGAGGCGCTCATCGACGGTCGCGATTTCCCACTGTTCGTCGTCGTACCCCGGTGTTACGCAGACGTGGTAGGGAGCCACTCCCGGACTCAAACGAATGACACGAGTCTGCCAGTTGACCGGAGCATAACCCAACTGCGTGTCGTCGAAAACCGCGTTCTGGGTCGCCTCGCGCCGCGCCGCGTATTTGGGGTCGAGGCGGACCACGCTTTGCCATTGCTGCACGGTCTTCTCGATCTCGTTGCGCAGGAAATAGCAGAGCCCCAGGTTGCTGTGGGTTACCGGATTCGCCGGTTCCAATTCAATGGATTGGCGGAAGCTGGCAATGGCTGGCTCGTATTCCTTGTTCTTGGCGAGCACCAGTGCCAGGTTGTTGAAGTCGGGAGCGTGATGGTCGCGGATCTTCACGGCCCGGCGCAGGGCAGTGATCGCCGGCGTCATTTTTTCGATCTGATAATAGGCCAGGCCCAGGTTGCCGAACAGGTCCGCATTCTCCGGTTCATGTTCCTGCGCGCGCTCCCAATTTTGAATGGCTTCCCGCGTGCGCTTTTGCAACGCGAATGCAACGCCCAGATTGTAGTACGACTCCGTGAGCTCCGGCTTCAGTTGGAGCGCCTTCAAGAACCCGGCGGTGGCCAGGTCATTCGTTCCCATGGCGGCGTTGCACAGCGCGAGGTTATAGTGCGCCTCGGCCAGGGTCGGGTCCTGATCGAGGGCCAGGGTGTACTCCCGGGCGGCGCGCGCAGTATCGCCTTGCGAATGGTACAGGTGGCCGAGGGTGAACCGCGCGGGCGCTGAGCGCGGCTCTGAACGCAGGGCCATCTGCGCGGCTTTGATGGCTCGGTCGCTGTCGCCGAGGGCGATGCAGGCGAGCGCCAGGTTCAGGTTGGCCGTGCTGGAGTGGGGATTGATTTCCACCGCGCGCTCAAGGTGCGGCAAGGCGGCGGTCGACTGCCCCATCCGGATCAGCGCGGCCGACAGATTGATCCGCGCGTCCACCTCCTGCGGACGGTGCTTCACGCACTGGGTGAGGAGCGGCACGGCCATCTCCGCGCAGCCGTGCGCCGTGTACAGGCTGCCCAGGTTGAACGCTGCTTCTACCGGCGGTCGTTTTGCCGTGATCGCTTCGTGCCAATCGACCGCAGCCTGGTCGTAATCGCCCAGAGCGAGATGAATCAGTCCCAGATTCGACAACGACGGTGGATTATGCGGCTCCAGGAAGCTGGCTCGCAGCAAGTGACGAAACGCTTCACCCAGTTTGTGCTCAAGACACAGCAGTCCCCCGAGGTTGGTGAACGCGCGCGCATGACCGCGATCAAGCTGGAGCGCACGTCGAAACTGCCGCGACGCTTCGTCTGCGCGCCCGCCCAGGTACAGCAACACTCCGAGGTTGTTGTGTGCGTCAGCCGAGGCTCCCAATTCGGTTTCGACGCTGCGGATCAGGCTCAAACCCTCCTCCTGCTCCCCCGATTGAAACATCAACAGTCCGAGCCGGTTGCGAATCGAGGCATGGCGAGGGTTCAAATTGGCGGCCTGCTGGAGCAAATCAATGGCGACCCTGGCTTCGCCTCGACGCGAGCGGGCATGCCCCAGATTCGCCAGCGGAACCCAGTCCTGCGGTGCGAGTTGTGAGGCCTTCTGGAACATCGCCACCGTTTCCGGCGCACCCTCACGCGCCAGCGCGACGCCGAGGTTGTTGTATAGGGCAGAGCGTTGGCCGTCGGCGTTGATTGCGTGTTGGAGCTGTTCGCGAGCGCGCTGGAGTACGCCGCCTTCAAACAGCTGCGCCGTCCCCAACACGGCGTTGGCGGCAGCGTCGTCCGGTGATTCGCTCAAGGTTTCCCTGGCCCACTGGATCGCGCCCTCCAGGGCGCGGTTGCGCCGCCGCCGCGTGACGGCCCGCTTGAGGTAGTAGGCGGCAATCCGCACGATATGCCAGAGCACGCCGGGCTTGTAGCCGATCAGTGCGCCGCCGAGTCCGCCCACCACGGCGCTCAGCAACTGCACCAGTCGCGGCGACTGGCTATGCCCTCCCCAAAACCACAGCGCCATCGCGGTGAACACGGCGTAGACGATCGGCATGATCCAGCCGCGACGCTGCTCAAACCACAGGTCCAGGGGCATCTTCGCCCGGCGAACGGAAAGCGGATGCTGCATGACTCCGCATTTGCGGCACACCGAAGCTTTGGCGCCCAGCGGCGCCTTGCACCACCGACAGACCTCGTTCACAACGGTCTCCCTGATCGCCTCATGGGTTGCCTCCGCCACCAAGCTCCGACCGCAGTTTTCGCCATTCGGTGGAGGGAATCGGCTCCACCAGTCGTTGGGCATTGAGCCGCGCCCCAAGTGCTATATGTGTGCGCGCTTCCAGGTCGATCAGCTCGGTGAGGAGCGTCGGCATTCGCCACAACCGAGCGGTGCGGTCGCTGGAAGTCGTTGCCAGACAGACACCCCCCGCCGAGAACACCAGATCGGTAATCGGGCCCTCGTGGCGCCAGCTTCGGCTGCGTCGCAGCCAATTGGCAGTCTCCCAGATCACAACCTCGTTGTGGACGACTGCCACCAGGACCTGGCCCTCCGGACTGAACAGCAACCGCGAGACGGCGCCCTCGTGGCGCAGAGTCGGTCCCAGGACACTTCCGGTGTGCGCATTCCAAAGCCGAACGGTGTCGCCCTTGGCGGTAGCAACCAGCTCGCCACCCGGATGAAAGGCAAAGTCACTTACGGTGCCCTCATGCTGCAACGCCTCGCAGTGCATTTCCAGGGTGTCGGTCTCCCACAATCGCAGGGTCGTGCCGCCGGCCAGTGTCGCCAGGAGCCGACCGTCGGGACTGAACTGCAACCGCGTGAGATTACCCTGCTTGGGCAGCGTACGCGCAACGAGCTTGCCCTCCTGCGTTTCCCAGAGGATACCTTCGCCGAGCGAAGCGGTGGCCAGTTTGCCAGCGGGACCGAAGACTGCCGCTGCCACGGCACCGGTGTGAGGCAAGGGTTGGCCGATGAGCTGTCCACTCGGGAGCAGCCAGAGGCGAACGGCATTGTCGACCGTTACCGTGGCCATAAACTTTGAATTCGCGCTCAGGGAAATGGACCGCACCGGTCCGGGATGTAGCAGCGGCGCGCCGAGGGGTTGAGTGTTGAGCGGATTCCACAGCCGGACCGCACCATCGCTCGCCCCGGTGACAAGGAACTGGCCGTTCGCAGCAAACTCCAGCGCGGTGACTTCGCCTCCCAACTTTATCGGCTGGCCGTAAGGCTGGCCGTTTTGCGTGACCCACAAGCGGACATTGGTATCCGGCGAGCCGGTCGCCAGCAGACGGCCATCCGGAAGGAAGCGCGCGATCGTGGCTTCGCGCACATGACGTAATGGGGCCGTCGCCAACGGACCAGGCCCGACGATGGGGCTCACCTTCCACACCCGGGCGGTGGCATCGCTGGAGGCGGAGGCCAGGCAACTCCCGTCGGCATTGAACGCCAGCGCCCACACCTCTTTTTGATGGCGTAGCAGTTGCAGCGGACTGGTCCAATTGGTCGTCTCCCAGAGGCGGATCGCCCCGTCCTCCGAACCGGTGGCAAGCAGCTTGCTTTCCGGGCTAAAGCAGACGCAGGTGGTGGCTGCGTTGTGCGGCAGCACGGTTCCGTGTGGGTGACTGATCCCCGCCACTCCCCACAGCTTGACCGTCCCGTTGTCGCAGGCCGTGGCCAGCAATCGGGCGTCGGGGCTGAAGGCTACACCGGTTACGGTTGCCTCATGTTGCATGGCTTCTTCGCCGCCGGTGCGGATCAGTCCGCGGGCACGCCGTGAAGTTAGTTCCCAGATCATCGCCTGGCGGTCCTCAGAGCCCGAGGCCAGCAGTTTGCCGTCGCGGCTGAGGGCAACACAGGTAACCGCTCCGTCGTGATAACGCAACTGAGTCGCGCGCGGCGCGCCGCTGCCCAGTTCCCACAGCCATACGCAGGAATCGCCACAGCCGGTCGCCAATAGTTTTCCGTCCGGCGCGAACACGACCGAGGTTACGCGGTCGTCGTGCGAAAGCGCCCCGCCGACGCTCTGACCGGTGGCTGCGTCCCAGAGATAGGCGTTGGTCCCGGCCGCGGTGGCGACCAGCTTGCCATCGGCGCTCCAGGCGATGGCTTGCGTGGGATCGGGGTGGCTGAGTTGCGCCCGCTGCGCGCCGGAGGCCGTCAGCGTCAATCGGGCGGTGGTGTCGAACGAGGCGGTGGCCACGGTTTGTCCATCAGGACTGAAAGCCACTCCTCGCACGGTGCTGCGATGGCTGACGACCTGGGCGAGTACGTCGCCGACCGATTGATGCCAGCCGCACCAGAGCGAAGATAAGGCCTCGCGCTGCTCCGGCGCCTCCTCGACTGCGCGGCGCGCTTCCAGTAAGTCGAGCAGTCCCATCGGGTCGCGGGCGAGCAAGGTCTGCACGCCCTTCTCGGTTTGATTCTGGGCCAGCAGCGACTGGGCATGCTGTGCGGTCTTCTTGGCATCCTCGGCCGCTGCGCGCTGACGCTTCAACTCCGAATCGGGGATGTTCTGGTTGACCCAGTCGAGGTTGAAGACGCGGTGGTAGATCTGGTTGCGAACTTTGAGAAAGCCGTCTTCCGAGCGCGTGATGCCAGACAGCCGCAACACGGTTACCAGGGGATTGGTTTCATCGTCGTCGGTGCGTTTCCCAGAGTAGGCGTGGGCGTACAGTTCCAGTAGCGCGGTCAGGTCCGCTTCGCTGCGCAGGAGGCGCTCGCGCACAAACAGCAGATTGTCGTCTCGCTCCCGGGCGCGCGGCGCCAGAAACAGTTCCTCGCAGTGACGATCAATATCGGCGGGCGAATCGACCCTGGAATCCTGCGCAACTTCCGCGCACAGCCGTTGAGTGAGGTAGGGATGCCCGCCGGTCCAATACAGCACGCGCTTCAACATCGCCGCGCCATTGTAGTTCTTGCGCTCCAACCACTTCCCTAAACAATCGGCCTCCTCGACCGCGAAATCGGTGAGTTCGATGCGTCGGCCGATGTTGAACGGGGTCGTGCGAGTGTCTCGAACGAGATCGCTGGGCGTGGCCACTCCGGACAAGCAGAAGGTGATGCGATCCATTTCGGGATCGTGGGTGCGGCGGTTGTAGGCTTCGCGGATGCCGGCGAAGAACTCGTCGGTCGAAAACGGCAGACTGCGGACGAAGTCGATTTCATCGACGAAAATGACCATGCGACCGTTGCCTTTACCCACCTGCTCCTGCGCGACCAGCGCCGGGAAAACGACATCGGTGATGCTGCGCATGAAGCGTTGCATGGGGCCCAGGCGCGCCTTGCTCAACCAGGCCGCTTCCAGTTCGTCTTCGAGCCCCACCTGTTGGCCGAGTTCGCTGAGCAGCCCTTCGTACCATTGCTCCGGCGTGATGTTCCGCCCGACCGCGGTGATGTCGAGCACCACCACGCGGAAGCCGGCCTCGCGCAGCTTTATCCCGCAGCGGACCAGGAGCGATGATTTGCCCATCTGGCGCGAGGTCAGGACGTAGCTGAACTCGTTTCGGGCCAGCCCCTCGAACATGTCGGTGTCGGCCTTGCGCGTCACGTAGGACGCCGCGTCCTGCCGCATGGTCCCGCCGACGACGTAGTAACCGTGGGGCGCTTCGCTCATGGCACCAGATGCCGTTTCAAATAAGTTGCGTACACCTGGCAACGCGGATGAATGTCCTGCATCACGTCGCCGGCCATGACCCCCGAGCTGCGCAGGCGATAGAAGCTCTCGGCGTTGGGGCACGCTTGGCCGTGCAGCAGGCCGCGCACGGCATTGCATAAATCATCGTCCTGTGCGACCGTAAGCAGGATCCGCCGCAGATGATCTCCCAGTGGCCCTTGATCGTTGTCGGCGGTGGCGACGAACTCGTCGAAGCTCATCCCCGACGCCATCAGTTGCAACCCGCGCCGCACCAGGAAGGGATGCCCACCGACCAGGCTATGATAGCGAGCCAACTCGGCGGCGTTCATCGGAGCCCCATGCAGCGCGTTGAGTTGCTTGAGCTGTTCCAGATTGAAGTCTTCCAGCATCAGGCGCGTCCCGACGTTGAACGGTGACTGATTGATGTCGGTGATGAAAAGATGAGCTTCGGTCGCGTAGGCAATGGCGAGCGTGAAGCGCGACCAGGGCCCGGTGGGGTCGAGGGCGCGCTTGTTGTGCCAGGTGCGGAACAGCGCGAAGATTTCGCCACCGTGCGGAACCATGAACAGACGATCCACTTCGTCCAGGCCCCAGACCAGAGGGCAATCCATCTTCTCCAGCACCTCCGTGCGCAAGTAGCGCTCGAAGTTCGCATTGGGGCTGCGCCCCGGTTTGTAGGTGTCGCTCAACAGTACGTCGAGATCGAGTTGGTCGGCCAGCGACTCGGAGAGCACATGGTACTGCTTTTCCAGCGTCTCCATCTGGGACGCGTTGAATTCCTGAAAGTCGGTCAGTAGCACTCTGGCGCCGTAAGCACGCGCCGTCTGTAGTCCGCGGGCAAGGAGCGAGGTCTTGCCCATCTGCCGCGCGCCTTTCAACAGCACAATGCTGTCGCGCCGGGTGATGGCCGCCAGGAACTGCGGGTCAGCCGCGCGTTCCACGTAGAACTTCGATTGCAGGGGAACCGCGCCGCCGACGGACTCGAGCTCCTCCATCGAGATGGAACTTCGCTTCGGCTTCGACCTGGCAGCTTCCTTGCGGCCGGACAGGGTGTCGAGCACTTCCTCCGCCAGCCGTTGCTCGTCGCCCTCAGCCGTCCAGACGAGCTGTTCGAGGCTGCTCAGCAAGGCCGCCATGGTGTCGGGCAACGGTCCCGGATAGTTGATGCGAATCGGGACCAGCTTCGGCTTGCCGCCCTGTTGGCCGGCGACTTCGTGGGCCGACTGCAATTCGTGGACGAGCATCTCACTGTGGATCGATTGTTCGGACAGAAGCGGAATGACAAAGTCCGAAGTGCGCGCCTTCGCATCCACCTGTTTGGCCCATTCAATGCCAAAGGTGAGTTTGCGGTCATCGGTGAAGATCTCGTAGCCCTTGCCCTTGAGTTGCATTTCCAGCAGAGTCAGCAGCAGCTCATCGGGTTGATTCCCGCGCTTGTAGACGAACGCCACCTGCTTGCCCGCGGCCGTCGCTAACGTGAGCGGAGCTGCGGTCACCGGCGTGAAGGCCGGCTGGGGAGATGGCGCCGGGGTCTGCGGCTGGCTCGGCTGCTGAAGGAATTTCGTCGGCGTTTCAGCTTTGCCGACATCGGCCATCACCAGATTAAACAGGTGAACGGTAACACCATGCTTGACTTCGACCTTGCCGAGGTCGTGCAGGATTTCAGCCCAGGCGCTCACGCGACGCAGATCACCCGCGGCCTTGTCGGAGACGAGTAAATGGCCTGCGTCGCCGCAGTCCATCACGCGCTGCGCGATGTTAACGCCGTCACCTACCACGTTCATCCGACCGGTGATATCGCGCCGCTGGAACACTGGCCCACTGTGCACACCCATTCGCAGGTGCAAGTTGGGCAAGTTGCTGTGCTTGACACCCCGCGCCACTTCAATCGCGAGTCGCACGGGCGCCTCCGGCCGTCGGAAGAAGACCAGCGCCATGCCGTCGCCGGTGGGCAGAGTAACCATGCCCTCCTGCTCACCGCGCTGGTATTCGTTGGCATTCAAAACGATTTGCTGCAGCGCCTGCTGCACTTCGGTCTGCTTGTCGTCGAGCAGCTTCGACCAGCCCACGATGTCCATGAACAGGACGTGGGCGGTGTCCATCTCGGGCAACTGCAACGGATCGGTCGATTCAGCCATTTGCGCTCATCACAAACGCGGTTTCCTGCCGCGCGGATTCTGTCTGGCAAGCCGTCAGCGTTGCACATTCTAACGCCGATTGCCCACGGAGACGATTGCCATTCTTCCCAGAATCGTAACCTCTCGACATATCTTCTGTCAAAACTGCCCGGTTCTCCTCGGAATTGCAGGTCTCATAAAGTGCTGTCATTTGAAACTCCCGGCCGTACCCGTCTGTGCGACTCCTGGTCGCGCCGCGAGATCGTTCGCGTCGGTGGCCTGAGCGCGCTCGGCTTCGATCCGCACGCAACCATGTTTCCAACGCCGGAGGGCCGCGAGGTTCCGCTCAGCGACGGTACGCCCATTCACGAGTTGCTGTAGTTAACGCTCATCCCGACCCGCAATCCCGATTGCTCCCTCCGCTCCCGTCTGTTACTTAAGGTAGACGAATGAAAATTTCGACAGTTGCTGTAATCAACGCAGTGCGGTTCTAATCGCGGCCGACACTTCGTCCACTTCGACGTCGGTCAGTTCGGGAAAGATGGGCAGGCTCAACACTTCGGCCGCGGCGCGTTCGGATTCCGGAAAGTCGCCCGGCCGGTGGCCGAGGAACTTGTAGGCTTCCTGCAAGTGAATGGGAATTGGATAGTAGATCATCGTCCCAATCCCTCGCTGCTGCAACGCGAGGGCGAGCCGATCGCGTCGCGGGGGTCGAATCGTAAACTGGTGAAAAATATGGGTCGTCCCCTCTGGTTCGCCCGGGGTAACGACCTCCACGCCAGCCAACGCTTCGCGGTATCGAGCTGCCACCGCACTCCGACGCTGATTCCATGCCTCGAGGTGGCGCAGCTTCACCGTCAGCAATGCGGCTTGCAATGCGTCGAGCCGGCTGCAGCAGCCGATGGCTTCGTGCTGGTAGTGCGCGCGTGAGCCATGGCCGGCCAGCAAGCGCACCTGGTCGGCAATAGTGTCGTCATTCGTCGTCACCAATCCACCGTCTCCGCAGGCGCCCAGATTCTTGGTCGGGAAGAAACTAAAGCATCCGGCCTGCCCCAGGGCGCCGGCGCGTTTGCCGAGATACATGGCCCCGAACGCCTGCGCCGCGTCTTCGATGACCCGCAAGCCGTGTTTGGTGGCGAGGCCGTTCAGTTCGATCATGTTCGCGCACAGGCCGAAGAGATGCACGGGGAGCAGGGCTTTCGTGCGCGTGGTGATCGCGGACTCCACCCGCGACGGATCGAGGTTGAACGTGTCGGGTTGGATATCCACGAACACCGGCTTGGCACCGACGGCCGAGATCATCTCGGCGGTGGCGAAGAACGTGAACGGCGTCGTGATGACTTCATCGCCCGACCCAATGCCGAGCGCGCGCAGACTGAGCGCCAGCGCATCCGTCCCGGAAGCCACGCCCACCGCATGCTTGACCCCCAGGAGCTCGGCGCACTGCCGTTCAAACCCCGCAACGCGCGAGCCCAGCACATACTGGCCGCTGGCCAGCACCTCGCGCGCTGCCTGCTCCAGTTCGGCGCCGATGGTCTGGTATTGCCGGGTCAGATTGAAGAAGGGAATGCTCATCGTCGCTGCGTCCACTCGCTGGTTGCGTACTTCGTTTTCGCCAGAGATTCTGCCAGCGCCCACTCGGTTGCGGATAGTTCGCCTTCGATGAACTCGATTCTCAGGGCGGCGGCAAACCCGGCCTGTAGCGCTTGCGCCACACAGTCTGTCCAAAGTGACGGGTTGCCGGCCGCCTCGCGCAAATCGATGATGCGCGTCCGCAGGTCGCTGGCACCGGGCAACAGCTCGGTGGCCGCAGCATGATCGAAGCTCAACGGCAACGAACCGTGTTGCAGCACCGTGCCGATCCGGCGCAACTGTGCGCTGCCGACGAGCTTACGTCCGTCGCAAACAAGATCACATCGCGCCACCGCGGCAAAGCAGTTGGCCTCCGCTTCACGCGGCCGCGGTTCGGCCAGCGCTTTCAGTTCGGCAGTTATGCCCAGCCGCGCCAGTCCAGCGACCACGCCCTCGCTGAGGTGTCGGAACGTCGCCAGCACTCCGCGTGTGCCCAGTTGCTCCTCCGACACGACAACGCTGTAGGTCAGCTCGTCGCCGTGCAAGATCGCGCGGCCACCGGTCAGCCGGCGCACGACTTCCACGCCGCACGCCTGCCGTGCCGCATGATTCACGTCGCTCCACCGCTGAAAATATCCCAGTGACACGCAGGCTGGCTGCCAGCGGTAGACGCGCACTGTCGGCTGCGCGTTGCCCTGCTGGTAGTTGGTGAGCAGTGCCTCGTCGACCGCCATGTTCCACGCGCCGCCAGCCGTCCCGCTATCGAGCCAACGCCACCTCTGCATGGCGCGTCATTGTGACACGGCGCGCGGCCCAGGTGCGCTGAGCGCGTCTTCGAGGTCCTCCCACGCGGCGGTCAGCTCGCAGTTGGCGGTGATACGTGCGCCCGGCGTGGCCGCCAACAGATTTCAGCCGTCCATGACGGGACTGGAATGGGTAGCGCATCCCGGTCCCAGCGATGAATCGCTGGGCTATTGTCATAGCGACCCGCTGGGTCGCTCAACACCCTTGCCATCGACCAGTAGTAATTCATGCATAATGCGAGTTAGCCGGACGTTCTCGACGACGAAGGTCAGGTTCACGCGCTCACCAACACTGTAGCACGCCTTGTCCGAGGTCAATTCGAAGCGCAGACCGCTGGGAGCCCCAGCCGAAACGTTCGCGGCAGTCGAACCCGCACAACCCCAGTCGTAACGGTCCGGCTGGACCCGGTCAGCAGCGCGCAGGCCGTCAACACGCCCCCGTTTGGCTTCGTCACTGTCGGCGTACGCCCGGTATGACAATTTCTGGCCATCGTAAGCCTCGGGAAGGTCGGAGTCACGGTCGAGCAGGCCTCCGTAAAGGTCGCGCAGGCCCCCGTAATGCTCAGGAAGCCCCCGGTAATCGATACCGAGGGCTTCCCGACCATTACGACGGCCTGCGCGACCTTTACGGAGGCCTTCCCGACCATTACGGGGGCCTGCGCGACCTTTACGGAGGCCTGCGCGACCGTGACCGGGACGAGTTGGGCGGAGGGTGAGTTCATGAACAGATCAATAGTCAGGCGCGATTGTGTAGGGTTCACCACGCTGGATGACGCCTCTAACGTAACGCGCGCGTTCCTGAGTGTGCTG
>Ga0247727_10014417_pt1 | contig 13143 bp, 13 predicted proteins | sample WisWelCaveWW1625_FD_202498 | JGI IMG/M metagenome (GOLD analysis project Ga0247727, IMG submission 202498) | Biofilm microbial communities from Wishing Well Cave, Virginia, United States - WW16-25 | ecosystem: Environmental > Aquatic > Deep subsurface > Groundwater > Cave microbial mat | place...
CCCGTGGAGTCGGTGCATCACCCCACGGTCCCCCGCGGTTTGCACCCGCCGCAACAACCGCCGCACTTGGCGGTCGCTGAGTGCGAGCCGCCGGGCCGCTTCGACTTGGCGGATATGGCCTTCCTTCACCTGGTGTAAAACCTTCAGTCGATCCCGCTCTGCCTGACTCAACTCGATTCGCTCCCGTCTCATCGGGCCTCCCGGCTCCCATGAAACCGGACATTTCTACTTTGCACAAACCGGACATTCTCACTTTGCGGCTACAAACGAGCACAGCGCGTTGACGCGCAGAAAGGGTTCTTGTACGATGCTTCGGGGCGGTTAGCTCAGCGGTTAGAGCGTCCGGTTTACACCCGGAAGGTCGTCCGTTCGAATCGGACACTGCCCACCAGCCGTTGCTTACAGCCGGGGCCGTAGTTCAGTCGGTTAGAACGCCTGCCTGTCACGCAGGAGGTCGCGGGTTCGAGTCCCGTCGGCCCCGCCAGAATTTTCAAGCAATTAGCTGAAAAGAAAAATACTTATCGAACCTCCGAAAAACCGGAGGTTGTGTCTGGCTGTGCGGGAATGGGCCGGAATGTAGCAAGAGTCCCTACAATTTCCACTACAGTGTTTTTGTCCGGCACAGTGGCAAGACGAACGACCTGCTGCGCGTCAAAAATCAGGCCGCGATCTCTCACACGATGGGGCACGGAGCGATTACCAGACTCTCAGAAACACGAACGCAGCCCAGCTAACGGCACAGCCCAAGCCGCTCTCAAAAAATCGCCCAGCGACGCTCGGGACCAGACTCCTTCACACCTGGCACATGTGGAGACGCAGCCGTGAGCGACTTGCGCGCCGTTGTCCGCAAATTCGCCGCCCGGCTGCGCCGGGAATTCGTCTCGGAGATCGAGCGTGACCCCCGGAGATTCAAACAGCGTGTAGTGGGGCTTCTCAAAGCGGCGCTTCCGCCGGGGCCCGGGCGCCCTTGCGATGAGATGGTGGGCCACGCCATCAAGATGCACGCCGCTGGGAAGTCTTGGCCAGAGGTCTATGCCGCCTGCATCCCGAGCATTGATTCGCTCGACTCGGATTCCCGGCAACTCGCCCAGTCCCGGCTGCGCGCAGCCATGCGCGCACGCAAGAGCCGACGCAAGCGGGTCAAATCACCCCCCGAGTTTGTTACGCCAACAAATCCGTAGCGGGTTATTTCTCTTTTCTTGCTCCTCATCTGTTGCCTACTCTCTGAGGGCATGAAGACTTTCACCCGCGAGCAGCTCGAAAGCCGCAAGGAAAAAGCCGTTCGGTTCGTCCGCGATGTTTTGGGAGACCCCGACCGCGCTGCCGAGATCGAGGACGAATCTCTGGAGGATTACGCCGAGCGACGGCGAATCCAACTCATGAACCCACATGGAGGAGCAATGCCGAAAGTCCAGCTAGTGAACCCGCACAACCCACGCAACCCGCGCGAGGGCGCTGACCTGCCGAACCGGCTCGAACTCACGCGCCGAATCCGCCAGCTTGAGCAGGAGAACGACGAGCTGCAGGATCGGCTCGACCAGGTTGCCGACCTCGCTGAAGCTCCAAAAGACGACAAAGGCGAAGACGTCGACGAGCTTGTCGACAAACTGAATGACATTCTCGACGTCGTGGCCCCCGCTGAGGTTGAGGAAAACGACGAGGGAAACGCATAGCGGCGGCTGGCTGCGGCCAGAACTGGCGCAAGGCCGCTCACGCAATCACGGACCGAGCCGCCCGGTATCGAGCGAATCAACATGGCTGCCGGCCGCCAAGCCCGCGAATCTGCGTTTCTGTGGTGAGACTCGCAACATCGAGATTCACCACGTCGACGGCCACGAGGAAAACACCGACCCGGCCAACCTGGTCTGGACCTGCCGATCCTGCAACACCCTTGTCGGCGGAGTGATGAAACGCCTCCGGCTGGGACGGCGGACGCGACAATTCAATCCGAGGGCGCAAGGCGCACGCACACTGGGCCAGTGGGTAACGGCAGTTCTAAGCATGAAAGGCCAATCCGACGCGATGGACCCGGCGGCAGCCATCGACATGATCCATGCCACCCCACCCGAACAACGGTCGCGGTTTGCCCAGCAAATCTGGAGTCTCCGGCGCGAGCGTGGCACCGATCGCTGGGCATCGAGAGTACCTTCCTGAGAGGACGGAGCCGTGCTAAGAGCGAAGCACAGGCCGCGCGAAAAACGCACAGAAAAACGCGCTGGAACCGTGAAACGGTCGAAAAAACGCACGGATTCTCGACGTTTTCGGAATGACGTTTTCTACTCCACCGGGCAGGCCGCACACCAACTCGGCGGCGTCTCTCAGGCGCGCATCCGCGCGCTTTGCCAGAGCGGAGCCATTGCAGCCGAGACCACCCCCGGCGGGCAATGGCGAATCTCTGACGCCGAGATTGCGCGGCTCAGGACCGAGGGCCTGCCTCCGGTTCCCCGTGCGACACCTGCTACGGAGAGCTCGGCCGTATCGCCCACGGCCACGAACGGCCACGCTCGAACGCACCCGCGCCTGCTTTCTAACCCCTCTCCCGATGCCATCGCCGCTGCGGATAAAACCGTCGTGCTAGAGAATCAGGTCAAAGCACTCCACCTGACACGCGAAAAAGAGCAGACGCTAGACTGGTTCCGGGAGCGGGAGAACATCCGTGCAGCGGCGCACCGAGAAGCACGCCAGCGATCAGCGGAGATCGAAGCTCTGCGGGAACGCAAGGAGTGGCTGGACGAGTGGCTGGACTTTGCGCTCAGGTCCGTCCCTGCTGATGCGCCACGTGAGTTCGCGCTCAGCGTGCAGGAGACCGTGGAGGAAACTCTCGGCAGGCTCGATCCAGAACAGCCTCGGCACGTAGTGCAGCGCCTCGTTCTGGCAGCCGTGGATAAGGCGCTGCGCCCTTGGCGACGCAGCAAGGAAACGGAGAAGGCCATCGAGGAGGCTCGGAATCAACTCCCCTGCTGGGCCAAGGAGCATCGCATGTCTGACTGGGAGCTGCGCGCCGTGCAAGCGGCCACAGATGCAATCGCCCAGCTTCGGAATGAGGCCACATCCGAGGAGATGCGTGCCGTCGCAATCCAGGCAGGAAAGCAAGTCGCCAAGGAGTACGAGCACGGCGAGGCTTGTCGGTGGCTTATGGATTCAATCGTATTGCCGGGCGGCACAGTGGCTGACTACCGAGCCGCACAGCAAGCCGTCAAAGACGGCCTCGATAAACTGCCCGTTGGGGCGAGCCAAGTCGAACTGGAGAAAAGCAGAGAAACAACGCTTGCCCCGTTTCGGGCCGCTGCCCGCGCTGCCGCGCAGGCCGAGCAGCACTTGGCGCACATCAATAAATACCTCGAACGGCTTGCCACCGAAGACAAAGGTGGCGTCCTGGCGCTCGGCGACTTCTTCGCGCGGCACAAGCTCGCGCAAGACCTACAGCAGCGGCTACGCCCCGTTCTTACCGAGAAACTCAAGCAGCAGCCCCTCAGTGAAGCCCAGGCCCGCGAATTCACCGAGGAATTCATCGAATGCGAACTCGACCTCAGCGAACCTAGCTGCTAGCTCTCTAGCGACCGAGGATGTCCCACCAGGAGGACCTCGCTCCCTTTGCGCGATTCTCCCGCCGCCTGACAACGCGGAGGTTGTCTGCCGTATTACTCCCGCCCTTCGAGAACGGAATTTGATGGTCAAGTTCGTGGATTCTTCTGTTGAAGCGCTCCCCTGTCTCGGCTTCGTGATCAGCAATTGCTTTTCTTCTTTCGCGCCTGGGAATGTATCGAGAGCGTCCTGGAAGAACTCTGTCTGTAATCACGGCAGCGAACAGCCCAGCGACGAATGCTTCCGGTGGCTCCCATCCGACTCCGCCCAGCCAAAAGTAGACTCCAAAGCCCACCACTCCTGAAACGACCATGCTACGCAGATTGTGAAGGAAGTTCTCGCGGCGTCGTGAGATGGACACAAACAAAATGCACAAGACAACTACCCCGACAAGGAAACCTATTTGATCCTTCGCCATGACTCACCGCCGCCCGAGCTTATGAACTTTCACCCCAGGTCCGGGCTAAGCGAAATACAACACTACCCCATCTTCCGTGTAAACCATCGCTCTACTGAGCTTGCCGTCGCAAGAAGTATTTCCGATCCAAAGCGTGTTTGCGGCAGTCGCGCGAGCAGTAATTGTCTGGAGCGTCCAAGGAACTCTTGACCAGCAGGCAGTGTCGGCACACCTTAAGACCAAGACTCTGCAAAACCTCAGCTAACTTTTGCTTTTTCGGGATGGAACGGAGGTGTCTCATTACCTGCGGGACTAGAGAATTGTACTTTTCCACGTTTTCTGTCGTCACGCTCCCCCTGCTAATCTCTCCTGCCAAGCGGAACAGCCGCACCTGATTGATTATCGCCACAGTTTCACGCCAAACTGCGGCCCGCACACGAGCTGCCATCCTCCGCGCGCTCTTTCGACCTCTGGATTCCTCTTTGACGAGCTCCTTTTCGTATTGAGCAGCGATAAAGCATGGAAGAAAAAGACTTTCCAGTAAGTCCCAGGCTTCGCTGTCCCCATTCTGAGTCGCACCCACTACTCTGGGGGGAATCAGAACGTCAGCCGTTATTTTACATTTCATACGCACTAAGGTGCCAGAAAGTGAAACCACCTGCAATAGGAGGCGCTACGTGCTTAGGAAATTGAAGATTTTGTTATTCGAACGAAAAATTAGTCAACGCTCCCTAGCGGACGCGACGGGCATCCATCCCAGCCGCATTTCCCGCTTGTTAAGAGGAAGATTCCAACCCCGAGCGGCGGAGCGGGCGGCAATCTCGCGGGTTCTTGGAGTCCCCGAGTCCCTGCTCTTCCCGCAGGCGCGCCGCGCACGGCGGCGCACGCGCGCGCTGCGGAAACTGTAGGCGGCGGATGTGCGTGGAGACGGCGCAGCTCTGGTCTGGTCGAAGCTGGATTACATCCACGGGCTTTCGCTCTCGTGCGACGAGAAGGGTGTGTTGATCACTCTCGCCAAATTCGAATCGCGAAAGCGCGGGCACAGCTTCGCGTCGCAGTCAACGATTGCGCGGGATGCCGGGCTCTCTCGTCATGGCGTGATGCGGTTGCTGCGCAAACTCGAGCAGCGTGGGTTCATCCGCACGGAGGAGCGCAAAGGCCGCACCGCGTTGATCGTGCTCGATTGGGTGAAAATCCGAACCTGTAGCCGGCAGCTACATGTAGCTGGTGGGGACATGTCCCAGCGGGGCACACCACGTGTAGCTGGTGGGGACAGGGGTTGTAGCCACCAGCTACACGAGGGGTTAAAAGACCTAATAGGAATTGGAAAGAGGGGAGGGGATCGCGCTGTGCGCGAGCGCACCCACCGCCTTCGCGATCTGCGGGACAGCCGGGATCAAACGCGCAGGGTTTTGAAGACGGTGCAAAATCCAGAAGAGCGTGAGCGGCTTCAGAAAGCGGCCACGGATCTCGACCAACAAATCGAGCGAATAGAGGCGGAAAATGTCAGCTAAGGAATTGGTCCGGTCAGGACTGTTGAGCCTGCACTCGTTCGCCACTTGGTTCGCCCCAACACGCGGCCTCGGCTACAGCGCAGATGGCTCGCTCGTCATCCGTGTCCCAACAAGACTTTTTGTGCAGCGCCTTGAGAAGAAGTATCGCTCCCAGATCGAGGCGCACGCAGGCGCGGTGGAGTTTGTTCAAGCACCGGACGAATTCGGCGCTCACGCGATGGCCAAATGACCGAACATCGAAAAAGGCGCGCTGCGACTCAAGAGAGCGCAGGGCAGAGACTCCTAGCTCCTGAAGAAGTGGCCGAGTTGACCGGACTTTCTATGGACACTTTGGCTCAGTGGCGCAGCCAGAAACGGGGGATTCCTTATGTGAAGATCAGCCGAAATTGTGTGCGCTACCGGCAGACCGACCTTGACAAATGGCTGAACGAGCGTATTGTGCGCGTCCAAGAGGAGCGATCTCCAGAGAGGAGGGCCTGACCATGTGCGCGCTCTACCGTCGCGGCAAGGTTTGGTGGTACGACTTCACAATCGACGGACGACGGATTCAGCAGTCCACGGGGCTGGCGAACAAAAAAGCAGCCGAGTACGCAGAGTCAAAGCGGAAACTCGAATTGCTCGAGCGCCGCGCTGGAATCGCACGCAGACCTTTGCCGCCTCGCTTCGAAGAGTACCTCCGGGAATTTCTCGCTTGGTCCAGGCAGCAACACCGACCGAAAACTTACCAGCTTCACGTGAACAACTGTAAGGCGCTGCTGCGCCATTTCAGCGGGAAATGGCTCGACCAGATATCGGCCGCGATGGTGGAGGATTTCAAGCTCGCTCGACTGACCGAAGCCCGCCGCAATGCGAGAGACGGAAGCCGAGTCGGCCCAGCGACTGTGAACCGCGCGCTCACGACTCTGAAACTGCTGTTCAATCACGCCGTGCGTGGTGGGCTTGCGGTGGCGAACCCCACCGAGGGCGTGGCGTTTCTCCAAGAGCACGGCGAGCGGATGCGCGTGCTGAGTTTCGAAGAGGAGTGGTCCTACCTGCAGGCGGCTGGCCAGCCGTTGCGGGACATCGCCCGCGTGATTCTCGATACGGGGATGCGGCCGGAGGAAGTGTTCCGGCTCGAAGTGGCTAACCTGGACTTTGACCGCCGCATTATTTTCAATCCGCACGGGAAGACCAGCGCGGCTAAGCGCACGATCCCGATGACATCCGAAGTGTGGGAGCTGTTGAAGCGCCTGGCCATCGCCGCGCGGGGCCGATTCGCGTTTCCTTGCCCACGGGATTGCAACAAACCGATCGGCAGCGTACGCAAGGCGCATGATGCGGCCGTCGTTCGCGCGGGGATCCAAGACCACTTTCGGTTGTACGACCTTCGGCACACGTTTGCTTCCCGCGCGGCAATGAGCGGCGTGGATCTTCCGGCATTGGCTGTCTTGCTCGGCCACACGAAGATCCAGATGACGATGCGGTACGTTCACCCCTCGGAAGAGCACAAGCGGGAAGCCATCGGCAAGGTGGAGGTTTTCAAGCGTGCCGGAGGGCAGAAAGCGGCCCAAAATGCGAGAGAGTCCCTACAAATTCCCCTACAGTAGGAGCATTTGGCTTCTCCAAGTGATTGACCAACCGGGACTTAATGTTGCGGAAGAATTGTCTGTCACGCAGGAGGTCGCTGGTTCGAGTCCCGTCGGCCCCGCCAGTTTCCAGGCTCGGAATCCGACACAGGCCGCATCGACCTTCCAATCAAGGGTTCATTGGCTCAGATTGCCTTCTTACCTTCCAGGACTTCGCGCACCGTTCGTGCCAGGACTTCCCGGCTGAAGGGCTTTGGCAAGAGGACAGCGCCTCGTTCAAGCTCTCCTTGCTGAAGGACTGCATATTCAGTGTATCCAGACATGAAAATGACTTTCAGATCTCGGCGTTCTCCACTCAATTGTCTGACCAGCTCCCGACCCCCAATGCCGGGCATCACCATGTCCGTCACCAATAAATGGATGGGGCCCGGATACTTTTTCGCCAGCTCACTTGCTTCTGAGCCATCTTTCGCCTCGAGAACTGTATAACCGCTCATATCCAAGAATTCCCGAGCCACTTCACGGACTTCGCGTTCGTCCTCGACAAGCAAGATCGTTTCGGTCCCCACGGGAGCCTGCGAGAGATCGCTCGGCTGCCGCACCTCCAGCGCCTCGCGGACGAGTGGGAAGTAAATCTTGAACGTGGTTCCCTTTCCGACTTCGCTGTAGACCCAGATGTAGCCACCACTTTGTTTTACGACTCCATAGACCGTAGCGAGGCCGAGCCCCGTTCCCTTCCCTTTCTCCTTGGTCGTAAAGAAAGGCTCGAATATCAATGCCTGCGTATCCGCGTCCATTCCGATCCCGGTGTCTGTGACTGCCAGAAGGACATAGGAACCCGCCTGAAGTGGAGGATGCCGGCGTGCATACGCTTCCTCAAGCTCCGCATTGGAAGTCTCGATCACCAGTTTGCCACCCTCCGGCATGGCATCGCGCGCGTTCACGGCCAGGTTTAGGATTACCTGCTCCATCTGGCCGGGATCGGCCTTCACCTGACCAAGCGAGGGCTCCAGGCGAACAAGCAACTCTATATTCTCACCGATCAGGCGAGGCAGCAGCTTGGCCATTTCAGAGACTACGCCATTCAGATCGATAACCTTTGGTTGAAGAACCTGCATCCGGCTGAAAGCCAAGAGCTGCCGCGTCAACCCGGCGGCCCGATTGGCGGCCTTTTGCACTTGCTCCGCTTTCCGACGTACCCATTCGTCCGCGTCAGCGCGCTCCAAGAGAAGCCCCGTGTGGCCCAAGATGACCATAAGCAGGTTGTTGAAATCGTGGGCAACGCCGCCGGCCAGGCGACCCACAGCCTCCATCTTCTGCGCCTGCCGTAGCTGCTGCTCTAGAAATCGTCGCTCGCTCACATTCTCGGCGATCATTTCATAACAGGATGCCCGTCCCGCGTGATCTCTCACAGGTCTCCCACTGACCCGCACTGTAATCGGAGTGCCGTCGCGGCGCTTCCAACCAACCTCCACACCCTCGAAGCCGTTTGGATGCTCCCTACCAATCCGTTTCCAATCCTCAGGATCGCGGAAAATGTCTTGATCTAGAATGGCAGAGAGCAGTTCGGAAGGCGAACCATACCCAAGCATTTCAACAAGTGCCGGGTTGGCGCTGAACAAGCGGCCGTCGCTGCTCGTTCGGAAAATGCCATAAGGAGCACCTTCAATGAGGGAACGATAATTGGCTTCCGAGCGCTGGAGCGCCTCCTCGGCACGCTGGCGTTCAGTGATGTCGCTGGCAAATACAAGCACGCCAATAATGTTCCCTTCCTGGTCGCGGTAGGGGATCTTGTCTGTTCGCGCCCAGCATTTCTCGCCCGAGGCTGTTTGGTAGGGCTCAATAATCCCTAACTTGGGGCTTCCCGTTCTGATCACGTCCAGGTCATCCTGATGGTATTTTGCCGCTTCCTCAGGGTACAGATCGTAGGTTGAGAGGCCCTCCACTTCGTGGACCTTAAGTCCGACCGATTCGGCTGCTGTCCGATTGGCCCGAAGGATGCGGTTTTCAGTATCCTTGTACCAAATCATCAGCGGAGCAGAGTGGAAGATGATCTGCTGCTCTTCTTGCTGTTTCCGCAGGTCATCCTCGGTTTGTTTCCGAGCAATCGCGAGGGCGATTTGGCCACCCACCGAAGCCAGGAACTCAAGGTCGCGGTCCGTGTACGCAGCATCGTCTTCGTAATGCTGGACGACAAGCACTCCGATTGTTTCCGTTGGGGTCCTGAGGGGAACGCCCAGCCAAGTGGGGGATGGAGTGCCAACCAATTCCACCTCGCCCTGCGCGAAAAGCTGGTCAAATGAATCCTGCCGGATAATCATTGGGCGACCGGTACGAAACACATAGGCGGTGCAGCTTTTCCCTGCCTTGACCGGCGGCGGCGCGGTATCGTGCTGGTCCACGAAAAAGGGGAAATGAAACATGCCCGTCTTGCGCTCATGCAGGGCGACGAAACAATTCTCCGCATAAACAATCTTCCGTAAGGATTGATGGATCAGGTGGAGAAGCTCGTCCAGGTTTGCCGTGACATTGATCCCATGAATGATCTCAAATATTGCCTGGCGCTCTTCCTCGGAGCGTTTTCGTTCAACCAGCTCGAGTGCGACCCCGATGACTCCGGTGATTTCGCCCCGGTCGTCGCGGAGTGGCTCAATTTTGATTTGAACCACCTGTCCCATCCACACGATCTCGAAACTCGAAGTCTGCCCCTCCAATGCGTCGCGGTGTGCCCGGAGAAGAGGCTCGTAAGATCCCTGAGATCCAAGATACTCATCAAGACTGATTCCTCTCAGATCTTCGGGAAGGAGGCTCAGTCGAAGCAGGCCTGTTCCCTGCGTTGAAGTGACTCGCAGTCTCTTGTCAGTCGTCCAGAACAGTGAAAGGGCGGGCAAGGCCAGTTTGCGGACTGAGGCCGTCGGCGAAGACAGCAAACCGGCGACAGGCGAATCGACTTTCTTCTGCATATCGTTAAGCCAGAAGACCTCAAAGTGATTGTTTCCATTTTATCGGGCAGGCCGGATTCCGAAGCAGAGAAGATTGGGCCTGTTTCCATGCCCGCAATTTATGGCCAGCGCCTATCTACTGTAGTTTCAATCGGTTACGAGAGGCAAGATTCAAGGGTTGGATGACTCTGCGGATAGTTCAATCAGACTCTCCAGGCACGACCTGACTGTGAAATCGATATTCTCAGGCGTGTGGGCTGCAGATACAAAAACAGCTTCAAACTGGGACGGCGGAATCAGGATACTTCGATCCAGCATCTGAGAGAAAAATGCGGCATACAGAGCTGTGTCTGACGACTTTGCGCCGGCAAATTCCTGCACAGTGTGGGAACTAAAGAACAATGTAAAAAGCGACCCCACTGAATTCACACGACCCTTCACTCCACTCTGTTCCAAAGCCGCTCGAATTCCCGTTACCAGACGATCCGCTTTCTTGTGGAGATCCTCATAGAATCGGGGCTGCTGCAAAAGTCTTAGTGTCTCGATCCCAGCCCGCATCGCCATTGGATTGCCTGAAAGGGTGCCCGCCTGATACACGGGGCCTCGTGGTGCGACCATCTGCATAATCTCACGCCGACCCCCGTAGGCCGCTGCAGGCAATCCTCCGCCAATAATTTTGCCGAGCGTCGTCAAGTCGGGATGAATTCCGTACAAAGTCTGGGCCCCACCATAAGCGAGCCGGAAACCTGTGATGACTTCATCAAAGATCAGCAGAGCACCATTTCGACGCGTCAGCTCCCGCAAGTCACGAAGAAACGTCGCCGACGGTAGAACGACACCCATGTTGGCGGCGACCGGTTCGACGATAACTGCGGCAACTGTCCCCGGATTGTGAGCGAGAGCGCGTTCCACAGCGGCGCTGTCGTTGTAGGGAACAGTGATCGTCAGCTCCGCAACGCTCTGCGGGACTCCAGGACTGGCAGAGATCCCTAGCGTGGCAAGACCCGAACCTGCCTGTGAGAGAAAGCTGTCTGCGTGGCCGTGGTAACAGCCTTCGAACTTGAGAAGCAGGTCTCTTTTCGTGGAGGCTCGTGCCAGGCGAATCGCACTCATGGTTGCTTCCGTGCCCGAGCTTACGAACCGAACCATTTCCATGCTAGGAATGGCGCGCACGACCATCTGGGCCAGCTCCACCTCGAGTGCGGTGGTCATCCCGTAGCTCGTGCCCTTGTGCGCCTGATCGATCAGCGCCGATGCCACGGCGGGATGGGCATGGCCCAGAATCATTGCGCCCCACGAGCACACATAGTCCAAGTAAGCGTTGCCGTCCGCATCGAATAGTCGAGCGCCCTCTGCTCGATCCACGATGATCGGATGGCCCCCAACTGCGCGAAACGCGCGGACAGGGCTATTGACGCCACCGACGAGTACGCTCTCGGCTTGCTCGAAAATGGCCTGTGATTTGCCTCGGGGGCGTTGCTTCAAGGCGAGCTCCGCATGGGAAGACTTAGCAAGCTTTGAGCCACCGAGCGATGTCCTTGGCATGATACGTTAGGACGATGCCAGCGCCCGCTCGGTAGATCGATGTCAGAATCTCCAGAACCACGCGCTTTTCGTCCAGCCAGCCGTTGCGGACGGCCGCCTTGACCATGGCGTATTCACCGCTGACATTGTAAGCAGCCACTGGAAGATCGAAACGCTCCCGCACCGCGCGGATTACATCCAGATAGGGCAGAGCCGGCTTTACCATGACCATGTCTGCCCCTTCTTCAATATCCAGTTCCACTTCCCGCATAGCCTCCCGCGCATTGGCGGGATCCATCTGATAACTTCGGCGGTCTCCGAACTGCGGCGCTGACTGAGCGGCCTCCCGGAAAGGCCCATAGAACGCCGAGCAGTACTTCGCGGCGTACGAGAGTATTGCCACCTCAGTGAAGCCGTGTTCATCGAGCTTCCGTCGAATGGCTGCAACGCGCCCGTCCATCATGTCCGATGGGGCGACGATGTCGGCACCCGCCCGCGCATGCGACAGGGCGGACTGCGCAAGATGTTCCAGCGTTGGGTCGTTTACAACCTGACCGTCCTTTACAACTCCGCAATGTCCGTGGCTCGTGTACTCACACAAGCACACATCGGTAGCGACTAGCAGATTCAGCTTCGCCTTACGAATGGCTTCGACGGCACGCTGGACCACACCCGCAGGATCCCAAGCCCCAGAACCCAGCTCGTCTTTCTGCTCCGGCAAACCAAATAAGATGACTCCTGGAATCCCCAGGTCTTCCACCTCGCGGCATTCTTCGACAAGCTGATCCACCGACTGTTGGCAAATGCCCGGCATCGAAGGCACTTCGGTTCGCACCTTGCTGCCCGGGCACACGAACATTGGATAGATCAAACCCTCGGTGCTCAAACGTGTCTCCCGCACAAGGCTTCGCAGGGCCTTGGAGCAGCGTAAACGCCGGGGACGCTGGGAGGGATAGCTCATTTCGCCCGCTCTCCTGTCGGCGAGTGTTGGGCACAATACTGCACAAGAGCCTCAACCAGGGCAGGGGTTGTCGCCTCCTCAGCCTGGATGGGGACGGGGAGTCCAGTCTCACGGATTGCCTGGGCGGTCACCGGCCCGATAGCCGCGAAGCACACTTTCCCGACGAGTGATCGGAGGTGACTGAGATCCACGAGGTCGAGCAAATGGTGAAAGGCAGATGGGCTATAGAACACAACTACGTCCACCTTGCCCGTCTGGATGGACTTGATGGTGGCCACGTCGGCCGAATCTGGCCCCAATGTCCGGTAGGCAATGACTTCTGCCACGATTGCCCCCCTCGCCCTCAGTTGACGAGGAAGATCCTCGTTGGCGCGGTCACTCCGGGGCAGCAGAATTCGCTTATGTTTAATCTCACCCTCCAGATCCCCTGCCAGTACAGCTCCGCGGAACTGCTTGGCCACGTGAGCGACCTGAAAACCCTCCCGGCGGGCGGCTTCAGCCGTTATGGGGCCCACGGCCGCGATCTTAGGGGTAATCCCGGATGGCGTAACTCCGCGCTCGTGACAGCGCCGCGAAAAACAATCCACGGCGTTCTGGCTGGTGAAGAACAACCAATCGTATTCGCCCAGAGAATCCAAGGCACGATCCAGTTCAC
>Ga0247727_10014418_pt1 | contig 13141 bp, 9 predicted proteins | sample WisWelCaveWW1625_FD_202498 | JGI IMG/M metagenome (GOLD analysis project Ga0247727, IMG submission 202498) | Biofilm microbial communities from Wishing Well Cave, Virginia, United States - WW16-25 | ecosystem: Environmental > Aquatic > Deep subsurface > Groundwater > Cave microbial mat | place...
AGGCCGGTACCGGCGTCCCCCCACCCGCGGGTACGCGGAGGATGGGGTCACCGCTGGAGCCGCCGTGGCCGAACAGGATCTCCCCGGCGGCGCTCCAGGTCCCGCCGGACGGCCGCCCGCCGCATGGAGCGATCGACTCCACAACGCCCGACTCGAGCTCGATCCTTCGCAGGTTGCCGGCGGCGAAGAAGGCGATCTTGCGGCCGTCGGGAGACCAGAACGGGGCCGTGGCGCCATCCGTCCCCGCCAGAGTTTCTCCCGCGCCGCGGTCGAGCGGCCGGAGCCAGAGCCGCCGCACCCCGTCCGCGCCGCGGATCACCCCCACCAGTCGCAATCCCTCGGGAGAGAGCGCGAGCCCCTGGTCGAGGTCGAAGCCCGCCCCGGGAGGCGGCAGGATGGACGCCGTCACGGAGGGGAGGGCCGTTGGCGCGGCGGGCCGCAGCGCGAAGCGCGCGTTCCAGGCCGCGGCCGCGCAGGCGACCACCAGCAGCGCCCACGGGAGGAGCGCTCGCCGGCGCGGCGCCGCCGGCGCCGCGGCGACGCCCGTGCCGGGCCCGGCGGCGTGCTCTCCGAGCGCTTCGTCGAGATCGAGGATCGCGTCGGCGACGTCGTGCACCCGGCGTGCCGGGTCCTTCGCCAGCAAGCGGCGCAGCAGTCGCCGGGCCGCGGGCGGGACCGCCACGGGCAGGGCGCTCCAGTCCGGCTCCTCCTTGAGCACCGAGGCCAGCGTGTCGGAGACCGTCTCGCCCCCGAACGGCCGCCGTCCGGCCAGCATTTCGTAGAGGATGCAGCCGAGCCCCCAGATGTCGGCGCGCCGGTCGACGCTGCGGCCGCGCGCCTGCTCGGGGCTCATGTACGCGGCAGTGCCGAGGATCACCCCCGCCTGCGTCCCAAGCGTCGTGATCGTCGGCGACATGGACGGGTCGGACGTCGGCCTGGCGCCTGGGAGGAACCCCTTCGCCAGCCCGAAGTCGAGCACCTTCACCGTCCCATCGGGCGTCACCTTCACGTTCGCCGGCTTGAGATCGCGGTGCAGCACGCCCGCCGCGTGCGCCGCGGCGAGCGCCGTGGCGGTCTGCCGCGCGATCCCGAGCGCCTCGCCGGCCGGAAGGGGACCGCGGTCGATGCGCTCCGCCAGCGTCCCGCCGGGGATGAGCTCGAGCACCAGGAAGCGCTCTCCCTCCGCCTCCTCGATCGCGTACAGCGCGCCGATGTTGGGGTGGTTGAGCGAGGCGAGCAGGCGCGCCTCGCGGTCGAAGCGGGCGAGGCGTTCCGCGTCGGCGGCGAGCTCCGGGGAGAGCAGCTTGACCGCCACCTGCCGGCCGAGCCGCGTGTCCTCCGCCGTCCACACCACCCCCATCCCGCCCTGCCCGATCTTCTCGATCAGGCGGTAGTGCGCGAGCGAGCGATGGGGCTCGAGGGGCACGCGTGTGTCTCCACGGTGTCGGGGCTGCGCCGGGACCGGGATGCCGGCGAAGTATCCGGGTGGCGGCGCCGCGCTGTCAACCGGAGATCGCGACGTGGGCCGAGGCGGCGCCGGCGCGCGACCCCTCACGGGCGATGCTCCCTCAGGGGCAGACGGTCGAATGACGCTCCTGGCCGTTCGACGCGGTGTGCCAGCGCCCGGCGCCGCAGGCATTCTGCCCGCGGACGTGGAAGAAGAGCCCGCGACCCGATGGCGGGGCGGGGGTCGGATCGGCGATCTGGGTCGCCGCGAGACCGTCGGCGAGGCACATGTCGCCGGCGCCGGTCCCGGAAAGGGCGATCTCGGCAAGGTCGCCCGTCATCGCGTCGTAGAGCGTGGCGCTGCCCGAGCCCGCCGCGGCGTCATCCCAGGCCAGCGTGCCCGGGGCGGCAAAGCGCAGGTTCGCGACCTCGCCCGGGATCGCGAAGGAGCCGGCGTCGGCGGGGGCGCAGTCGCAGCCGTCGGAGTGCCGATCGCCGTCGGTATCCGGCGTCGAGGCGCATGCCGACGGCACCACCAGGACCAGGCGCGGCGGCTGACCTCCTTCCCCGCTGAGATAGGTGACCTGCGAAGCCGATGGCGTCGTCAGGGCGAAACCGAGCACCGCATCGGGATCGAGGTTGACGCTCATGGTCACGTTGGCCGCGATGGTGCCGTCGCGCGACGACTGCGGCATGTCGACGAGCGCGGCGCCCGGGGTCGGGGCGGTGGCGAAGGTGATCGAAGCCTCGCTCCAGCCGGTGTCGCCGACGAGCGCGACGCGGCCGCCGCCGGTCTGCGCGACACGCATACTCAATTTGGCGAGCGCGGCGGGCCGTCCCGCGGCCGAGAGATCGAACGCCAGGTGCGTGTCGATCGGCGCCGCGCCACCCTGCGCGGCCAGGAGCGGGTCGAAGCCGAAGTTCGTCCCGGGGCTCGCCGCGTACACGGAGGCGTCATCGCGGGCGTCGATGGCCACGATCGACGCGTCGGGTCGGGCCGGCCACCACGGCGCCGCCGTCGGCTCCGTCGAGAAGAACGCCGACAGCAGGCCGGCGACCTTCGCCTCGCCCGCCGGGCTCGGGTGCGTGTGGTCGTTCTCGAAATCGCCCGGGAGCCAGGTCAACCCGTCCGAGCGGGGCGTCGTGCCGTCGGCCCACAGGTACGGACCCCACATCAGGAGGGGGGCGCGCACCGGGCCCTGGGCGCGGCCGTCGTTGAGTCCCGGGTCGCCGTTGATCTGATCCTCGACGAGCCATTTGACCGCGAAGCCCGATTCGTAGGCCTGCGGCTCCGGGTTGAGCGTGCCCGGCGCCGCGTAGCCGCCGTAGGTGCGGCTGGAGAGATACGCCAGGACCAGGTTGGGGAACTTGTCGTGCAGGTTGTTGGCGATCGACTCCAGCTCGTCGCGGAGCGCCTGCGCGTGGCCGGGGAAATCATCCGGCGGCTGCGCGTCGGCCTCCTTGACCCAGGCGGCCTGCACCTGCGCCGCGCTCAACCCCATGGCGGCGAGGCGTTGCTGCATCACGGTCCAGTAGGACGCCGCCGGGTTCGAGATGGCGGCCGCGGTCTGGCCGCCCAGGGCCGTGTCCATGAGGACGACCCGGGCGTTCCTCGCCGGATTGGCGTCCTCGCTGCGCTCGAAGACCGCGAACTCGTGCGTCGTGTTCGACATGCCGACCGCGATCAGCACGATGAAGCCGTCCGGGTCGGGGTTCCCGGCGGCGTCGCGCGGCACGATGCGCGCGGCCCGTTCGAGCGCCAGAGCCTGGTGCGCCGCCGGCGGCTCGTTCGAGCCGCCCGGATAGAGCCCGCCCTCGAACCCCTTGTACAGATCCGATCCAAGATCGCCGAGAGGCACGAGGCCGGTCGTCTGGGCCGCCGCCCGGGACGGGGCGCCGATCGCCATCACGCTGCACGCCAGCACGGCGCAGAGAGACATTCGGGGCATGGTTCACCCGACTATGTACGAACAACCGGCCCGGCAGGCAATTGAAATCTAATCCCCTTCGGGGAAGCGCTCCCGCTGCAGGCCCCAGTCCCGGCTCTGGATGAGCCGCAGGCAGCGGTTCCAGCGGAGGGCGGCGTCGTCCTCGTTGGGCGGCTGGATTTTTTCGGCCTGCTCGAAGAGGCGCATCGCCTCCTCGAGCAGGAACGGCACCGTGTGGGGCGGGTGGCCGGTCCGGATCTGCGCCTTGGCGCGGCGCTCGCGGAGGAGCCCGGCGTAGTAGAGCCGCTGGTAGGGATCGTCGAGACGCCGGAAGGTCTCCTCCGCTTCGGATACGCGGTCCGACTCCTCGCCGGCGAACTGGTCGGTGATGGCCAGGCCGAGACGCGCGAGCGCCTCCTGGTTCTCCGGGTCGATCGCCAGGATGTCCCGGCATATCGACTCGGCCTCCCCCGGTTCGTTGAGCAGTCTGTAACGATCGGCCTTGGCGATGGCGGCTGGGATGCTGGCCGGGGAGATTCTCTTCAGCTCGAGCGCCACCGCGCCTCCTTCACAGGCTCAGGACCAGCCAGGCCACGAGCACCGTGCCCGCGATGGCGCTGCCGTAGCAGGTCACGTTCACGAGCTCGTTGAGGTGCTTGATCTGCAGTCCGTCATAGAGCGTGTACTTGAAGCGATGCGCGAAATGGTACAGCGGCAGCGCGCAGAGCACGAAGAGGTAGAGCCGCGCGAGCGGGTGACGCGCCAGCGCGGACAGGCGCTCATGGCCCGGCGCCACCCAGCCCAGGGGAAGTGCGATCCCGAACAGGGCGAGGTGGATGGGGAGGAGCAGGGCCGCGACGACCCCGCCGGCGCTGAACAGCGCCCAGAGGAACGGCTCGATCGGTCGTTTCGCCATCACTCCCCCAGGACGATCCAGGCGACGATCGCCGAAGCGCCCGCCCAGGCCGCGTAGCCCGCCGCCGCGATCCAGGCCTCCGGCACCCGCCGGCCCCCGAGCCGCAGCACCAGCGCGCGCGGCCCGGCGGCGAACCAGGTGACGGCGTGGAAGAGGACGAACAGGAGGCTCACGCCGCTCAGCGCCAGCAGGCCGGGGCTCCGGAGGGCCTGCAGGACCGCCGCGAATGCGTCCGGCCCCCTGGCGATCGCCCAGAGCTGCCAGGCCAGGATCGCCACCGCGTAAGCGACGAAGACGCTGCTCAGTTCCCTGAGGATGAATCTCAGATAGGGCCAGCTGCCGAGCCACCACCAGGTGGAGACCCGCCGCCGGTACCAGCGCGGATGGAACTCGGTGTGGAGCGGCGCCGCCATCAGCGCGGGCCCCACGGCAGGAAGGACCTGAACCAGTCGGTCACGGCCGCGACCTTGTAGCGCTGGATGGCCCCCGCGGGGTCGACGTTCTTGGGGCAGACCTGGCTGCACTCGCCGACGAAGGTGCAGCCCCAGATCCCCTCGTGCTGCGACAGGATCTCCATGCGCTCGCTCTTCCCCCGATCGCGGGAGTCGAGATTGTAGCGCTGCGCCAGCGCTATCGCCGCCGGCCCGACGAAGCCCGGGTCGAGCCCGTAGACCGGGCAGGCGGCATAGCAGAGCATGCAGTTGATGCACATGCTGTAGGGCTTGTACTCGTCGACCTCGAGCGGCGTTTGCAGGAATTCGCCGCCGCCGGCCGGCTTCTCGTCGCGGCGGACGATCCACGGCTTGACGCTGCCGATCTTGGCGAGGAAGTCGGTGAGCTCGACCACCAGATCCCGGACCACGGGGAAGAAGCGCAGCGGCTCGACGCGCACCGGGCCCGGCGCGCAGGCCGAGAGAAAAGTCGCGCAGGTGAGCTTCGGCTCGCCGTTCACCATCATCCCGCACGACCCGCAGATCCCCATGCGGCAGGACCAGCGGTAGGAGAGTGAGCCGTCGAGCCTGTCCTTGATGTGGTTCAGGGCGTCCAGGACCACCCAATCCTTGCGGCAGGGGACCTCGAAGCGTTGCAGCGTGGGTTCGCTCTCGCGTTCCGGCCGGTAGCGCGCCACTTCCAGGGTGATCGTCCCGGTCACGGCGTCATCTCCCATAGACGCGCTCCCCGGGCGGCCATCGGGTCACCGTGACCGGGAGGTAGTCCACGCGGCACGAGCCGGCTTCGCTGCGGCTGGCGAGCGAGTGCGCCAGGAGCCTCCCGTCGTCGCGCGCGGGGTAGTCGGTGCGCTGATGCGCGCCGCGCGATTCGGTGCGCCGGGCGGCGCACGCGACGATGGCCTGGGCGACGTCGAGCATGAAGGAGAGCTCGAGCGCCGAGGTCAGCTCGGTGTTGAAGGTGCGGCTTCGATCGTCGAGGGAGAGATCGCGGCAGCGCGCCTGCAGCGCGTCGAGCGTCGATCCCGCCTCGGAGAGGGCGGCGGCGGTGCGGTAGATGCCGGCGCCCTTCTCCATGGCGCCCTGCATCGCCTCGCGCAGCGGGGCGACCCGCTCGCGCCCCCCCGTCCCGCGCAGCAGCCCCTCCTCCAGACGACGCTTCTCCCCGGCGCCCTGCTCGCGGGCGCCGGCGCCGGGGGGCTCCGCCCGCGCCGCATACGAGGCGGCGGCGCGGCCGGCGCGCGCCCCGAACACGACGCATTCCGTCAGGGAGTTCGAGCCCAACCGGTTGGCGCCGTTGATGCTGACGCAGGCGGCTTCGCCCGCGGCGTACAACCCCGCGATCGGCGTCGCCCCGTTCAGGTCGGTGTGGACGCCGCCCATCATGTAGTGGATCACGGGCCGCACCGGAATCAGCTCGCGGACGGGATCGATGTTCTCGTACTTGAGGCACAGCTCGCGGACGAACGGAATCCTCGCCTGGATCAGCTTCTCGCCCAGATGGCGCAGGTCCAGGTACACGACGGGGCCGTACGGCCCCTCGGCGGTGCGGCCCTTCGCCTGCTCCTTGACGAAGGCCTGGGACAGGCGGTCGCGCGGCCCGAGCTCCATGGATCGGAGCACGGGCCCGGGCTCCGGCTTCCCCAGATCGTAGTCCTGCAGGTAGCGGTAGCCGTCCTTGTTGACGAGATAGCCGCCTTCGGCCCGCGCCGCCTCGGTGATGAGAATGCCGGTGAACGGCAGCCCGGTCGGGTGGTACTGCACGAACTCCATGTCCTTGAGCGGGGCGCCCGCGCGGTAGGCCAGCGCCATGCCGTCGCCGTTCTTGATGCTGGCGTTGGTCGTGTAGGCGAACACCCGGCCGCACCCTCCGGTGCACAGGATCACGGCCTTGGCGAGAATCGTCTCGATGCGGCCGGTTTTCATCTCGATGCCGACGACGCCCTGCGCGCGGCCGCCGTCGACAAGGATCTTCGTCACGAACCACTCGTCGTAGCGGGTCACGGCGGGGTACTTGAGCGAGGTCTGGAAGAGCGTGTGCAGGAGGTGGAAGCCCGTCTTGTCGGCCGCGAACCAGGTGCGCATCTTCTTCATTCCGCCGAAGGCGCGCACGGCGATGTGGCCGTCCGGCTCGCGGCTCCAGGGGCACCCCCAGTGCTCGAGGCGCAGGAGCTCCTCGGGGGCGTCGCGGACGAAGGTCTCGACGGCGTCCTGGTCGCTCAGCCAGTCGCCGCCCGAGATGGTGTCGTAGGCGTGGTCGTCGAGACTGTCCCCCGTCTTGATCACCGCGGCGGCGCCACCCTCCGCCGACACGGTGTGGCTGCGCATCGGATAGACCTTGGAGACGACGGCCACCTTCAAGCGGGGGTCGGCCTCGGCGATGGCGATCGCGGCGCGCAACCCGGCCGCGCCGCCGCCGACGAGCAGGACATCGTGGGACATCGGATCCATCGGAGTCCCCGGTTTCGTGAGGGAGGACCGCCACGGCCTCCCCGCGGACAAGACTCGAATTTCGCGTCACCCTACAGCCCGTCGGCGCACTCTGTCAAGGAACATGGTGGCGCCGGGACTGTGCGTGCGAACCGGCCGCTGGCGGACGGGGCGCGCGGGGGGGGGCGTTCTACGCCGCGTCGCAGCACACCCTGCGCGCCACTATGGTCAGAACATCCAGAGGAGGCTGAACGATGGCGTGAGGCCGAGCCAGTAGTCCAGCTCGGTCACGGTCCCGACGCTCCCGTCCGCGAACGTCGTGAACAGGAACTCGTCGACGCAGCAGACGTTGTTCCGGTCGGTCAGGTTGGCGACCTCGACCTCGAGCCGCAGGCGCCCGCGCGCGAGCGGAAACGTGCGGCTCGCCCTGGCGTCGAGGCGCGCATAGAGGGGGAAGCGCTCGGAGTTGCGCGCGCCGGGTGTCGCCACGATCTCGGTCGATCCGTCCGGTTGGATCGTGGGCACACCCGTCACCGGTGTGGTCGGCCAGCCGGAGCGGACCGTGGCGAGCAGCGACATCGTCCAGCGATCGCTCCGGCGCCAGGCCGCGAAGAGCCTCCCGGCGTGGGTCTGGTCCCAGCTCCGGGGCTCGCTCTGCCCGTCCACGACGTCCTCCGCCGACGACCATGTGTAGCTGCCCCACCAGTAGAACGGGCGGGCCGGATCGGCCCCGAAGAAGATCTCGGCGCCGCGCAGGCGGGCGTGCTCGGGCGCGATGGACACGCGATCGGGCGAGGTCTCCGGGAACAGCTCGATCGGGTTGAAGAGGTTCTCGTGGCGCGGCCGCGGTCGCGTGATGGCCCCGTAATACCCGTCGAGCCGGAAGCGCAGCCCGGACTCGGATCGATGCTGCAGCGTCAGGTCGACTTGCCGGGAGAGCTCGGCGGGCGAGTACCCCGTCGCGCCATCCTCCACGTCCAGCTCGTGGATGCGTTGGGATTGGTAGAAGCGGCCCAGACCGACGCGGAGGTCGGTGCGATCTCCGGCATGCCAGAGGGCATTGAGTCGCGGGCTGACCTGATTGTCGTCCGTGTATGTCTGTCGATCCCAGCGGACGCCCAGCTCGGTCGCGAACCGTTCGGAGAAGGCGATCCGGTGGGCCGCGTAGGCCCCGAACGATGTCCCCGACGGGTCGAGCCGCGTCGATGTGCCGGTCGCCGGATCGGCGGCCGGGCCGCTCGCGTAACGGTACGCGGCCCGCAGGGGGCGCAGAAGAAATCCGAACTTGAGGAGTTGCGAACCGGTGACCTCCCAGGTCAGGTCGCTCTTGACGCCGAAGAAGTCGACGGTGCGGTCGTCCTCGACGGCGATGACCTCGTCCCCGGGCTCGGAACGCCCCCTTCGCGATCGTTCCAGCCGGCCTGCCGAGACCACGGTATCGGAGAAGACGGACGGGGCCCATGACTGGAGGGCCCGCAGCCACACGTGGGCGCTCCGGTCGGTGACATCGACCTGCTCGTTGCCGTCGACCTCGCGGAATGCCAGCCGGTCCGAAGCCAGGAGGCCGTGGAGGGAGAGGGCGGTCCGCGGCGAGACGACGAACGACGACTTCACGTACACGTCTCCGAACCGGGGATCGAGACCCGGTTCGCCGACTTCCAGGGTGGTCCAGAGCGCCTCCGGATACCAGGCGCGGCCGGAGACGAGCAGCGAGCCCGCCGCGGTCGGAGCGCCGTACGAGAAGCCGCTGTTCAGCGTGCCGAGCTCGAGCCGCGCCCGATCGGACCCCTCGGGAAGCGCGGTGGACAACTCCACGAACCCGCCGCGGCGATCGCCGAATTCCGCGGTGAAGCCGCCCCCGAGGACGTCGATCGTCTCGACCATCTCGGTGTCGATGAGGCTGAAAGGACTCTGCAGCTCCTGCAGGTGAAAAGGGTCGTACAGCTCGAGCCCGTCGAGGATGAGCGAGACGTCACGGACTTCGGAGCCGCGCAGATTGAACGCGGACGAGTTGTCGGCGGCGGCGACGCCCGGGAGCGATTCGATCACCCGGACGACGTCGCCGCCGAGGATCGGGACGAGCTCGGCGTCCTGGTGGTCGATCCTCTGGCGCGCGGCCGGGTCGTCGCGCACCAGGGAGTGCCGGCTCGGGGTGACGACGATCTCCTCCACGTAACCGGGCCAGGGCTGGAGCGCCACGACGACTTCCCGGGTGGCATCCGGAGAGACCTCGACGGCGGCGAGGGTCCGGTCCATGAACCCGGCCGCGTGCGCGGTGAGCCCGTGGATCCCCGACGGAACCCCGGCGATCCTGAAGGTGCCGTCGGGACGGGTGGCCCCCTCCGCGTCGCAACCGGTCACGCGCACCAGCGCCCCGACGACCGGAGCGCCGCTCGTTGCCGACAGGACGCGCCCTCTCACGATCGCCGTGTCGGACGCGCCGGGAGACGGGACGATCAGAAGCGACCCTCCCGGCCCGTCGCGCGCCGTCAGGGCGAGCGGGGCGAGAATCTCGTCGAGGATGAGTCGCGCCTCCGGCGCGCGCGGCTCGACGGTGACGATCAGGTCGGGTGTGACCACGGCCGTGCTGAACACCAGCTTCAGGCCCCCGGACCGGAGCTGTTCCAGCACCTCGATCAGGGGTCGTCCGCGCCAGCGCATCTCCGGGTCGGCCGCATGGGAGCCGGGGCCGATCAGCGCAGGAAGGAGCCAGCAGACCATCGCGACGAGGGGCCCGGACCGGGAGCGGCGCCGGACGGGGGCTTCCGGGGGGCGGATGACGGGCCGCACGACGGGCCGCATGACGCGACCATTGTGCTCCCCGGGCGCCTCCACCTACAAGCGCGGCGGGGCGTGAGAACCGCGTCCGGCGCTCACGACGAGGTCTCCGCGCCGGCCAGTGGCTCGATGACCAGGTGGTCTCCCTCGATCCGGTGGCCCATCCGGCAGGTCGGCAGCACCGAATCGAGCGCCTGGTCGAAGGTCATGCCGTCGATCGATCCGCTGAGCCTGATGGCCGACGCCGAGGCGGCCAGCTCCGCGCCCGCGAACCGGAGCACCAGGCCGCGCTCCCGCCCGACCCAGTCCAGGAACTCGCGCAGGGTGCGGCCCTCGATCGCCATCATGGGGGCGACTTCGTCGACCCACGCCCAGGGCGCTCCGGAGATCGGCACATCGCCGCTGCGCGCACTGCCGTCGCCGCCGATCTCGAGCTCGCGGCCGGCCTGCACCTCGAGCCCGCCCGCCGGGCGGTTCATCGACACGGCCCCCTCGCGCACCCGGACGCGCACCGCGGCGTCGATGATGCGCACCTCGAACTGCGTCCCCATCTCGTGGATCGCGCCGGCCGGCGTGCGGATCTCGATCGATTCGCCGCCCGGCTCCTGGAGCGGATCCGGACCGCCCGAATCGACATACACCGCCCCCGACAGCAGCGCCACGGCGCGCCGGGAGAGAACCCGCACGCGGGTGTCGACATCGAGCCTGACCGAGTGCCCGGACGACAGCCTGATCGCGAGGCGATCCCGTGTCCCGGTCATCAGATCGCTCCCGGAAGGCACCGCCTCCCCCTTGCGCGCCGTTGCGGAACCCACTTCGACCAGGGCCGCGATCCCGGCCGCCGGCGGCCCGCCGGGGCGCCACGCCCGCGTGAAACCGACGGCCACGGCCACGGTCACGGCGGCCGCCAGCGCCGCCACGGTCCAGAGTGTCTGGCGTTTCGAGCGGCCGGCGACCTCGGCGCGCCAGCGGGCGCGGACGGCCGCCCTCACCCGGCTCGTTCGATCGGCCGGCACGGCCGGCCTCGGTCCCGTCAGGCGCAGGAGACCCGCGATCTTCTCGTCCGAGATCTCCTGGAGATCCGGGGTCGTGCGGTCGTCGCGATCGCTCGTGTTCATCGTCACACCGCGTTCAGGGCGGCGAATCCGTCCCGGAAAGCCTCCCGCGCCCTGGTCAGCAGCGACTCGGCCGCCTTGGGGGTCAATGCAAGCCGCGCCGCGATGCTGCGGACCGGAAGTCCCTCGATGTATTTCCACTCCAGGGCGTCGGCGTACCGGTCGGGCAGCCGATCCAGCGTCATGTGCACCAGCCGCATGATCTCCTTGCGCCGCAGCGCGGCCCCCGGATCGTCGCCGGCCAGCGCCGAGAGCGACTCCAGCGCGGCCCTGATCTCCGGGACCTCTTCGATGAGCTCGGTCGTCGGACGCCCCCGACCGGCGCGCTCGTAGAACCGCGACATCTCGCGGCGGCAGATGGTGCACAGCCAGGTCAGGAGCGAGGCCTCGCCGCGAAAGGTGCCGATTCTCGAGATGGCCTTCACGAGGGTGGCCTGCGCCACCTCCTCCGCCCCGTCGGCGTCCTGATTCATCCTGGCCATGGCGAACCGGTAGAGCGCCGGGAAGGACCGGTCGAAGAATTCGTTGAAGGCCTCCTCGTCACCCGCGAGCATCCTGCGGGCGAGGTCCAGATCGCGGTCGTGCATGCGTCGTGCCTCACTCCCCGGCCTCAATCTACCGGCCCACGGCGTCGCGCGGCAAGTCGGGGCGGCGCTTCCCGGCCGGACCCCCTCCCACCCGTTAGAGGGCAGGCCGCCCTCCGATCCTTCGCCGATTCCGCGGCGCGAAGGAGACGCCCCGACGGGTGCCCTCGGAAGCGGTCGGTCCCCGAGCGTGCCGATGGCGGGCAGGGCAGGTCGGGCGGGAGTCTTTTCGGAGGATTCCGCGCGTTGCTCCCCTCCAACAATGTGAAGCATCGCGACAACAGGGTCGTGGCTTCGATGGACCGGCGAACCCGGGGCCCCTGCCATCCGAACACTCGTCGTCGGCGCACCGCCGGCCGGCGGATGGCGGCGCGGGGAGGGGAAGTGAAGAAACCGGCACGATTCCAGTGCCAATGGGAGTCATCAAGATGGCGAGACACAGAAGCATCCCCCCGGCAGGCCTACTGCTCGCGACGGCCGTGATCGCCCTGTCAACCGGCGCGGCGCACGCGCGGCCCTCCTCCCGGAACACGGCGGTACCGCTGCCGCAGTCGCACGATTGCGGCACGTTCGACGGGACCGGCTGCGCGCCGGACAGCCAGCGCGTCGACCTGGTGCCGCCGGTGTTCTCCAACCCGACGAACATCACGAATCCCCTGTTCCCGGTGAGCAGCCAGGCGTCCGTCCTGATGCACGGCACCGTCGACGGCGGCGAGTTCAGGACCGAGGTCACGCTGCTCCCCGACACGAAGGTCATCAACATCGACGGCGTCAACGTCGAGACGCTCGTGTCGCAATACTCCGCGTTCATCGATGGCCAGATTGACGAGGTCGCGCTCGACTTCTACGCGCAGGCCGACGACGGCGCGGTCTGGTACCTGGGCGAGGATGTGTTCAACTACGAGGACGGCGAGGTCGCCGACATCAACGGCACCTGGCTCGCGGGACGCGACGGCCCCGCCGCGATGATCATGCCGGCCAATCCCCAGGTGGGGAATGTCTATCGCCCGGAGAACGCGCCCGGTTTCGTCTTCGAAGAGGTCACCGTGACGCAGGTCGGCGTGACCGTCACCGGGCCCGATGGTCCCGTGCCCGGCACGATCAACGTCAACGAGCTGCACATGGACGGTTCGCGCGAGGACAAGCAGTTCGCGCCCGGCTACGGCGAGTTCCACACCGGCAACGTCGGCGGTGATTTCGAGTCGCTGGCGCTCGCCGTGCCGACCGATGCGCTTGGCGGCCCGATTCCCGCGCCGCTGCTCGCCATGGTCGATGGCGCGGCCGGTGTCTTCGACGCCGCCGAGGACGGCGACTGGGGCGATGCCGCGGCCGCGGCCGGCGAAACGGTCGACGCCTGGGACATCTACGGCGCCGGCCAAGTTCCGCCGCTGATCCGCGCCCGCATGACGGCGAAGATCGAAGTCCTCGAAGAGACCGTCGCCGCGTTCGACGCCGACGGCGCGCAGCGCGCGGCGCTCGAAGTGCTGCTGTCCGC
>Ga0247727_10014419_pt1 | contig 13140 bp, 16 predicted proteins | sample WisWelCaveWW1625_FD_202498 | JGI IMG/M metagenome (GOLD analysis project Ga0247727, IMG submission 202498) | Biofilm microbial communities from Wishing Well Cave, Virginia, United States - WW16-25 | ecosystem: Environmental > Aquatic > Deep subsurface > Groundwater > Cave microbial mat | place...
TCCAAAAAGGCGAGCAACTGCAAGCTCGTATCGAAGCCGAGTTGCTTGCGTTGCAGCGCAACCGCCCGCTCGTGCGTTCATTCTTCCGCGCCCCGTCCGTCGCCTATATTTCCGACTGCTGAGTAACAGCACGATAACGAGCCAGAGCCCGACAAGGCTGATTAGAAGGAACCCGGTCACAAATGCGATTCCACGAGAGTGGTGGTTACGGCGTATTTGTTTTCTCTAAACATGTTCAACATTCTCCGTGTGTCGCGCTTGTGCTTCTTCTTCAATTCCTTGATTGCGTATTTCTCAGTTGCGCGGACCGTTGCCGTCTTCGATCACGCGCATCTGCGTGGCTTTTTCCGCCGCGAGCGTAAACACCTCGTCGACAGCCAGCCCTTTTGGCAGCTGGTGCGCAATAAAGAGGATCGTCGCTGCGCCTTTCAGTTTGTTCACGGTCAGGGCGAAGCGCTCGGCGGTGTGCTGGTCGAGGTTGCTGGTAGCCTCGTCAAAGATGAGCACTTTCGGGCGCTTGAGCACCGCGCGGGCGATGGCGAGGCGCTGCTTCTGGCCGCCGGAGAGGCCGACGCCGTGCTCGCCGATCTCGGTGTTGTAGCCCTTGGGCAGTTTCTCGATGGTTTCGTGGATCTCGGCGACCTTGCAGGCCTGGGCGACGTCGTCGACCCTCTCGTAAGGATTTCCCGACAGCGCGAAGCTCAAGGTCGCCCCGAAACCAGCGCGATGCGGCGCCGGATGCGCTCCAGCGCCTCGCGATCACCGGCGGCTTCGGCGCGTTTTTCCTGCACGCCCAGCCACGCCAGCAGCGGCCGGCGCCAGCCCTGGGAAGAGGAGATTTCGACGGCGGCGGCGATATTTTCCAGCGTTGCATTTGCGCTCTTGAACTTCACCCCATGCGAAACCAGCCTGGAAAGCGGATCATCCGTTCCTGTTTTTTCGTTTTTCCCAGATAAGTAATCCACGTAAGCCAGTTCCTCGGCGCCGGCGTCGGCGCGCAGCTTCTCGAAGTCCGGGCAGTTGTCGAACTCCAGGCTGGCCGCGCGCGCGGCGCAGCGGATCAGCTCGGCGCGCGCGAGCAAGTCGCCGCGGCCGGTGCTCTTCAGCTCCATCCTCGCGCGGTCGAATTCGATCTGCGCGGCGCGCGTGTCGCCCCTCAGGTAGAGCGACTGGAAGGCGCTGAGCGCCTGCGCCGCGTTCGACTGCCACTCGGGCGGCTGCGGGCCGCCGCCGCACGCGGCAAGAAGCACGGCAGCGAAGAAAGGAAACAGCCTCACGGCAGCTTCAACTTCGTGTCGCGCTCGAACGGCCACTTGCGGTTGATTTCGTCGATCAGCGAGGCGACCTTGCGCAGGCTTGCCTCGACTTCGGCGCGCAGCGCGGCGAGGTCGGTGGTCGCAGCCGCGACGTTCGCGCTCGCCGTCTTTGCATTGGCGCTCACCACCTGCGCGTTCGCCAGGATCGAGTCCACCGCCTTCAGGCGCTCGCGCACTTCGGCGAGCATTGCGCTGGCCTGCGTCACCGCCTTCTGCGTCTCCTCCACCACGCCGCCCGGCCCGAGTAGCCGCTGGTCGGTCTTCGCCAGCACCGCATCCATCTTCAGCGCGACGCCGCCCAGCGACGCGAGCAGCGCATTCGCCCGGTCGATCGAGGCAATCACCTTGCGCGCGTCGTCCTCGCTGCCGAGCACGCCGCCCAGCACGCCGTACTTGCCCGCCATGCGCTCGCTCACCGTGCGCGCATTGTTGATGCTCTGCTGCAGGCTTGAGCCCGAGTCGGTCATCTGGTCGATGTTCTCGAGCACCGTGCGCAGCGAGGCGACCATCCGCGGGATCTCCTGCGCCGTATCGCCGCGCAGCACCGGTCGCTCGGCGCGGTCCGGCAGCGGCGGGTCCTGCAGATTGGAGCTGTAAGCGCGCAGCTTGGCCGAACCCACCAGCGGCACCTCGATCACGAAGACGCTCGATTCGCGCAGCCACTTGGCTTCGCTGACCGGCACGCGCACGTCGATGCGCACCTTGCCGTCGTCGCGCAGGCGGATGCTGCGCACGCGGCCGATCGGGAAGCCGGCAAAAGTGAGGTCCGCGCCGACGCTCACGCCCTCGGCGTTGTCGGCGATCAACGCGAGGCGCTGCGTCTGCTCGAACACGCCGCGCGCAAACAGCACGTACAGCACGAAGCCGCCGATCACCATCACGGTAACGGCAATCAGGATGCCGACTTTGACGCCCAAGTTGCGCGGCAGCAGCGCGGCGGCGAGTTCGGCGGGCAAGCTGGCCGGTGATGCGGCGGAAGGTGGCGGTTTGTCGGGCTGTTCCGCCATGGTCAGACGTATTTCACCACCAAAATCGCGACCTCGATCACCATGATCGCGAAGAACAGCTTGATCAGTCCGCCGAGCACCACCGCGGGCAACGACTTGATCACGCCGCGCTCGGCTTCCAGCCCGGTGGCCGCGGGAATGATCGCCACGGCCAGGCCGAACAGCAGGCATTTGAGCCCGAACGCAACCAGCTCGATGCCGTCGAACACGTTGGCGACGATGCGCGTGAACTCGGGCAGGCCGGCCGGCGTGAAGCCGTAGAACACCACATACGACAGCCACACCGCGATCAGGCAGCCGAGCGAGGTGAGCGAAGCGACCGACAGCGCCGCGCCCGCGATGCGCGGCACCAGTTCGGCGTGCAATGGGCTCGAGCTCGCTTCACCGGCGTCGTCGAGCTCGCCGCGGACGCTCAGCATCGCGATCTCGGCGCCGATCGCGGCGCCCGAGCGCAGCGCGACGAACAGCGCCGTCACGAGCGGCACCAGCTCCAGCACCAGCACGCGCAGCACCAGCTCCAGGGAGTACTGCGCGACCCCGTACTGGCGCGCGGAGACCACCACCACTTCGATCAGCAGCAGGCTCAGCAGCGCGGCGGAGGCGAGGTAGCCTGGCAGGATCCTCCAGGCGGTGAGGTAGATCTGCCGCACCGCGACGGCGCGCGCCTGCGGGCCATAGCCGGAGGGGGAGAGCGCCGCCACGGTGGCGAAGCCGGCGAAGCGCAGCAGCCGCCGCCAGCTGCGCGGCCGGAAAATGTACTCGCCGGCGAATGCCATGGGGCGAGTTTACAATCTCCGCCTGCTCCGGGGAGAAAGCGTGCAAAGAAAGAAGCCCGAAGAATTGCGTTCGCACCGCTGGTACGGCGTCAAGGACCTGCGTTCCTTCGGCCACCGCTCGCGCACCGCGCAGATGGGCTACGACCGCTCGGACTACACGGGCAAGCCCGTCATCGCGATCATCAACACCTGGTCGGACATCAACCATTGCCACACGCATTTCAGGCAGCGCGCCGAGGAAGTGAAGCGCGGCGTCTGGCAGGCGGGCGGCTTCCCGCTGGAAATGCCGGCGATGGCGCTGGCCGAGACCATGCAGAAGCCCACCACCATGATGTACCGCAATTTCCTCGCCATGGAGACCGAGGAGCTGCTGCGCTCCTATCCGGTGGATGGCTGCGTGCTGATGGGCGGCTGCGATAAGACCACGCCCGCGCTGATCATGGGCGCGACCAGCATGAACCTGCCGGCCATCTACCTGCCCGCCGGCCCGATGCTGAACAGCCACTGGCGCGACCAGACCCTCGGCTCGGGCTCCGACACGTGGAAATACTGGGACGAGCTGCGCGCCGGCCGTATCACGGCGGGCGACTGGAACGACATCGAGGACTCGATCGCCCGCTCGCCCGGCACTTGCATGACCATGGGCACGGCGGCGACGATGATGTCGCTCGCCGAGGCGCTCGGCTTCACGCTGCCCGGCTATTCCTCGATCCCGGCGCCCGACTCGAACCACGCGCGCATGGCGACGCTCACCGGCAAGCGCATCGTCGACATGGTCTGGGAGGATCTCAAGCCGCGCGATCTCCTCTCGCGGGGCTCCTTCGACAATGCGATCACCACCCTGATGGCGATGGGCGGCTCGACCAACGCCATCGTGCACTTGGTGGCGATGGCCGGGCGCGCCGGCCTCGCCTTCCCGCTCGAGCGCTACAACGAGATCTCGGCCAAGACGCCGGTAATCGCCAACGTGCGGCCCTCGGGCGCCAAGTACCTGATGGAGGACTTCTTCTACGCAGGCGGATTGCGTGCCTTGCTTTTTTCTATCAGAGATCTACTCGATACAAGCGCAAAAACAGTCAACGGCCTCACGCTCGGCGAGAACATCGAGGGCGCCAAGGTCTGGAACGCTGACGTGATCCTGCCGCGCGACAAGCCGCTCAAGGAATCCGGCGGCATCGTGATGCTGCGCGGCAGCCTCGCGCCCGATGGCGCGGTGATCAAGACCAGCGCCGCCGATCCCAAGCTGATGCAGCACACCGGCCGCGCCGTGGTGTTCGAGGACTACAACGACATGGCGGCGCGCATCGACCGCGACGACCTCGAAGTGGATGCATCCTGCGTCCTCGTGCTGAAGAACGCAGGCCCGCTCGGCGGTCCCGGCTTCCCCGAGTGGGGCATGCTGCCGATGCCGAAGAAACTCATCCAGCAGGGCGTGAAAGACATGGTGCGCCTGTCGGACGGCCGCATGAGCGGCACCAGCTACGGCACCTGCATCCTGCACATCGCCCCCGAGGCCTTTATCGGGGGCCCGCTCGCGCTGGTAAGGAACGGTGACATGATTGAATTGGATGTCGAGAAAAAGGTTTTGAATTTGAAAATCGATGAAAACGAATTCAAAACCCGAAAACAGGCGTGGCAGCGCCCGCCGCTCAAGTACGAGCGTTCCTACGGCGCCATCTTCTCGCGCCACGTGAAGCAGGCCAACGAGGGCTGCGACTTCGACTTTCTCGAAGGCACCGCGCCTACCGCCGAGCCGGAAATACATTGATCGCGGCAACGCCGAGGATGATCACGGCGAGGCCCAGCGCGACCAGCGGCGTCAGCTGCTCACCCAGCACCACGATCCCGAGCAGCACGCTCACGCCTGAGCGCAGATAGCTCTGGCTCGCGGTGCGCAGAGCCCCGAGCGTCTTGATCAGGCGAAAGTAAAGCAGCAGCGCGCAGGCAGTGCAGAAAACTCCAAGCGCGAGCGCGGCGAGCAGCGAGCGCCGCGAGGGCGCGAGCGTCCAGGGCTGATCGACCACCAGGCTCGCGGGAACCAGGACCAGCACGGCGAGCAGCATGGTGCCCGCGGCGCTCACCGCCGGCGGCAGGTGCGACAGGTGCTTGCCGTGCAGCGCCGCCCAGCCGTAGAGCATCGCGGAAGCGAGCACCGCGAGCTGCGCCAGCACTTCCCTGCCCAGGCCGCGCAGCGCGTCGAAGCCGAGGATCAGCACCACCCCAAGGAGGCCAAGCAGCGCGCCCGCCACCTGCCAGCGGTTGGGCGCGTCGCGCCGCACGAACAGCAGCGCGAGCAGGCAGACGAAGATCGGCGAGGTGGAGTTGAGCACCCCGGCGAGCGCGCTGTCGATATGCTGCTGGCCCCAGGCGAGCAGCGCCCAGGCAGCGGTGCTGTTGAGCAGTGATTGAACGAAGAGCAGGCGCCAGGTCGGCGCGTCCCGCGGCAACGCCTGGCCGAGAACGCGGATCACGGCGAGGAGCAGCGCCGCGGCCAGCGTCACGCGCAGCGCCACCACGGTCAGCGGCGGAATGGTCGCCACCGCCATCTTGATGAAGAGATATGACGATCCCCAGAGGCCGGCGAGCAACCCCAGCAGCGCGAACTCGCGCTTCAACCGCGGTGCCTGGCGCGCGAGTCCTCGGGCGCCTGCGTGCGCTCGTCAAGGCCGTAGTCGCGGATGACCTGCGCCACGCGCAGGCGGTAGTCCGCAAAGATCGTCTTGCGCCCCGCGGCCTGCGCCGCGCGGTGCTCCTCGAGGTTGCGCCAGCGGCGCACCGCCTCCTCGTCGCGCCAGATCGACAGCGAGAGAATCTTGCCGGGCTGGGTCAGGCTCTCGAAACGTTCAATGGAAACGAAGCCGTCCATCTGCTCAAGCAGTGGCTTCAGTCGTGCCGCCGCGTCCAGGTAGACGTCCTTCTTCCCGGGATTGGGCTGGACTTCGAAGATTACGGCGATCACGGCCGCTCCAGGCGTTCGACGAAATTGCGCTCTTCGCGCAGGATCAGGCGTTTTTGCTGCGCGAAGGCGAAGTTGGCGCGGCCTTCCGGGTCCGCCTTCAGTTTCGCGCGGTAGGTTGCGTAGGCCGCGAGGCTGTCGAAGGCGATCAGGCCCCAGGCGATGTTATTGGTCCCCTCGTGCGGCAGGAAATAGCCGATCAGGTCGCCGCCGCAGCGCGGGATGATGCGCTCCCAGTTGCCGGCATAGGTGCGGAAGTCTTCCTTCTGGAACGGGTCGATCTCGTACCGGATCAGGCAGGTGACGGCCATCTTGTCCTCGCTTTGGGTGACGACCGCCATGATAGAGCCTTGCGCCGCGATAATGGTTCGTCTAAGATCGAACCATGAAAGACGGCCCGAACATCGTCGGCATCGCCGCCCTCATCGGCGATCACGCCCGCGCCGAGATCCTCACCGCGCTGATGACCGGGCAGGCGCTCACCGCGACCGAGCTCGCGCAGGTGGCGGGCGTGACCAAGCAGACCGCCAGCGCGCACCTCGGCAAGCTGCTCGAGGCGCAGTTGCTCGCCGTGGAGGTCCAGGGCCGGCACCGCTACTTCCGCCTCGCCGACCGCGACGTGGCGCAACTGCTCGAGAGCCTGACGGGCGTTGCCTACCGCACCGGCGCGCTGCGGGTGCGCGCCAGTCCCCGCGAGCCGGCGCTCAGGAAGGCGCGCGTCTGCTACGACCACCTCGCCGGCGAACTAGGCGTGCTGGTGTACGAGGGCTTGCAGCAGCAGCATGTGCTGCGCAACGGCGCAGATGGGCCAGTGCTCACCGCACGCGGGCGGGCATTCTGCCTGGACTTCGGGATCGACCTGAAAGCGCTGCAGCGGCAACGTCGCCCGATGTGCCGCGTCTGCCTCGACTGGAGCGAGCGCCGCCACCACCTCGCCGGCGCACTCGGCACGGCCGTGCTCGATCGCTGCCTGGAGCAGGGCTGGGCGAGGCGCGCCAAGGGCTCGCGGGTCGTCGCTTTTTCCGCCCCCGGGGAAAAGGCGCTGCGCGCGCGCTTCAGCCTGCGGGCATGAGCTTGGCGCTGCGCGACAGCCGTTTCCTCCTCGCGCTCACCTCGCCGTTCGCGCCCCTCGCCGGTTACCAGCTGAATGCGAATTTTTATGCCTTCGCGGTTTTCTTCGTCGCGGTACCGATTCTCGACCTGCTGATCGGCCGGCGCGCGGCGCCCGCCGCGGCCGAAGAACTGGCGCGGCTGGAACGCAGTGTTTTTCTTCGCGCCATCCTCATCGCCTACGTACCCATGCACCTCGCATTGATCGCCTGGGGCGCGTGGATCGTCGGCCAAGGCGTGCTTGCGGGCTGGCAGGCGCTGGGCCTGACGCTCTCGGTGGGCCTGATCACCGGGTCGCAAGGCATCACCATCGCGCACGAGCTGGGCCACAAGCGCTCGCGGCTCGAGCGCCTGCTCTCGCGCGTCCTGCTGCTCACCGTGAGCTACGGGCATTTCACGGTCGAGCACAACCGCGGCCATCATGTGCGCGTCGCCACGCCCGAGGATCCGGCAAGCGCGCGCCCCGGCGAAAGCTTCTGGGCCTTCCTGCCGCGCACGCTGTGGGGTTCCTTCCAGCATGCCTGGGAACTGGATCGCGCGGAGGTGCTCAGGTCGGCGACGGTCTCGATCCTGGTCGCAGCCGCACTGGGCGCTGCATTCGGACTGCTGGCGGTCGCCTTCTTCATCGGCCAGAGCGCCATGGCAGTGACCCTGCTGGAAGCCGTCAACTACATCGAGCACTACGGCTTGCAGCGCCGGCGCCTGCCCGACGGCAAATACGAGCGCATGAGCGAAGCGCACGCCTGGGATGCCTACGAATGGTTGAGCAACTGCTTCCTCGTGCAATTGCAGCGCCACGCCGACCACCATCTCGAACCCTCGCGTCCCTACGCCGCGCTGCAGCCGCGCGCCGGCAGCCCGAAGCTGCCCACCGGCTATGCCGGCATGCTGCCGCTCGCGCTGCTGCCGCCGCTCTGGTTCGCGCTGATGAACCCCAGGCTGCCCGCTTGCATTAAGTAAATAGGTTAACTATACTGCGGCTATAGTTAACTCGTTTACCAAAGGAGCCGCGATGCAAGCCGAACGCCGCCGTTTCATCCGCTGCCTGGGATCCGCCGCCGCGATCGCCGCGGCGCCCGCCCTGCCCGCCTGCGCGCCGATGCCCGAGGAAGCCACGGAAGGCTGGCGCCTCGCCGGCCAGGATCCGGACCTGCGCCGCAAGCTCATTTCCTACGCGATCCTCGCGCCCAATCCGCACAACCGGCAGCCCTGGCTGGTCGATCTGCGGCGCGCAGGCGAGATCACGCTCTCCTGCGATCTGCAGCGCCTGCTGCCGATGACCGACCCATACGGACGCCAGATCCTGATCGGCCACGGCTGCTTCCTCGAGCTGCTGACGCTTGCTGCAGCGGCGCAGGGACAGCGAGCCGAGGTCGCGCTCTTTCCGGAGGGCGAACCTGAAATGGAGCGCCTCGATGCCCGGCCGGTGGCGAGGGTGCGCCTGGCCGCCGGCGAGGTCGTGCGCGACCCCCTGTTCGGCCAGATCCTCGCGCGCGGGACCTACAAAGTTCCGTTCGCCGCGAAGACGGTTTCGCCCGCCCACCTCCGGGGGCTTGCGGCAGCCTCGCGCCCCGGTGTCGAGGCCCGCGCAACTCAGGACTCGGCGACCGTCGCCCGGCTGAACGAGATCATGGTGCGTGCCTGGGACATCGAGCAGGACACGGCCCGCACCTGGAAGGAAAGCGTGGACCTCATGCGCGTCGGCGCGGACGAAATCCGGCGCCATCGGGACGGCATCTCGCTCGGCGGCACGTTGATGGAGGTGCTGCGCGTACTCGGGCAGATGACGCCGGAGAAGGCGATGGACCGGGACTCGGCGTTCTTCGCCGGCGGCAAGAAGCAAGTGAGGGAGTGGGCGCCGACAATCTCGAGCTGGCTCTGGCTCTCCACCGCGGCGCGGGGCCGCGCCGCGCAGGTCGAGGCGGGACGCGCGTTCGTGCGCATGCAGCTGAAGGCCGCGGAGCAGGGCCTCGTCACCCATCCAATTAGCCAAGTGCTGCAGGAATACCCGGAAATGCGCGAGTTGCAGCGCGAATTCGAGACGCTGGTGGGACAGAATTCCGGCGACAAGGTGCAGATGCTGGTGCGGGTCGGCTACCCGGACGCGGCGGCGGTGCGCAGCCCGCGCCGCCCGCTGGACGGCTTCGTGCGATCCTGAGCGGCTCGATGGGCGCAAGCAAATCCTCCGATCCGGCCGCATTCCGCTTTTTCAACGAAATCGGCATCATCGAGCAGCTTGCGCGCACGCGCTTCGACCGGGTGCTGCCGAAAAGCATGACCGTGGCGCAGTTCAGCGTGCTCAACCATTTCGTGCGCCTCGGCGGCGAGCGCAGCCTGGTCGAGCTGGCGCGCGCCTTCCAGGTCAGCAAACCGGCGATGGGCAAGCTGGTGCAGCGCTTGGGGGCGCAGCGCCTGCTCGCGCTGCGCGGCAACCCCGCCGACAGCCGCGGCAAGCTGGTGTCGCTGACCGCGCGCGGCGCCGCCGCGCGGGACGCCGCGATCGAGGCCCTGGCGCCCGAGCTGGCGCGGCTGCAGCGCGCGCTCGGCGCCGAAATTTTCGCCGCATCGCTGGACAACCTGGCGCGGGTGCGCCAGTGGCTGGACGAGAACCGCTAGCCGCCCTGCACAAGTTTCTCCAGCACCGCCCGCTCCACCTTCAGCTTCGCCCCCGCCGCGATGATTTCGTCCCAGGAGTTCTGATCCACCGGGATGCCGTCGCGCTCCCTTCTTGCGCGGGTTTCCCTTTCGGGTTCGCCGGCGATGCGGACTTTGTCGAAGCCGGGAGCGACGGGCGACTTGCGCAGGAAATTGAGGAACTCGGTGGTCTCGGTGGCGAAGGTGTCGCCGGTACCGAGGCGCTTGGGATCGATGAGGATGGTCAGCATGCCGTTCCAGATGCGCTTCTTCGCGCGGTCGTCGGAGTGCCAGGTGCCGCCGCCGGTGAGCGCGCCGCCGAGCAGCTCGCAGACCACCGCCAGGCCGTAGCCCTTGTGCAGGCCGAAGGTGCGCAGCGCGCCGAACGGTTCCTCGACCCCAAAGCGCGGATCCGGTGTGGGTTTCCCTTCGTCGTCGAGCAGCCAGTCGGGCGACACCTGGTCGCGCTTGTTGTGCGCGACGCGGATCTTGCCCTGCGCCACAGCGCTGGTCGCCATGTCGAGGATGAACGGCGGCTCGCCGGGGATCGGGATGCCCACCGTCATGGGATTGGTGCCGAAGCGCGCGTCCGCGCCGCCGTAGGGCGCGACGATGGAGCGCGAGATGACGTTGGTGAAATGAAGTGAGATCAGCCCCGCGGCGACGGCCTGCTCGGCCCACTGGCCGATGCGGCACAGGTGATGCGCGCGCGCGAGGCCCATCACGCACATGCCGTGCTGCTTCGCGCGCGCAACGCCGATCGCCATCGCCTCCAGGCCGATCACCTGGCCGTAGCCAGCCTGGCCGTCGAGCGAAATCATCGCGCCGCCGTCGAATACGGTCTGCGGATGCTGGTTCACGACCAGCCCACCCTCCAGCAGCGACTCGACGTAGCGCGGCATCATGCCCACGCCGTGCGAATCGTGGCCGGTCAGGTTGGCGCTGACCAGATTTTCAGCGACGATTTTCGCTTCTCGCGCATCGCTGCCGCCCGCGCTGACAACGGCCTCAATTACCTTTATCAAGGAATCTTTTTTAAATATAGGCATAAGAACAATCAGTCCGGCTTGATACCGCAAGTTTACAATGCCGCCGATGGAGCTCCCACGGAACGAATTCAAGCGCGCGCTCAAGGCGGGCAAAACGCAGATCGGGCTGTGGTCGAGCCTCTCGTCCAGCTACACGGTGGAGGTGATCGCCGGGGCGGGCTACGATTGGATCCTGCTCGACTGCGAGCATTCGCCCAACGACCTGGAGTCGCTGCTCACGCAGCTGCAGGCCTGCGCCGCCTATCCTACAGTGTCGGTCGTGCGGGTGCCGTGGAACGACATGGTCAACATCAAGCGCGTGCTGGACATCGGCGCGCAGTCGCTGCTGATTCCCTACGTCTGCAGCGCCGAAGAAGCGAAGGCCGCAGTAGCGGCGACGCGCTATCCGCCGGCGGGAGTGCGCGGCGTTGCCGGCACCACGCGCGCGACACGCTTCGGCCGCATCAAGGACTACGCCACGCGCGCGCACGAGGAGATCTGCGTGCTGGTCCAGGTCGAAACCAGGCCGGCATTGGACCAGCTGGAGGCGATCTGCGCGGTGGACGGCGTGGACGGTGTGTTCATCGGGCCGGCGGACCTGCATGCCTCGATGGGCTACCCCGGCGAGACGGCAAATCCGGCGGTGCTGCCGCTGATCGAGGAAGCCATGCGCCGCATCCGCAAAGCGGGCAAGGCACCGGGCTACCTGTCGCCGGTCGAAGCGGACGCCAAGCGCATGCTCGCCGCGGGCACGCTGTTCTGCGCCGTCGGCGCGGATGTCGGCGTGCTGGCGCGCGGGGCTGAAGCCTTGCGAAGAAAATTCCCATCATGAAGCACAAGATCATCATCACCGCCCAGGGCCACCTGGGGACGCTCGAGCGGCTGCGAAACGAGTTTTCCGCCGTCAGTCTGTGGGAGTCCCCCGACCGCGATGCGGCGCTCAAGGCCGCGGCGCCGCGCGTGCGCGCGCTCGCGCATTTCGGCCCTTCGACGGTCGACGGCAAGTTGATGGATGCGCTGCCGAAGCTCGAACTGATCTCCAACTTCGGCGTCGGCGTCGACCAGATCGATCTCGCGGCGGCGAGGAAGCACAAGATAATCGTCACTAACACACCGGACGTATTGAACGATTGCGTCGCCGACAGCGCCATGGCGCTGGTGCTGAACACCCTGCGCAAGTTCCCGCAATCGGAAGCCTACCTGCGCTCGGGCTACTGGGCGACGCGCGGGCCCTACCCCCTCGCGACATCGATCGGCGGCAAGACGCTCGGCATCCTCGGCCTGGGACGCATAGGAGAAGCGATAGCAAAGCGGGCCGTCTCATTCGGCATGCGTATCCGCTACCACAACCGTAACCGGAAGGACGTTCCTTACGCCTACGACGCGGATCCGGTGGCGCTGGCGAAGAACTCGGACGTGCTGATGATCGTCACCCCGGGCGGCCCGGACACCGCGAAACTGATCAACGCCAAGGTCCTGGATGCGCTCGGTCCGCAGGGTTACCTGGTGAACGTGGCGCGCGGCTCGGTGGTCGACGAGCCTGTGCTGCTGCGCTACCTGCAGGAGAAGAAAATCGCCGGCGCAGGGCTGGACGTCTTCGAGCACGAGCCACAGGTGCCGCCGGAGTTCACCACGCTCGACAATGCGGTGCTGTTCCCGCACGTGGCGAGCGCCACGGCGGAGACCCGCAAGGCCATGGGCGACCTGCAGGTCGAGAACCTGCATCTGCATTTCGCCGGCAAGCCGGTCAAGACACCCGTTTAATTCATCTAGCGTTAGAAGCGCGCATCATGCCGCACCAGCGTGTGCGGCCAGTCCAGCAGCTTTTGGTCGGCGGTCAGCAGCGCCGCGCGATGCTGCAGCGCGGCCGCGACGATGAGCCGGTCGGCGGGATCGTCCGGCAGGCCCGCCAACTCCACCGCGCGAATGCCGGCTGCTCCATCCATCGGCAGTTCCACCAGCCCGGCCGAGAGGACTTGCGTTCGCCACTCTTCGACGGGCGCGGGCAGCTCGATACGCCCCCTGGACTGCAACAATGCCATTTCCCAAAACGTCATCGCGCAGACGGCGACGTTTCCGCGCACCCAGAGCCGCTCGATGAGCGCTCTCGCCTTTCGGCCGAGCTTGCGCTCATCATTGACGGCCCACGCCAGGACATGGGTATCGAGCACGATCACTTGAGCGCCTTCCACAAGCCGGTCCCGATCGGGGCAACGATGTCGCCCAGGATCCTGATCCGGCCCTTGTGCAAGCCGATCAGTGTCTTGGACCGGGCGCCGCGATGCGGCCGCAGTTCAGCCACCGGTTTGCCGT
>Ga0247727_10014420_pt1 | contig 13139 bp, 6 predicted proteins | sample WisWelCaveWW1625_FD_202498 | JGI IMG/M metagenome (GOLD analysis project Ga0247727, IMG submission 202498) | Biofilm microbial communities from Wishing Well Cave, Virginia, United States - WW16-25 | ecosystem: Environmental > Aquatic > Deep subsurface > Groundwater > Cave microbial mat | place...
CACTGGATCCATCCCCGTGAACCGGCAAGTGGTCGCATCAAACATCCGCGCACCTGCATCCAATAAGGAAAGCGCGTCATCCTTATCGTAACCTGTAAATGTGTAGGATGGATCTTGGTCCAACGGCTTGGTCTCGACCGGCAGCGCTTTCCCACACGGAAGGTAGTTGGCGCGATAAACAATCTGACCTGCCTTGGTGTTGCCCGAATCGCCTTGATTACATGCAAGAAAGATTACCGCTACGAGAGAGAGAGAGAGAGAGAGAGAGAGAGAGAGAGAGAATTTTTGCATCACCGCGCATGCTGAAAACCTCCTCGTTGTTGAACCTTCAGACCGAACTGCAATGGCTGGAAACGAACGCTAGCGCGTGTTGGCCGTGCGGGCAACTCGAAGATCCGATTCCCTGCGAAGCCCACAAAACACGAAATTGGAAACGCGCCGACTTACTGCGCATCGGCGGAGTCGGCTGCGCGTTCAGCCAGGAGCACCTCGCGCTCGTAGGCCGCGAGCGTTTCGAAGACGCGGAAGGATTCTCCGCTGACGGACTTGAAATCGGGCAGCGACAGCGCGCGGCTTTCTTCCAGCAAGCGAGCGATCCCGGCGCGCAGCGCTGCGAGAGGATTTTCTGCCGGCCCTGTCCAACGGCGCGGATCACTGCGATTGGACTCGATGCGCATCACCCTGAGCGTTTCGCCGCTGGCAAGCCAGTTCAAAACCAGATCGATCACAATCACGGGCTTGCCGCCTAGCCCGCACACGGCCGCGACCGCCACCGCCTCCACGCGCGCGAGTTCGATCTGGCTCTTGCCGTGGCCATCGATGTCGAGCAAAAGCTTGCGCTCGCTGAAACCGAGCGGTATCGCCCGCCGCACGCTGAGGGGACGCAGTTCTGATAAAAACTCGAACAGATCGGGGTCATCGCTGGTCACCACCACAGGCGACGCAGCGGGCGTTTGCGCGGCGGGAGATACATCGGAAACGGCCCACGTCTCCACCGGCGGAGCCAATTCCATTTTCGCAAACTGCTCTTCAAAATCCAAAGCACCAAAAGTCGTATCGGCCAACGGGAGATCGAGCGCGCTTTCCTCTGCAACTTCTTCGGTCAGTGCTCCGGTTTCCTCGATCAGGAGCTCCGAGGCATCCAACTCCAACTCGGTCTCAACGCTCTCCACCTCCAATGCTCTTTCAGCGGAGGCGTACGCAAGGTCTTCCGCTGCGCCCTCCTCAAACGCATCGCCGGAGAGCTCGTCCTGCGCGGACGGTTCGATGAACGCCGCTACGTCCTCTTGGACTTCCGCCGACAGGCCTACCTCCCTCGTCACCACGGACGCCTCTCCAGATCGCTCGAGGACGAATTCATTTTCCGCTTCCAGTTCCTGTTTCTGCGCGACGCTGTCTGCGACCACAGGTGCCGCGTCGAAATCCGGTAGGACGGCCACGCCCTCCGACGACTTACGCGCACCCACTCGACCGGAGAGTTCCGCACGCAGCGCCTCGGCCGACTCGCGCTCCGCAGGTGGCAAATCGATATCCACCAACACGCACTCCACCGCCGTGAGCGCCGCTGCCGCATCGATATCCTGGGCGACGCGCGCCAGTTTGAGCGCAATGGGTGCGGGGAAATTTCCCGCGGCGCCATCCAAAGTTCTCTCCAATATTTCCGCCGCAACTTCAACGCGCCCGGACTGCTTGAGCAGTGGAACCACGCGCAGCGCGAGCTGTGGCTCCACACGAAAGTTTCGCGCCCGCGAACACAAATCAGAACAGTATTCGACGGCGTTGCCGCCCTCGTCGCTGCGCAGCTCTTCGCGGATTACCTGCAACAGCGCGGGCGCCGCTGCATCGGCGCGTTGAAGATCTACCGCAACGTCCCAGAAGGCGAGCGCCGTGTCGCGGTTTTTGGTGTCGCGGCGGAACTCCTGTGAGAGCAACTCGAAGGCGCGCTCGTCATCGCCCCGCTGGCGCGCCTCCATGGCCTCGTTGAGCACGGGGTTGGAGATACCTCCCAACTTGGCCTCGATCGCCGGGTGGATGTAGCGCTCTTCCACGCGCAGCAGCCGTATCCCCAGCGCAAACGCGGCGCCGAAGAAGAACCCGCCGACGTGGGCCCAGTGCGCAACGCCACCGACGCCGGCACCCGGCAGCATGGAATCCATGAGCTTCGCCATCAGATATTCCTGACCGAACCACAGCGGCAGCATGAGCCACGCCGGCGCACTGAACGTGCCCGCGAAGATCACAAACCAATAGAAGTAACGGATGCGCGTCTTCCAGAAGCGGATCAGGAACGCCCCCATGGCGCCGGCGACGGCGCCCGAGGCTCCGACCAAGGGCATCTCCAGCGCCGGGTACTTGAGGGTGAAGAACAAGGCACCGGCGACGCCGGCCATGAGATAAAAGAACAGATACAGCACGCGACCCCAACGATCTTCGATGAAGGAGCCCATGAGGAAGAGCAGAAACATGTTGCCAACCAGGTGCAACCAACCGCCGTGAATGAATTGGTAGCTGAGATAACCGAAGGGTTTGGCGGCGGCAGCGATCAATCCCCAACGATAAAAAGGATGGTTATCCATCGCCGAGAACAAGTACGTCATGCGGCGATTGAGCTCTTCCTGCTCGTAACGGCGAGCGGAAGGCACGACCACCAGAGAGCTTCCGTCGTTCTGCGCACGCTTGGCCGCGGCGGCCGCCTGCCGGATCTGCACGATCTCGTCCCCCACGAGTTTTTCGAAGCGCGGGTCGAGATCGAGATAAGGGTGCTCACTAAAATACTGAACTACTTCGGTGTAGGTCTGGAGTAGGCGATGTTCGGCGGCGCCGCCCATCACGTGATGGGTATAAATGAAAATACCAGTGCAGGCGGCGATCAACGCGTAGGTAATCCAAGGCTGGCGCCGAACCGTCGAATCTTCGTGGCTGATCGGTATCAGCATGGTCTAGGAGCCTGACTCAAGATGGGGCGTGGCGGGCCGCGCCGCTCGCAAGGAGCGTGAGCGAAGGCGCAGCAGCGCTACGCCGAGTGAAACGCAACGCCGCGAGCGGCGATGGATGCGCACCTGGACGTCATGTCTCATCTTGGCTCAGGCTCCTAGGGCGATAGCGGACAAACAAACAAAATCCTGAAGAGACGCGCTCCGAAACTCGCTTCGTTGCGCTTCCACGAGCTGCGGGATGATTCCGAACTGGAAGCCAGTGTTTTCCCGGAGAGAAACTTGCGAGTCAGGGCAGTTCGACGCGCGCCAGCACCGGCAGGTGATCCGAGGCGCGGCGCGCCGCCGCCGTCGTGTGCGAGGTAATCTCGACGACGCGCGCCCCACGCGCGTAGATGCGGTCTAAGGCCAACACAGGCGCCGCCGCCGGAAAAGAGGCGGGCCACGCCAGGTTATGGTGCTCCGCCAACCCCAATTCCAACGCACGCGTTGCTTTACAACGGCGCCATGCGTTCATGTCGCCCAACAAAATCACAGGACCGTTGGCGAGCTGGGGGTGTTGCAGCAGATGTTCCACCTGACGGTGCCGCGTTCCATCCACCAGAGCCAAATGCGTGGCTACCACGGTGACCGACTGCTTCTCATCACCGAAGCGCACGGCGACGGCAGCGCGCCGCTCCAGACGAGAAAATGAAAGATCCAGCGTGGAGACGCTCTGAGCCGGCCAGCGCGACAGCACGGCATTCCCCAACTCACCGTGCCGGTGAACGCGCGTGGCCACGAAAACCACGTAGAGACGCAGGGCTTCGGCCAATCTCTCGAGGGGACACTCCGGCGCATCGAAGGGGCGCAACGTTTCCTGGAGTGCAATGACGTCTGCACCCAATTCTGAAATCACAAACCCCGCGCGCGCGGGATCAGGCACGGAACGGCCGGAAAGTCCGGTCCAGCGGTGGACGTTGTAAGTCGCGACCTTGATCGACCGTCCGATACCCGCCGTCACTTGGGGATGATTCGGCGCTCGCACCAAGCCGAGGTAAGGCGCCATAGCAGCCAGCGCCTCGCGCCGCAGGAGTTCCGCCCTCGGCATGCGCGCCTCACGGCGCGCGGCGGATACCCGCCGCGCTGAATCCCTCAGGGTTTTCGCAAACCTCGACATTGACCTCTCACCGCGCGGAGGATAACCCACAGTCGGCTAATCGGCGTCCGGATTTGAGCCGCGCGCTGTCCACCGCTGTGGGTCCGGAGAAAACCCCGCGCTGCCGTCCGGCATTTCGCGCAGATAACGGACAAGCTGCCCAAGCGGTCTCTCGCCGCGACCGATACGATTGACGAACATGAGCAAGCGCACCAAAAAGCCGCTGCGTTCGCTTTCGGAAGTACCGGCCGTACGCGACGCCGCCGGCGCACTGCTGGACGCCGTCGCGGAGGAGCTGCGTAGCCGCGCGCTCTCGCCGGCGGCCTACGCGCGCGCCGTACAGGAAGTCGGCCGCCTGCGCGGACGCGAACTCTTCTATCCCTTGCTCAACCTCGGCGCGGGACGCGGGGCGCGTGCGCAGCTCGCCGACGGCCGCGTCGTCCTCGACTTCATCGGTGGAATCGGCGTCTACGGTTTCGGACACAGCGACCGCGATCTCCTGGAGACCGCCGTGATCACCGCCGCCTGCGACAACGTCTTTCAAGGTCATCTCATGCCGGGACTTGAATACTTGAATCTCTCGCGCGCCCTGCGCCGCCACGCCGGCCACCGCCTGCGCCACGTGTGGCTCGCGCTCTCGGGTGCGATGGCCAATGAGAACGCCCTCAAATTGATTTTGCAGAAGCACCATCCCGCCGATTTCATCGTGACCTTCGCGGGGGGCTTCGCCGGACGCACCCTTGCGCTCGCCGAATTGACGGACAAACCGAGTTACCGCGAAGGACTCCCCCTGAGCGGACGCGCGCTCATCGTTCCTTTCTACAATCCGCGGGATCCCCAGTCGACCGCCGCGAGCGTAGCGGCGCTCAACGCCCACCTTGCTCGTTACCCCGGCCGCATTGCCGCCATGCTCTTCGAGCTGGTGCAAGGCGAAGGGGGAATCAACGTGGCTCCGCGCGAATTTTTCGCGGCACTGATGCAGCGCTGCCAGGAAGCAGGTCTCGCTGTGTGGGTGGACGAAGTACAAACCTTCGGACGCACGGGTGAACTTTTCGCTTTCCAGACCTTCGATCTCGAACCCTTCGTCGACGTCGTGACGGCGGGTAAGCTGTTGCAGGGCAGCGCCGTCCTCTTTACCCATCACTACAATCCAAGACCTGGTCTCATCGCGGGAACCAACGCCGGCGCGAGCGTCGGCATGGCGGTCGCGGCGCGCATCATCGAGCGTCTGGAATCCGAAGGTTATCTCGGCTCGGAAGGACGCATCGCGGTGCTCGGTCGTCGCATCGCGCGGCGTTTCGAATTGCTGGCCAAGCGTATGCCCAAGGCGGTGAGCGAGCGCTCCGGCATCGGCGCCATGCACGCCTTCGTACCGTGGGACGGCAACCCAGAAACCGTGAACGCAGTGCTGCGGACGGCACTCGAGGAAGGTCTGCTGGTGTTCAGCGCCGGCGGGCGGGCGCTCAAAGTGCGCCTTTTGCCACCCGTCAACGTCACCGACGAAGAACTCGAAGCCGGCTTCGCCATTCTCGAAAAAGCGCTGCGCCGGGTCGGGGAAGAGCGGGGGCTACCGTGCTGATCCTGCGCCCGGTCGGACCCAGCGATCTGGATGCGCTCTCGCAGCTCGCCAAGCAACTGGACTCGGTCAACCTGCCCAGCGACCGCGCCTTTCTTGAGACGCGCATCGAAGACTCGGTCACTTCTTTTACTCGTGAGCTCGCCGATTGGCGCGTCGGGATCTACATCTTCATGCTCGAGGACACCGACGAAAAACGCTGCGTCGGCACCTCGCTGATTTTCGCCAAACACGGACGGCCGGGTCGCCCGTTCTACTGGCTCGAAGTCTTCAGTGAAGAACGGCACAGCCCCGAATTGCAGTACCGCTTCGTGCATACCAAGCTGCGCCTGCGCAGCACGGAAGACGGCCCCAGCGAGATCGGTGGTTTGATTCTCGATCCGGCCTACCGCCGCCATCCCCTGCGCTGCGGCAAGGCGCTCTCGATCGTTCGTTTCGCCTTCATGTCGGCGCATCCCGAGCGTTTCGAACGCGAGGTCGTCGCTGAAATGCTATCGCCTTTCGACGCGCCGGGAAAAAATCGCCTGTGGGAGGCCTTCGGAGCCAAATTCACGGGCCTTTCCTATCGCGAGGCCGACCGCCTCTCCGCGCGCACCAAACAGTTCATCTCCGATCTGTTCCCACAAGATCCTGTTTACGCCACGCTCTTTCCTGAAGCAGTGCAGGCAGTGATCGGGCGCCCCAACGACAGCGCCGTGGCAGCGGTGCACATCCTGGAAAAGATCGGCTTCCGTTACTTGAACCAGGTCGATCCCTTCGACGGCGGCCCCTACTACGGCGCTGCCCGCGACGCCATCACTTCCGTGCGCGAGCGCCGCGAACTGGTGTTGCCCGGTTCGCCACCGAAAAGCGCCGATTCCAAACAAGGACCGCTGGTCTTACTTTCCGCGGAGGGTGAACTCGGATTCCGCGCCACGGTGGTGCCGCTCGATGCGGAGCACTCCCCAGTCGTCACGAAAGCGTGCCGCGAGGTACTCGGCGTGAAAAGCGGCAACCGCGTCAGCGTGACGCCGTTGCCCTAATACTAGGAAAGTTCGAGCACCCGCCCGTCGCGTTCGAGGCGACCCGCGTAGTTCTCCTGGATGCGGCGCGCGTTGAGCTCCAGATCGAGAGCGTGGCGGCGGATGAAAGCCTCCGCCAGGTCGAGGCGCGCCGGATCGATGCCGGCTTGGCGCAGCAGTTCCGCACCGGCCAGAATATCAATCACCATCTCAGCCAAGAGTTTGGCGCGCAGAAGCGCGTAGCCGATGTCGCTGAAGAGAATCTGCGCCGAGGCTTCAACCAGGGCGATGCACTCCGTGAGCCGCTTCACCAAGGCAGCGCGCTTGTCGTCAGCCGGGACAGCGGCCAACTGGCGGCGCACGTCTTCGAAGACAACAGCCAGAGCGCCCTTCCCCATCTCACGCAGCGCGAAGGAGACCTGGATCTCGCTGGTGCCCTCATAGACCGTCATGATGAGGCTATCCGCGTGCAATTTTGCAACATCGGCGTCCATGGTGAAACCGAGCCCGCCGAAGACCTGCATGGCATCGCGCGTGATATCGGAACAAATCTCCGTTGCGTAGTACTTGCACAGCGGCGTGAGCAGGCGCAGCCGCGTCGTATCGCGCTCGAGCATCTTCTGGAGCGTGCTGAGCTCCGCTTCAGAACGTTGCTTGCTGGCGAGTACGTCCTCGCGCGCTTTATTCATGCCGGCGAGCTCGAAAGCGGGGTAGAGCAGCGCACGCACGGCTTCGATGTGGATCTCCATTTTCGCGAGCATGGCCTTGACCAAGGGCTGTTCGATGATGGGCTTGCCGAACTGCTCGCGCTGTTTGGCGTAGGCAAGGGCGTCGTAGTAGGCCGCTTCGGAAAGGCCGAGGGCTTGCGCTGCCACGCCCAGCCGCGCGTTGTTCATGAGATCGAGCATGGCCCTGAAGCCCTGGCCCTTCTGGCCAAGACGCACGCCGCGCGCCTTCTCGAACACAACCTCGCAGGTAGGCGAACCGTGGATACCGATCTTGCTCTCGAGCCGTGAGACGCGCACGCCGTTCGCGCTGCCGTCGGGATTGTGGCGCGGCACCAGCAGGAGGGAGAGGCCGTTCGTGGTGCTCTTGGAGGAATCGAAGGTGTCGTGGTCACGGGCGAGCACCAAGTGGACCTCGGCGCCACCGTTCGTGATGAAAATCTTCTGGCCGTCGACCTGAACGTCGCCGCCCGGCAAATCCGCGGCGCGCGCCGTGATTTGGCCGAGATCACTGCCGGCCTGGGATTCCGTCAGATCCATGCAGCCCTGGACCTCGCCGGAGGTGAAGAGAGGTAACCACTTTTTTTTCATGTCCTCGCTGCCATATTTTTCGATATCCGCCGCTGTGCCGGATTGCAGGCCGATCACCGTCATGAGGCTGGTGTCGGCCCGCGAGATCATCTCGAGCACCATGCAGTTCACGATCTGAGGCAGGCCGTAGCCGCCGTAATTTTCTGAAATGGGCAGACAGACGAGGCCGTTCTCGCGCAGTTTCGCGTAGGCCTCACAGATGTGCGGAGGTGGCACGGCACCGCCGTCACCGGTGAGTTTCGCTTCGGCTTCCCAATGTTCCCGCGCCGGCTTCTCAAACGTTTTCACCAGGGAGGCCGCGGTCTCCAGAATGGTCCGGTAGGCACCGACCTCTGCTTCAACGTCGACGTCCTCTCCTCGTGCCAGCGAGAAGAACGCCTCCCAATCCACGAGGTTATCCAAATAAAGCCGCATGCCCGGCGTGAAGTAGTCCGACACCACCGCACTCCTTCCGTTGATCGGACACCCCGGGCGCGTGGGGCGAACCGCCTGCGATCGAAGGGCAAAATGATAGCCTATGGCGCCCATATGGCTGCGCCCCGCTTCGAAAAAACTGCGCCGATCGCCGACTTTCCGGCCCTGGAGGCACGCATCCGCCGCTTTTGGCGGGAACAGCGGATTTTCGAGCGCAGTCTGGAACAGCGCCGCGGCGCCCCGCGCTTCGTCTTTTATGAAGGCCCCCCCACCGCCAACGGCATCCCCCATAACGGCCACGTCTTAACGCGCGTGATCAAGGACGTCTTTCCCCGCTATAAGACCATGCGCGGCTACGAGGTCCCGCGAAAGGCCGGCTGGGATACTCATGGGCTGCCCGTTGAGGTCGAAGTCGAAAAAGAACTGCGCATCTCTGGCAAGCAGGCCATCGAGCGTTTCGGCGTCGAACCCTTCGTGCGCCGCTGCCTCGAGAGCGTGTTCCGCTACACGGCGGAGTGGGAGAGCCTAACCCAGCAGCTGGCCTTCTGGGTCGACCTCGACAACGCCTACGTCACCTTCCACGAGAGCTACGTCGAGAGCGTGTGGTGGGCGCTCTCGGAGCTGCACCAGCGCGGACTGCTCTACCGCGGCCATAAAGTTGTTTGGTGGTGGGCCCAGGGCGGCACCGTGCTCTCGGCCGCGGAAGTCGGCGAAGGTTACCGCACAGTCGATGATCCCTCGATCAGCGTGCGGTTACCCCTGCGAGACTCCCCCGACACCTCTCTATTAGTATGGACGACCACCCCTTGGACGCTGCCCTCCAACAGTTTTGCCGCGGTCCGAGGCGACGTGGAATACACTGTACTGCGCGACGGCGAACAGAAGCTGATCGTGGCCGAGGCCCTGCGCCAGAGCCTCACGGAAAAAGCCGGCCGGCCGCTGCCCGTGGAGCAAACGTTGCGCGGCAGCGAGCTCGTCGGACAACGCTACCTGCCGCCCTTCGACTGGTTTGCCAAAGCCCACGCCGGCGTCGATTTGTGGCGAATCGTGGCAGCGGATTTCGTCGAGCTCGACGCCGGCACGGGCAGCGTCCACATCGCGCCGGCTTTCGGCGAAGCGGATTTCGACGTCCTGCGGCGGGAACAACAGCGCGACGCGTCCCTCCCTCTTTTATGCGCTGTGCGGCCCGACGGCAATTTTGATCCCGAGATCGCACCAAAAGCCTACGCTGGGCGCTGGGTAAAAGACTGCGACCGCGAATTGATCCGCGAACTGCGCGAGCGCGGGCTGCTGTGGCACGCCGAACAGATCCGCCACGATTACCCCTTCTGCGTGCGCTCTGAAAAGGATCCGCTGATTCAGTACGCGCGCCCGGCTTGGTACATCCACACCACGGCCCACGTGCAGAATGCCCTCGCCAACAACGCGGCGATCCAGTGGCTGCCCGAGCATATCCGCGACGGACGTTTCGGCGACTTCCTGCGCAACAACGTCGATTGGGCGCTCTCGCGCGAGCGCTATTGGGGCACGCCGCTCAACATTTGGATCAACGATGAAACGGGTGCCATCAATTGCCCGGCTTCCGTGCAAGAAATTCTGGCGCGCAATCCAGCAGCATTCGCGGCTTTTGAAGAGGCGCGCGCGAAAGATCCGTCTCTTTCACCGCACCTGCGCGTACACAAGCCGTGGATCGACGGCGTCACCTGGCAGAAAAGCGGCGAGCCTGGCACCTACCGCCGCGTCCCGGAAGTGGCCGACGCCTGGTTCGACTCCGGCTGCATGCCCTTCGCCCAGTGGGGCTACCCGCAGCGCGGACGCGAGGAATTCGAGAAATCCTTTCCCGCGGATTTCATCAGCGAGGCCATCGACCAAACGCGCGGCTGGTTCAACTCCCTGCTCTGGATTTCCACGCTCTTATTCCCGGAACGCGAAAAACCGCACCCTTACCGAACCTGCGTGGTGCTCGGCCACGTCTGCGACCGCGAGGGCAAGAAAGAGAGCAAGAGCAAGGGCAATTACACGCCGCCGCATCTCATCTTGGACCGCGTGCGCCTCGAGTTCGTCGTGGCGGAAACAGATGAAACCAGCAAGGCCGGCACGGCGAAGATCGCGCGGGAAGACTACGAAGGTTTGGACCTGCACGGCGAGAGTGCAAGCGTGCGCGTCTACCGGGATGACACGGAAAAGCGCGCGATCGAACTCCGCCTCGAGCCCGCCAAACTTCCGCGGCGCGTTGTAAAGCTTGCGGCGGAAGACCGCAAGCAGCTCGGTGTCACCGCCGCGGCGGGCGCACTGGAAACCCTGCCCAGCGAAGTACCGCGGCTCCCGGTTTCCGAGCGCGTATGGTTGGAAGTGACAACCCCCGCTCCCGGCGCCGATGCCTTTCGCTGGTTTTTCTTTTCCTCCAATCCGCCCTGGAACCCCACGCGCCATTCGCTCTCCGCCGTGCGCGCCACCCAGCGCGAACTTCCGCTCAAACTGCGCAGCGTCTACGCCTTCTTCACCATCTACGCCAACATCGACGGCTTCGATCCCGTGGATGTCGCCTGCTATCACGGCAAGCGCCCGCCGAAACAGCGCGCGCTCTTGGACCGCTGGATCCTCTCGGAGCTGGCGCTTACCACGGCCCGTGTCCGCGAACACATGGACGCCTACCAACTCTACGAAGCCACGGGCGCGCTCAATGACTTCAGCGACGCCGTTTCCAACTGGTACGTGCGCCGGAGCCGCAACCGCTTCTGGGCCGCGGGCCTCGAGCAGGACAAACTCGACGCCCACTGGACGCTCTACGAGTGCCTGGTCGAACTGACGAAACTCGCGGCTCCCTTCCTGCCCTACACCAGCGAGGATCTATGGCAGAATCTGGTGCGCCGGCCCTTTCCCAAGGATTCGAAGCTGAGCCCGCACCTGTGCAATTACCCCGAACCACAGCGAGACGTAATCGACGAAGCACTCTCAAAAGTAATGGCCGCCGTGCGCGAGCTGGCCTCGTTAGGGTTGCAAGTGCGCACCGCCAACAAGCTGCGCGTGCGCCAGCCCCTCGAGGCCGCCGAGATCGTCCTGCGCGAATCAGAACTCGCGGGAGCCGTCTCCAAACATCTGGAACTCCTGCGCGATGAACTCAACGTGCAGACGGTCCACTTTGTGCCCAAGGCCGACGAGTACGCACACTATAAAGTGACACCAAACTTTCGAGCTCTCGGCCCGCGCGTAGGCAAACACATGCCGCAGGTAAAAGCCGCGCTCCTCGCCGCCGACGGCGCGGAACTCCTGCGCCAGCTCGAGGAACAGGGCCACATCACCTTCGACATCGCGGGCGAGCATTTTGAACTCGGCCCCGAAGAAGTTGCCGTCCAGCTTGAAGCAAAAGACGGTTTTGCCGCCGCCGCCGGCCGCACCGGCGTCGTCGTCTTGCGCACCGCCCTCACGCCCGAACTCGTCGAAGAAGGCCTCTACCGCGAAGTGTTGAACCGCGTCCAAAACTTCCGCAAAGAACTTGACCTCGAGTACACCGGAAGGATCGAACTCACCTGCCAAGGCTCGCTGGAACTGATGCGCGCCCTGCGCCCCCGCCGCGACGCTCTCGCCCACGAAACCCTCGCCACCACTATCGAGCTCGACACCGCGCCGAAACAAGGCGCCCACAGCAAGAACTTCACGATCGATGAGCACGAGATCACGCTAGGCCTCAAGGTGTGTTCCTGAATCTTCTCAAGGAGATCGAGACGTGACACGGAAAACCCTGCGCTGAAAAAAGCCCGCTGTACCCGCCCGAAAAGTATCGGTCGGGGAACCGATTCCGTCCGGCACCAAACCCTACCGCGGTCTCGTCGGCGATATCGAGGCATTGCTCGAACAGGCACGCCGGGCCTCGGCCCGTGCCGTCAACGCGATCATGACCGCGACCTACTGGGAAATCGGCCGGCGGATCGTGGAGTACGAGCAAGGCGGAAAAGCACGGGCAGAGTATGGAGAAGCGCTCCTCGCACGTTTGTCGACCGATCTCACAGCCCGTTTCGGACGCGGCTTTTCAGTGCGTAACGTCTGGCAGATGAAAGCACTCTACCTCGCCTGGCCAATTCCGCAGACGACGTCTGCAGAATCGCGAGGCGGACAGATTCTGCAGACGGTGTCTGCAGAATCTTCCTTGGCACCGGTCACCGCGCGCTTTCCTCTTCCCTGATCCGCCTACGTGCGCCTCCTTTCAGTCAAGAACGAGCTCGCCCGTCGTTTCTACGAGACCGAAGCGCTGCGGGGTGGCTGGTCCGTACGACAACTCGACCGGCAGATCAATGCTCAGTTTTATGAACGCACGGCGCTGTCGCGGAACAAGGCGACGATGCTAAACCCTAACGTTGCATAAAAAATCGTGCTTCGGGCGCATTGTTGATCGTACTCTCTCGCGCCCACCGTCGGTACGTAAGCCGGGTAGCGTAAGGTGGTAAGAAAATTCCCGATCTCGCAGGACCTCACCCAAAGTGGGCTTCCTGCGGCAGGAACGCAACTTACGTTCCTGCGATCTCTACGCGGTTTGGAGACCACATGGACATGGCTATACCGTTTTTTTATGCAACGTTAGGGTAAAGAAGGGCGCGCGCACTCGAGCGGAAGACACCGTCGCCACCGAAGAGGAAGTCTAAAGACGGTAGCGTGAAGGCCGACTAAAAGTCGGGTCCAGCGCTCACTCCAACGCCTCGATCTCAAGATCCGCTCCTTCGGTCTTTCGACGTAAGTGCTCCTCCAAATACGTCTTGATCATCT
>Ga0247727_10014421_pt1 | contig 13139 bp, 9 predicted proteins | sample WisWelCaveWW1625_FD_202498 | JGI IMG/M metagenome (GOLD analysis project Ga0247727, IMG submission 202498) | Biofilm microbial communities from Wishing Well Cave, Virginia, United States - WW16-25 | ecosystem: Environmental > Aquatic > Deep subsurface > Groundwater > Cave microbial mat | place...
TCAGGGGTTGGGGTTTCACCAACATGGACATTCAGTTGTCAAAGTGCGGATTTACTTCTTGCGCTTTGCCGCTCATCCCCTATACTTGCGTATAGTTTCGAGCGAACGGGTCGCACCACTGCGTCCAGCCGACACGCTTCGCTTTGCTCCGCGTGCGGCTGACGCTGGCCGTTGGGTTGCTTCATTCAAGTCAAAGGTGCGGCATAACATACTCGCATGAAAAATCTTAAACGCGTTTTCGATAATTTAGGCATTGACGGGGTGATATTTGGAATTGCAAGTATCGCTTCAATTACCATTGGTGTTTTCAGTTTTGTTGGTAGTTTTTTCAATTTTCAACCGATTACTGGCAACCAACTTTCTTCAGTTTTAATCGGAACAGTTGGCTTTTTGATTGCGGCTGTCGTGGCTTTAAGTGCAAAAAGAAAAAATGAAATACGCGAAATTAAAGACGCAATAGGAATTTCCGAATCTGAGTTAATTAATTCCAATAGAGAAGTAGAAGAACGATTTGCTTTTAGCGCAAGGCAAGCAAAGCGATTTATTCTGGATACTTCTCTAAATCGCGTGATACCAGACTCCGCCAATATCGCCTATTTTTCTGGCGTAGAAAGCGAATACCGACGCGCTATTTATGAGCGAGTAAAAAGGGGTGAAGTAAACTTTAGGCGCGTGGAAATCATATATCATCGGCAAGGCTTAGAGTGGGCTATATTTCGCCTGTTACTTCACGACAACCCCAATTACCAAATTAGACACTTTGAACCATCGGATAAGCCTATTCCGATGATAAGTTTTTTGTCATTCGACAATACAACCTTTTATCTTGGCGGCTTTCACATGAAAGGCTCGCCAACGGAAGAAACCGCGCTTGTTATCCGTGACCCGAATCTTTCCAAGATTTTAGGCGATTATTGGAATGTTTTTTGGGATATGGCTACACCTCTCAATGAAGGTAGCACAATAAACTGGAATGAACTTAAGCAAATTGGGCTAAGAGTTGGAATTGAAGAGCAAGAATTTGAAAAAGTGGTTTCCAAACTTAAAGACACCGTTGCTAAAGAAAGGCGTAAAGTTGCCAAATAATTTACTCCCACTTCAAAAGCGCAACCCAACCCGGGCGTCAAGCCGACTGGCGCTCCGCGCCGACCAACCGTGCCTCTTTCGCGTAGTTTCTGGTAGTTCAACCGAGTCGCCCTAGCGAAGTACGCGCCAGCGGCTTACGCCTGTCGTTAGCCTGCTCATCGCAATTCAAACCTTGTCAAATTCTGAGAAGGCATCACGATTTGAAGTTCTGCTAACAAGGTGAGACATGTTGACTAATCCCAACAGTATTGGGGCCAAATTTTTAGTCGGTTGGTATGGCCTCTTTCAAGCCGTTCACATCTTGTTCAATGCACGCTATCTCCTTCGCCCTGGCGCTCCACCGTTCCCGCCACCCGCTGAAGGCTGGTTGCCACAGACTGTTCACCTGTTGAATGGCATGGCGACCAGTGATCTAATCAACGCCATTCTCGCGCTGGTGTTTGTTTATGGCTACTTCGCAAGAGCTAAATGGCATCTGTGGTTGGGTACACTCACGCTAACCGTATCCATGTACGCGGCGATGGTTTTTACCTATGGGACAATAGCCATGGGGGCATGGAGCGGAAACTTGCTTGGCTATCTCTGGACTTACATTCCCTTTATCCCAGTTGTACTGCTATTCATCCTGGTCAGTGTATGGGCGGCACAAGGGCGCTCGGAAGTAAAATCTGCTGTTACTCGGCAAGGCGCAGGCTAAGTTATGGTCGGCAGGAGGATCGCTCCCCCTGCCGCCACTTCCGAACCGTGCTTGAGACCCTTCGGCAAGCTCAGGGCATGCTTTCACCTCACACGGCTCTTCAATCAACGGGTCTTTGTCATAGATACTGCGCCCCGGCGTGAATCAAATCATGGCAGTGACCATGCACCAACGCCAGATTAGAGTAGACGTTGTTGGTACGGTTGCGGTCGCGGTGATGCACTTCCAGAACATCATCGGCCATGAAACGCAGTCCACAATAGTCACAACGGTTGTCCTGCTGTTTGAGCAAATGCGACTTGCGGCCAGTCGTAGTCGGGCTGTTCCTCAGCCGTTGCCCCCAGTAGCGCCAGTCCCCATCAGATGGACTCTTGTCGCCTTGCACTTTGGTGTGACGGCGGATGCTCGTTTCCGCATGGAGCGCCACCGTACTCACCCCATCACTGAACATCATTCGCTCGTTTTGCTCTCGCCAGTAGCGCCGGTATCGCCAGCCTTCGGTCTTGTGCGGATGGCGATGACTGGCCCAGCGATAGAGTTGGTAGTGGAGTTGGCTGTCCAAGTAGTTGAAGACCCGCTTGGACACACTTGCCCGGTAGTAGGCCGCCCAGCCCCGCACTTTCGGATTGAGTTCGGCGATCAGCGCCGCTTGCAAGTGACCTCGGTGTTGGCGGATCACTTCGCCGAGTTTTTGGCTCTGCTGTTTCTGCGCCGCCCGGCTGGGTTGGATGAGGGTCTTGTAACCTGTCTCACCCCGATAACTTCGGGTGTGATACTGCCCGACCGGGTATTGTCGGATGGTGAAGCCCAGAAAGTCGAACCCCACTTGCCCGTCGTGTTCGTGGAGAGTGTGGGTGATACGGGTCTTGCTTGGCTTCAGACGCAACCCCCTCCCCGCCAACCAGTCTTCGGCACAGACTTTCAAGCGCTGAAGCCGATTCAGGTCGGCGTGCAAGATGACAAAGTCATCGGCATAGCGGATGACTGCCGCCGGGTCTTTCTTCGGGTTGACTTGGGCGATAGTGTGTTCCAACCCATGCAAAGCGATGTTGGCGAGCAGGGGGGAGATCACGCCGCCCTGTGGCGTTCCAGCTTCGGGAAAAAGCAGTTGCCCTTCGTCCAGTATTCCGGCTGTCAGCCATCTACGGATCAGTCGCGCTATCCCTGGAACGGTTTGCAACTTCTCCAGCAAGGCGCGGTGGTCTATGCGGTCGAAGCATTTTTCGATGTCCGCCTCCAACACATATTTGGGCTTGAGCCGAATGTGGTTGAAGACAGCTTCTATCGCATCGTGCGCCGACCGTCCCGGTCGAAAGCCATAACTGTTTGGCTCGAACTGCGCTTCCCACTCCGGTTCGAGTACCAGTTTGACCAACGCTTGGCGCGCCCGGTCGAACATCGTGGGGATGCCGAGGGGTCGCCGTTCGCCGTTGGCTTTGGGGATATAGACCCGCCGCACAGCGTCGGCTGGGTCTCTGAGGTGTCGCAATCGCTGGGCATACTTCAACCGCTGTTTGGGGGTGAGGGAAGCAACCCCGTCTAGCCCAGCGGTGTGTTTGCCGCGATTGTCCTGACTGACTTGTCGCACGGCCAAACAGCGGGCTGACCAAGACCGCATCAGTAACCGTTGTAAGTTGTGGACACGCTTGAAGTCGCCCCGGCGCGCGGCTCGGTAGACCTGTCCTGAGCTTGCCGAAGGATGCGTTGTTGGAGTCGGTAGACGTTCCGCTGGAATTTCTTCCAGGGGCGCGCCTGCCAGCCTTCAGTCCGCGTTGCCGCGTCTGTCATAAGACCTCAACTCCGCCATTGTCTCGACCTTCCCGTTGACCGGACTCACAGCCTGCCCTGAGCCTGTCGAAGGGTCAGCGTATCCCGAACGTTACTTCGGGCATTGGCTTCTTGAGTCATCCTACCTGCGTCAGCGGCTTGCGGTTGGTTGCCTCCTTTCGTTGAAAGAGCCGTTGACGGGTTATCCCGTTCCGAATGCCCATTGGCCGCAACTTTAGAGCCTGCCCTGAGCGAAGCCGAAGGGATGACACTTTACGCCGGGTCTCTGTTCGAGTGGTGTGAAATATCGCAGTGGCTATTTCACCGCCAGACCGTTCCCAATTTGGGCCTGCCCCTCAGCCGTTAGGCAGGTTCTGCATGACGACGCCTCAATGTGTCTTTGCTTGCGCTATCCATCGTTGCCTGCTCGGCGCGTCACGGTTTTCGGCTAACCGTTTATCGCCTTTTCTCCCTTGCACTCCAACATTTGATGACCAGTCGCTTGCCGTAGGGAGAGGCTGTCTCCTGACCACCTCAGGGGTTGGGGTCTCACCAACATGGACATTCAGTTGTCAAAGAACATCTTGCTCTTTGCCGCTCAGCCTCCTATACTTGCGTATAGTTTCGAGCGAACGGGTCGCACCACCGCGTGCAGGCGACGGGGCTAACTGGTCGCCCCTGAGAAGGTTCGTACAATTCAAGCGAGTCTTGCCCGCATAGGAGTCTTTGATACCCGCCCCGCGCCTGACGCTGGCCGTTCGGCGGCTAGCCAGTCTTTTGATAAGCCCGGCGAAATGTAGGAAAAAAGGAGAGCAACAAATGTCAAGCGTCCTTACAGTCACTGAACTACAACCGGATGACCCACGTTTTTCAGAAGGTCTTTCTATTACTGAAATGCGTTCATTACTGGGTGGGAAAGACAAAGGCTATCTTGTCCATAGCGGCGAGAAGTATTGGCTTTCTTTGAAACATTGGGCCGATATAGACACATCCAGTATTCGACTGTTATTGTCGTTTGCCCCAAGCATTGAGGAAGTTTCCCCCGAAATTGTCAGAGATTGCGCGATTCCATCCTCATCCGACGTAACCATCATCATAGAGACATTGCCCAGAAAAGGAGAACCCACCAATCCTGGAAGGTCAAGGCTCGTAACAGATATGGGTGATTTCGAGTAAGGACTTACTATGGCCGATGTCATCATCAATCAACTAATCGGAGCAGTCATTGGCACGCTGGTTTCTTTCGCTGTATCTTGGTATTTTTACAAGAAGGCTGACCTACCGGCTAAAGTAGCAGGGGAAATGGTTGAGAACATACTTTTTATGAACATCCAAAGCAGGCTGGGAGAGAGATTGCTGTTCTACGAATATCCCCATCCTGTTTTCTTGCCTAAAGACAAGGACGCGCCACATATCGTACAATTTTGGTACTCAGACCAAGCGCCTCAGCAAGGAGAGTCAGTTTTGATTCTATTCCGCGCGGTGGACGCTGGCATGAACTTCGCTGGCAGCCAATTTATAGAAGTAACCGAAACTTCAAGTATGTTGAGTTTTCCCGTAGCCCGTCAGGGGCATGGTTACTATGCTTGCAGAGTTGATTTTCCAGACAACGCCCCACCCGGTCAACATACAATTGCATTCAAATTGACGGATAGCAACGGCAAATCCCATACTCAATCAATCAAAATTGATGTGAGGTCGCGTGCGTAATCACTCGCAAACAGTTCTCAATTCATGGCCTGAGTCTTCAGGTCAGGGTATCGGCGGCACGCCGCCGAAGTTATGGTCGGCAGGAGGATCGCTCCCCCTGCCGCCACTTCCGAACCGTGCTTGAGACCCTTCGGCAAGCTCAGGGCATGCTTTCACCTCACACGGCTCTTCAATCAACGGGTCTTTGTTATAGATGCCCCGCTCCGGCGTGAATCACATTATGGCAGTGGCCGTGCACCAACGCCATGAGGCCGAATCGCGTTTCGCTTTGCTCCACGCAAGCGGCTGAATGCGACCATTGGCCCACACAGTGTGCGCCCTAGCGGTTCAACTGCGTAACTCCCATGAATAAAAACGGAGCGCACTTATGCGCTCCGTTGCTTTGCGAACTTTCGTCGAGGGTCGGTGGTTCAGCGTCCGCCGGTCACCTCGCGAAGTTTGTCGCACGCTGGGCAACTGCCATCGGGGCGGATCATGGCGTAACCCGCCTGGGGATCACTGCCAAAGGTGGTCAAGTCCACGTTGAAGACGATCATCATCCGCACCTTGCCCTGATCGCGCGAGAGCCGGGCGGCGTCGCCCAAAAACTGCGCGTGCTCGGCGACGGTTAGGTTGTAGGGCGGCTTCCACAGGAAACCCGCCGGTAATGTCCCCCACTCCTGCCCGGAGAGATAGCCCAACTCGGTGAAGCATAATTTCTTCTTTCCGCCCGCCGCGTTGTAATAGGTGTCCACCATGGTCTGGTAGTAACGGGTGTAGTGGTTGGGGTTGCCGCGCGGGTCGCCACTCGACTGCGAGGGTGGCACGACTCCCTCATTGTAATGGATGCCGAGGCAGTCCATGAAATTCAAGCCGCCCGCGGCAATCAGGCCTTCGACGTAAGGTTTGTCATCGCAGCCATTGCCACTGCACCCGCTAAAGAAGCCAGTCGGCGCGGGCGCGCCGGAAATCACCAGCGTGTTCGCATTCTTGGCCTTGATAGCGTTGTAAGCCTGTTGCAACATCGGCACATAGTTGCCGGCGCCGATCGAACCCACCTTCCACTCGCGGTCAATGTTCATTTCATTCCACACTTCAATTGCATCCGCGCCCGCGCCCGCCAGATCGCCGACGAAGGTGGCAAACGACCCAAACTTATCGGAGGTGGTGTCGCCCGGATCGCCCAGCACGCTGAGCAACACTTTGAAGCCTTTGTTGTGGGCATCGGTGATCAGCCCGAAGTGGACGCTGGCCGAGTCGCCCGGCTTCCACCGCACCTGCCGCTTCACCCACTGCATCCCGGAGAACTTCATCTTGGTGACGGCATTATCGGAGAATCCGGCCACCTGCCCGCCCAATTCAAAGTTGCCCGTTGTTCCGCTGGGGGCCGTTGCCGCCGGTTTGGTGGTAGCAGTGGCCGTCGCCCCCGGGGCCGAGGTGGCCGCTGGTTTGGTGGCGGTCGGCGCTATGCCACCCGCTCCCGGGAGCCTCAATACCTGCCCGACGAAAATTATGTCTGAAGTCAATCCATTGGCCGACTTGAGCGCCGCAACGGTTGTGCCAAATCTGATGGCGATGCGGAAGAGCGTGTCGCCCGCTCGCACCGTATACGTTCCAGTGGTGGATGGCGCTGTGGTGGCGGTGGCCCCCGGGGCCTGGGTGGCCGCCGGTTTGGTGGCGGTCGGCGCGGCGCCGCCTGCCCCCGGAATCTTCAACACCTGCCCGACTCGAATCGTGGTCGAGGTTAAGCCATTGGCCTGTTGGATCGTCGCCACCGTCGTCCCAAACCTGAGGGCAATGCGGAAGAGATTATCGCCTCGTTGCACGGTGTACGTTCCGGGGCTGGGCGCCGGCGTCACCGGCGTCGCGCCGGGTTTGGTCGTCGGCTTGACGACGACCCCCCCGGTCGGGATGCATAGCACCTGTCCAACACGAATCGTCGTCCCGGTGAGGCCGCTGGCCTGTTGGATGGCCGCAATCGTCACGTTGAACCTCAGGCTGATGCGGAAAAGATTCTCGCCAGCCTTCACCGTGTACGAGGTGCCATTACATTGAGCGAAGGCAGGCGCGGCCGGAATGACCGACGCCAACAACACAATCGCTATAAAGATTGAGAGTGTTCGTTTCATAGGTTTTATCTCGCGCGAATAGATTTAGGTGGATGATTGGCGGGCATTTTATCATACCCGTCTCTTGACGTTGACGAGGAGGATGCAAGTTTTGTTCCAGAGAGGCGGACAAGTACACAAGTTGTCTCCCCGTCTACTTGTCTCCCTGTTTACTTGTCTCCCTCAATCCCCGCCGGATTCCCCGCCACACCTTCTCCGGCGTCAGCGGCAGGTCGCGGAGGCGGACGCCGACGGCGTGGAAGATGGCGTTGCCCACCGCCGGGGCGACGCCATCCATCGGAATCTCGGCCACCGCCTTCGCGCCAAAGGGGCCGCTCGGCTCGTAGGTTGGCACGAGGATGGCTTGCAGTTCGGGCACTTCGTTGGCCTCAAAGATTCGGTAGTCGCCGAAGCGCGTGACCAGCAGTCGCCCGTCTTCATCATAAGGCATCTCTTCGCTCACTGCATAGCCGAGGGCTTGCACCATCCCGCCTTCCACCTGCGCCTGCGCCGTCTGCGGGTTGATGGCCGTGCCGCAGTCCACCGCCATCACCAGCTTCTTCACCGTCACCTGCCCGGTCTCGGTGTCCACTTCCACTTCGGCGTATTGGGCGGCGAACGGCGGCGGCGACTCGTAGCTCATGTGCGAGGCCGTGGCCATGATCTGATGCTGGTCTTGCGTGTGTAGGCTGTGCAACGCGACTTCCGACAGGGGGACGCTTCTGCCATCCGGCGCAAAGGCGTGGCGATCCTTGAGATGCCAACCTTCGTAGAGACGTTCCGCCGGGAGACGTTCCGCCGGGAGACGTTCCACCGGAACGTCTCTACTGATCCCCAGCATCAATGCCGCCCGCTCAAAAATCTGTTCCCGCACCTGCTCCGCCGCCTTCTTCACCGCGCCGCCGGAAATGTAGGTGGTGGACGAGGCGTATGCGCCGGTGTCGAACGGCGTGAAGTCGGTGTCCGACGAATAGATGATGATGTCGTTGAGGGGCAGGCCCAGACTCTCGGCCGCGATCTGGGCCAGTACCGTGTCCGACCCGGTGCCGAGATCGGTTGCGCCGACGAGGACATTAAAACTGCCATCGTCGTTCATTTTGATGCTGGCCGCGCCCATGTCGAGTCCGGCAATGGCCGTGCCTTGCATGCAGGCCGCCATGCCCAACCCGCGCCGGATGTGGGGACGGGCGGGATCGATCCGCCAATCGTCGTAGAGACGACCCGATGGGTCGTCTCTGGATGGGTCACCTCGGAGACGTTCCACCGGGAGACGTTCCATCGGGAGACGTTCCACCGGAACGTCTCTACGGCGATCCCAACCAATGGCCGCCCCGGCCTGGGCGATGCAATCGGCCAGGCCGCAACTGCCGACGAACTGCTCAAACCCCTCGCGCCCCTCGCCCAGCGCCTTCGCTAACAGGAGAGAGTCGCCACTTTGCACAGCGTTCTTCAATCGCAGTTCAACCGGATCGAGTCCCATATCGGCCGCGATCTCATCCATCAAACTTTCCAGCGCCCAGTGCGACTGCGGCGCGCCATAGCCCCGGAACGCGCCCGGCACGGGTTTGTTGGTGTATACGATTTTAGCGTCGAGGTGCATGTGCTGGCAACGATAGGTCGAGAGGCCGCGCAGGCCGGAGACGGTGCAAACGGTGAGGCCGTGCGTGCCGTACGCGCCACAGTCTTCAATGATCTTCATGTCCAACGCGTTGAGGGTGCCGTCGTTCATCATCCCGGCGCGGTAAGTGACCGTTTGCGGATGGCGTGAGCGCGAACTGGTGAACTCTTGCTCGCGGGTGTATTCAAACCGCACCGGTCGCCCGGTCGCAATGGTGAGATGGGCGCACAAATCTTCGATCAGCATCTCCTGCTTGCCGCCGAAACCGCCGCCGATGCGGGGCTTGATCACCCGGATGCGTTTGACCGGCAGGCCCAACAGCGGGGCCACCATCCGCCGCACGTGGAACGGCACCTGGGTCGCGGTGCGGATGACGAGTCGATCATCCTCATCCCACCACGAGATCACGATGTGCGGTTCAATGGCGGCCTGTTGCACCTGGTGGCTGTAATAGGTATGCTCGTATCGCCGATCCGACTCGGCGAAGGCTTTCTCAAAATCGCCAACGATGGCGTGGACGGTTTGGGCAATGTTGTGCGCCGCGTCCACAACCTTCACCGCATCCGGCTCATCGTGGATCACGACATCGCCCTTCATCGCAACTGCGGGATCGAAGACGGGAGGCAACACCTCCCACTCAACTTCGATCAGGCCCAGGGCTTCGCGGGCGGTCTCGGCAGTGTCGGCGGCGACCACGGCCACCCGGTCGCCGACGTAGCGCACTTTGGAGTCGAGCGACACTTGATCCCACGGCGGCGGGTTCGGGTGCGATTGTCCGCCCGAAGCGTAAATCACACGCGGCACATCAAGATGGGTCAACACGGCGCGCACACCGGGCAAGGCTTTGGCTTTGCTGGTGTCAATGCGTTTGATGCGGGCGTGGGCGTGCGGGCTGGTGAGCATCGCCGCGTGCAACAGGCCGGGCAGATCAAAATCGTCGGTGAACACCGGGCGGCCCTTGGCTAGTTTCACCGCGTCCACTTTCGGTTCCGATTTGCCGACGACTTCGGTGGACGATCCCACCATGGGCCGGGTCGCCACGCGCGTTTGGGTGAGGACATTGCCGGGTAGTTCGGGGGATTGATCAGGCGAGGCCGTGCGCGGCCCGAAAATGGATTCCAAGGGAATGCCGCCACTGTTTGGCGGCGGGACGGCCTCCCCGCGTAGGATCGCCGCCGCGCGCAAGACGGCTTCCACCGGTTTGACGTAGCCGGTGCAACGGCAGAGGGCGGCGCTCAATGCCTCGCGGGCTTGCGCTTCGGTCGGACGCGATTCTTTTTCAATCAACATCTTCGTCGCCAGAATCATGGCCGGGGTGCAGTAGCCGCACTGGATCGCGCCGGCCTCAATGAAGGCTTGTTGGATGGGATGGACTTCGAGACCTGTGGTGAGTCCCTCAACAGTTTCGAGGGTGTGGCCGTCGGCCTGCCCGGCCAGCATCACACAGGTCGGCACGATCTTGCCATCCAGCAATACCGAACACGCCCCGCACTCGCCGGTCTCACAGCCATGCTTCACGCTCCAGCATCCATTACGGCGCAAAAGCGACATGAGCGACTCGCCGGGGTCGCACTCAAATTGTTTCGGTTGATGGTTGAGGTTGAGTTTGACGTAGACTTTCATTTTGCCTTCCCCCACGCTTCCATCAATGCTCGTTTGGACAACACCTTCACCATCTCGCGTTTGTATTCGACACTGCCACGATAATCGCCCGCCACGATTGCCTCAGCCGCGGCGGCCCCGGCAACCTCGTCCAACTTCTCCGGCGTGAACGGCTGGCCGCTCAACAGTCTGGCGACCGCATCCATCCGCTGAACTTCGGGGCAGGCAACAGCCAGATTCGCCCAACGACAGCCCAGCCCGTCGGCGATGACGGCGGCGCACACAGCCACAATAGCCGCATCGCGTGGGGTGCGGGCCACGCGAGCCAGCGCCGCGTGCAATCCGGGTGGCGTGCCCAAGCGCACTTCGGTGAGGACGTTATCCTGCATGATCGGCAAGACGTCGAGGGCGAGCAGGGCCAACCGCACTTCGGGAGTCGAGTCGGTGGAGGCGATTGCGCCCTCCAACGTCGCCAGATTACGCAAACCCAAATGCGCCGAGAGGTCGGCGGCCTCAGCCAGCACCCCATCGGCCACCCCTCGCACGAGCAGCGACTCGGCAATGGCTTGCAGAGTCGTCATCGCCCCAATGCGGATGAAAGAGGCTTCGGGTTTGATGTAGGCCAGGTCGAGTCCGCTCACATCCACGACGGCGTCCGCCCCGGAAAACGGGTCGAGGGGTGGTTTGGGGCCGGGGGAGAGGAGGACGTTTTTTTCGTCTTCGCGCTCCAACAACATTTGGGCGGCTTTGAGGTCGAGAGGTTTGTGGTAGTGGCGGACGGGGGGCATAGGGACTCCTGTGCCAGCAGATTATCACAATTCAAGGTGACTGTCACCGGCTTCCCGCGAGCCGATGACAGTCACCTGAAAAAAAAGCGCGACCGTGTTCAGTCGCGCTTTGCCTCGTGCAGGTGGGCCCGGCCGGAGTCGAACCGACAACCAAGCGGTTATGAGCCGCGTGCTCTGCCATTGAGCTACGGGCCCTTGTAGCGTAGGGCCTTGTGCCCGTTCCCTGCGGCAGAAACCGCTCACAAGGGGCTGGGCTACAAATAAATGAAAAGAGCGGGTGATGGGATTCGAACCCACGAATATCAGCTTGGAAGGCTGACGCCTTACCACTTGGCGACACCCGCGTTGTGTCTCGGATAGTAATCGAACTCCGAAAGTTTGACAAGCCTGTTATTCCAGGTGACTGTCACTGGCTTCAACACGCTGAAATTCAAGTCGTCTCGCGCCAGTGACAGTCACCTGAGACAACAATTCCTTCGTCGTCCTCGCAATCTCCCTCACCGCCCGTTCAAACGCCTCCTCGTTCGCCCGCGAGGGCTTGTGGTAGCCCGACACTTTGCGCACGAATTGGCGGGCGGCGGCTTCGAGTTCCTCATCGGTGGGTTGCCCTTCCGGGCGGCGCAGTTTTTTGATGCTTCGGCACATAGGCAAACCTTTCGTTCGGCCACATACAGGCGGCTATGTAGGGGGCGACCTGCGTGTCGCCCCAAACCGGGGCGCGCACGTGGGGCGCACACGTGGGGCGCGCACGTGGGGCGCACACGTGGGGCGCGCACGTGGGGCGCACACGTGGGGCGCGCACGTGGGGCGCACACGTAGGGCGCGCACGTGGGGCGCACACGTAGGTGCGCCCCTACAAATTCACACGCGGCGCCGCCCACAAGCGCCACGAATTTTTTATTTCGCCGAGTTCGGCAGTGAGCGTCAATTCAATCATCTGCCGTTTGGGTGAAAACGGCATTGCTGCTGACACGATGGCGATTTCGTTGACCTCACCCTCGGCCACGTCCACCGCCCGCAGTCCGGCGGCGAGGGCGGCCCCGGTCGGATCGCTCAGCCGCCACTTCAATTCCCCCTCCACGTGGTCGCCGCCGTTTGAAAGAATCACATGAATCTCAACCGCCTCCCCCTGCCACCACACGAACGGGTCTTTGTGCGCCGGGCGGTCGCCGCCGATCCACCTGCGTCTGCGTTCGCGGTCAATGAGCAAAACCCGGTCGGCGTTAAATTTCTGCCACGCGTCGGGCAAAAATTTGAGATTACCGAAATCATCCACGACGCCGGAGGTGGTGATCGGCGTGTCGGTCCAGCCGGTGATGACGTAGCCGCCGGTCGCGTGTTCCGACCGCACCTGTTCGACGATGAACTTGCGGATGGCCGTCGCTTGTCGGCGGGCGGTTCCGGTGAGGGAGGCCGCCCCATCGGCTACGGCGGCGGCGGCCAGTCGGGCTTTGTGCTCGCGCATGGCGTGAAAATCATCGCGGTCGAGCGGAGTCGAGTCGGTCAGCCACCACCAGTCGGCGGCGGCGGCATTGAAATCACGCAGAGTATCGGCGTCGCAAAACTCGCCATAGATCCACGGTTTGTGTTTTTGGTAGGGGCGATTGAAATGATGGACGAGGGCTTGAAAGAAGTGCGGGTCGGTGTAAAAGTGATAGTCGTAAAAATCGCTCAGGCGGGTGAGGACGCCGCCATAGGCCTCCGCCGAGCCGCTGTTGTCGCAATGCAAGGCATTGGGCATCCACTCGCGCGCCAACTGTGCCTGTTTGGATAAAAATTCGGCG
>Ga0247727_10014422_pt1 | contig 13137 bp, 8 predicted proteins | sample WisWelCaveWW1625_FD_202498 | JGI IMG/M metagenome (GOLD analysis project Ga0247727, IMG submission 202498) | Biofilm microbial communities from Wishing Well Cave, Virginia, United States - WW16-25 | ecosystem: Environmental > Aquatic > Deep subsurface > Groundwater > Cave microbial mat | place...
GGATGAATCGCTTTCGCCGTATCCTGATTCGTTGGGAGAAAAAAACTGCAAATTATGAAGCCTTCCTCCACCTCACCTGCGCCTACATCACTTTTCGCGCCGCTGGGGTTTCCGGATAGGCTCTTAATCGGAATTCCGGCTCATCACGAATCTTCGAAAGAAAGGGAGTAACCTCTGTGAAGCATCTTGCTGAAAAGATTTTCGTTGCGGCTTTGGCGTTGAGCGGCTTCGGATTTTTCGCGCCGCAACCGTTGAGCGCCCAGCCGGAAGTGAAGTTTTCCGGCTTCGTTTTGCTGAATGCGCAATATAACGAGGGCAACGCGGCCAACCCGGAAATCGTCACGGCAGCTTTGGCCGGGGAAAAGGGCAGTTTTCTCATCACGCCGCGGCAATCGCGCTTTGTCGTTTCGGTCAGTTCCAAAGAAGTGCGCTGGTCCCCAACGGCCAAAATTGAAATGGACTTTTGGGGCTTGCACTCGGGCAGCGGTCCGGCCGGGGTAACCCAAACCACGCCGCGCTTGCGCCTCGCTTATTTTGAAATTCAGCCCGGCGCCGCAGTGAAATTGTCCTTCGGACAAAATTGGATCGTCTTTGCTCCGCTCAACCCGGCTTCGCTCGCGCACCAATCCATTCCGGCCAATACCACCGCAGGAAATTTGTGGGCGCGTTTGCCTATGCTGCGCCTCGATGTGAAAAAGCAAAAGCTCGATTTCAGTTTTGCCTTGAATCGTCCTTATGGCGCCGACCTCAGCGGACCGACCGGCCAATCCGATCTTTTGGGCGCCGGGGAGCATAGCCAATTGCCGTTTGCGCAAGCGCGGTTGACGGCAACCTTTGGGAAAAATATTCTCGGCGTTTCCGGGCATTATGGCAAACTTGATTTTCGCAGGAACGGCGCCAGCAAAGTCAATTCGCAGGCGCTTGCCGGAGACTTCAAGCTGGCCTGGAAAAAATTCAGCCTCATGGGAGAAGGGTTCCTCGCGAAAAACGTCGGTACGTTGTTCAGCAATATCAAAGCGACGGCCCAAGAAACCGGCATCACTGAAATGGAGGGCAAAGGCGGCTGGGGTCAAGTTGGCTTGGAAGCTTCCGAGCGGGTTTCCCTGCACGCCGGCCTGGGCACGGAAAACCGGGATAATGACACCGCCAACACACAACTGTTTGCGAACCTCATGGTCAAGCCGGACAAACCGCTCACCTTTGCGTTGGAGGTCGGCCACACCACCACTAAAGGCGCCACAATCAAAGCGAAAAACTTGGGAGTCAATTTAGGGTGCCAATATAGTTTTTGATTGGATCACGCACACAATGAAACCGAAAAACGCGATACACATAATCGCTGCGATCGGGCTTTTGCTTCCGAGTATGGGCTTGACGCAAAGCGATACCACCGAGCATAAATACGGCGGCCCCAAGGCCGGCTTTTGGCAGCTTTATGGTCCTGATAAAAGCCTGACCGCCTATTTGGGATTTCGCAGCGCCGAGCAGCCCGGCCTCGGACAACTGATGCTTTATCATCGCGGCGATCCACGCCTTTCGCTGGCAGTCACTCCCACGGGCGAAGGCGAGCTCTTGTTGCGTGACGCCAACGGCCGTGACAAGCTCTCGCTCGGCGCCAACGCCAACGCCGGTTTTTTCTGGCTGCGCGGCAATAGCAATGCTTTCACCATCAAGCTGGATCATGTGAGCACGGATCGCAACAAGGGCCGAATTCAGCTTTACGACAATGGCGATCCGCGCGCGGATTTGTACGTCAATAACGCCGGAGATGGTGTGCTGGAATTGCGCGGCTTGGGAGGCGTTGATCGACTGCGCGCGGCGATCGGCGCCGTTACCACGGCCGGAGAATTTCCGCCCGGAACGCCGCGGCAATCGAAAGCCGGTTACCTGGCGACGTATGGCGATCACGGCAATTGGGTCGCGCTGCTCGGTCCGCGATCCATCAATACCTACGACCATCTCGGCGGCGGGCATTTGATCCTGCGCAACCGCCAGGGCGAAACCACCATTCAATTGAACGGACAAACCGGCGAGATCATCGGCACCACCAAGTCTTTTGCAATGCCCCATCCTGTGGAACCGGCGAAGCAAATCGTCTATGCCGCGCTCGAAGGCCCGGAAGCCGCGGCTTATGTGCGCGGCACCGCGACGTTGGTCAACGGCAAGGCCGCCCTCTCCCTGCCAGAACATTTTAGCCTGATCGTTGGCGAGCAAGGCATGACGGTGCATTTGACGCCGCGCTCGACTGCTTCGCGCGGCTTGGCGGTTGTCTCGAGCTCATCGAAAGAAATTGTGGTGGGAGAATTGGGGAACGGCGCGGGCAACTATCCGTTTGACTATCTGGTGCAAGGCATTCGAAAGGGGCAGGAAAAATTTCAAGTGGTTCGGGAGAAGTGAATAACGGTCGAAATTTGCACCACTAAAATACGGTTTCGCCGTGAGGATTACGTCCGCGTAATTCCTGGGAGGGATCTTCATCATCTTATCCGTTCAAGCCCCCAATTTCTCCCTCGATAAGTCTCTGAATCGCTTCCCGCTTTCCGCTTTATATTAAAAATAATCACGGTTTTTAAGGCAATGCTGCAAGGCATTGGTTTTGCGCTGAACAAAAGCGCCGCATGCAATAAGGCAGCGTAAGGCCGGGCTTTCGCAGAAGCGGCCCGTTGCCGGTATTTGTGTTGATTCAAACGAGAGCACGTCTGGCCCAGAGTCATGCGTGCCTGAACGGAAAATTTCGAGGCGGGTGCGCTTTCCCCTCGTGTTTATTCCTCCGGATCAAATTTTACCCAATCAAATAATGTGGCAGCACTTCTCGTGCATGCGCTTGTCGCGATTGGTGGAGAGAACTATGCCGGCCGTTATTGCGGAGCCAGAGGCACTACATACGTTGGATGTTGAACAATGGAAACAAACCGTTTCGGCGGAAATTTTCAGCCGGGTACAAAACCGTTTGCAACAATACTATCCCGAGCTTTCAACACGCCAAGAATTGCGCGTGGTGCTCCTCAAAGCGCCCCGGCCACGACGCTTCACCGTCATCTTCGAGCTGGGAGTGCGCAATCGCTCCGGCGTTTTAGTGAAGAGCTTGATCGCCAAAGCATATCGCATCACGCCCAAAGCCGGCGCGCGCGATCAGGACATTGCGCGCAAGAGCCAACGCGAATTCGATTTTCATCGGCAAGTCTACGCGTTCTTCGCGGAGCAACGTGACGAATATTCCGTTGTGCGCCCGGTGGATTACTTTCCGGATTTGCTCACCTTGATCGTGGAGAAAGCCGAGGGCGCGGATCTCGGCGAATTGATTCAAGCGGCGCGCTACTCGCTCGGCGGATATTTCACGCGCAAAACGCAACTGGGAAAATATTTTCAGCGCGCCGGTAAATGGCTGGCGCTGATGCACCGTGGCTTCGCCACAAATGAATACGCCACTTTTGACGCCAAACATTTTGAGCGGCAAATCAATCATTACTTCGAGCGCTTCAAACGCGCCGGCGGAAAAACCAAAGCCGCCGAGCCGATCCGGCAGCGCCTGCTCGCTTTGCGCCAAAAATTCGCCGCTAAGCCCGTGCCGCAAGCGCACCTGCACGGCGATTTCAAGCTGCGCCACATCTTCGTCACGGAAGATCGCATCACACCCATCGACTTCGGCAACGAGCTGCCGGGCGCAACCTACGATGACGTCGCGCGCTTCTTGGTTGAAATCAAATTACTCGAATACGGCTTCGCGTTGCCCATGCGCCGCGATTTGATGCGCTACTTACAAGACCAATTCTTGCTCGGCTATTTTGGCTCTTCCCAATGGCCGCCGCTCTTGCGCCATTATTACGCCGTCTGGCTCTGGGCCAAATGGGATCGCCGTTTGAAAAAGCTGGCAACCAATCGCTTGATAAAAAAAGTCGACCGCCTCATGCAAACCACCGGCATGAAAACTTTGATCAATCAAACTTACGTGAATGGCTGGTTCAAACGCGAATTGCACGCGGAAATTGCGCTGTTGGAAAAGGAGGGCGGCAGTGGCAAGAGCTGATCGTTTCGTCTATTGCTCGAAGGTGCATGAAAATAATTCCCCCCTTGAGGGGGGCAGGGGGGTGTGCTTTGAAATACTTCACGAATCCATAACACCCCTCTATCCCTCCTCAAGGGGGGAATTGCGGTGGCGGGATTACAATCCGAATGTGCTCACACGTTGCGTCGCTTTTAGCATTCTACTTTTCGCTATCGCCGCGTGTGCCGGTGATAAAGATAAGAAAGTGACGAAAGCCGCGACGGTCGCAATCTCAACTTACAATCCTCCGCCGCAAAGCCCGCTTGGCCGCAAAGTGCATCCGCGCCTCTATTTCGCGCCGGAAGATTTGCCCGAACTGCGCAAGCGGTTAAAGACGCTGTACAGCACGGAGTTTCAGCGCTACATCGCCGAGCTTGATAAACACTTCAACGACGCGCCCGAGCAACGTGAGCGCGGCTTGCCTTTCTTTGATGCCAAGAACTACGCCTTTCTATATTTGATTGATCCCGCCACGATGCGCGAGTTCAGCTTCGGCCATCGCCGCGAAGAATACGGACGCAAGGCGATCGAGATTGCCATGTTCGTGAAACGCGAAACGCGCGGCGACCGTCACTCTTCCGCGAATTTGCAGGGCGAGAACGGCGGCTATCAGAATCTTGCAATGGCCGTAGCGTATGATTGGACATTTCCGCTTTTGTCGCTCGAAGAAAAGCGTATGCTCGCGGACGCGATGATTCGCATGTACGACAATCGCGATTCCGAAACGAATCCCGGCGAGTATGAAAAGCTCTCGAACCAAGTCACGGGTTACATTCATTCCGGCAGCGCCGGCGCATTGGCAATGTGGGGCGACGACCTCGGCCCGACGTACTCGGCCAAAGCGCAAGAGATGCTGAATTACTTTAACGCCGTGTTCTTGCAACGCTCGCTCGAAACCGGCGACAAACTTTTCGAGGGCCCGGGCTGGAGCGAAGGCGCGAGTTACTACATGCTCGGCATCACCAACGTGAGCTTCATGGCGGGCGCGGCCTCGAGCGCATTGGGTGAGAACCTTTTTTATCAACACGATTTCCTGCGCCACAATGCGCTTTATATTTTCTACAACACGTTGCCGCTCAAGCTGCGCGATAAGTATTGGCTCTCGCGCCATGACACGAACAGCTTGGACGACGTGAACAATCACAACTTCAGCCGCATTTTGCAAATCGCAGCGGGCTCTCTTCGCAAACACGATCCCGTGATGGCGGGCGTGGCGCAATGGATGCTGACCGTCGGCGGCTATGGTTTGAAGGTGGAAGATTACAAGTATTACGATCCGCGCGTCGATGATCTCTTCTTTAATTTTTTGTGGGGAAGTAAAGACGTGAGTCCGCTTTCGCCCGAAGCAGCGGATTTGCCGCTGACCTACAAGCTCGGCCTCGGCGAGATTGTGATGAAGTCTTCGTTTGATAAAGAGGCTTCGGCGCACCTCATCTTTTGGGCGCCACGCATTTGGTATTCGCCGCACGCGCATCTCGATATGTCGAGCTTCACGATTTACAAACACGGCAGCCTCGCGCTCGATGCCGGCAACAGCAAAAACGCCGATGATCTGCCGCGCGGCTCCAGCTCCCGTGAAGCGATCTTTCACAACATACTCGGCTTGTACAATCCCAATGAGCCGGAAGAAGCGGACGAGCCGAATTTCATGAACTTCAGTTTTCGCCCGGATAAAAACGCGGAGTATTGGAAGGACGAAGCGTTTCAACCCGGCGGTCGCAGCGTGATCGGCGAATTGAAAGCCTTCGAGTCCGGCGAAGACTATGATTACATCGACTATGATTACTCTGCCTCATACACCGGCGATGGGAAAGAGAACAAGGCGCGCTCCGCGGTGCGACGCTTCGTCTATCTGCGCGGCCCGGAGAATCGTGAGTTTGTGGTCGTGCACGATCTCATCGATTCTGATTTTGAAAAACGCTGGCTCTTGCACACGGCGTTCGAGCCGCAGATCACCGGCGATCAAATCATCGTCACGAACAATTTTGAAAACGTTGCGCACGGCCGCATGCTCGTGAAATCGCTCTTGCCGGCGCAAAAAGAAATTGTCAAACTCGGCGGTGAAGGCCAATGGTTTGTGGATGCGAACGGCAAACTCATTCGCTCGCGCGGGCCGTATTTGGATTGGGGCGCGTATTGGACCGGCAGTTGGCGCGCGGAGATTCGCTCGCAAAGCGGAGAGTATTTGACGGTGATGCAAATCGGCGATTCGCGCGTGCTGCAAAGCCTGTCGCCGGTGATGAAGATTGAATCCGCCACGTGCTCCGGCGCGTTGATCGACAACAAGCGCGTGGTGCTCTTCAGCAAGAAGAACGCGGCGCAAAGCTCGGCGTCCTATCAAATCAACTCCACGCAACCGGTCGCGCACGTCATCGGCGGCTTGACGCCGAACACCTTCACGAAGATTCGCAAAAACGGCGCGCCGCATTTGAATGTGAAAACCAGCAGCCAGGGCATTTTGAATTTCAAAGACACCCCCGGCGGCAATGTGAAGTATGACGTCGGAGTGAATTGAGTAAGGAAGAAAACACTCCCCTCGCACTGTCATCCTGTAAGGAACTTCCCTAGTGCTTGAGACACACTTTGTTTTGCAAGGCGTGCCCAGTGCGAGGGAAGGTTCTTCCAGAATGACAAGGAGTGGGTAGCGAGCGGCCTGCTCTCACTGTCATCCTGCAAGGAACTTCCCTAGTGCTCGAGACGCACTTTGTTTTGAACGGTGTGCCCAGCGCTAGGGAGGGTTCTTCCAGAATGACAAGGAGTGGGTAGCGAGCGGCCTGCTCTCACTGTCATCCTGCAAGGAACTTCCCTAGCGCTTGAGACACACTTTGTTTTGCAAGGCGTGCCCAGTGCGAGGGCTGGTTCTTCCAGAATGACAAGGAGTGGGTAGCGAGCGGCCTGCTCTCACTGTCATCCTGTAAGGAACTTCCCTAGCGCTTGAAACACACTTTGTTTTGCAAGGCGTGCCCAGTGCGAGCGAAGGTTCTTCCAGAATGACAAGGAGTGGGTAGCGAGCGGCCTGCTCTCACTGTCATCCTGCAAGGAACTTCCTTAGCGCTTGAGGCACACTTTGTTTTGCAAGGCGTGCCCAGTGCGAGGGAAGGTTCTTCCAGAATGACAAGAAGTGGGCGGTCGACTTCCTCTGCAAATTTTAAATTGAAAATTTGCAATTGAAAATTTTCAATGCTTTTGACTTTAGTTGCTTAACAAGAAGGCACGAGATCATGACACGGACGTTACTGTTACTTTCGTTTTTCTGTTTAATGGTCACGACCACCTCCGCGCAAAACTATCTTCCTCCCGCCGGCAGCCCTTTGGCCAACAAAGCGCATCCACGCATTTATTTGACGGCTGATGATCTCACGCCTTTGCGCCAGCGCCTCAAAACACTCTACTCTGCCGAGTATCAAAACTACGTGAACGCGCTCGATGCCGCATTCAATGAAAACGCCTCGGCCAAGACGCGCAACTACGTGTTGATGGATGCGCAGAATTATGCCTTTCTTTATCTCCTCGACCCCGCAAAAATGACGGGCTTCACTTATGGCCATACGCGGCCGCAATATGGCCGCAAAGCCATCGAGCTGGCCATGGCCGCGCGTACCATCTCGCAACGCGGTGACACGCACTCTTCCGCGAAGCTGCAGAGCACCGACGGCGCGCATCACAATCTCGCGCTGGCAGTGGTGTATGATTGGACGTTTTCTCTTTTAGAGCTTGATGAAAAGCGCGCGCTAGCGGATGCGTTGATTCAGCTTTATGAAGAGCGCGATGAAGACGCCAATCCCAATGCCTATCAAAAGCTCTCGAACCAGGTCACGGGTTACATTCATCACGGCTGCGCTGCCGCGCTCGCGCTTTGGGGCGATGATCTCGGGCCGAGCTACATGGCCAAAGCGCAAGAGATGTTGGAGTACTTCAACGACGTGTTTCTCGAACGCACGCTCATCACCGGCGATAAAATTTTTGAAGGCCCCGGCTGGAGCGAAGGCGCGAGTTATTATTTCCTCGGCATCACCAACGTGAGCTTCATGGCGGGCGCGGCGAGCAGCGCGTTGGGTAGAAATCTTTTTTATGAAACGGATATTCTGCGCCGCAACGTGTTCTACATTCTCTACAATGCGCTGCCGCTCAAGCTGCGCGGCTACTATTACATGTCGCGCCACGACACCAACAGTTTGCAAGAAGTGAATGAGCACCACATGAGCCGCATTATGGCAATCTCTGCGGGCGCGTTGCGCAAGGCCGATCCCGACATGGCAGGCTTGGCGAAGTGGATGCTCACCACCGGCGGCTTCGGACTCGACGTGAAAGACTATCAATACTACGATCCGCGCATTGATGATTTGTTCATTCAATTCCTTTGGGGCCATAAAGATCTTCCGGCGAAATCGCCGCAGCAGATTGGCTTGCCGCTCGGCCAAAAGCTCGGGCTCGGCGAAGTGGTGATGAAGTCTTCGTTTGATAAAGAGAACTCGACGCACATCATTTTTTGGGCGCAGAAATATTGGTACTCGCCGCACGCGCACAAAGACATGGCGAGCTTCACGATCTACAAACACGGCAGCCTCGCCCTCGATTCCGGCAACGGCAAAAACGCCGCGGACTTCCCCGACGGCGAAGCTTCGAGCGAAGCCGTGTTTCACAACATTCTCGGTTTGTACGACCCCAGCAACACCGAGCGCGGCTACAACTATATGAGCTACGAGTTCAGCCCCGAGGGCGGCGCGGATCATTGGGCTGCGCCGGAGTTTGCGAACGGCGGTCGCAATCACATCGGCAATTTGTTGGGATTCGAATCGACGAGCACGTATGACTACGCGGATTATGATTACACGCGCGCATACACAAATCCGGCGCGGTGCAGCTTCGCGCGCCGCCGTTTCACCTATTTGCGCGGCGCGAATAACGAAGAGTTCATCGTGATTCATGACGTGACCAAATCGCCGCATCAAAAGCGTTTTCTTTTGCACACTGCGTATGAGCCGCAAATTGCCAACGACGTGATCACGGTGACGAACAACTTCGATAACCTCGCGCACGGCCGTTTGCTGGTGAAATCCGTGTTGCCTGCGAGCAAAGAGATCGTGAAAGTCGGCGGCGAGGGCAAGTGGTTCGTGGATGCGGATTGGAAGCCATTGCCGCAAGAAGGGCCGTATCTCGATTGGGGCGCGTATTGGACCGGCAGTTGGCGCGCGGAGGTTCGCAGCAACGAGGGCGAGTTCTTGACCGTGATGCAGATTGGCGATAGCAAAAGTTTGGCGAGCATGGCGCCGGTCATGAGTATCACGACGGCAAATTTTTCCGGCGCGTTGATCAACAACAATCGTCTCGTGCTCTATGCGAAAACCGTAAACCGCTTGAATGGCGCGCAATATACGCTCAATGCGAATGGCAACATCGCGCATCTCATCGCCGGTTTGACCACAAATGCTCAGGTCAAAGTTTTGAAGAACAGCATATTGCTGCAAGATACGAAGACCTCTTCGGCGGGCGTGGTGGCCTTCAACGACAATCCCAACGGCGCGGCAAATTATGCGATCAACGTGGGCGCGCCATTGGCCGTGAAAGATGAAGAGCAAAATCCTCCAGCGGATTTCGTGCTCGGGCAAAATTACCCGAATCCGTTCTCGCGGGTCGAGTCGAATGCGCAGTCGCAAACCGTGATTCACTATCAACTGCCCAACGACGAAGAAGTAAATTTGGAAGTGTTTGACCTGAACGGCAGATTGATTCAAACGCTCACGAGCGGTTTGCAAAGCGCGGGCACGCACCAAATCGGCTGGGATGGCTTCACGCGCGAAGGCCACGCCGCGCCCGCGGGCATGTATTTCTATCGCCTGCAAACCGCACGGTCTTCCGCAACGAAGAAACTCTTGTTGGTGAGATGATTTCGTTGCGCGCCTCCTCTTCGCGTGTCATTCAGAAGGAATCCTTTTCAATAACAAGCATGGCTTCCAACCCGGAGTTTTTTCCCCAGTGCTTAAAAAGATTCCTTCTGAAGGACAGCTTGTGTGGAAGGCGGCATCAGGATTAAAGCATGCCCAGAACCTCTTGAATGAGAAAAGTCAGGTTGGGCTGCTCGAAGGAAAGGTTGGGTGCTGGGATGCGATGATGCTTAATGTCCGGCGGGATGTGCTTGTGATGTGGGTGTGTGGATTGAAGCGTAGGATCGTTGGGATGAGCTTGTGAATCGTACCAATAAAGCTTTTCATGTTGTCGATAAACTACGTAGCCATAATGTTTGATGAAGGCTTCATTGCTGAAATCCAAGACTTCGTTGATTTCCAAACTCAGATTTTGAGCAAAATAAACTGAACCGGTTAGCCAGCAATAAAATTTGCCTCGCCGCTGCAGAACCAAGCTGGAAGAGACAACGTGTGGAGACAAATTAGGAATGCCATAAACCAGATGTTCATAGCTGTCAAGGTTCCACATAGGCCGGCGCCGGATTTTTTAAAGCAGCGAACAATGATGATTGTGTGATGACCAAGTTGCGATACGCTTCTTCGCGCTCGCGTTTGACTTCATAAGCGCCGGCCCAAAGCACAAAATCCGGATTCACATCGTCATCTAATGCGCCGTTCGCATAGGCCACGTGGAAGTACTCCGAAAGCATACCGTATTTTTTTTCGAAAGTCTGGCAATCGCGTTCGGCGGCGTGCAAGTCTTCTAAAATATCTTGTAGCGTCAGCTTCATGATGATTCACCGTTGTGAGTTTTGAACCGTTCGTTTGTGTGTATCAAATTAGTCAATCTTTCGCTCGCAGTGCAAGCGAAATTTTGAGCAGCTTTGACCACAAAACGCTTCACCCGTTTTTAATCGTTTTGCCGGCAAATAGTTTTGCTTATAAAACCGAAATCAAATTGAAAATTTCTCAGGACGAGGATTTACCCATGTTGAACATTGGCGGCCGGCATTTTTACGGCCCTTATTCGCTCGAAGATTGGACGCCCAGCGCGGAGAGCGGCATCTATGCCGTGCTTACCGGCACGGGCTTGCTGTTGGATGCGGACGAGCTGTTGTATCTCGGCATCTCGCGGAACTTTGCGGACGGCCGCGTCGGCAAGTATCATTATGCCTATCGCTCGTGGCTGGAAAATTCCGAGCCGCGCGGCAATTTGTATATCGCGACTTTGCCCATGCCGTATGCGAGCGAGTTGAAGCTGGCGTTGGAAGAAGAGAAGCTGCTCAAACTGCTCAATCCGGTTTGCAATCAACTGCACTCGCCGGTGATGAGAAGCTTGTTTCGGTAGCAAGCATGCCCTCCTCTGGTTGTCATTCAGAAGGAAACTTTTTCAGCATAACCACTTTCTCTAGCGCTTAAAAAGATTCCTTCTGAATGACAAACCGAGGAGGGTGGTTGATAAAGATGAGTGGAAAAAACCGTTGTAGTGTGAACGAAGCTTAGGAGATCGCAGCTATGTCAGGCCGACAAACAGCGCGACAGCATTGCGCGAAACACCTCTTGTTCGTGATGATGATGTTCATGACAAACGTTTTCGCGGGCACGTTCACCGTGCAGCCCGGCGAGAGCATCAATGACAAACTCAAAGTCTTGCAGCCCGGTGATACGCTGCTCGTGCGCGCGGGCACGTACAACGAAAGCTTGTCGTTGCCGCGCGATGGGCAATCGGGAAAGCGCATCGTGCTCAAGGCATATCTGAACGAGAAGCCGATCATCGCCAACGCGACGACGCTGTTGACGTTGAGCAAGCAATGGTGGCTGATTCAAGGCTTGCTCTTCGATCAACAAGACGCGGCGAGCGACGCGATCAAAATCAGCGGCAGCAACAGCATTCTGCGCGGCTGCGAAATTCGCAACGGCAAAAAGGACGGCATCGACGGCGCAAAGAGCAGCACAAACATCACGATTGAGAATTGCGCGATTTATGATTTCGTGAATCAACCCGGCGTGGATGCGCACGGTATCGTCGTTAATCCCGGCGCAATCGGGTGGAAAATTCTCGGGAACAAAATCTACAACTGCGGCGGCGATTGCATTCAGCTTTATGCCGAAGACACGCACCCGGTTTCCGAATACTCAAAAAATTTCGCAATCTCCGGCAACACATTCTACACCACGCTCGGAAGCAACAGCGAGAACGCGCTCGACTTCAAAGGCATTGACACGTGCCTGGTCGAGGGCAATGAGATGTACGGATTTCAAAATAAAGCGTGGGTCGTGCAGAAGGGCTGCCGGAATATCACGGCGACGAACAACCTCATTCACGACAGCGAGCGCGGCATCGAGTTCCGCGGCGAAGGCGGCAAAGCACAAGAGAACATCAAGCTCGTGCGCAACGTGCTCTACAACATTCAAAAGTTCTATGTGCTCAAGTTCGATAACGTCGCGAACGTCGAGCTGTATCACAACACGCTCGCGAATAGCCCGGTGACGGCGATTCGCGTGGAAGGAGCGGGCATCAGCAGCGGCGCGTTTCAAAACAATTTGATCTCGAATTGCGGCGGCGTTTCGGTGAGCGCGACGTTCAACGTCACGAGCGATCACAACGGTTGGTTCAATACGGATGCGGACGAGATGGCGGGCGCGGGCGACGTGACCGGCTCCGATCCAAAATTCGTGAACGCGGGCCAAGCCAACTTTCGTTTGACTTCGGCCAGCCCGGCGAAAGACAAGGGCGCGAATATCGGCCTGCCCTATGCGGGCGCGAATCCCGATCTCGGCGCATATGAAGTCGGCATGACCACGCCGGTGAAGCTGAAACGCCTTTCGGTGGAGCAACAAGGCGCAATGATTTTACTGCGTTGGGAAGCCGGTTCCGCGCGCGACTTTTTCGGCTTCGGCATCGAGCGCAGCACGAACGGCCGCGATTTCGAGGAAATAGATTTCATCACCGCGACGGCGAACAACGAGCAGCAGACGGAATTTGAATATGCGGATCGCAACGCCGCGATCGAGCGTTATTGGTATCGCCTGCGGCTAGTGGATTTAAGCGGCCAGCACGAATACTCCGATGCCGTTGAAATTTTCCTCGCCACGCCTTCGAGTTTCGCTCTGCACCAAAACTTTCCGAATCCCTTTTCAGCCAATCAAACCGCGCTTCAACCTTCCACCCAAATTGCTTTTGAT
>Ga0247727_10014423_pt1 | contig 13137 bp, 15 predicted proteins | sample WisWelCaveWW1625_FD_202498 | JGI IMG/M metagenome (GOLD analysis project Ga0247727, IMG submission 202498) | Biofilm microbial communities from Wishing Well Cave, Virginia, United States - WW16-25 | ecosystem: Environmental > Aquatic > Deep subsurface > Groundwater > Cave microbial mat | place...
CGTGAGTGTGTTCCCTCGGGAATGAACCCGACGAACGGCGAAATGGGCAGAATCCCCAAGGGCTACGAAGACTACCTGTGCTGCATCTGAGCAGCACATATTTTCTCTTTTCTTTTTGCTTTTCCTTCTCTTTTCTTGTGTAGTCCTTCGGACAAGGACTCTCGCGCCTTCCAGCGCTCGCAATCTATAAATAAAGCACAGCCTTCCTGCTGATGGATGAATCATAATGATGTTCTCCTGCAGTTTCTTGATTGCCTGAACGCAAGCACGACTGTAGAACAGTTGTTGCAGCAGACTGCTGACTTTGTGAGCCGCGCTTTTCGTCCTGAGCATTGCGCGCTCTGGGTCAATGGCACGAATGTCGCTCCGTTTCCTGCGAGCCAACCCTTTGTGAGCATCAGTCAGACCCTGCATAACCACGTGCGCGCCACGAATGCATTCGTGCTTGTCAATAACGCAGGGCAGGACGTGCTGACGTCGCACGTGACAGGCGCAAAACAAATGCAGGCGCAGGTTGCTGCCTTTCCTATCCGATTGCAGGGCAAACACGTCGCGACCTTGGTGCTTGGTGCTTCTTCTCACCTTACGGGGCAAACCGAGCTCATCTCTTTGCTGCTGGAGAAACTCACAGTTGCTTTAGGCAGGGCGCAGCGCTTCCAGGACGCCCAGCATTCTGCCATGACTGACGCGCTCACCAAGCTCTACAATAAGGCCTATTTTCTTGAGGCGCTCAAGAACGAAGTTGCTCGTTCCCAGAGGTCGCAACGACCGATTTCGCTTGTGCTCTTTGACCTTGATAACTTCAAGGAATACAATGATACCTATGGTCATATGGAGGGCGACAAACTTTTGCAACAGCTCGGCGAAGTCTTGCGGACCACGGTGCGCGCCATTGACTTGCCAGCACGGTATGGTGGCGAGGAATTTACGGTTATTCTGCCTGAGACGTCCCATGATCATGCGTTTGCCTTTGCCGAGCGCTTGCGTACAACAGTGGCTGACAGGTGTCCGGCCACTGTTTCCATCGGCATCGCGACATGCATGAACGCATCAGTTTCCCCTGAGACCCTGCTCAACGAAGCAGACAAGGCATTGTACGTGGCAAAGCGCAATGGCAAGAACCAAACCAGAAATTTCCTCATCATCGACAAAGCATTGGGCGTGATCGACATGCAGGAAGCGGCATCGCTCGGAAAATCCTGATCATTTGCTCGTCAAAATCTCAACGACATCGCGATGCTTGAGCAGGTGATCCCTGCCGACCTTTCTTTTGGTCTTCACGTCAATTGCAGCGACAAAATTCTTTGCTAAGTCCGTATGGATCTTGGCAGCGAAATCAATTGCAGTGCTTGCAGGCGGGAGCAAAAAGCAGTCGGGCAGGACATTGCCGTGCTGGTCTGCGAGCTTATTCACGCCGCCGGGAAAAATCGCGATGTGCTTGAGCAGCCCGAAGACTGCAGTATCGATGGCGTGCTGGACTCCCGTCGAGCCAAGGACGTCAAGGACGTTTTCCTTGATGAACTGCACGGCCTTTTCCTGTGCTGGTCCGAGCTGTCCTGTTGGTTTGAAGTCCTTGGCGCCGGGGAGGTATTCGATGAGTCCTTTGCGTGACGCTTCTTTGAGTGCGAGTTCGCTTTCTGCCGAGCACGGAACGAACAAATAGTCGGGAAATTGCTTTTTGCAGCGCTCAAGATTTGCCTTGGCAGTCGGAATGTCCATCTTGTTTGCCACGATGAGCATGGGCTTGGTCTGCTTGCGGAGGCGCGTTGCGAGCGTGAGCAATGCGTCTTCTGTCCAGGCGATGGGGTTTGTACTGAGGTTGAGCTGCTTCATTGCGTCGCTGACCATGTCTTCGGTGACGCTGAGGCCAGAGAGTTGTTTGCCCAGGGCATTGGCAATCTCCTTGTGTTCGTGTTGCAGTTGTCGTGCGAGCTTGTCCCATCCTTTTTTGAGGATTGCGAGATACCACATGTCGAGTTCGACTTCAAGGAATTTTACGTCAAAGGCAGGATCATAGCTTCCGGGCTCGATCGGTTCGCCTTTCTCATTCGTGCCGCCAGACATGTCCACGATGTGGATGAGCGCGTGGGCCTGTCTCAGATCGTCGAGGAACTGGTTGCCCATGCCCTTGCCCAGATGTGCTCCGGGTACAAGGCCGGCCACATCGATCACTTCGACCGGCACAAAGCGTGTTCCTTGTACACAATGGCCGAAGCGGGGATTGCATTGCACGCCGAAATCGCGGTCAACGCATTCTACGCGGACAAACGCGAAGCCTTTATTGGGCTGGATGGTCGCAAAGGGATAATTGGCGATCAGTACTTCAGCTAAGGTTAATGCCTTGAAAAACGTGCTCTTGCCCACGTTTGCCTTGCCAACAATGCCGACTTGCATGCCTGCTCATGGCCGGGGGAGTCTTATAAAGTTTTGTATCGTCGAAAATCTTTTAAACCCAGAAGGGCACCGGCAGAGCAATGGCACTTATTCGACATCGGTATGCAGGCGTCACCGCGACGCAGGTGACCAAGTTCACCGTGAATCGCAAGGACATTATGCACTTGGATAATTTCTACCTCTTGATGCACGAATGGCTTGTGGAGCACGAATATGCAACGCGGGATGATAGCGCGTTTCCTGAGAAATACTATCTCCATAAAGACACGCCTGCAGGCAAGGAAATTTGGTGGCGTTGGCGTCCCAAGAAGCATCCTTTGGGTAAGAACAAGCTCTGGCGGTTCGATTTCGATATCGATGTGCACGTGTTGACGCTCAAGGATGTTGAGGCGGTGATTGGTGGGAAGAAGTACAAGGCGCATCAGGGTGAGGTGGAAGTCCAGTTCGTGGCAAACCTTGTGGAAGACCCGGAGAAGATGCTCGAAAAGGGATTGTTCAAGGACATCAAGAAGTTGCTCTATGGCCGGTTGTGGAAACAACAGCAAGAAGCGCTCGAACGTGAGCTCTATCGCGAGGCCATGCAGTTCCGTGATGCCCTCAATACCTTCCTCACCATTGAGACGTATTTGCCGACGAAGGAATGGCCTGAATTCTGGCCCAAGCGCGTCCCTGAGTAACTGAGTAAGATTTATATAGCTTGAAGAGCGCAGAAGATGCATGCCTGATATTCCGATGCGCATCCTGTATTTGAAGCATCGGGGCCTGTTTGATCATGCCAAGCTCGTCAAGGGAATCCAGCAGTGGTTCGTGGATAACGAATACAAGTTTCATGCGCCAAAGTACAAACTCAAGGCGAGCGAGGCAGAGTATGAGATTGAGGGCGAGCGCCAGATTACTGAATACGTGAAGTTCAAGCTCGCCCTGCACATCTGGATTCGCGAAATGAGTGATGTCGACGTCATTGAGGACGGCGAAAAAAAGAAGAGACAGGAAGGCATGATTAACATGGAACTCGGCGGTTCGATGGAGCTTGATCCTGCGAAGCGCTTTAGCGGCAATAAATTTTTTCAATGGCTGCAAGATTTCTATCACGAATACGTCATCAAGGTTACGATCGATCAGGTCTGGTGGGATGATTTGTATTTCAAGCTGATCCAGCTCCAGAACACGATCAAAGGCATTCTGGGCACCGAGGTAGGCTGATGGTCGAGAAGCGTCCGGTCCTTGAGCATGAGCAGATCATCTACAAGGGGTATTTCAGCATGAAAGAAATTTACCGCTTATTCTCAACGTGGATGGACGACAAGGGCTACGTGCCGGTGGAAAAGCGCGTGCAGGAGAGCGTGACCAAGACCGGCAAGCACGTAGAGATTGACCTTCAGCCGTATAAGAAATACACGGATTATGCGAAAAGCGTGATCCGCATCCAGATTAGCGGTCATAACATGAAGGATGTTGAAGTAACGCGCGATGATCACAAGCAGAAATTGCAGGATGGCGAGATTCGCATCACATTTGATTCATGGCTCGAGACTGATTATGAGGAAAAGTGGGAGACCCAACCTGTCTTCTATGTGCTCCGTAGTCTTTTCGAGAAGTACGTCTACACGCCCTTCCTGAGCGGTCATATCACCGGCGTGCGCGAAGACACATTGCACATCAAAGAACAGCTCAAGGCCTTCCTCAACCTCGAACGGTTCAAGGAGTAAAAATCATCAGAATCTTTAAATACGCGCCTTCTAGTTTTCTCAGTCAGGCAATTTTTGCCTCCGTAGCTCAGGTAGCTAGCCTTTGCAAAAGGCTAGGATCCAAAGCAGTCAAGTGGGGTCTTCGACCCCACGAAATACGGAAGGCGCAATGCGCAGGCAAGTTTGCCTCCGTAGCTCAGTAGCCAGAGCACCTGTTTTGTAAACAGGGGGTCGGGGGTGCAACTCCCTCCGGAGGCTTCAACGATTAGTCTTCAGCAGCCTTTTTGCGTTCTTTCTTGGGCGGTCCTTGTGCTCCTTCCTTGACGACCTTGAGGAATATTTCTTTCTGTTTTGCCGTGAGCGTTCCTTGTCGTAAGTAATTGCGCTTGATGCTCCTGAGGAACGAGCTTTTCTGGTACAGTGCAGGATTGATGTCGAAGAATTTCTGCCATTTCGGGTCTTCGATGGGGTCGCTGATGTCCTTCATCTCGCAGGGCATGCAGACTGGCCGCTGCTTGTAATACGTGATTAGGACCATGTTCTTCTTGCAGGCGATGCAGCGTTGCTGGTATGCCATGCCTTGAAAGAGCAGGATGCCCGTATATAATCCTACCGTAACCCATAAATATCCCTCAGATTCTTATCGTGATTATGCCGAGTGATATCGAACACCATTATGCTGAGCTCAGGAAGAAGCATGATCTTCCTGACTTCGCAGTATTGGACAAGGAATTTGAGATATCAACCATTGAGAAGCCTGCGTTTCTCCTGAGGGCTATTCAGAGAAAGATGAGTGCGCGGTTGGACGATCTCACACAATTTCTCGAGACGTTAATCCAACCAGATCCTTCCTCGTTCTGTAATCTCATTGAATACCGTGCCTTGTCCGAGGCAGATCGGAGTGAAGTGCTCAAGAACTTTCAACTCTTGATGGCACTCTATCGTGCCTGCATTGATGCAGAACTTGCAGGAGATGATGCGCAGGATGCTGCAATCATTCGTCGTATTGCGAGTGAATGGCCGGGCTTGCGTGCAGCAGTGCGTCCGTTCGTGCAGAAGATCGCTGCTGCTTGGCCAAAGCCCTTTGAACACAAAGGTACAGTGGGGTATTTCGGATGAAAGTGATAATTCTAGGTCCTCCGGGTGCAGGAAAAGGGACGCAGGCAGAGCGTGTAAGCAAGCAGTTGGGACTTCCTCATATCGATTTCGGAGCCATTTTGCGCGATCATATCGCGCGCAAGACAGAAATTGGGAAAAAGATTGAGAAACCGATCTCGCGCGGCGAGCTGATCCCTTCAGACATTATGGACAAGATTGTGCAGGAGCGCATTGCGCAGCCTGACTGCAAAAAGGGATTTGTCTTTGATGGTTATCCTCGTCAGCTTGAGGAAGCAAAATTCTTGGATAGCATCACGGACCTTGATGCAGTCATTATTCTGGACATTCCTGACGAGCTTGCAGTCAAGCGTCTTTCTGCCCGTCGTTTGTGCGTGGGCTGTCCCACACCCTTGTACGGTCTGCTGAAGGACATCGGCAAGGCATGCACAAAATGCAGCGGCAAGCTTGTCCAGCGCGATGATGACAAGCCTGAAGCGATCAAGAAACGCTTGGAACTTTACCACGAAGAAACCGAGCCTTTGATCGAATACTACAAGCCGCGCAATATCGTTCACATTGTTGATGGCACGGGCACGATCCAAGAAGGACTCAAGCGCATCCTGGACGCGCTAGGCGAATAGCTGCCGTATGAATTCGGTCGCATAGCTTCCTGGAGGCAGCGTGAATGTCAATTTCATTTTTTTCTTGCCAGGATTGAGTTCGTCATCTTCAAGCGTGCCGATCTCCAATTTGCTCGCTTCAGAAAAAACATCCCGTTCAGTGCCCTCAGAACTCAACTCAGGAAATTCCTTGATGATGAAGTCGCGTACCGTGATGCCTTCGCGCTTCAGCAGTTCTTCGAGCTGTTTGTCAAGGATCGTGCCAAAGCCAACGATGGGAAGCTTCGTATTCTGATCGTGGTGTTCGGCATATGCTTGTGCAAGCTCATTCCAGAGCAAGGATTGGTAGGCATGAACATAGAGTTTGAGGAGTTTGATCGGCAATGTACGGAGTGCTCCAAGATAATTCTTCGGTTGTGTTGCGAGCAGCTGGTGGATCTTCTGAGCAGCAGGACTTGTGCTCGCAAGGATGAGTGCCACAGCTTGTTCGAAGTCGCGCATCACGATTGCTTTACCGATGGCTGCATTGTGTGTGCTGAAACGCTGTTCACCAAAGAGATTGAGGAAACGTGTTTTCTTTTTCGGCAAGGCATCACTATCGCGAACAATAATCTCAAAAGCATTTCCTTTCAAATCACCGAGGTTCACAGGCTTGTTACCTTTGCCTAAGGGTGTAAGCATGATGCCCTTGAGCGCGATGTGCAAGCTCTCCGGAGAAACGCTCGCGACCGAACAGACCTGTTCAGTCACGGCAACTTTGTCTTTATTGCCTGCGCAATTGAACCAATTGAGGGGAGTACGTACTGCTGCAGCGATCTGTTGTAGCGCTCCAAGCGTGGTATGATTTCTTTTTTTGAGCAGGAAATATGTGTACCCGCCTTCCTTGCCGGGTTCGACGACACTGAGTTCTTTCACGACAAAGTCTTCGGGGATCTGCTTGAGTTTCATATCGGGGGAAGACAGGGTAATCTTTATATAGCCTCCGGACGCAAAATCCTCTTGTGCGCCCGTAGCTCAGCCTGGATAGAGCAGTCGGTTCCTAACCGAAAGATCGGGGGTTCAAATCCTCCCGGGCGCGTTCTCTGCTGTTCGGGGAAGCAAACCTGCTCGTGCTGCTCTGAGCAGAAGTTTTAAAAGCCCCCTGCAGGTGGCGTGATTATGAAACAAAGGACCATAGTGATGACGCTGGGGTTCTTGCTCTATGCGGTCTTTTTTGGGATTGCTTGGCTGAATGACCTGCTGAAGTTTTACGGTCCTGATATTGCGTTCTCAGCATTTTTTATCTTCTTTCTCCATCAGACGTTCAGCTTCTGGCGGTTGAACCTTCCCATTTACACCCTGCTTATCTTAAGTTTTGCAGCCCATTTGATGGGCATTTTTGGATGGTACAACGTTTCCCCCTTGCCCATCGCGTGGGATCACGTCACGCATGGTTTCCCATTGTTTTCCTTCACCGCGTTCTTGTTTAATTTCGCGCGTCCCTGGATGGATCGTTTCTGGAGTACAAAGACATGGGGAGTGATGCTGCTCGTGCTGTTAGGCGGTCTGGGTATTGGCGCGGTCATTGAGAATATCGAATTCGCAGGCTATCTTACATTGGGTTATGGCGATGGTGGATTGTTCTTTGGCGGTCCGGGTGACGGTATTCCCATCACCTCGGCACAGGTAGACGTCATCCAACAGATCGGCGGTGGTTACATCAATACAGAGATCGATCTGCTCTGGAATGCAATAGGAACATTTGTAGCGATGATTGTCATGTCCCTGATTTATTTCAGGAAACGAGTGCCTTGAGGAATTGTACGATTTTCTCGCCTGGTGCTTTGCCGCGCAATTGCTTCATTGCCACACCGGTCAGCGCAGGCAAGGTCATGCCTTTGTTTTCCTGAATGATTTTTTTGAGCGCTGCGCGGAGTTCAGTGTCAGAAATAACGTGATAGTCATGGATTGCTTCGGCAACCGGTTTGTTTTCTTTGAGAACGTCCAACACTGATTCTTTTGTGATTTGTCCGCCTGCGAGCGCGCCGAAGAGTCCCCGAAAATCGTTCTCGGTTAGATGGATGTCGATGCCATGCTGCCGCTTGATGGTCTTCGCGCTGGTCATGATTACTTCTGCAATGTAGGCAGGCTTGAGCTCGAGGAAGCTTGCAACAAAAAGATCAAAGAGTGCTGCCTTTTCAGATCGTGCTGTCAGTTCAGCAAGGTCTTTGCCCAAGCCCATCTTTTCGTACCTCTTTGCCTTGTCTTCGATGAGTTCAGGAAGTTCGATGTCTTCAATCATCTCTTGCGTGATGCGTAACGGCGGAACATCGGTCTCGGGATACATGCGCGCTGCGCCGGGCATGGGGCGCAGATAGCTCGTGGTATCATCAGGATTTGCCTTGCGGACTTCGCACGGCACGCCATCTAGCGCGTCATTTGCGCGCGCAACCACACCCTGCAGGGCTCGCTGGGCGCGCTCATTCTGGTCTGCGATGAGTACGAAGGCATCATCATCAAGGCAGCCAAGCTCCTGCCTCACGAACTCGACCTCCCGTGCCTCAATGCTGTACTTGGTGAAGTCCTCGTCAGAATGCATGATGCCGCCAACGCCTGCGATGACCTTTGCGTGATCAGAGAGTTCGGTTCCGAACCTTCGGTTGGGCTGGACTTCCTTGCCAATCAGTCGGGCAAAGCCAGACAGTCTGATTCCGAGGATCACTCCGCCGGACTCGATGGTCTTCTTGATTATTTTTGAGCCGGCATTCCTGACTGCGGCAGTGACGTCCTTGATGTTGGCCGTGACCTTCTTCACATCGCGCTTGTGCAGTTCCTCCTTGATGTCCAGCAAGTTCTTTTGTCGCAATGCTTCGTTCTCGACAAGCTTAGGTAATGCCTTTAGGTTTTGTGCCCCTTTGATTTCGACGCGATTTCCGCCGGTGATCGAAACATTGACGTCCTGCCGGATTGTGCCGATGCCACGCTTTGCCTTTCCGGTACTCCTGATTAACAGTCCGATCTTTTCAGCGACTTCCTTGCAGTGCTCAGGACTTTTGATATCAGGTGTGGTATTGATCTCGAGCAAGGGAATGCCGAGCCGATCCAAGTTATACGCAACTTCAGTCGAACTTTCGTTAAGAATCCTGCATGAGTCTTCTTCAAGAATGACTGTGGGGATGCAGATCTTGCCCTGTGATGTCTCAAGGCTGCCGTTGCACGCAATCATGGCTGTGCGTTGGAATGCAGAAGTGTTGCTGCCATCAACAATGGTCTTCCGCATTACTTGGACGCCATCTACGAACGGTGCTTTGAGCATGGCGCTCACCTGTAATGCGGTCTGGAATGCATCAGGATTGATCATTCCCGGAGGGCTCTCGTCCAGTTCGACCAGGCACGTGGTATCCTGGTATCCGTGATACACAAAGCGCCTGCCTTTCTGCATTTCTTGCCGTGCGGCAATGTCGACTTTTCCTGCTTCGCCTGCTGCAGCACGCAACTGCCGGATGACGGTAAAATAACCTTCTTCCTCGCGGATGAGTGTAGGACATGCGCAAAAGAGCTTTCTGCCTTCAAGCTGCTGGTGGATCTCAATGCCACACTTCAGTCCGATCTGCTTGTAGTCGAGCGCCGCCATACGACTTCACCGTTTTTCTTGACAATCCGCACGCGATGCAGCGGAATCATGGTTTCCTGTCCGCCGCGTTCGAGGATGAGGAACCCTTCCTCGATTCGCGTGATGTCAGTAAACGCGATCTCAATGATCTTGTCTTTGACCCGGTCATAGCATCCGATGACATACGCGCTTGGCTTCTCGCGGGCATCCCAAATGATTTTGTTCAGGACATCCTTGATGGGTTTCATTGGTGGAATTTCTTGGGCTCAATTTTCTCAACTCGTTCACTGATTTCGCCCACCAGATTTGTGCCGTACAATTCCTTGACCTTGTCCTTGGGTGCATTGCTGAGCAGCCATGCGAGCTTGATGAATGCAGTCTCGGGTGTCATATCTGTATAATTGCCGAGAATGCCAAGTTCTTGCATCTTGCGTCCTGTACTGTAAACGTTCATGTTGATGCCGCCATGAATGGTTTGTGTCGCAGCAGCAGCGATGGTTCCCGAAGCAAGGATGTTCTTGATAGCTTGAGTGATCTTGGTGTGTTCTTTGGTGTACGCATCGATTTCGTTGATCGGGATGTTGCCTGCAATGCCTGTTCCTTCGATGATAAGGCCGTCAAAGCCCTTGTACGCTTCGAACTCAGATGCGTACATGTTCGTGTGCACTTTGAGCATGCCGACCTTGAGGTCTTCCTTGAACGGTCTGACCATCACCGACGTTTTTGCACGCTTGCGATAGCCTGTTCTGAGTAGATCAACCTTTTTCTCTTTGACATTGATACGCGCCCAGGGCAGGACGTTGATTGCTTGGAAGGCATCGCGTCGCGAGCTGTGCATCTTCCTGCTCTTGGTTCCAGGCAGGATGACACACCAGTCGTCGTCTGTGCCTTCATGCATGCACAGCGATACTTCTGCGAAGTCCTTGCTCGCGGTGATAAAGAATGCTGCTGCGAGCAAGTTCAGGGCAGCATCAGTGCTTCCGCGATCAGAACTTCGTTGCGCTCCAACCAAGACTACTGGCACGCCAAGATTGTTCAGCATGAAGCTCAATGCTGCGCCAGTGTAATGCATGGTGTCAGTGCCGTGCGTGACGATGATGCCGTCTGCACCTGCCTTGATTTCTTTTTCGATTTCACGGGCAAGAATATTATAATGCGCAAAGCGGATGTCCTCAGAGAACATTTGGCTTACGAGCCGCGAGCGGATGTTCGCAATTTCTTTGAGTTCAGGAAACATGCGCAGGAGTTCTTCTGGCTCGAAGCGCGCGATGACGCCGCCAGTTTCGTAATCCACCTTGCTCGCGATCGTTCCGCCGGTGTGCAAGATTGCAATCGTTAACAGGCCTTTCTTCTGTTCTTCCTTCGGCAGTTCAGGCTTTCGTTCTTTGTATTCCTTGACCACTGTGATTTCGCGCACGCGGTTCTTGGCAATGCCGATGTTGTAGCCCGTATCAAGTTTGAGAACAACAAAATCCTTCTCTTCTGGCATGAGCATCCCTTCCATCGTTTCCTCGGCAGTCACGACCTTGACACGATCGCCAGGCTTTGCCACTTAGCTAACCTCCTCAACCTTGATAATGTGCCAGCCGAACTGCGTTTTCACTGGCTTCGAGACCTCGCCAGGCTTCAAGGCAAATGCTGCAGTTTCAAATTCCTTGACCATCATGCCCCTACCGAACCAGCCGAGATCGCCGCCTTGTTTTTTGCTTGGGCACAAGGACTTCTCGGCAGCAACTGCAGCAAAATCCTTGCCGTGTTGTACGTCATACAGTGCTTGGAATGCTTCACTTTCGGTTTTCACGAGAATATGCTGTGCATGTACTTTGCTTACCATAGGAATTCCTGCGAGGAGACGGTATATATAGTTTTCGAGCTCTAGGAGTAGTCCTTGTTGCGATAACGCGCGAGAGCGAGGATGGCTGCTTGGGTGAGCTGGTGTTGCCGCGTGATGAGCCCTTGAGTCAGCACGCCGATCGCTCCTTGTTCTTTACCATCGAAAAAGTTGCCGAGCTCGAGCCTTTCGTACATGATTGAGTGCACGATCCTTTGTGGGATCTCGAAGTACGGTGATCCTCCTTCATAAAAGGTCTTGCCATCAAAAAGCGCGACATGGCACGTGTCATAGTGCTTGTCATGGACGTAGAAGATGCCCGATTCAACGCCGACAGACAAATCACACTGGTTAAACGCCTGCTGTGCGCGATTGCGTGCACCTCGGATGATCTCATCCAGACTGATTGGTTGCGCAGATACGTGTGAAGAAACGTGGGTACCTGAGATCTCGGCATCGGTCTTATGTGCGCAGAATGCGTCCTTGATTGCATTGATCTTGATTGGATTTAAAGAACCGACAATGACCTTCATCTGATCATCCGAAATACAACGGCTTTGCTTCTGCCTTCATTTCCTTGGCGCGGGCTGACTTGAATTTGTCCTGGAGTGCGATGTACATCTGTTCGACATCCTTGGAGACCGAGGGAGCGACCTTCATCAGGGCTTGTTCAAAGTGGTCTGCCGTGATGATCTTAGTCTTGATGTCCTGCCGTAATGCGAGCATGGCTGCCTCGCGGCACAATGCCTCAATGTCTGCTCCGACAAATCCTTCAGTCTGCTCTGCGATGTAATCGAGATCAATGTCCTTGAGCGGCATGCTCTTGATGTGCACTTTGAGAATTTCCAAGCGTGCCTTCTTGTCAGGCACTGAGGTGAGGATGATGCGGTCAAACCTGCCTGGCCTCAGCAATGCAGTATCAACCATGTCAGGCCGGTTCGTGGCGCCGATGATGACAATATCGTGCAGGTCCTCGAGACCGTCGATTTCAGTAAGAAGTTGGTTGACGACGCGCTCGGTGACATTGCTGTCTGAGCCGGTTCCGCGTCGCGGCACGAGAGAATCAATCTCGTCAAAGAAGATGATTGTCGGAGCGGTCTGGCGTGCCTTTTTGAAGATCTCGCGCACGGCTTTCTCTGATTCGCCGACCCATTTGCTTAATAGCTCAGGGCCTTTGATGGAGATGAAATTTGCTTCGCTCTCATGCGCAACCGCCTTGGCCAACAGCGTCTTGCCTGTTCCCGGAGCTCCATAGACCAGGATGCCCTTGGGCGGCTTCACGCCCAAGCGTTTGAACGCGTCTGGATGCTTGAGCGGCCATTCAACTGCCTCGATGAGTTCTTGCTTGACGTGATCGAGACCGCCGATGTCGCCCCAATGGACGTTCGGAATTTCGACGAGGACTTCGCGCAATGCGCTCGGTCGCACGACCTTGAGCGCTTCCTTGAAATCTGATTTTGTGATTTGGAGTTTCTCAAGGACTTCTTGCGAGATCACCTCGTCCTTGTCATACCTGATGTCTGGCAACACCCTCCTGAGGACGATCATGGCTGCTTCCTTGCACAAGCTCGCCAAATCCGCACCGACAAAACCGTGCGTCACTGCTGCAAGCTCTTTGAGATTGACGTCTTTTGCGAACGGCATGTTTCTGGTGTGGATCTTGAGAATGTTCAAACGACCTTCCTTGTTCGGCACGCCGATCTCGAGTTCACGATCGAACCGGCCTGGACGTCGCAGTGCAGGGTCGAGGATGTTGGGCACGTTCGTGGCCGCAATGACAACGACCTTGCCTCGCGATTTCAGTCCGTCCATGAGCGCGAGAAGCTGTGCCACGACGCGGCGTTCGACTTCGCCACGGGTTTCCTCACGCTTGCTCGCGATCGCATCGATTTCATCGATGAAGATGATACTGGG
>Ga0247727_10014424_pt1 | contig 13137 bp, 9 predicted proteins | sample WisWelCaveWW1625_FD_202498 | JGI IMG/M metagenome (GOLD analysis project Ga0247727, IMG submission 202498) | Biofilm microbial communities from Wishing Well Cave, Virginia, United States - WW16-25 | ecosystem: Environmental > Aquatic > Deep subsurface > Groundwater > Cave microbial mat | place...
CGGTGTTGAAAAACCGTTCTGGCGTCGGGGATCCCCGCGCCGGGAGCCCGACGCCAGAACGGTTTTTCAACACCGCGGCCTTCGCCACACCGCCCCAGTTTCGCTTCGGCAACGCCGGGCGCAACATCCTCACCGGGCCCGGTCTCGCGAATCTGGACGTGGCTGTCGCGCGCGTTTTGAGTTTGTCGGAAACCGTGAAGGCGGAACTGCGAGCGGAGTGGTTCAACGTGGCAAACCACCCCAACTTCGACCTGCCGCGCTGGTTCTCCGACCTGCCGGCCTTCGGTCGAATCGCCTCCGCCTCGCCGCCGCGGCAGATCCAGTTCAGCTTGCGCTTGCGGTATTAAGGGCCACCGGGAAGCGGGGCTAAAGCCCCGCGCGGGCTGAAGCCCGCCCCAGTGATGGCACGGATTAGCCGGGGCGAGGGCATTCGTTCTGTCGCTACGCCGATGACTGTAACATCTACGCCAGCAGTAAGCGGGCCGCGGAGCGGGTGCTGGAGTCGATCCGGGGGCTGGATTCAGACGTCCGGTGGTGTGGGAGGGTGGCGGGGCGCAATCCCCGTCACCCGACCCGATCGTGGAACGTAATCAAGCGGTCACGGAACTAGCGGCAGGCTCCATCCCCAAATCGGCAATTGCCCCCACGTCCCCGCCTTGGCTATCATAACTGTGGTGTCCCACCTAATTCTTGACAGCTTGTGGGGCGGGCTTCAGCCCGCCGGGGACTTCAGTCCCCGCCCGGGCCGGGCTAAAGCCCGGCCGCGGCCTGAAGGCCGCCCCACAGCCGGGACACCACAATAGAGCCGGGCCATGGACGTCTTCGAAGAGTTGGTGCGGCTGCGGCGCCTGGGGCAGAAATCGGCCCTGGCCACCATCGTCGACGTCAACGGCTCGATCCCCAGTTTCCAGAGCGCCAAGCTGCTGGTCCGCGAGGACGGCTCGATGGTCGGGACCATCGGGGGCGGGTGCGTGGAGGCCGAGGTCTGGAACGCCGCCCGGGAAGTGATGGAGACCGAAGAGTCTCGTCACCTTAGCTTCAACCTGGGACAGGACGCTGCTTACGACAACGGCCTGATCTGCGGAGGCCAGCTCAGCGTGTTCATCGAGCCGGTGCTCCCCATCCCCAGCGCTTATATTTTCGGCGCCGGCCACGTCTCGAAGAGTCTCTCCAAGGTCGCTGCCCTGGCCGGCTTTGGCACCGTGGTCATCGATAACCGGGAAGCGTTCGCCAATCGCGAGCGCTTTCCCGACGTGGACGAGGTCATCGCCGCCGAGTACGAAGAATTGTTCTCCCGCCTCGACGTCAACGAGTCCTCGTACCTGATCATCGTAACCCGCGGGCACCGGGACGATATGCGGGTCCTGCGCTGGGCCGTCTCGACGCCGGCGCGCTATATCGGCATGATCGGCAGCAAGCGGAAGGCCATCAACGTATACAAGGAGCTCGAGAAGGAAGGCATTCCCCGCGAGCGCTTCGAGCGGATCCACTCGCCGATGGGGCTGGAATTGGGCGCCGTGACTCCGGAAGAGATCGCCGTCAGCGTGGTGGCCGAGATGATCGGAGTGCGCCGCAACGCCCACAGCGGCTGGAACCCGCTGGCCAAGTCGGTCTTCGCCGCGGGAGTTCTCAAGTAGACGGCGGCGATGCTGGAATGGCCCGCCGGTATCATCCTGGCCGCGGGCGAATCGAGCCGCATGGGGGCCGACAAGGCCCTGCTGGCCTATCAGGGATCCACTTTCTTATCGCGCCTGATCGAGCTGTTTCTGCCGCGGGTTTCCCCGGTCGTGGTCGTGCTGGGACACCACGCGGAACAGATCCGGGCGGGGCTGGCCCCGCGCGCGGGCCTGGAGGTGGTCGTCAATCCCGACTACCGGCAGGGCCAGCTTTCGTCCTTGCAGACTGGTCTGCGGGCGCTGCCGCCCGAATGCGGAGCCGCGCTGGTGACGCTGGTGGATCACCCGGCCGTGTCAGAGTCGACGCTGCGGATGATGATCGAGCGCTACCGGTCCGGGTCGCCGCCGCTGATCATTCCACGCTATCAAGGCCGGCGCGGCCACCCCGTGCTTTTCGCCCGGCCGCTCCTGGACGAGATTCTCGCCTTGCCCGTTGAGGCCAGCGCCAAACAAGTGGTGCACGCCCATCAGCACGAGGCGGTTTCCTTGGACGTCGACGACCCCGGCGTCCTGCGCGACGTGGATACTCCGGCCGACTACGCCGCCTTGCTTGACGCACACCCGTAACACCGGCATTCCTGCCGGTCTTGGCCCCGGCGTGGCATAATCGCGGGCATGACGAAAACCCCTGCTGTTGAGCCTCTTGGCGTCCTTGGTTCCGGCCTCCGCCGCCCCGCGGGAACTCGACCACATCGAGCGCCTGCTCCAAGTCAGATGCAGCGACCGAAACTTCGACAGAGGCTTCCTGGTCCCCTGCCCAAAACCTCTGAGGAGATGAAGGCTTGGTCCCTCGCGCTGCCGAACGACCTTTCGAGCTGGCCCGAGGTCGCTGGGAGGCCCATCTTCGGCATGATGGCCTTCTATCGTGGCAATCGTATCTAATTCGAGATCAGCAGCGCAAACGACCTGCCCAGCGTGCTCTGGTTTTTCAACCAAGCCCACCGCGCCGCCGGATCCCGCCACTCTGCCAAAAGAGTTTGAACACCAGAGACGAGTGATCCTGAAGGCGCCGCAGGCGCTCTTGCCACCGGCGCCCCACGCTGCCCGGAGGCCGCATGCTACAGTATCCCTATGCCCCTTGCGCCCGGCCACCGGCTCGGCCCTTACGAAATCCTGGCCCCCATCGGCGCCGGCGGCATGGGTGAAGTGTATCGAGCCCGGGATACGCGGCTGGGCCGCGAGGTGGCGGTCAAGGTCCTGCCGCCGCACCTGGCCGCCAACCCCGGCGCCCTGGCCCGCTTTGAGCGCGAGGCGCGGGCGGTGGCGGCGCTGTCGCATCCCAACATCCTGGCCATCCATGATTTCGGATCCGACCAGGGGGTCTCCTATGCCGTCACCGAGCTGCTGGAGGGCGAGACGCTGCGCGACCGCCTCGAGCGCTCCCCGCTGGGTTGGCGCAGGGCGGCCGAAATGGCGGTCGCCTTGGCCGAGGGTCTGGCGGCGGCCCACGCCAAGCAGATCACCCACCGCGATCTGAAGCCGGCCAACATCTTCCTCACCTCCGACGGCCGGGTGAAGATTCTGGATTTCGGCCTGGCGCGCTCCGACCCGGCCCCCGGTGACCAGGACGCCACCGCCGGCCCCGAAACCGAGCCGGGAACCATCCTGGGCACCGTCGGCTACATGTCGCCCGAGCAGGTGCGCGGCTCCCCGGCCGACCCCCGCAGCGATATCTTCTCGTTCGGCTGCGTGCTCTACGAGATGGTCACCGGGCAGCAAGCGTTCGCCCGGCCGACCGGCCCGGAAACCATGGCCGCGATCCTCAACGAAGATCCGCCGCCGGCGGCCGGCTCGGGCAAGGAGATTCCGGCGGAGCTGGAGCGGATCGTCACCCACTGCCTGGAGAAGAACCCGCCGCAGCGGTTCCAGTCGGCGCGCGACCTGGCCTTTGCGCTACAGGCCCTCCGGGCGCCGGCCGCGGCCCCGAGCGCTCGTCCGGCGGCGCCGCGCTGGAGCAGGCGGGCGGTCTGGGCGGCGGCAGCAGTGGTCGTGCTGGCTGCTCTGGCAGCGTTTCTATACCTGCGCGGCGGGAGCGGCAAGCAGATCCAGTCGCTCGCCGTGCTGCCGTTCGCCAACGCCGGCGCCGATCCCAACACCGAATACCTCAGCGAGGGCATTACCGAGAGCCTCATCAACAGCCTCTCCCAACTGCCGAACCTGGCGGTGAGGTCGCGGAGCATGGTCCAGCGTTATAAGGGCAAGGACGCCGACGCCCGGGCGGCAGGCCGCGAGCTGGGCGTCGACGCCGTGCTCAGCGGGCGCCTCACCCAGCGGGACCAGGCGCTTGCCATCAGCATCGAAGTGGTCGACGCCGCCACCGGCAACCACCTCTGGGGCGAGCAGTACAACCGCACCCTCGCCGGCCTGCTGGCGGTCCAGGAAGAGATCACCCGGGACATTACCGACAAGCTGCGCCTGCGGCTCACCGGGCAGCAGAAGAAGTCGCCAGCCAAACGCTCCACCGACAACGCTGAAGCCTACCAGCTCTATCTGAAGGGCCGCTACCATTGGAACAAGAGGTCGGCAGACGGTCTCCGGACCGCCATCGACTACTTCCAGCAGGCCATCGGGAAAGACCCGGGTTACGCGCTGGCCCACGCCGGGCTGGCCGACTGTTACACCATGCTCGGTAACTACTTCATCCTATCGCCCAACGAGACCTATCCCAAGGCCAGGGCCGCGGCCACCAGGGCCCTGGAGATCGATGAGCAGCTCGCCCAGGCGCACACCTCCCTCGCAGGCGTCAAGGTGTGGTACGAGTGGGACTGGAATGGCGCCGACCGGGAGTTCCGCCGAGCCGTGGAGCTGAACCCCCAGGATGCCACCGCACATCAGTGGTACAGCTACTACTACCTGGCCATGGGGAAGGGTGAGCAAGCCCTCCGCCAGTACCGGAAGGCGCTGGAACTGGACCCGCTCTCCCTGCCGGTCACCACCTTTTACGGCCAGATGCTCATTTTCAACCGCCAGTACGACCAGGCAACCGAACACCTGCGCAAGGCCCTGGAGATGGATCCCGGCTTCGGACCGGCCCACTGGATACTGGGCCAGGCGCACGTGAACCAGGGGAGATACCAGGAGGCCATTGCCGAGTTTGAGAAGGCGCCGGCAACCATGGGAGGTGGGCCGGGGCCCACCGTGGGGCTCGCGTTGGTCTACGCGACATCGGGCCGGAGAGCCGAGGCGCTGAAGGCGCTGAAGGAGGCAAAACGATCTATGTGGCAGGTGCAGGCCGCGGTTTACGCGCAGCTCGGCCAGAAGGATGAGGCCTTCGCCGAGTTGGAAAAGGCGTTCCAGGACCGATCGCTGCGGCCGGACACGCTTCGACTCGACCCGGCCATGGACCCGCTGCGGTCCGACCCGCGATGGGCCAACCTGATGCGACGGGTGGGTCTGGAATGACTCGAATCCATGGCGGCCCCCAAACGTAGCCAGCGCCGCCCGGATCGTTTCCGCATGGTGTCCCAGGACGACCACGAGGGGCGAAACCCGCGGCAGAAACAGCTATACCCCGGCCAACTACGCCGCCCTCAGCCAGCAACTCGGACCGGGGTGACTATACCCGGTGTGTTCCGTTCATCGTCTCGCTGGACCGCGCGTTTCTGTAAACCGGATCCTGGCCAGATAGACGCTCGTCTTCCCCTCGTGCGAGGAATAATAGGACATCCACAGCATGTTCTGGCGCCACACCATACCGGGGTAGCTCGAATCGCCGCCGCTGGGCAGAGTGAGGATCGGTTCGTAGGTTTCGGGTCCCAGGCGAGCCAGCACGGTGCTGGGACCCCCGGGCGCATGGCTGCGGCTGCCGGCCAAGAGGCGGCCGTCGGGGAGGCGGATGAAGTTCGGCCCGCCGAGACGATGGCCGATCGGGCGCCACTTCCAGTCCCGGTAAGGCGGCCGGCTGACCCCGATCCACCCGTGCCGCTCGTCAAGCTCGCGCCGGGCCAGGGCCATCATTTCGTCGCCCGGCAAAAAGCGGAGCGTCACCTCCGAGACCCCGGGCACTTCGAGCTCGGTGATCCGCTCATAGGTCAAGCCATCGCCGGTAGCGTAGAGGACGCCGCTTCGAGGATCCTGGCCGGTCCCGCGGTAAGAGACGCCGTATCCGCGCTTCCCTTGCCAAGTCAGCCGCCACAGCCAGTCGCCCTCGGAGAGAATCCGCCGCGGCGCGCTCCAGTCGCGGCCGTTGCTCGAGAAAGCGACCCGCGGCTGGCGGCCCCGATAAGTACGGCCCTCGTAAACCGATCCCCCGGCCAGCACCACGAGCCGGCCGTCGGGCGTGATCGACAGCTTTGGATCGCGGAGATCCACTCCCGGCTCGGCCAGCAACGCGGCCGAGTCCCATTTTTCACCGTCGCGCGAGGCGAGAACGCGCAGCTTCCCGTCGCCTCCGACGTGTCCTTCGCCTTCGCGAAACGCGCAGTACCAAGAGCGCCGAAATCGGATCAGGTCGGTGAAGGCGTTGTGCGGTCCCTGGTCCCAGATCTTGTGCAGCGAGACGATCTTGGGCTCCGCGGCCGCCGGCCATGAAACCAACAGCGCGCAAGCAAGCCTGAATCGCCGCCGCCATCGGTCGCTCATAGACTCCGTGTGGGATCATTGTACACGAAGCCGCGGTATGGACCTGAAACGGAGTCCGGTTGGCGCCACCCCCGCGATGGTCGTGCTGCTGGTCCTGACCGCTGGCCACGGCGGCCAGGCCAGCACGCTTCCGGGCTCGTCGCCCCTGCCTCCGGCGCTGGTCTCCAAACTGAGCTCGGCGTGGGCGTCCCGGGCGGCCGGCTACCAGCCTCGCACGCGTCACCTCCGGCCGGACGGCTCGCCGTTGTACATCAACCGGCTTTTCCTGGAGTCGAGTCCGTACCTGCTGCAACACGCCCACAACCCGGTGAACTGGCATCCCTGGGGACAGGAGGCCTTCGAGACGGCCCGCCGCCTCGGCCGGCCCGTGCTGCTGAGCGTCGGCTACTCGACCTGCCACTGGTGCCACGTCATGGAGGAAGAGTCCTTCGAGGACCTCGAGATCGCCCGGTACATGAACGAGAACTACGTGGCGGTCAAGGTTGACCGCGAGGAGCGACCGGACGTGGACGCCATCTACATGACCGCGGTCCAGGCGCTCACCGGGGGGGGTGGCTGGCCAATGACCGTCTGGCTGACCCCGGACCGGAAGCCGTTCCACGGCGGGACCTACTTTCCGCCGCGCGACGGCGACCGCGGCGTCTCGACCGGCTTCCTGACCCTGCTGCGCAAGCTGAAGGACATTTATCACGCCGAGCCCCGGCGCGTCGCCGAATCCGCCGGCCACATCACCGAAAAGCTGCAAGAAGCGCTCAACCCGAAGATCGCGGGCGGCGACGCTCTGCCGCCAGCCCGCCTCCTGCGCCAGGCCGCGGACTTCTACCGGGCGCGGTTCGACCCGACTCACGGCGGCGCTCGCGGCCATCCCAAGTTCCCCAGCAGCCTGCCTTATCGATTCTTGCTCCGCTATCACCGCCGAACCGGCGATCGGCAGGCCCTGGAAATGGCTGTCCTGACGCTCGAGAAGATGGCGCGGGGAGGGATGTATGATCACGTCGGCGGAGGCTTCCACCGCTACTCGATCGACGAGCGGTGGCTCGTGCCCCACTTCGAGAAGATGCTGTATGACAACGCGCTCCTGGTCGTCGACTACCTGGAGGCGTTCCAGGCCGCGGGGCGCGACGACTTCGCCCGGGTGGCCCGCGAGATCCTGCGCTATGTCGAGCGCGACATGACCTCTCCGGAGGGCGTCTTCTACTCAGCCACCGATGCCGACAGTCCCGCGCCGAACGGGCGGCGCGAGGAAGGCTGGTTCTTCACCTGGACGCCCGCCGAAATCGAAGCGGTCGTGGGGCCGGAGCGCGCCCGGCTGGCCGGCGCCTATTACGGCGTCACGGCCGAGGGCAACTTCGAGGGGCGCAGCATTCTGCACGCGTCCCGGCCGCGGGCCGAAGCGCCTCGCGAGCTCGAACCAACCCGGGAGCTTCTCTACCACGCGCGGAGGCGACGCCCGCTGCCGCTGCGGGACGAGAAGATCCTCACCTCCTGGAACGGCCTGATGATTTCGGCGCAGGCCCAGGCCGCGCTGGTCCTGGGTGAGGCCCGTTACGCCAGCCGCGCCGAGCGGGCGGCCGGATTCCTGCTGGCCAAGCTCCGCCGCAACGGCCGCCTGCTGCGCAGCTACAAGGACGGCCAGGCCCGGCACAACGCGTATCTGGACGACTACGCCTTCCTCACCGCCGGTCTGCTGGACCTCTACGAGGCCACCGGCAACCTGCGCTGGCTGCGGGAAGCGCTCGAGCTGGATCGCGCGCTGGAAGCGCACTACGAGGACCCCCGGCGGGGCGGTTTCTTCCTCACCAGCCGCGATCACGAACCGCTACTCGCTCGCCAGAAACCGGTCTACGACGGGGCCGAGCCCTCAGGAAACTCCGTCGCCCTGCTGAACCTCCTGCGCCTGCACGAATTCACGACCGAGGACCGGTACCGCCAGCGGGCGGAACGCGCGCTCAAGGCTTTCGCCGGGGCGCTGGCCGAATCTCCGGCCTCCTTGTCGGAGATGCTGCCGGCGCTGGACTTTTTTCTCGACACCCCCAAGCAGATCCTGATCGTCACGCCCGCCTCGCGGGCCGAGGCCGAGCCGCTACTGGCGCGCCTGCGAGCCGCTTTCGTGCCCAACCGGATCCTGGCCGTGGTCCCCCAGGGCCAGACCTTGAGCGCCCACGCCCGCCTCACGCCGCTGTTAGAGAACAAGACAGCGGTCCAGGGGAGGGCGACTGCCTACGTGTGCGAGAAGCGAGTCTGCCAACTGCCGACCTCGGACCCCGAGGTGTTCGCCCGGCAGGTCCGCAAGACGCAGCCCCTGTAGGGCCCAGAGGACGGGAGGGGCCAGACGCTGGAGCAGGGGCGCTCAGGGAGTCCATCCCGACTTGTTCCAGTCGCCATCAAGGTCCTGCCCGAGCACTTGGCCCGCGACAAGGAACGCCTGGCCCGCTTCGAGCGCGCGGCGCGCGTGCTGGCCGCGCTGACCTTGGACCATAAGCCAAAGCCGCCGGATTGGACCGTCCCGATGGCCCACAGGGTCGAATCCGGGCCTTGGCGCGCTGAACAAGACCAGGGATTGGCGCTTGTATGGTCCTTTTCTACAGGCTACGTTGGATGTAGGACACCAAGAATATTTACACCGGACAAAGGATCTTTTCGTGGGGTCGTTCGTCTATATCGAGGAAGGTGGGAGAGCCAGGGGACTCTCGCTTCGGCCACCGCTGCTGAGCCGCGCCACATGCGGGCGCGCCACGCCCAGCGGCGGTTCGATCATGCGGCACGTGGAAACCTTGGGCGTCCAGGAACGGGCCGCTGAGAAGGAGGCGGCCGGCGAGGAACGCTGTCTGTGCGGGAATCTGCTGGCCCGGCTGACCCCGCGCGGGATCGAAATTCTGTGTCGCCGCTGCCGGCGCAAGCATTTAGTCGAGTGGGAGGATGGACCGCCAGACTCTCAGCCGGGCGCGACGACCGGCGGTGGATGAAGCGGTGAGAACGAGGTAACAGAGGCCAGAGGCCCCGAGCCCAGAGCCCGGCGACCCGAAAGGGCGCCGGGCTTTTTTTATGCGCAAGATGCTTTCAACTGGAAAAATCTCGACGATTGGGCTGCTGGCCTGTGCGGCCGCCGGGGCGCTGATCAGTCAAACGAGTATCTCAGAAGTCCCTTTCGTGGTTCGGGGCTCAGTGACCGGCGGCGCGGATATCGAGATCCTGTTGCTCGATGAAGCCGGCTCGCCCGCGGCGCGAACCGTGAGCGGCCGGGGCGGTCAGTTTCAGCTCAGCACGCTCCGTGCCGGGCCGTATCAATTGGCCGTTCGGCGCGACGGGCAGACCGAGGTTCACGACACGGTCCATCTGAGCAGCCGGCAGCCCGTGGTCACCGTCCAGCTCGGGGTCCACCCGCCGTTTGCGATTCGCGAGGCGACGGTGTCGAGCGGCGATTACCGAATCGACGCGCGGCGACTGGCGCGGCCGATCCCCGTGGCCGCCCGCCGCCTCTACGAACAAGCGCTGCGCCTGGAGCAGAAGGGGGATCAGGCGGGGGCGATGGCTCGCCTGGAGAAGGCAGTGTCCCAGGCGCCGGAGTATATCGAGGCCCTGAATAACCTGGCCGTCTTGTACAGGCGCCACTCCTGGGGCGCAAAGGCCGAACAGATCTTGCGGCGCTCCCTAGAGCTGGATCGGGCGGCATGGCGGCCCCATCTCAACCTGGGGCTGGTTCTGCTGGATCGCCAAGCCTTCCCGGAGGCCCTCGAGAAGCTGGAGGCGGCGTACAGGTTGTCGCCCGACTCGGCGCTTCCTGCCTTTCATTTGGGCCGGCTGCACTTGCTCGAGACCCGCTTCCAGCGGGCGGAAGCCAGCTTCGGCCAGGCGCTGGAGCGGCAGCCCGACTTTGCCGTCGCGCGGTTGTTCCGCGGCTACGCCCGGGTAGCCGCGGGCCGGGTGGCGGAGGGGCGAGCGGACCTGGTGGCCTACCTCGAGACGTCTCCTAGCGCGGCCGACGCCGCTACCGTTCGCAAACAGCTCGAACAGATCGGCGGGGCGGTCGGTTCAGGAGGAACCCGATGAAGATCGACGCGATGACGATGTGTGCCTCTGCCTTCGCGGCGGCGGGCTTGGCTTCTACGGCGGCGGCCGGACAGGACGCCGCGACGCTCGGAGCCGGCATCACCGGGAACCCCCGTGTGGGTGTCGTGCTGCAGTTGCCGCCGAAAACGAAGCTGCGGTCGCTCCGGCCGCTGACGCGTCAGGTCGAGGAGATTTTCCGGACAGCGCGCCTCACCCTGGAGTGGGAGCTATTGGGCGGGATGGACCGGCCCGGCCTCCACGATCAAGTGGTCGTGGTCGAGCTGCGCGGCATCTGCTCTCCGTTCCGGATCGACGCGGTCCAGGGCCAAGCGGAGGGCGCGCGTCTCGGCTGGACCTTGATTCAGAACGGGGAAGTGACGCCCTACTCGGTGGTGGATTGCGATCAAATCGCCCGGACGCTGCGCTACTCCCCCGGCTCGGCGGCGCGCCAGCCGTCCCGCTACCATGAGTTCTGGGCCCTGGCGGCCCGGGTCCTGGCGCACGAGATGTTGCACTCCCTGCTGCGCACCACGCGGCACGAGGGGACCGACTGCCTTCGCTCGCCTCTGCGCCAGCAGGATCTGCGCCAACCAGCGCGGTTGCAGCCGGTCGAGGTACGCGCCTTGGCGCGGCTCGCTCAGGGCGCGCCGCCCACGGTGGCCAAGGGCGCTACGCGGCCCGGCGAGGACAAGCAAATCCCGGCGGCCCGGTGATCAGGGGATCATGCCGGGAAAAACGTAGGCCTGCAAGGCCACCAGCAGCCCGACCAGCGAAGCCAGCGCCAGGCTGTGGAAGAAGACGTACCGCAGAATCTCCCCTTCGGTTCCGTGCTGACCGGTGGCCACGCTGGCCACCACGATGCTTTGGGCGTCGATCATCTTTCCCATCACGCCCCCGGAGCTGTTGGCAGCGGCCGCCAGCACCGGCGAGATTCCCAATTGCTGAGCGGTGATCTGCTGCAGATTCCCGAACAACACGTTCGAAGAGGTATCGCTGCCGGTGAGCGCCACTCCCAGCCATCCCAGCATCGCCGAGAAGAACGGAAACAGCACGCCGGTCGAGGCGAAAGCCAGACCCATGGTGGCGTCGAGACCTCCATAGCGCGTGGTGAAGCCGAGAGCCAGCATGGCCGCGATGGTCAGCAGAGAGAAGCGCACCCGCCGCAGCGTGCGCCCGAACAGGCGGGCCAGAGTCCCCGGACCCAGCCCCAGCAGCAGCCCGGACAGGACGCTCGATACCAGCAACCCGGTCCCGGTCGCCGACAGCCAGTTCAGCACAAAGACCGCCTCCTCGGCTTTCGGCTCGGCGACCACCGGCGGAGCTCGAAAGATCGACTTGTCCAGATAAGGGACCGGGATGTTCACCGCCGAGAGGCGGTTCAAAGAGGCCTTGACCTGCGGCAGGCCCCACAGAAACACAAGCGTCGAGAGGATGATCCAGGGCATCCAGGCGATGGCCGCTTCCCGGCCCGACACGGGGTTGCCCTGCGCAGCGCTCGCCGCCGGCGCCGGTCCTTCGTCGGGGAACCGCCACGGCGACCGCGGCTGCCAGACGCGCAGCAGCGCCACCAGCGACACGATCGATACGATCGACCCGCCGATGTCCACCAGCCAGGGGCCGTGGTAATTGCTGATCAGGAACTGGACGATGCCGAACGTGGCGCCGGAAACCAGACAGGCCGGCCAAACCTCGATCATGCCCCGCCATCCGGCCATCGCCCAGACCAGCCAGAAGGGGACGATCAGCGAAAAGAACGGCAACTGGCGACCCACCATGGCGCTGAGCTGATCCATGGGCAAACCGGTCACCCGATTCAGCGCGATGATGGGGGTGCCCAAAGCGCCAAAGGCCACAGGCGCCGTGTTGCCGATCAGGGCCAGCCCGGCGGCCGGCAGCGGCTTGAAGCCGAGCCCGATCAGCATCGCCGCCGAGATGGCCACCGGAGTCCCGAACCCCGCCGCTCCCTCGATGAAGGCGCCGAAGCTGAAGGCGATCAACAGGGCCTGAATCCGGCGGTCGGAGGCCAACCCGGCGATGGTCCGCTTGACGATGTCGAACTTGCCGGTCTCGACGGTGATGTCATAAAGGAAGATCGCCCACAGCACGATCCAGCCGATGGGAAACAGACCGAAAGCCGCGCCGTTGACGGCAGAGGCCGCCGCCAGCGGCGCCGGCATCCCGTAGACGAAGATCGCTACCAGCAGCGATGCCGCCAGTCCAGCCAGCGCGGCCACATGGGCCTTGGCGCGGAAGAACGCCAGCAGGCCCAGCAGCACGATCACGGGCAGAGCGGCCACCAGGGCCGATACCAGCAGGTTCCCCAGCGGAGTGTAGGCTTGGGTCCAGGTCACGTTCGCTCCCTTCCGCCCGCGGGCCGACGCCAGGCGGCCTCGGGCGGTTGTAGAGTGCTCAGATTACCGGGGGCGGGGCCGGGTGTCAACCGGCGAGAAGGCGTCGATTCGTGTCATCCGGGCCCCAGCGGGCGGCTTGGCGCTGGACTGCTTCGTGCAAGCAGGATCCGTACGGAGGCGCCCTATGAACGACGAATCCCGTGAGGGGCTGGCGAATCTCATCCGAAGCAGGATCTGCGCCGTGTGCCCCGACCGCAACGTGGACGGCTCGTGCTACTTGCCGCTGGTAGTGGAAGCCATCGAGGAGCATTTCGGTCGGGAGCTGCCGCGGGGCGTGACCGGCGGTGGCGCTAGGCGCTTCAGGGGCAAGCCCGACAAAATAAGCCTCCTCGGCGGAATCTGTGGGTGTTTTGGGGCTTCAACGTGGTGCTTGACCGAGGAAGCGGCGCAGTTTGCGGCAGGTGGAATCGAAGGAGCGT
>Ga0247727_10014425_pt1 | contig 13136 bp, 15 predicted proteins | sample WisWelCaveWW1625_FD_202498 | JGI IMG/M metagenome (GOLD analysis project Ga0247727, IMG submission 202498) | Biofilm microbial communities from Wishing Well Cave, Virginia, United States - WW16-25 | ecosystem: Environmental > Aquatic > Deep subsurface > Groundwater > Cave microbial mat | place...
AACGGAGTCAATGTGATGGCGGCGGAGGCGCTCCATAACAAACTGCGACGCCTCTTTAACAAGCCGTATATTGTTCCCAAACCCGCGGCGGACTCCATCAAGGAGATCATCACCGCCCTTGAAAACGGAGGGCACATCATCCTGTCGTTCGGTGAATTTGAATCGGACCTCGATTACCTGCTTGTCTCGAACTTGCTGACGCGCCGCATCCGTGAAGCGTGGGAGAAGAAGACCAACGCATACAGGACACACGGAAAGGAAGAGCCGCGTCAACTCGTGGTCGTTCTGGAAGAAGCGCACAAATTGCTCAACCGCGAGATGGCATCGCAGACGACCTTCGCGACCATCGCGCGCGAGTTGCGCAAATACTACGTGACCCTGCTCGTCATTGACCAGCGCCCGTCACAAATTTATGATGAGGTCATGTCGCAATTGGGGACACGTATCTCAGGCTGGCTCGGCGACGACGACGACATCCATGCCGTGCTCTCAGGTCTTTCGGGGCGCGAGGCTTTGCGCGGCATGCTGGCGCGGCTCCAACCGAAGGAGGAGGTTCTGTTGTTGGGCTGGGGAGTCCCGATGCCGCTGCCTGTGAAGTCACGCAGATATGACGAAGTGTTTTGGAAGGAGTTGCTGGGAGGCGCGAAAAGGAGCAAGGAGCAGAATTTGAAGGAGTTGGGGTTTTGATTCAGTAATTTGTAGTATATTGATTGTTGAAAGGTAGTAAGAAATGGGAATCTATATTGAAGGTTTCGGTATTTCTGGATACAGAAGTTTTGGTAGAGACATACAAAGAGTTGGTCCATTAAGCAAGATCAATATCTTTGCTGGGCAAAACAACTCGGGGAAATCAAACATCATCAATTATTTAATGTGGCTATTTCCTCTAATTCTAAAATCATTACAGGGGGGCGGAAACATACCTGGGCTTGGTGAACTTGACAGGCCAATGAAGGATTGGGATGGGAGAACAAGGGTAGAAATCGGAATAATACTCAATGGTGAATATCACGACAAACTGCGAAAATTACCTAACTTGAACAGTAATTATGTTCAGTGGGTAGACAATATTCTAGCGTCAAACATCTTGTCAAAGGGAACAAATATTGCGTGGATACCATTCCAAACTAGTGCCAATCAAAGCTTCTCAATAGATAATCAGATTATAGAAGAACTTGCAACCAAAGTACTTACACCACAGCAATGGCAACACCTATGGGCAAAAATTACGAATCAAAGTCAGGGGGATTTAAGAGCTCATTGGGTGCCTGAAACTTTGAGGAGATTTGTTTCATTATTGAGATTGCCTGCAATTTCGATCATCCCATCCATACGTCGATACAGTCAAGAAAGAACAGATAAAACCGACGATTTTAGCGGCTTGGGTATCATTGAGAGGCTAGCAAAGTTGCAGAATCCTAGCTACAAAGAACAAAGATTAAAAGATAGTTTTTCAACGATCAATAATTTTGTTCGTGTTGTGACAGGAAATAAAACTGCTACTCTTGAGATTCCACATGATCGAAGTGAAATCCTTGTGCATATGGACGAGAAAACATTGCCACTAACATCCCTTGGAACAGGAATACATGAGGTAATAATATTAGCCTCAGCAGCCACAACTTTGAATGATCAAATCGTCTGCATAGAAGAACCCGAGCTTCACATGCACCCAGAATTACAGAAAAAATTTATTGAGTATCTGGATAAAGAGACTACAAATCAGTATTTCATAACCACGCATTCCGCAAGTATTTTAGACAAGCCGAGCGCCTCAATTTTTCATGTTTCATTGAATGAAGGTGTTTCAACAGTAACTCCAGTATCTTCCGCCGCTCAAAGATTTTCAGTATGCATTGATTTGGGCTATCGCGCTTCTGATTTGGTCCAATCGAATTGCATAATTTGGGTTGAAGGACCTTCAGACAGGATTTATCTTAAATGGTGGATAAACTCACTAGATCCTACTCTTTTAGAAGGCGTACATTTTTCAATTATGTTTTATGGCGGGAGGTTGTTAAGCCACCTAACAGCAGACGACCCAGAGGTAGAAGAATTTATATCCCTTCGTCGTCTAAATCGAAACATATCAATTGTTATTGATAGTGACCGAAAGTCAAAACAGAAAGATATTAATGACACAAAGAAAAGGGTGCAAGCTGAATTTGAAGCAGGCGCAGGTTTGGCTTGGATTACGGCCGGGCGTGAAATAGAGAATTACATAGATAGAAATATTCTCGAAGTCGCCGCAAAAGATTTACATCTAAGCATCGATTCAATAATCTGTCGAACTAAATACGATGACCCGCTAAACGGGGTCACAAAAACCAAATCTAAAGTCACAGTTGACAAAATAAAACTGGCGCACAAGATTGTTCAAAATCCCGTCAATTGGGAAATTCTTGATTTGCGAGAAAGATCAGAGGCTCTCGTTGATTTTGTAAGAATATCAAACCGTTTGGGTAGGAAGTTTACACCAGTTGTTGACAATTAAAATAATGATGATGCTTTTGAAGGGTTGTTTCAATAGAATTGCTGTTGCCCGATGAAATTGCAGAAGATTACTCAAGCGGTAGCCAGCGAATCCGTGTGTCCTCACCCCTGCCCTTCTCCTACAAGAGAGAGGTGTTTGCGAGCGTGCTATAATTTAATCCATGCAAAGGAAGAAATTTAGAATACCATGCAAGAAAATCGCTGAGTTTTGCAAACGCTGGAGCATTACCGAGTTCTCCATGTTTGGGTCTGTTCTGCGCGATGATTTCCGTATCGATAGCGATGTTGATGTGCTGGTGAGCATAGATCCCAAGGCGCATATTGGGCTATTCGAAATTGCCGAAATGCAAATTGAACTGGAAGACATGTTCAATCGTTCCGTTGACCTTGTTGAAAAGGAAGGACTTCGCAATCCATATCGAAGAAGCGAAATCTTAAGCACGGCGAAGATGGTCTATGCTGGTGGATGATGGTGGCGTGGGGAAATTAGAAAAAAGGTACAATAAGGTCAGACCTCATGTCTGAAGAAAAAGACATTCTCTTTGAAGCAATTACCCCGCTTGGGTTTCGTGTCCGTGTAACGCGTGGATATTGGGATTTGATCGTCAGCGTAAAACATCCCGTGATGGTTGGACGGGAAGAAGATGTCAGAAATACATTGGAGAATCCAGACGAAATCCGCCAGAGTAAAACCGATGAAAGTGTTTACTTGTTTTACAAAGCGGAGCGTGATAAGAGATGGATTTGCGCAGTTTCAAAACAAACAGGCAATGAAGGTTTTTTGATCACGACTTATCCAACAGACGCGATCAAGGAAGGAGTGCAGGTATGGCACAAGTAAAGGTATATTACGACCGCGAAGGAAATACGCTTACGGTTTGGTTTGGCAATCCTGCCGATGAATATGTCGCCGAAGAAACAGGCGAAGAGATTGTGCTGATGAAAGACCGTGAAGGCAAGGTGATTGGATTTGAGAAGTTGAATTTCACGGGACAATCAGGAGATGCAATAAAAGTTGCATTTGAGACCGTTGCTGTGTAGTTGAAAAGTAATGTGGAAAATCCGAAGTCTCATGGCTTCGGATTTTGTTTTAGGGCAGTTCTCGTATCGTATAATCCGTCCCAATTGAGGAGAGCAACGTGACAAACTATATTTGCGCCACCTGCGGAGTCCAACACGCAGAGACCGACGCACCACCCGAGCATTGTCTCATTTGCGAGGATGAAAGACAATATATTGGGCAAAAAGGTCAACGCTGGACGACCATCCCTGAATTGCAAAAGGAATATCATAATCGGGTCGAAGATATTGACCCCAATATCACGGGTATCGGCACAGTCCCAGGCTTTGCGATTGGACAGCGCGCGCTTCTGGTCCAAACACCGAACGGAAATGTGTTATGGGACTGTGTCAGCCTGCTCGACGATACAACGGTCGGAGCCATCCGTGGGCGCGGCGGGATTTCAGCCATCGCGGTCTCGCATCCGCATACGGTTGGGTCGCTTGTGGAATGGAGTCACGCCTTCGATAACGCTCCGATCTACTGGCATGCTGATAATCGTCAATGGGTGATGCGGCCCGATTCCGCTTTTGTATTCTGGGAAGGTGAGACGCATCCGTTGATGGACGGATTAACATTGGTACGTTGTGGCGGGCATTTCCCTGGCTCGGATGTCCTGCACTGGTCACAGGGCGCGGATGGGCGCGGTGCGCTGTTGGCTGGCGATACCATGCAAATCGCGCAGGACAGGCGCTATGTCAGTTTTATGTACAGTTATCCAAATATGATTCCCTTGAACGCGCGCGCAGTCGAGCGTATCGTTCAAGCGGTCGAACCTTTTGCCTTTGATCGCATCTATGGCGGCTGGTGGGATTATCTCGTAGCGCCCGACGCCAGGTCCGCGGTGAAGCGATCTGCAGAGCGATATATCAAGGCGATTAGTCCGTAAATGAATCTTGTCAGCGTGAAAGGATGGTCATCTAAATTGGGGAAAGAAAAACCTTCGTGCCCTTCGTGGTTAAAAAATCACCCCACCTCAATATTCACACGATGCCAGGCATTATTCATATACCCCTTGAAATTCCAGACCTGCGAAACATCCTGTGGTTGTGTATTGGCAGATGTGTCCATCGCGCGCGCGACCAGTTGATAGATCCCCGGTTTTAGCTCAAAGTTTGCCTTCCATAACGTCCATGCCCAGCAACCTGCGTTATGAATTAACTCGGCACGGACCCAGGACTCGCCGCCATCGCAGGAGACATCCACACGAGCAACCTCCCTCCCACCGCCCGCCATCGCATACCCTTGCACGGTCACAGTTCCGGAATGGATCCGTTCGCCTTCCTGATGCGAACAGATCACAGAGGTAACGTTCATTTCACCGAGCATCACACCCTCCTCCCATTTCACCGCCTCGGCGCGAACATGCGGGGCAAACAACCGGTACGCATGACGCTGAAAATAATTATGGGACGGTTCATCCCGCACAGTAATACGATCCAGCCACTTGACACTGCGCGCGCCGATATAGCCCGGCACGATCGCCCGCAATGGAAATCCATGCGCAGGCGCAAGTGGCTCGCCATTCATCGCATATGCCAATATGACTTCAGGACCCAGTCCCTTTGCAAGCGGGATGGACCCGCCAAATCGAAACTGTTTATCAAGACGTTCGACCTCATCGAGCCCGCCAAATTCCACATGCAGATGAAGGTCCGCTTCGCTTTCCACGCCCGCAGCTGCCAGCACATCCCGAAGCCTGATCCCAGCCCATGCCGCGTGACCGATCGCATCCACACCCCAGGGTAACTCATTGGGGATCTGCTGAAAAGCCATTAACTCTTCGCGTCGATTCCCCGCGCACTGCAAAGTGGCAGGGACGGTGACGCGCTCAAAATTATTTTTGATCTCCTCAAGCGACAGGGACAGGGTTCTTAAGACCCTGCCATTTACTTCCAAACGATACGAGTCAATATCCACCTCAGGTATATCCCCGTGACTGCGGACAAAGAACAAGTCCGTTGGCGTGATAAGGGATTGTCCCAATAACCGGGGCGGCGGTCCTCCATTAAAAGGGTTCACCTGCCTTACTGTAAAATCAGGGTGTTTATTAAATGATGGTTTGGTCACGGTATTCAATATCTGAATAATAATCGAAATAGACCTGCATCACAAACACAAAAATTCACGGAAGAAGGGACGAAAATCAAGTATCATATCCAAAACCCAAAACAAAGGATATAGATAAAGGACATGCAACCCATTTTCGAGATCATTCTTATCGGTTTAATTGGCGGCGTGGCGGTGGGGCTTCAAAGCCCCATGGCAAGCATCCTCACTCAAAAACTTGGACTCTTCGAGAGTGTATTCATTGTCCACGTCGGAGGCGCGGTCATTGCGTTAATTCCACTGTTGTATTTTGGAGGCGGGAGGTTGGGTCAATGGCGTTCCGTTCCGTGGTACGTGCTCGGCGCAGGCATATTCGGTCTGGTGGTGATCGGTTCGATCAGTTACATGATCCCGCGCGTTGGGATCGCGGCGGCAATCACAACGATCGTCGCAGGTCAGCTTTTGGTGGGGACGATTCTTGACCAGTATGGATTGCTGGGCTCGGCGGGCAGGTCCATGGATGTGACGCGTGCCTTCGGGTTGGCTGTCGTTTTGGTGGGCGTTTGGCTGACGGTGAAATAAATCTCACACCAAGGCTTGCACTGCGACAAATGATTTTTTCTCCGTGCTATCTGTGGTTAATTCTTCTTCTCGCACAAATAACACAACCGCAAAATCTTCAACTCATCGTAATTGACGGTCCCATTCAACCTGTCATACACGGGCTTCAACATATCCGGGCCGATCTCGTCGAACGCGGCGAAAGCTTTTTGCTGATCGTCAGGTGAAAGTTTCGAGAGCGCGATCAAATCCTGCGCAGTGCGAAGCGGATTGCCTGCCATGATAAAGCGCGCAAGATGATTTAATATTGTATCTGCACTCACGCTGTACCGCTTCATTAAGTTATCAACACTCTCGCCCGCGTTATACGCCTCGCCGACCGCCACGTAACGACGGTTCGCATCCTTATCCGCCTGGCGCATCGGCGTTTTATATTTTTCCTCAATCTTATTCGCCTTGCAATATTCCTTGATGATCGCAAGGAACGCCGCGCCATAACGCTCGTACTTCACCCTGCCCACGCCGCTGATGTTCAACAGACTCTCACGCGCCTTTGGAAAATACGCCGCCATCTCCACCAAAGTCTTATCGGAAAAAATGACATATGGCGGGACGCCTGCCGCGTCTGCCAACTCTTTCCTTTTATTGCGAAGCAGACTGAACAAAGACTTGTCATATTCGGACTCAACGGACGCGCCTCGCCGCGCGCCAACTCTTTCGCTCCTCTTCGGCTCATTGATCTGACCCTTTATCTGCTCCCGCAACTTAAGCATCTCCAGCCCTTTGGCAGTGACCGACAACACGCGATAGGCAGGCTCCTGTTCCAATAAACCTTTCTCCACCAATTGACGGCTGATATGCATCCATTGACTCTTGGTCAACTCCGCGCCGATGCCAAACGTGGATAATGACTGATGATTGTATTTCTCGATCTTCTCGTTCTTCGAGCCTAGCAGAATGTCAACGATGTGCGCCGCACCGAAGCGTTCCCCACTGCGTTTGACGCATGAGATGAACTTTTGCGCGGGGATTGTGATGTCCGTCAGTTCGCTTTCATCCACGCCGCAGTTATCGCACGCGCCGCAATTTTCAGTTGCGAAGGTCTCGCCGAAATATGAGAGCAATGGCTTGCGCCTGCAAATACTTCCCTCGGCGTAGCGCGTCATTGCATCGAGATGTTGATAAGCAGACGTTTTCTCAGGCTCTTCTTTTTGGTCAATGAAATACCTGATCTTGCTTGCATCGCCATAGTTATACAGCAACAGACAATGCGAGGACAGACCATCGCGTCCTGCGCGCCCAATCTCCTGATAGTAACTTTCGATACTCTTCGGCAGATCAAAATGGATCACAAAGCGCACGTTCGGCTTGTTGATCCCCATGCCAAAGGCAATTGTCGCTACAATGATCTGCGCGTCGTCACGGATGAATGCCTCCTGGTTGCGCTTTCGTTCATTATCTTCAAGCCCCGCGTGATACGGGCGGACGGCATATCCGTAACGCGCCAGGGTCGCGGCGAGTTCGTCCACTTGTTTGCGCGAGAAGCAATAGATAATGCCGGACTGGTCTTTGAAGTTTTCGAGGAAACGTAACGTCTGCGAAACAGGGTCGCGCTTGGGAGTGACTTCGATAAATAAATTCTCGCGGTTGAACGAAGCCACAAACTCATTCGACTGAGAAAATCCCAGCGTGGATTTGATGTCGTTACGCACGCGCGGGGTCGCGGTAGCTGTCAACGCCATGCATACGGCCGATGGGAATTTCCTGAGTACATCCACAAGCTGGCGATATTCGGGGCGGAAGTCGTGTCCCCACTCCGAGATGCAGTGAGCTTCGTCAATCGCTAGCAGATCAAGTTGAAGGGAGGAAAGAAGCGAGAAGAGTCTGGGAGTCAGCAACGTCTCAGGCGCAACGTAAAGTAGTTTAATAAGTCCGCGTTTTACCAAATCCATATTCTCTTGATATTCAGTCTGCGCGAGCGAACTGTTGAGGAACAAGGCTGGCACACCCAATGCACTCAGTTGCTCCACCTGATCCTTCATCAAAGCAATCAGCGGCGAGACGACAACGGTCAGCCCATCAAACAGCAACGCGGGGACTTGATATGTGAGCGACTTGCCGCCGCCTGTTGGCATGATGACCAGCGTATCGCGGCGCGCCTGCACATTCGCAATGATCTCGCGCTGAAGGGGTTTGAAGGTATCGTACCCGAATGTGGTTTTGAGGATGGATTCAGGGGTGCGCATATGATAATTATAATGTCAGGGAATTTTTTCTCATTCTCGATAGGCAACCGCGGAATAAAACTCTTTCAAGAACCGTGATGGAACTTTTGCAAGTAATAGCGGCTCGCTGAATCCCGCGCGCGGGGCAAAACCGTGAAACGTTTCAAACGTCAATGGATGAGGCACCCAGAGATTACCTGAGTCCACGTTGTATTCGACGAGTAACAGCGCGCCGTGGGGTTTCAGGAATCCACGCATGTGACTTAATATCTTTTCCTTGTCTTTGAAAAAGTGCAGGGAGTTTGCCATCACAACGCCGTCGAGTGGAGGCAGGTCAAGAGGGCGTGTGAAATCCTGACTTAACTGAATCAGGTTGCGGCTGGAATTGAAGCGGGCGCGATGGGCAGAGTCCAACTGGTTGAGTGCGCCGCGATCCTTATCCACCGCGTAGATCATTGCATCGAGTCCAATTAATTCTCGCAATGCAAAAGTGAACGCGCCGCTTCCCGCGCCAAAGTCCGCCCATGTGCCGCCTTGAGTCAAATTTGCAGGGCGTAAAAGGTTGACGTGATCGTTGTGATTCATTTTATACTGCCGAGTATAATCGTAATCAGAGGTGCACCATGATGAACAACCGCCAGCTCGCAGATACGTTCACTCTCATTGCAAATTTATGTGAGATCAAGGGTGAGGTCATTTATGTCATCCTTGCCTATCGCAAGGCTTCTGAAAACCTGATGACGCTCGGCCGCGAAGCCAGTGACTATTGGAAGGAGGGGAAATTAAGAGAGATTCCCGGCGTAGGTAAAGCCATTGCGGAAAAAATAGACGAGTTGCTTACCACAGGCAAACTCGAATTCCTCGAAAAACTCAAACGGGAAATTCCTCCGTCCCTGGCAGACTGGCTGCAAGTGCCAGGCCTCGGACCTAAAAAGATCGCGCTCATTTGGAAGACGTTGGGAATCACGGCTCTCGCGGATCTGGAAACTGCCGCGAAAGAAGGGAAGTTGCGCGACCTTCCAGGCATGGGCGCGAAATCAGAGACGGCGATTCTGGAAGGCATCGCCTCACTCTCGCGTCGTTCGGGGAGAATCCCGCTCGGTCGCGCCTATCCGCTTGCGCAGGAGATCATCGCGACACTCAAAAAAGTGAAGGGAGTCGTCGACGCGCAACCCGCTGGAAGCCTAAGAAGGATGCGTTCGACGGTCGGTGATCTGGATATCCTTGTCGCCGCGAAAGAATCATCGGTGGTCATGGAAGTGTTTGTCAAATTGCCTGGTGTGAGTCGCGTATTGGGCAAAGGCGAAACAAAATCCAGCATCGAATTTACGGACGGCGTGCGCGCGCAGGTGTGGGTGCATCCGCCTGAAAAGTTTGGCACCGCGTTGCAATATGCAACAGGCTCGAAAGATCACAATGTTCAATTGCGGCAACTCGCGCTCGAAAAAGGTTTATCGCTTTCGGAACATTCATTCACTAAGATAAAAGGTAATAGTGAAATCTTTTGTTCGACTGAAGAGGAAGTTTACAAAACATTGGGCTTGCCGTGGGTTCCACCCGAGTTGCGCGAAGACCGCGGCGAAGTAAGCGCCGCCAAAGCAAACAAACTCCCAAAGTTGATCGAAGTCAAAGATATCAAAGCAGACTTGCAAACACACTCCACCTGGAGCGATGGAAAGTTGTCCATGTTGGAGATGGCGCGCGCCGCATCAAAGCGCGGCATCAAAGTGATCGCGTTCACCGATCATTCCGCGAGTCTCGGCGTCACGGGCGGGTTGAAAATGGAAGATCACAAACAGCAAGCCGCCGAGATCAAAAAAATCCAAAAACAACTTGGCGATAGCATTTTGGTTTTACACGCCTCCGAAGTTGAAATACGTGCGGATGGCTCGCTCGATTATCCCGATGAATTCTTGGCGGGTCTCGATCTTGTGCTGGCTTCGATGCACAGCAGTCTGCGACAGCCGCGCGATAAAGTGACGCAACGCATGATCAGCGCGATCCGCAATCCGCATGTGGATATCATCGGTCACCCGACAGGACGTTTGATCCCAGACCGCGAAGGCGCAGACCTTGATATGGAAGCGGTGTTACAAGCCGCATCTGAAACAGGTGTCGCAATGGAGATCAACGCCAGTCCCTATCGTCTCGACCTTGAAGACGTGTATGCGCGCCGCGCGAAAGAGTTGGGCATCCCCATCAGCATCAACACCGATGCGCATTCCGAAGAGGATTTCGACATGCTGTTTTATGGTGTCGCAACCGCCCGCCGCGCATGGGTGACGAAGAATGATGTCATCAATTGTTGGTCAACAAAAAAACTGTTGGATTGGTTGAAGAAACGAGGGAACTAAAAGCCTTGCGAAGGTTCACGTCCTTCGGACAGCCTTCGCAAGGCTTTACGCATTGATTGGTTGAAGAAACGAGGAGCATAATATGGATAATAATCAGACTCCTGAACAAAGAATGCGCTTAATCTTCATGGTGGTAGGCGCAATAAACGCCCTAGTTGGTGCGGCAATTATGTCGATTTATTTTGGGCTTCTGCCCATTAATATCTCATACTTAGGCGTTCCAAAATGGGTCATTGGAATACTTGGGGCAACCTGGTTTCTCTCAGGGGTTGGAGTGGTCGCCTTTGCCGCGATGAGTGTCAATAAATGACACACTGATTACTTCACTATCAAAAAATAGGGCTCCCAATCCCCATTTGCAGTGATATTAATTCTTGCTGTTATGGGAAGAAGGGCAGCGCCTTTGTCTCCCATTGCTTGCTTCCATGTCCACGAACATATCCCATTGGCATCCGCTATTTGAGGCTCAAGTCCTGCGGCATGGCTTAAACCATCAGTCGTCCCAAAGTATTGGATGGAACAATTCGCTCCAGGTGCCGTAAAAATCGTGACCGTGATCATGTCATTCAGGGAGACCGATTCGGGCATTTCAATCAGGATGAATCCATGGGATGGCGTGGCAGACGGCAACTTATCCTTGAGCGACTCCAATGAATGGGTAGGAACCGCAGAAGGAACGAGAGATGGAACAATTGTTGGAGGCGCGGTAGTTGAAGGCTGAACGGTTGAGACGTCAGGTGTAGAAATCCCATTGGGAGTGCACCCTACCGAAATCAGCAGAAATAAAGTACACAAATGATAGGGGCAAAGACATATAGATCTACATGTAAGGGCTCTCATACAGAAGACCTAGTACAAGAAGTTATAATCCAAGTCACGGCTGTGGAGCCGAAACGCAATTCTGACCGGGGCATTCACTGAAATCTTCATGAGTGCACCAACAAATAGAGCCCATGTCAGGGTTACTGTTCTTTCTGCATTTACTACAAGTATAGCTGCAACCAAAGAGACAACATTGAGTTATCCGAATTCTAGTCCAGCCGACTGGACACTGCGAACCTTGAAACTGACAACTACCACAAGCGGGGGTTGGGCAACATGCCGATGCTTTGGCAGTATCAACTTTTCCTATTAATGTTGCACTAAGAGCACCAACGAATCCCCCTATCATTTTTAAGAAATCGCGCCGTGATACCCGATCAGCAAGTTCTTTAACAATCTTTTCATTAGGCGACATGATTAATCTCCTTTCTCATAACAGAGAGCTAATTCTCCTTGGTGTCATCCACGTATGATGGGAGTTCCACCATTGTTTCGGTGATAGGAACATCCTCTAACAATGATTCTAAATCTTCAAACTTATTTACTATTCCACGTCGTCTGACAAGACCCAGATCGTCCAACCGATAGGCAAAAGGCGTTGCACGCACTTGATATACCTTTGTAATTGTCCCTTCTGGATCAGAAAGCACAGGAATAGGCACATTTACCAAATTCAAATTAGCACCATCACTGGCCTGGCTAAAGAGGACTACATTGAGTTTTTTATGTCGAGACTGCCAGAAATTAGCAATATGAGGCATTAACTCTAAACAAGGTCTACAAGTTGGTGATACAAAAATGAGCAAACTGGGGCGGCCTTTTAGACTTGTTAAATTGAAATTTACTTTATTCACTACGTCAGTCGCCTGAAATTCTGGTGCTTGGGAACCAATCTCCAACCCCTCTGTCGGTGTCAAAATACTATGCTCTGGTCCAAGCCGCAGGTTAATCAACCCCAACTGGCGCACCAATCCTAATACAATAATCGTGAGAAGTACGACTAATAGCCATAACGCAATATAACTGATCAACCACATCCCATTCATAAAATCTCTTCTTCACGCGTCCAAATTACATTGATTCTATCTTGCGTTGGTCCAATCGCGGGAGTCGTCCATGCTCGGATCACCCAAGGCGACACTTCGATAATTGATAATATCGAAAGTCCAAAGATAACTAGCAGAACTGTTGGAATTGAGCTCACAAGATCGGTTAGCGAGGGAATATGGGAATAACTTCTTGATGATATTTCAGCGGGCCATATATATAGGAGGCTAATAGTGAAAAACATCAAAAGGAATATCCTAACCAAGGTGTGTCGGCCTATATTGTCTGAAACATCCGCTCCAAAACAATAACAAGGCATTTGACGTTTTCGCCATAGATTAAGTGCAACAGCGATTGCAAAGGATCCAAACATTACCCCTGCAGCAATTGCAGCAAACTTGACCCATACTCCGAATATTAGAAATATACTAGTGCCTATTTCAGCAGCAGGCAGTATATAGCCATACCAACGTGCCAAAACCGGTGGAAGCACTTGATAATGGAGCACGCCCTCAACAAATTGGG
>Ga0247727_10014426_pt1 | contig 13136 bp, 8 predicted proteins | sample WisWelCaveWW1625_FD_202498 | JGI IMG/M metagenome (GOLD analysis project Ga0247727, IMG submission 202498) | Biofilm microbial communities from Wishing Well Cave, Virginia, United States - WW16-25 | ecosystem: Environmental > Aquatic > Deep subsurface > Groundwater > Cave microbial mat | place...
CTCAAAATCAAAAGGTCGTTCGGATGGAACGCATCCAACTGATCGCTTTGCACATCGAGAACACCCAAAACCCGATCTTCAATTTTCAGCGGGATGACGACTTCGGAACGCGTTTCGGGTAACGCGTCAATGAAACGATAGCGCGGGTCTTTTTGCACATCGGGAACGACGATCCGGTCTCCCTCCGCCGCGGCCTGCCCTATCAACCCCTGGCCGATCTCCACCTCCAGCGCGACCCTGGCCTTAAGGCCGGCCTTGCGCTTCCCTTTACGAGGCGCCATCGCGCTCGCATGAAATCTTAACGCGGTGGAACGTTCGCGCACCGTGAAAATGGCTACATAGTAAAAGTGGAATGTTTGCTGAATGAGTTCCGTTACGCGGTTTGCCAGCTCATCGAGATCAAGCACGTTGGCAATCTGCGCACTGACTTCGCGTACAAGATTTAATTGATTCAGCCTGAACCGTTCCACCGCCACGCGATGCGATGCGACCAAACTCACCGCGACCATGCCAGCCAGACCTTCGAGCAGGTTCAGTTCATCCATCTTGAATTCCGGCCCCTTGGCGCGGGTGATTTGAAGCGCTCCCAGCGTCATCCCCTGTTCTTCGAGCGGGATCACAGCCCAGTCGGCGCGCGAGGCGTTGTTCTTCATCCCTTTCCTTTTTTTGGTGAGCAATGCGCCAGTTTTCAAGGCGCGTTGCATTGCCTGCGATGCAGGTCGTTGAGAAAGAATCGTCTCACCATCCATATTGGGCAGGCGAAACAAATTATCGTGAAGCCAGACGTTCACTTCCCCATCCAGCAGGCGCGAAGCCGCGGCAACGATAAAGTCGCGTTGCGCGGTGAGTGACGTGGCACTGAGGAGTTGCTCTCCCAGAGTGGCGAGATCGCGCCAATCTGAAGACGAAGCCGCGCTCATGCTATTATCCCTTTCGCTTGATCATTGTGAGGACGTTGCTTTTATCCGCATTAGAATGGTAATGGACTTCATCCATCAACTTGCGCATGAGGAAGATTCCCAATCCCCCAATTTTTCGTTCGGCAAGATCGGCTTTCAGGTCTGGCAGTGGAACTTCGGATGGATCAAAAGGTTCGCCGTGGTCAATCAGCACAATCTGTAATTCTTTCCCCTTCATGCCGCACGAAATTTCCACTACGCCATCGGTCACATTTTCGTAGGCGTGTTCGATGATATTCGAGGCGGCTTCGTCTGTCGCGAGCTGGATGTTGTACACATCCTTATCGCCAAAGCCACTCGCACGCGCGATCTCCCCCACGTATTCGCGAATCTCATCGAGAAATTCAAATTTTGCGGCAAATTGAACAGTGCGCATCTGATATATTAAATGCCGCCTCAGCAAACCGTGGCTGATGGCGGCATCCTCGTCTGCGTAATCAATCTGGCTCCAACCCGGAACAGGGCGCCCCTAGAAATGACCTACCGCTGTGAGATCGTCATCGAATGTTTTGAAAAGTTCAGTGAAGCCAGCCAATTCGAGCGCCTCACGAATCCGATCCGGTACGGAGGCTAAAACAACTTCTCCCCGGTTGAACTTCTTCGATTCGCGTTGCGCCGCAAGCAAAGCTCGAAAGCCAGCGCTGGACATATATTCCAACTCGCTCATATCCACAACCAGTTTGTATTTTCCGGCGTTCGCGGCAGATTCGAACGCCTGCGCCATTTGAGGAGCGGTCGCGCTATCCACGCGCCCTTTGATCTTGATCATATTGCAGTGCTTGAATTCTTGAGCCGTGATCTCCATAGAACATCCTCCAGGTTGAATGTACGGTGCTGATTGCAGAAATTATAACACGAGAACATCACGGCGCTCAATTCAACAAATGCTATACTTGGAGTGAGAAGGTTAGGCAAGAAACTCCCTGTTTTATTCCTGACACACCATGGTACCGGCACTCAAAAAGCTCCTTACCCCTCCAGCCTTCGATGACGAAACGAGAACGCATCAGGCGTATATTTTGCATCACATCCTGCTCGCTTTGCTGGCAGTACCTGTGGTCTATTCGGGATACTTCTTTTTCTGGGAACGGGAAAATCTTGATCGAGCCCTTGCACAATCCATACCGAGCGAGCTTATCAATATCCTTTTATTTGTTATGACGCGTAAGGGGTATGTGAAAGCCGCATCCATTCTTCAGGTTTTTTTCTTCTGGTTATTCTTTACCGTTGTAGCGGTTACGGGCATCGGCGTGAGAGGACCAGCCTATATTCTGGGGAGCGGCACGGTGATTGTCACCGCAGGGATTCTACTTGGGGAGAGAGGTTCCTTCTTCATTACCCTGCTCACAATCCTTGCCGGGGGGTGGATGGTCTACCAGGAAACGAACGGACTCAGGTTCGTAAATATCGAACCTGATTCAGGCATGACAATTTGGGTGATCTCATCTATTTTGTTCATGGTCATGAACGTGGTTCAATATCTTTCAGCGCGCACTGTCCGGCAGGCTCTCCGACGCGCGCAGGCAAGTGAAATTCAATATCGGTCCTTGCTGGAAAACATCCCGACGACCACCTACATAAACGGGCTGGGGGCAGAAGCGCTTACAACATACATCAGCCCCCAGGTCAAGGAGCTTGTCAGTTACACCAGAGATGAATTTCTCAAGGACCCGACCTTATGGAAAAAAATCCTGCATCCGGAAGATCGGGACAAAGTGCTGGCAGAGAATGAAAGAACCAGTAATACAGGTGATGTTTTTCAAATGGAGTATCGTCTGATCACGAAAGATCATCGGGTTATTTGGGTACGCGATGAAGCCATTCTGGTGAAATCGAAAGACGGTACACCGCTATACTGGCTGGGGGTGTGGACAGACATTACCGCCCGAAAACATGCAGAGGAACAACAGGCAGACCTGATCAGCGTGATGACAAAGCGCACGACACAGCTCCAAACCGCGGCAGAGGTGTCGCGCGCCGCGTCCTCCATTCTTGATCTGGAAAAACTTCTCTCCACAGCGGTCGAGCTCATCCGCAGTCACTTTAACTATTATTATGTAGGAATCTTTCTTGTAAATGACGCCAAAACCGCTGCCGTTTTAAAAGCCGCGACCGGGAAAATGGGAGCGGCAATGTTATCGTCACATCACCGGCTGGAAGTGGGCGATTCATCCATGATCGGCTGGTGTATCGCGCACGGGCAGTCGCGCATTGCTTTGGATGTAGGCGACGATGCGGTGCGCTTTAAGAATCCGTTACTGCCGCTTACCCGATCTGAAATGGCGCTGCCTTTGATCTCACGCGGCGAAGTCATAGGTTCCATGACCATCCAATCGGAGGTGCCTTCCGCATTTTCACCGGTGGATATTACCGCCCTTCAAACCATGGCGGATCAAATCGCCAATGCGATTGAAAATGCACGGTTATTTACCGAACGTGCAAACCTGGTCAGTGAATTGGAGGGAAGAAACGCCGAACTGGAAAGATTTACCTACACGGTCTCGCATGATCTGAAATCGCCTCTGGTGACTATTCGCGGATTCCTTGGCTATCTCCACCAGGACGTCAAAGCCAATGACATGATGCGATTCGAGAGGGACCTTTCACGAATTGCAAACGCCGCGGACCGGATGCAGTCACTGCTCAACGACCTGCTTGAATTATCCCGCATTGGTCGGATCGTCAATCCACCGGAAGATATCTCATTCGAGAAAATTACCAGGGAAACCATCGAGTTGATCGCGGGCGCCATCGATGAAACCCACGCAATGGTGAAAGTTCAAGAGAATCTGCCATTCATCCGCGGGGACCGTGTACGCCTGATTGAAGTGATTCAAAACCTGATCAGCAATGCCATAAAGTTCATGGGCGATCAACCAGAACCACGGGTCGAGATCGGCACGACCGGGTTTGATGCAGACGGCAAAGTAATACTGTTCGTTCGAGATAACGGAATTGGCATTGACCCTCAATACCATGAACGCGTATTCGGTTTATTCAACAGACTCAATCCCGATATCGAGGGAACAGGCATCGGCTTGACGCTCGTAAAACGGATCATTGAAGTTCATGACGGCAGGGTTTGGGTGGAATCTCAGTTGGGAACGGGAGCAACTTTCTTTTTTACCCTACCGATAGCCGAACTTGCCTGAATGCCGCATGCGCGCTTTTCAACAAATTTCCATAAAACACAAAATCCGGTTAGAATCTTCCAATAAGATGGAAGCCAGGAGCCGCTCATGATCGGAGAACCCATTCTCGTTATGCTTGTTGAAGATAATGTAGACCACGCCGAATTGGTGATCCGCACCATGGAGGAGCACCGTATCGCCAACAGAGTGCGTCACTTTCTCGATGGGCAATCCGCATTGGATTACCTGTTCCATCGCGGCGAATACACCGATCACCACCATAACCCGCGCCCCCATGTCATCCTACTTGATTTGCGCCTCCCGCGAGTGGATGGGATCGATGTGCTAAAAACAATCAAGGAAGATGACGAATTAAAAGCCATCCCTGTGGTGGTTCTCACCACATCCGAAGCCGAAAAGGATGTAGCAAGAGCCTATTACAACCATGCCAACAGCTACCTCGTAAAACCGGTTGGCTTCGAAGAATTCAAAAAGTTAATGGACGATCTCGGCTTTTACTGGTTGGGATGGAATACACATCCCGACATAAAAGAATAAAAATTCCGCTTCCTGATTTACAGAGTGCCGCATAAATTTCTAAACTCGGCTTACAAAAACAGCTGCAATTTATTCCAAAAAGTTTAGCAAATAATGAGACAAGCGGTAATTCAACGCCCCGATTGATGATAACCCGATGATGGATGATTCCATCCATATACTATTAATTGAAGATGATCCGGCTCACGCAGAGTTGATTCAACGCGCCTTTGAAAACAGGGAGGATCCCTCACGCCTGACCATAGCCCACACCCTGGAAGAGGCGCGCGCGCAAATCGGGCAAGCGAGACCCACCCTCATCATTGCCGACTGGCGCCTTCCAGATGGAGACAGCCGCGAACTCCTCTCAGACCGGCATGACACGGCAAATCCCCCTGTAATCATCATGACCAGTTATGGCAGTGAACGAAATGCAGTGGAAGCCATTAAAGCGGGCGCCCTGGATTATATCGTCAAGTCATCCGAATCGATGACAGATATGCCGCATATCGCGGAACGAGCGATTCAACAATGGAAGACACTGCTCGAACAGGAACGAATGCAAAAGGCGCTGGCGGAGAGCGAGGCGCAGTTCCGCCTGCTCGCTGAAAATTCATCGGACATGATCACGCGGCACGACACAAACCTAAATATCTTATACGCCTCCCCTGCCTGCCGCAACTTATTGGGCTACGAACCAGAAGAAATTATCGGGAAACCTGTTTTTCCATACATACACCCCGAAGACGCAAAACAGCTCCTTGAATTTCTCTCGGCATCGCAAAGAAACGATATTTCACGCGCAATCCCGTACCGCGCCCTGCATAAAAACGGCGAATACATCTGGCTGGAGACCACCACAAGAATCATCTACGACCAGAACCAAAATGTAGTTGAATACCAGGCGTCGTCGCGCGATATATCCGAACGAAGAGAGGCACAAATCGCCCTCCAGCATGCCCTCACCAATCTTCAAGACGCTTACGACAAAACGATTGAAGGCTGGGTAATCGCTCTCGACCTCAGGGACAAAGAAACAGAAGGGCATACAAAACGCGTCACAGAGATGGCAGTGCGGCTGGCAAGGGAATTACAATGCACAGACGAAGAGATCGTACACATACGTCGAGGTGCGCTACTGCACGACATGGGGAAAATGGGGATCCCCGACGAGATCTTGCAAAAGCCCGGTCCCCTCTCGAGCGCCGAAAGGGAGGTGATGCGCAGGCATCCGCAATATGCTTATCAAATGCTTTCCCCCATCAGCTACCTGAACCAGGCGCTCATCATTCCCTATTATCATCACGAACGCTGGGACGGGAGCGGATACCCACATGGACTCAAAGGAGAGGAAATTCCACTCTTCGCCCGTCTGTTTGCAATCGTGGATGTTTGGGATGCGCTATCAAGCGACCGCCCATATCGAAAACAGTTACCACCCAAGGAAGTTATTAAATATCTCAGGGATGAATCAGGACGGTTATTTGACCCCGATCTCGTAAAGATATTTTTGAAACTTGTTGATGCCAAATAGAAATAAAGGCGGCGCTCTCTTTCAAGGAGCGCCGCCTTTATTTCAACTACTTCACTTCCACCAGAACCGCCCGAACAACAACTCGCTTTTTGTACGTGTTGGTTTTCTCGTCATATTCCCTGCATGTCACCAGAGTCAACCACGGCTTCTCTTCGTGTTTCATAACGGCGGAAACATTGTTTGGCTCGACGATCGTGTTCGTTCGTACTTCAAAAATATACTTCTGTCCAAAGGCATGGACGATGACCCTGTCGCCGAATTTGAGTTTGCTCAAATTGACAAAGGGACCCGGTAAACCATTCGATAAGTAGACGTGACTCGTCAGGACACTGTTTCCATTCCAGGATGGAAATGCGCTTCCTTCCACCCATCCAGCCTGCTTGCCCAGCCAGGACACGTTCCATGTTCCATTCTTTAACGGCACACCCACGATGGGAATATTGACTCCCAAAGATGGAATATCAAGCGTTATGCCGCCAGCGGAAGCATACATCTGGTAAGGAACTTCGCTCATATCAGTCACGACGTTTGGAGCAAAACCCGTGTCTGGCAGGCTTACCGGTTGAGGCGAAGCTGGCGCCGCCCAGGTGGCGCTCGCCGCGGCAACCTGCTGTTCTCCGGGATCAAGTGCATCCAGATCGCCATTCAAATCGGAGTCAATCGTGGCCACATTCTGAACGCTGGTGATGCCGCTATTTACATTGAGGTTGAAGACTATCGTAATCTCGTCATCCGCGTCCGCAGGACCTGTGGCTCCGTCATCCGGACCCAACGTACCCCCCCAAACGATTCTCCCTCGCGGGAAGGCTCCGGTAGCACCTTCGTAGTAACACAAGGTCGTCGTAGTTACTGCTGATGTGTCTGTGCAAGATACGCCGACATTCGTTGATCCTGCGGGAGCGCCGCCCGGCACGGTAAATCCGCTTGAGGCGCCGCTGGCGATATAGGTCGTGCCCGCGGGTATCCCGTCTGATACAAGCGCATTGACTGCGACTGTGTTCGAGTTATTGATCCAGACCATTGTCCAGCGTAAAACCGGCAGACCTGATTCGTCGAAGACCTTCAAACCAAAGGGTGGATCGAACAAAATAGGTACTGGTGTAACCGTAACAGTATCGTCATCGTCTTCGGTCGTGCTGGAGTTGCCCGGCGTGGAGTCGGAGTCCGTTTGTGTGTGGCTTGTTATCTCTGCGTGGTTGTCGTACGCACCAGATCCAAGCACAGTCGCGCCGTAGGTCAAGTTGACGCTTGCGCCAGATGCCAGTGAGTTGATCGTCCATGTCAAGCCCGTTGTAGATGGGTTCGCGTCATTGCGCGCATCTCCACCCGCGATGCTTGCCGCAACATAGGTGTAGCCTGAGGGCAGAACGTCTGTGACATTGATGTTCGTGGCAGTACTCGGTCCAGCGTTTGCAATCACCAGCGTAAAGGTAACAGCGCTTCCAACATTCGGAGTTGCATTACTCACCTGCTTGTCGAGGGAGAGATCAACCATCGGAGTCGGCGTGTTGGTCGGTGTGTTTGTAGGCGTGTTGGTTGGCGTATTAGTTGGCGTGAATGTCGGCGTATTCGTAGGTGTATTGGTAGGCGTGAAGGTCGGTGTGTTCGTCGGAGTGTTTGTGGGTGTATTGGTTGGTGTGTTAGTAGGCGTGAAGGTTGGTGTGTTGGTTGGCGTGTTCGTCGGAGTGAATGTCGGCGTATTCGTTGGTGTGTCAGTTGGTGTGTTGGTTGGAGTGTTAGTAGGCGTGAAGGTCGGCGTGTTCGTCGGAGTGTTTGTGGGTGTATTGGTTGGTGTGTTAGTAGGCGTGAAGGTCGGCGTGTTGGTCGGTGTGTTAGTTGGTGTGTTTGTCGGTGTGTTGGTTGGAGTGTTAGTAGGCGTGAAGGTCGGCGTGTTCGTCGGTGTGTTGGTTGGCGTGTTGGTCGGTATATTGGTTGGCGTGAATGTCGGCGTATTCGTCGGAGTGTTTGTGGGTGTGTCGGTTGGTGTGTTAGTAGGCGTATTCGTTGGCGTGTTTGTGGGTGTGTTGGTTGGCGTGAATGTCGGCGTGTTCGTCGGAGTGTTTGTGGGTGTGTTAGTTGGTGTGCTGGTAGGAGTATTCGTTGGTGTGTTGGTTGGTGTATTCGTTGGTGTGTTGGTTGGCGTATTCGCTGGTGTGTTAGTAGGCGTGTTGGTTGGCGTGTTGGTCGGTGTGTTGGTAGGCGTGGCGGTAGGAGCCAAAACTGTTACCGTGTTGGAGCCGGTATTGTTGCTTTCATTGCTTTCACTGATATTTCCGTTCGGATCTACAGTGGCTATATTTGCCAGACTGCCAGCCGCAGTTGGCGTCGCGCTGAAACTGACCGTGAAACTTCCGTTCGTGCCAATCGTGACCGATCCGCCGCTGGCTGTGCAGGTGAGCGTTCCGCTGCTGATGGCACAGTTGACGTTTGCGCTGCCTGTAATGTTGATAAAGCTTCCAGCGGAGGGAACGCCATAGGTCGCTGTGGCAGGTAACGGGTCGGAAAGAATCGTTTGTCCACTGGTAAATGTTGCAACGGCTGTTCCACCGTTTGAAATGGTCAGCGTCCATGTGAATGGAGTTCCGACAACGCCGCTATCACTGGTGTCGTTTGCTTTCGAGACTGTGAGGTCGGGCTGAATGCCTGTATAAGACGCGGTATCAGTATCGAGCCCTGTTTCAACGCTATCGGCTTCAGCCGTATTGATGAGATTGGTCCCCAGCACTGCGGTGATCGAACAGGTGTAGACCCAGGTCTCTACGGCATCCAGAATATTATCTGTGTCCGTATCGCCTGATGGACCAGCCAACGTACAGGCTGCCATGCCGTCATTCACGGTGATGCCGGTCAGGTCGGCTGTGCCTGTGTTATCCAGTGTGATTTGGAAGAAGACAGTATCGCCGACGTTTACAGTGACGCTGTCGCTCCACGGACCGCTCGCGCTGGTCGAAACTTCCTTGACGATATTGAGCGCGGCATATTCAATCGTTTCCATTGCCTGGTTGGATGTCACCGCGTCGCCGATGACTGTTGTTGCGCCGGCAGTCGCCGTGTTCGTTACGAATCCCGCAGTCACGTCCGCGGCCGTGACGGTGTACGTACCGGTACAAGTTGTGGATGCACCAGAGGCTAGTGGGATGGTCGCGCCCGCGCAACTGATCGTCATTGCCGCGCCCTTGCTGTCTGTGATTGTATAGGGAGACTGCAAAGAGACCGAACCCGTGTTCGTGAGGGTGTAGGTATATGTAACCGTCTGCCCGGCGGCTGAGAAGAATTCCGGGCTGCCACTCTTGGCAAGGCTCAAACTGGCGGGGAGTTTACAGCCGGTGACGGTTGCATTATCGATGCGCGCGGTGCCAGAAGCGTTTCCAGCGTTATAACCATAAATGCGAAATGCTGCACCCGCGTTGTTATCGAGATCAGAATCTGCGGACAGGTCGCTTGCAAAAGTTTGAAAACTGGTAGTCGCAGTTTGGGTTGATACAAAATCCGGGTCAGATGGAACGCCATCCACTGAGTATATTCCGAGTGAAGCAGGACCCTGCGCGCTGCGAAGGGCGTCAAACGAGAACATGATGTTGTAATACCCCTGGGCGCTTGCCGCGAACTCCAGATAATCGGCTGTGGTAACGACACTGGCGCCTGTGCTCCACGCTGAGTGTTGGCGAGCCGCACCGCCGCCATTCCCACCTGCCGTGCCAGCCACACTCAGTGTGGTCGCTGTAATTGCGGGGGTTCCAACGGCGTTATCGGTGGACGCAGTTGTGCTCGTGCCGTCTGGGTTTTCAAAATCCCACTGTGCGATCGTGGATTGCGTACAAGCATTCGGGTCAATGATGTTATAAATACGCGAAGATGTCGAGTAATCATCATTGTAGTGGTAACTGGAACCGGAGAAATCGTAGATCAATGTATTGATCGTGCCGGATGAAGCGGATGTTGCAATAATCGTAACGTTATACGTGATCGTAATATCCCCGCCGTATTTACCAACACCGGTGCAGGAGCGATAACTTCCCGAAGTTGTGTCGTTGACCCAGCCACATCCATCCGCATACAATTTTGAAGCCCAATTGGCATCCGTATGAGGTGTAGGAAAAGCAGTATACGTGGAGGCAACGCTATTGATCTGAAAAATTGTATTGGGAATATTGATGAAACTTTCGATCTGCTCGTATCCATTGGTAGCCGTTGAACCGACCAGTTGAATCGTATACGTCTGCCCGATGTTCAGGTTCATCGTTCCGCCGGGAGCAATGGAGACACCGTCCAAAATAATGTCCGTCACAGAATTTCGGTTTTGGGATACAAGATGCTCCACGTAAATCTCGCGGTTGGCAGGCGTGGAAGCGGTCAACCCGCCATCGCCGGTCACCGTAATGTGATAATCGCTTGTGTTGTCATACGCCGCTGAATCGCGTGTAATTTCGATTTCAAAATAGGCGTCTTCACAAGCCCCTGCCGCCAATGAACCGATGGCGATGGGGTCGAGTGAACCGGAGCGAAGGTTAATGTACGTGTCGGTTGAATCCCAAACAAAATCAGCCGATACATTTGTTGCTGTCGCATCGCCGGTGTTACACACCCGCACACCCACCGGAAAGTTGTTCGGTCCCGCATTGACGTTGTTGCTGTCCAAACCAATGACGTTCCAGGTGATGGGACTAACAGTCAGGCTCGCGGCCGCAAACACGTTGAACTGCGGCTGGAATAGTACTGTAAGGAACAGCACAAACGACGCCGCACGCGAAAATAAAGAATAACGACTTTTCATAAACATCCTCTGCATTAAATTGTTGTGAAAGCGAAGGGGGTTCAAAAAAATAAAAATGAAACCAACATGCATTCACAGGGAACACAGGGGCCGGTTTCGCTACTTGCTCGCCAGTGTCCGTACCTTTTTGCCTGGGCAAAAAGGATAAGCGACCAAATCAAGACCACTGGGTCATCACATCCATATCAACCAAAAGTACTAGATTGTGTTCAAATTTTATAAGCAAGCATCTCATCAGGCAATGCGAAGTACCGACATTTTTGTTTGTCAACTAATATTTATGCAAACAATGAAATCAGCCAACAATCTGTCAATCTCAAATAAATTCACATATAAATAAACTGATTTCATTTTCGATTGACCCAACATTATTATTCGCCAAACTTTGTAGTGAAAGTAAGTGTAATAATTGACACCCCTCCTCACTTCGGGTATCCTTGCCCCCGTCCGGGCAGGCCCGGCGCGGCAGAGCCTGCCAAATCCCGCCAGGGTCGAAAGACAGCAACGGTAAGGGAGTGTCTCTGGGTGCCGCCGATCACCTGCTCGGATATTCATCATGAAATCAAACCGCCTCATATTCATCACTATCGCATTGATCGCAGGGATCGCAATGGGTCTCACGTATGGATGGGTTATTGATCCCGTTGATTTTTTCGACCTCACACCCGATACATTGCGCTCAGACTACAAAGCCGATTACGTCCTCATGGTCGCGGAAGCGAATCGCTTCAACCCGGACCCTGGGCTTGCCGCACGCCAACTAGCCATCTTCGGCTCCCTATCCCCTTCTGCCATTGCCGCCAGCGGACTCGATTACGCGCGCGCAAACGGCTTCGATGATTCTGATATTGCCCTGATGCAGGAACTCGTTACCTCTCTCCAGGCATGGAGCGGACTCCCGTGAGACGAATTCCCTGGGACATCTTCCTCACGCTTCTCGTCCCGTTTCTTTTGGGACTGGGGCTTGGTCTGGTTTACTCATGGATCATCTCCCCAACGCGCGTCATTGACTCGGAACCCATCGCGTTACGCGCAGACTTCAAGAGCCAATACCGATCCGCAATCGCCGCGGCATATGCAGGGACAGGGAATCTCCCACGCGCACAATCTCGCCTTGCACTACTTGGCGACCCTGATCCCATCGAAGCCCTGAACGCACAAGCCCAGCGAATGCTGGCAAGCGGGGAAATTCAACAGGCGGGCGACATTGCCGCGCTTGCATCGGCTCTCGAGTCTGGACCTACCGCAAACACTCAGCCATCACCATCAACTCAAATCGTTAGTGTTGTACCTGGAATCTCAACAGCCACTTTACTGCCCATTCAAACAGATATTCCCTTCCTTTTTACTGAAACCCCTCAACTGATACAAACGCAGCCTGTCATCATTGAGTCCACTCCTCGACCCACAAGGACTCTAGTGCCAACATTGGGAGCGCCCTTTACCTTAACCGGACAGGACACCACCTGCGACACCAACCTGCCAGATGGTTTACTACAAGTTTTGGTGCTAAACTCAAATGGCAGACAAATGGCAGGAGTGGAGATCCGCATCACGTGGGATGCGGGTAATGAACAGTTTTTCACCGGCTTGAAACCTGAACTCGGAAATGGTTACGCCGATTTTATAATGTCCCCCAATACAACCTATACTGTGCAATTGGGTTTGGGGAGCGATATCGCATCGGGCTTGACACCACCAGCCTGCCAAACATCGAGCGGCGATACTTTCACAGGCGGAATCAAACTTACCTTCCAACAACCCTGAGTTTATTCGACCCTGTGCGATACGCTTAATCCATCCTGCCGTATGTACTATTGCCTATACCGAAATACGAGGCGACTCTGAAAAAAATTCTTCCTCATCTTCACCCCTTCCTCTTTGCACTGTATCCTGTTCTTGAACTGCGGAATTACAACATCACGTATGTGGATTCCGCTGCCCTCGTGCGCCCGATTCTGCTTGCTGTTCTATTCACATCCATAACATGGGGGGTTCTGCGAATATTCACGCGCGAGTGGCAAAAATCGGGAATCCTCACAACCCTGCTATTGATTGCCTTCTTCTCTTATGGTCATGTGTTTATTCAGATCGAAGAAATCACCGGCGAGATGATCCGCCACCGCTATCTGGTCCTCATCTTCGCCGCGTTGGTGCTGGCGGCTGGATGGTTCGTGCTCAACCGGTTGAAGGATACCATC
>Ga0247727_10014427_pt1 | contig 13134 bp, 14 predicted proteins | sample WisWelCaveWW1625_FD_202498 | JGI IMG/M metagenome (GOLD analysis project Ga0247727, IMG submission 202498) | Biofilm microbial communities from Wishing Well Cave, Virginia, United States - WW16-25 | ecosystem: Environmental > Aquatic > Deep subsurface > Groundwater > Cave microbial mat | place...
GCAAAAAGCCGATTTTGCGCCGGAGGGAAAATTCCGGGCCGGCAGCGTCGAAGCCGGAATCGGAAGATGTTATTTGTTTAAAATCGGTTTCAGAAGACATGGAATAAATTTTCCTGCTTGCAAGGGAAAGGACAAATTATTATATTGAAAAGAATAAGCGACAAAGTCAAATGAAAAATAATTAAAGAGTACTTAAAGAGGTTTGCAGTGGAATATCAGGTTCTCATTCAACCCAAACGCGGCGGTTTTACGGCGACAATTCCCACCTTGCCAGAATGTCGCGCCACCGGCAAAACCGAAGAGGAAGCCATTAACAAAGTTCGCGGTAAGGTCCAACAATTATTGGCCAATGCCAAATTTGCCACCATCACGCTTCCCGAAAACGGCCATAACGAAGAAGATCCGTGGTTGGCGATGATTGGCAAATGGGCCAATGATCCAACTTTTGATGATTTTCAAAAAATCGTTGAAAAATTTCGTAAACGGCCAAAGCCGGCAAACCAGACACCAAAAGAAGATGATCCGTGGTTAGCAATGGCCGGGATGTGGCGTGATGATCCGACATGGAACGAGTATCAACGCCTGATAAAAAAATATCGCCAGCGTCCACGAGGGCGTAAATGAACGATCTGCGTCTGCGTATTCTTCCCGGTAACATGTCATGCCTGCCCTGCCGCAGACCAGGGCTGTAAGCATCTTTTTTCAATTGAGCGCAGTCTTCGGTGAGCTCAGTCGAGCCGTGCTGGATTGGAAAAGGATTCCTCCAGAATGACATCCAACCAAGAGGCGCATGCCATTTCATTTATTAATGCAAAACTCAATAAGCTCAACCTTCGAGCGCATACTTTTCCATAATCCGCAACACCGGCGAGTTATCCGTATACACGCGCCATTCTGCGATCAGTCCATCTTTCACCACCGCTCGCCACGCGGCGGGGATTTCCCATTTATTCTCATCCAGCAATTTGCCCGCGACGCGGTAAGTGCCGCGCGCAACGCCGTACAGGCCGACGAGATGATCCCGCGCGAAAATATCGGTGACGGAAATTTGATAATCCGGAAACCAGGTGAAATATCCCGTCCATCCGGCGCGCATCGTTTCGCGGCCCCGAATGGTCGTGCCGAGCGAATCGATAAAAATATGATCTCCCGGCATGAGTTCGCACAAACCGGCAACATCGTGTGCGTTGATTTTCTCGACAAAAGCACGAACGATGGCGGGGGAATTTTCCAGGCTCATCATCTTTGCTCGATTTGCAAAAAACTTTTTCTGCGTTTGGTCCTTTTGGGAACTTAAAACTAAAAATTTTTTTCTAACTTTTGCTGCGCAATGGCATAAACGATTCTTGAATCATTACTGTCTATCTGCGTGACCGCGCCGGATGCGGACAGAATAATAAATTTTGCGCTCAAGCGCAACGAAAAAATAATGCCGCATTGCTTTTGGCCGAATTCTTTTTTATTTTGTTGATATGAACACGCCTTTGAATTTTCGCCGCCAGCAAAATTGGCGGGCAACATTCTTTAAAATCTGCTGGCTCATTTTCAGCGCGGCTCATTTACACGCCGCCGATCACATCATGATCATCGCCGGCAAAGGCGGCCAGCCGGAGTTCACGGCAAAATATGCGCAGTTCGCGCGCCAACTGCACGAGGTGTTGACGACTCGACAGGGTTTCACCTCGGCACAGGTAAGCGTATTCACGGAGAGCACTGCCGGTTTGCCCTTTGCGGCTACGCCATGCACCGCGGAAAAAATCCAGGCGCTTTTTTCGCGACTGGCGGGCAACACGCAACAGACAGATCTCGTCGCGGTGATTCTCTTCGGTCACGGCACGTTTGACGGCGACTGGGCGAAATTCAATCTGGAAGGCCCGGACCTGCGCGAGCTGGACTGGGCGCAAATGTTGGAGCGTTTGCCGGCGCAGCGACAGGTTTTTGTCAACACCACCGCGGCGAGCGGGCCGTTCATCGAAAAATTGTCGAAGGCCGGCCGCGTCGTGATCACCGCGACCCGCGGCGGCGAGGAGAAATATACGACGACATTTCCCGAATATTTTGTAGAGGCGTTTCTACAACCGGAAGAGGCCGATCTCGACAAAAACGGGCAGGTGTCGTTGCTCGAAGCATTTGACTACAGCCGCGATCGCGTCGTGCGGTTTTATGAAAGCGCCAATCGCCTGCGCCCCGAGCACGCGCTGTTGGATGACAACGGCGACGGCGACGGCAGCGAAACGCCGGCGGCCAACAGCGGCGACGGCCAACTCGCGGCCCGCAGCTTTCTCGTTATGAATGTGAGCGCCGCGCCGCAGCCAACGGTTGATAGCAACAATCCTCTGGAAAAAGAAAAAGCGCAACTGCTCGCCGAGATTGAAAATCTCAAAACGCGCAAAAACAATTTGCCGGAGCCGGAGTACAATCGCAAAATCGAGGAACTCTTTATTCGCCTCGCGAAGCTGAATCGACAGATGAAGGGGAAGTAGTTGGTAAAACGTAAAACTCTGTAAAACGTAAAATTTGTAAAACGTAAAAATTTGTTGTACGTTATCGACTCATTAAAAAAAGAGTTGCCGCAATTTGCGCCAGAATCGACTGCGAAGAGGCGAGAATGTTGAGGGTTCAACTGGAGAGATTTTGAGGTCATCAGTTTTGAGGCCTTCCAGAAGGTTTTCCAGGAAAAAGCGGTCTTCCGCGTCTTTGGGCCGCAAGGTCATCTTGGTCTTGAGCAACAACTCGGGCTTTAAAAAAGGGATTCGAACCTCTGCCACATGGTAAAATTGAACATAATCCCGGGTGTCGTCATAGGTGATACCGCAGGCTTTGTGCATCAGATCGACAACGATTTCGTCGGCGACACGAACAACCGTATATTTCGCGACCTCGTGGGTGTCGATTTCCCGTATCGCCTGATCCGGAAGATGGAGCAGCGCCTTTTTGATACGAACGATATTTTCCGAAGAGCTATCAACCAAAAGATCGACGTCGCCAGTGGTGCGGGTGAACCCATTGAGAATAACGGCAAATCCCCCGATGACGACATATCTGGCGCCGGCTTCGTTCAAGTGCCGGCAAAGCTGAACGAGATCATCTAGCGTTGGCTGGCGCGAGTACTCTGGGCGAGCATTTTGATCATCCATGTGTGGGCTTCCTCAAAAGACTCGAAACGATAGACACCCCGCGGGCAAATTCCCCGATCACCGCGCAATTGTCGCACGGTGTGCAACAGCGCATTGGCCTCTTCCGGTGAGGACGCAATTTGCCCCGACCGCCGGCCCAGGATTTTGATATCAGGGTCTACTTTTTTCATGCTCTAAATTCATGGCAATATTGTTGAAAAAGTGAATCTATTTTTAAAGTTACAAAAGCTTCCACTTATTTGCAAGGCTAATTTTCCGGGCCGCGTAATCCCTCAGATTCTTCGATGGCGAAGCCCGCTTGCCAAGCCGCCTGATGGGCTTGTGAGAATTCTTCGTCAGCGACTTCGAGGGTGATTGTTCTGTGCATGGCAAACTTTGCCTTATAAATTCATGGCAATGTTGTTGAAAAAGTGAATCTGTTTTTAAAGTTACAAAAGCCTCCACTTATTTGCAAGGCTAATTTTCCGGGCACGGGCGAAGACGAAAATACCGGGATTCCCCTGCCTATTTTTGTGTCTTAATATTTAGACGACGAAGCTATTGACATTGGCATAAAAAAACGTGTATTGAAAGGCAAAGTGATTGCTGGCAAAATTATTAAAGTGGGGAAATTACCGCATTTTCCGTGTCTTTGATAATAGATACAGTTTTCATATTTGTTAGAACTTTCATTGCCCTCAAACAACCCCACAAATCGTTCGCAAGAGTCGAAAATCGGGGTAAAACAGGCGAGGGGTTTACAAACACGGAAAGCAGGTTATTATGTCGAACAAACTCTTCACGCTCATTGCCGCTCTTTTTATTTTTTCTTGCGCCGCCAGACAGGCGAACCATTATTCGTCTTCATCATTGCCTCGAAATATTTTGACGGCGCAGGAGATTGTCGATTCCTTTGGCACGCTCGGATCGAGCTCGGCTTACGACGTTATCAACAAGCTGCGGCCACTGTTTCTTTACGGCCGGGGATGCAAATCACCGGTGGAAGAGCCGGTGGTGTTTCTCAACGGCGTCCGCATGATGGGAGAGCAAAAATTGGCGCGCATCGCGGCCATGACCATCGCGCTTGTTGAGTATTACTCTCCATTGGAAGCACAGACGCGCTTTGGCTCAGGAAATCCTTGCGGCGTGATTGCCATTACGACAAAATAATTTAGGATCACATCAATTCGAGAAATGAATATGCTCGGAGTCGGACTGGCGCAAAGGTTTTAAAATAATAAAGCGCGATCTCGACAATTACGCATTGTCGAGATCGCGCCTTTAAAATTTTCGCCCGCAAGGTTTCGCTACTTGCCTGCCGGATAAGCAAAATCAGCCGTCGTCGCGCCGCTGGCGGCAACCGTGATTTGCTTGGTCTGCACGCCCAATTTCTCCTGCCAAAACTCAACTGTGTACGTTCCCGCCGGAACATCCGCAATCGTAAACTTGCCATTTGCGTCGGTCACGGCGTAATATGGATGGTCGACCGCGATAATCCACGCGCTCATCCAGCCGTGCACATCGCACTTCACCGGAATGGCTTCTGCATGAGCGAACGTCTCAGTTATTTCTTTTTTGAATTTCGGCTGCGCGATGTTTTTGGGCGGGTTCTTTTTGCCGTACGAATGAATGTTGTGCAAAATGCCGTCGCTATTCAAAATCTTCAACGGTTTGTTGATTGGCACCACGAGCACGTGCGGTTTGTACGCGCAAACTTTCTGGTCTAGCACGAAACTAGCGCCGAGCGTTTCCATCGCTTTGCCCTGCTTGATGCCTTTAATCGAAACGACAACGTCTTTAATGCATTTGTTGGTGCAAACCAGGCTTTCATCCACATGGCCTTCTTTGCCGCACACCGCCACATCTTTCGTCACTTCCAACTTTTTCGGAGCCGGCGCCGTGCCGGAATACGTCACCGTGCCGCTCACGGTGCCGCCAGCCACAACCGGTATCGTCGTGTAGGTTGAAGACGGCGCCGCTTTGGCCGCCGGTGTATTCGCATTTTTGCCGTCATGATTTACAAAGCCAAATACGAAAACTGCTATCACGCCGAGAAGCAACAACGAATAAAACTTCCGCATTTTACAACCTCCTTTTGGGCATAAATTTTGTGCTGTTATTTGAAAAGGGCCAGCTTTATGATAACTTTTTTTCGCATTTTAGTCAAGATATTTTTGCCGGAAAATATGGGAGGGGCTATTGTCGTTAGGCAGGATGACTGTAGGCGTGTGGAATGAATTTCTCATCATTCCACAGATGGATATTTTCGCCGGATTGCGCTAAGACGAACAAACCGTTTTTGTAGGCATAGCGATCAACTTCTTGATCGATGCTCATGCCCGCCACGGCGCCATAAAGGATGCGGCCTCGATAGTGTGGAAAAAAGTTGAAAAAGCGCGGCAACTCCTCGAGGAAATCCGTCACATACTCCTGCCGAAGCCGATGCTTGACTTCAACCGCGATAACGTATTGCGGTCCGACGCCGAGAACATCCACTTCCATCGTGCCGCCATTGCGGCGCACCGAGGCGCGCGAATAAAGCTCGGTGATCTCGAGGCCGCGCGTGGCAAAGAGACGAGGCACCGCCGGTTTGACCGAATGCTCGGCAAACAACCCCATAGACTTGGTCAAGCCCGAAACCTCCTCGGACAAAGTTTTTAATTTTCTATCGGTCTCCTTCATCTGTTTGGCGGTTTCTTTTTGCAACCGATCGGTTTCTTTGAGCTCACGATCGGTTTCCTGCATCTTCCGATCGGTCTCTTTGGATTGCATGGCGATCTCTTGAAATTTCCGGTCGGTTTCTTTGGACTGCACGGCGGACTGCGCAGTCATCTCCTGAAACTTCCGGTCGGTCTCTTTGAAACCTTGATAAATCAACTCTTCAAGTTTTTCCAGGGTCGTCATGGCTTTATCGATCTAAAATTGTTTTATGACTGGTTTGACTGTTATCAAAGATACAAAAATTATTTCAAAAAATCAAGCCATGACTTCCTGATAATATCCCTCCCACTCCGGCATGATCTTGTCGATCGCAAATTGCTGCGCGCGCTGCCGGCTGCCGAGGGCGAACCGCCGGTATTTATCGCCGTCGCGCAGCAGATCAATTGCGGCTTGCGCCATCGCATTAATTTCACCGACCGGAAAAAGAAAACCGGTTTCGCCGTGTACGATCACTTCCGGCACGCCGCCGGTGTGCGCGCCAATCACCGGGACGCTGCAATTCATCGCTTCGAGCGCCGCCAGGCCAAAACTCTCCTGTTCGCTGGGAAGCAAAAAGAGATCGGCGCAGCGCAAAATTTGTTCGATGTAATCCACCTCGCCGAGGAACAAAACATCTTCGCGCAGCTTGAGCTCCTTGACGAGCTGTTGCATAAACAAACGCTCCGGGCCTTCGCCGACGAGCAAAAGCTTGCAGGGCATTTGCTCGCGCACTTTCGCAAAAATCCGCACGACGTCGCTCACGCGCTTCACCGGGCGAAAGTTGGAGGCGTGCATCAAAACTTTCTCGCCTTTCGGCGCATACTTCTCGCGGCGACACACGCCGGGCATTGGCTCCTGGCCTTTGCCGGGATCGACAAAATTGTAAATCACGCGAATGTCGCGCTGAATGTGAAATTCATCAATCGTGCGTTCCTTCAGATAATTCGAAACCGCGGTCACACCGTCCGACTGCTCGATGCTGAATTTGATCATGCTGTAAAATGATTTATCCGCGCCCACCAGCGTGATGTCCGTGCCGTGCAGCGTGGTAATCACTTTCAGCTTCTTCGAATTGAGAACGTGTTTGGCGAGATAGGCGCTGGTGGCGTGGGGCACGGCGTAATGTGCGTGCAGCAAATCGAGACCATATTCCTGCGCGACATCGACGATTTTGGTGGTCAGGCTGAGATCATACGGCGGATATTTGAACAGCGGATAGGCGGCGACATCGACTTCGTGCAGAAAAATATTGGGATGAAACTCGCGCAATCGAAACGGCACGGCGTAGCTGATAAAATGCACTTCATAACCGCGTCGCGCCAAAGCCAAACCCAACTCCGAAGCAACCACACCGGAGCCGCCATGCGTGGGATAACAGATCATGCCGATTTTCATTTTAGTCTATTACAAGTTGAATGTTTGCAAAAATAATAAAAATTTTCAACACCGAGAAAACAGAGCAAACAGAGATACAAAGTTAAAGAAAATTTTTCAAGCATTGCCCTCTCTGTTTGCTCTGTTTTCTCGGTGTTAATCTTTTTGGGTTGCGGCTTGTCCGCGTTGGGCTTATCCAGGTTGAGATGCAAGATCAATTATTTTTTTATTAACGAACGCAACGCCGCCACAAAAGTTTCAAAACTTTGCGCCGCGATAAATTTTTTTATCAAGACGCCGTTGGCGTCATAGATAAAAGTCGCCGGAATGGCGCCGCGCCAATTCCGATCAATCGCGTTGATAAAAACTTCGTCGTCGCGCGTTTTTTTGTAATACGTTCGGAAGGTTACGCCCTGCGCTCGCAGAAATGGCTTAACTTTTTGGGCGATTGCTTCCGGCTCTTCAATGGCGACCAAAATAATCTCCACGCCGCGCGGGCGAAACTCGCGGGCAATTTTCATCAGAGCGGAAAACTCTTCCACGCAAGGCTCGCACCAGGTGGCCCAGAAATTCAGCAGAACGACTTTGCCGCGCGATTGTTTGAGGAGGTGTTGCAAACCGGTTTCGTCAATCGGACGAATCAGTTGCGACTCGCCGCGCAAACCGGCGCATGCGAGAAAAAGAAAACAAAAGGCAAACAACAAGAGACAATGGAAAAGCGCCCCGCAAAAAAACTTAGTCCGTCGAGAATCTATATATGTAGCGCAACGACTGTTCATGATGGTGATTTGATTTTCCTCCGCCGATTGAAAAATCCCGCGGATAAAGCTTTTATCAGCGGGCTTCTTCAATCCGTGGGCGAAAATTTGCCCGGTTAATCCGAATCTTTCTTGACGCGCTTGATACTACAGCCAAATGCTTTGGTCTCTTTTCTCGCAACCTCTTTCCCGGCGAGCATCGCGTTGAGCGCCTCGCGCAGATCATGCGTCGAGACTTCGGTGATTTTGTGGCTGTTATCGATGCGGCCATGATAACGCAAGGTGAGCTTGTGATCGAGCACATAGATTTCCGGAGTCACTTGCGCGCCGTAGGCGTCGGCGACAACGTTGCCTTCGTCTTTCAAAACCGGAAACGCAAATTTCTTGTCTCGCGCATGTTCTTTGAGGTCGTCCCAAGATTCCGTGCCGTTGGCGTTAATGCCGAGAACAACGACGTCTTGGTCGCGATAATCGTTATAAAGTTTGACCATGCGCTCGTTAACTTTTTCATTTTTTCAACTCCTGATTGATTATTCATCCAACAACTTTTGACTACAGATAATAAGATTCATTCGCCTGGCAAAACGTTGAATGCGGCAACAAACTTTTTACATTCCGAATTTTGCAACGAAATGGCTACGCCCGCAGGGGAACCCAGCGGGCGTAGCCGCAACGAAAAAACCTTTACGGAATCGCCTCCTGACACCACTCGCCGAAGGCCGCGACCGGATCGTCGATTCGCACCAGCTCGCGCACGGCGAAGGCCTCGCCGTATTTCGCGCCGATCATCGCGCCCCAGCGGCGATTTTTGATTTCAATGACGTCGAGAAATTCCGGACGCGAAATCGAAGTTTGGTCGCCGCCGTATTTTGCCATATGGGGCCCGTGAAATTGCGATTCATGCACGCGCACCGCGCGCATCTTTTGCGCAAACGCCGCGCTGATGTCAACGATAAAGCTCGGCGGCAATTCGTAGCGTTCCAAAAAATACAGCACGCGATTGGGCCGCCAGGGATCGCCTTTGCCACCGCCTAAATTTTTCAAGCCGGCAATCATCGCGGCTTCACGCACGAGATTGGACGTGTGAATATGATCCGGGTGACGCGATTCCCAATGCACGGTCGCCACCACGCGTGGGCGCAACTCACGAATCACCTGCACGAGTTTGAGTTTGTTCACGTACGTCTCTTCAATGGCGGCATCCGTCATGTCCAACTGGCGATGCACGGCCACTTGCATCATCTGCGCCGCGGCGGCAAATTCTTTCTCGCGAATTTCCGACGTGCCGCGCGTGCCCGCTTCGCCGCGCGTCAAAGTGATCGCGGCGGTGCGATAGCCCTGTTGCGCCAGTTTGATCAACGTACCGGCGCAGCCGAGCTCGATATCGTCCGGATGCGCGCCGAACGCGAGGAAGTCGATAATTGGTGCCATGCAGATAATAAAAATTTGATTGCGTTTGTGCTATAAGATATGTAGATTAACAATACAAAACAACACTCTATTCGAATGAAGACTACCATTCACTATCAAACAGAGATACTGGCTTATTTGCAAGAACGATTTAAAAGCAATCTCCTTGCGATAGTTCTGTTTGGCTCACGTGTTCGTCAAACACAAAAGGCCTTTTCCGATTTTGATCTTTTAATCGTCGCCAACGACTTGCCGCGAGAACACAGAAGACGCCGCCAAATCGCTGCATTAATCCGCCGCGACTTAGCGCTCCCGATTGATGCGACCGTTCTTACTCCCGATGCCTTTGTTAGCTCGGTACGCTATTGCGCACCTTTGATGATTGAATTGGCCAATGCTTACGAAGTCTGGTTCGAGAAAGATAATTTTTTTTCGAGGCAAATTCGATTCCTACATTTACTGATACAACAGGGTAAACTTATCCAGTTACAACCGGGGGTTTGGAAGTTACCGGAGAATGTCGACGAAATGGCGAGAGATGGCATTTTCGTTCCTGCGTGAGGCGCAATCCGACCTTCACGCAGCAGAAGTGCTTTTAGCCGAAAACGAATTGGCGCGATCAGTCGAGCACTCTCAGCATGCCGTGGAAAAGGCGATCAAAGCTGCCTTTTTAAAGCATCTTTACCAAATCTTCTTACCGGATAAATGATATTCAACCTCACCCACTCTCTCTGCACGAAGCGCCAGTAATCTCCAGCCATCTACTTCAGCATCTTCGCATTTCGCTTCGCAATAAAACCCTCACGTCCGTCCAACAATTTCACTTTAAACCAATCTCCGGTGGCTTCGATCAAATCCAATTCGATTTCGCCTGGCACTTTCACCAGGGTCACGCTGCCGGCATCGGGCTGCGCTTTGATTTCGACGCGCTCGGAGCCGGAGCCAATCACTTGAATTTTGGGAATGCTCGCCGCCTGCACCTGCTCCGAGGAAATTTCAAATTTGCGCTCGACGATCGTAATGCCGAGCGCGTTGAGCTTATCCCAAAACGTCAGTTGCTTGGCGACGCGGCTTTGGGCTTTGGTATATTTATCTTCTTTGCTCTTCAGCTTCGCGGCCATGGCAAATTTTTCCTGCGCCTGCTTGTAATCGCCGACGACGTCATACATCACGCCGAGATTGAATTGCGCCGCGTGGTTGTACGGGTCCTGCTCGGCCACCGCGGCATATTGCAAATATGCGGCGTCGATATCATAACGCTCCAGCGCCGTTTTGGCGGTTTCGTGAAATCGTTTGTAATTGTCGTCTTCGAGTTTGGCGAAATCGAATTTCTGCAATTCAAAGTGCGGCGCAAAATAGTCGGCCAATTCTACCGAAATCGTTTTCAGGCATTCTTCCACTTGCGCATCGGACGCCGGCAAGTCGCCATAATCGCCCTTGCATTTTTTATCGTCTTTTTTATGGCTGCTTTGCTTCGAGCCGATGACCTGGCCGGTTTCGACTTTGATAATACGGATCGTCGCTGAGGCATGAGCAATACGTTTGTTACAGTCAACTTGGTGTTTGGTGCCTTTCTTCTCATCACCGCGATCTTCTTTCACCCAGCGATCTTCTGCAGAAACCGAGAGATTGCCGGTGATGATCGCATCGACGCCGAGCAGTTTGCCGACCTGCGCCGCTTGCGCCTCGCTGATCGCGCCACTCTGCCCGAGCTGTTGCTCGTTCATAATTTGCTGCAAGCGGCTCCGCTCCACCACGCCGAACACATTGGTGCGCGCGCCGTTCTGAAAACTTTTGCCCTCTTTGGAGCCGAGGCCGAGGAAACCGCTGCCGACGGTTTCAACGCCGCGTTTGTCGTTCAGCAAGTGCGCGATCATCATATCCGTCAATTTCGTGTCGCTATCGCTAAAACGCTGTTGCTGCGCCTTGCCGGATTCTGCCACTTTCTCAATCACGCCGAGCAGGCCCTTTTTCTCTTTGCCGGGCGCCACATCTTCCTGAAAACTCGTGGTCACCGTGAGATCAAGAATCGCCACCTGCTTCACGCCTTCCAATAATTGTTCCGGCGGCGTGAGAATGAAACACTTGAGATTCTGCGCGCGACTCGTTGCTGGGAGCATAATTAGAATGACCAACAACAAGATCATCAAACAGTTCATGGACGTTTTCATGCGGCCTTTCTCCTCTGCTTATAATTCGTAGATTTGGTGTTGAAAGTTGGCTAAATCAATTTGTTCATACAATTTTTGAATCAAACCGCGGCCATATTTGCACAAATACGGGACGAAACTCAATTCGCGTTCCTGCAAGTGCCGATGCGGATAAAGCGCGTGCGCGGCTTTGGCGATCTGTTGCGCCAAAGTTTCGTTTTGCTTTTTTGCCGCTTGCAACAATTTCTTTTCGATAATCTCGAGTTGATGAAAAATTTTCCCCTGCTCTTTTTCAATAAAACCGCCGAGCGTGGTGTCAATCGCGGTGGCGCGGGTTTTCAATTCAGCGAGACGTTGGCTCAATTCATCGCGCGCCGCGGCCACCGGTGCAAATAATCCGTCCGCGGCTTCACGTTTCAAAATTTGCCCGACCAACTCTTCGGCGGCGTTGCCCTGCGCCGACCAGAAGTCGGCGATTTGCAATTTGTATTTTTCGAGCACATGAGAAATTTTCTTTTCCAGCAACGTCATGCTCTGGCGCGGAAAAATGGCGGGCATCGGAACGGCAAAAGCTTCGTAAACCCCGCGCAGTTGCGCGAAATAGGCGATTTCCGCGGGGCCCGCAACATACGCGACCGTGGGCAAAAGAAAATCCTGCATCACCGGGCGCAACATGACATTGGGAGCGAACGACTCCGGATGCTGATGCAATTTTTGCAGCAGCTCGTCGCGCGAGAAACGCATCGTCGCGTCGGTGCTGTTAAAAACACCGTCATGATGTTCCAAGGCGTGTCGTTGCCTCTGCACGTAAAAAAGATTCAATCGCCCCGCTCGCAACGGCACTTGCGCCGCGTAACCGGCAGCGGAAAGCTGCTCGATTGATTTCAATGCGGCGTCCGTCGATGGGCTATTGGCGAGGATTTCGCGCTCAAATAACGGTGCGGCGAGTTTTTTAATTTCGGGATCCGCGGGATTCATCACCACGAGTCCGTAGTGGCCGAGCAAATTCACCAGCCAGCGGGCGAAAGCCTCCGGCAACGAAACGCCGCTTTGATAAGCCTGTTGCAGCGCCTGCAACAACTCGTTTTTAAATTCAGTTTCCGGAATCGCCGCGGCGAGAGCTTCGTGGCAATTCGCGATATTGTCCGTGAGATGAACTTGCGAAACCGGACGGCGCTCGGCGGTGTCGAATATGCAGGAAAACGGCGCCAACTCATTCTCGCGATTCATCACGGTGAGTTGATTCACTTCGGCGACGTCATCATCATCCGCCGCCAACCAGAAAATCGGCACGACTTCCCTGCCGGTGCGCGCGCTCAAGCTTTCCGCGAGCTTCAAACAGGTCAGCGCTTTAAAAAGTGTGAATAACGGCCCGCCGAAAATTCCCACCTGCTGGCCGGTCACCACCGCGACGCTGTTATGTTTTGCCAGCGCCGCAATTTGGCGCTCGGTCGCTTCACCGGCGCCCCACCGGTGATTTTGCTGATGAAGAATTTTGGCGATCTCGACGCGAGAATAATCGCGTTGGGCGACGAGATCAATCTGCGCCAGCAACGCCGCGCGGCTGCGATAATCCACCGCATAAAAATCCGCGAGCCGGTCAAAATTTTCGCTGTAATCAGCAAA
>Ga0247727_10014428_pt1 | contig 13134 bp, 12 predicted proteins | sample WisWelCaveWW1625_FD_202498 | JGI IMG/M metagenome (GOLD analysis project Ga0247727, IMG submission 202498) | Biofilm microbial communities from Wishing Well Cave, Virginia, United States - WW16-25 | ecosystem: Environmental > Aquatic > Deep subsurface > Groundwater > Cave microbial mat | place...
GTTGTCCGTTTTGGCTCCGCCCGAATATAAGGAAAATGTCAAGGAAGTGGCGGCGGAAATCGAAAACAAAATTCAGGCGCTGCGCGATGAGATCGCCGCGCTGGCCGCAAACAACGAGCGTGATCCCAAACTGCTGGAATGCTACGAGCAATTGGCGCAATTGGTCGAGGGCGATCCGGCGGTTTCATACGGCCGGGGAATTCTGCTCTTCGCGCGTGGCCGGAACGAAGAAGCTGCTGAGGCCTTTATGGAAACGCTGGGGGCGCGGGGGAATTTGTCCGACGAGGAATACGAGGCGTATCAAAAAGAGTCGGAAGAATATCTCGTGCGCCTGGCCGAAGCGCTGCCGGAAAATTCGAGCGTTCTTCATTTTCTCGCCAGCGAGGCCATGAGCGCGCAGGACAACGCCAAAACGATCGCATACTATGAAAAAATTCTGGCGGCCTTTCCTTCCGATAGCATTGCGCACATGAATCTGGGTTTTTTGTACTATCAGGATCAGAATGCCAATGCGCGCGCGGCCCGGCATTTTAAGACGTACCTGGAGCTCGAACCGCAGGCGGAAGATCGCGCCGCGATTGAAGAAATTCTGGCCACTTTGTGAAATCAGCGCAGCTCGTACACCGAGCATGTTAAATGCGCTTTTCATTTCCGCAGGCGCCCCTCTCGGGCGGTATAGCTCTAAACCTGGACGATCAACGTTTCGTTTTTATTGTGCCTCCTTAAATTGATTCCCACCTCACGTTGAATCACTCAAGGTTCCGGCTCATGAAAAAATACCGGTTGGGCCGGCGAATCTTCTATTCATTAAACCACCGGCAGGAGACATGATGAAAACAACGCAACAACTTTGTTTAATGACAGGACTGCTGCTCGGCGGCGCGATCAGCGTTTCCGCCCGGCAGATGACCACATTCAATCTCAAGGGCAAAGTCATTTCTGTCGAGGATCGCCAAAATCGTTTGGAAAACAGCGTCAAAGTGGGCGATCCGGTTGGCGGCTTCATTCAATTTGATCGAGCCGCAACAGATAATAACTCTGATCCGACCGTCGGCGATTATTGGTACGACAAACGGCCCTCTCGCTTCCGCGTAAGAATCAATCAGCATCTCTTCATAACGGATCCGAAGCAAACCAAGTTTCTCGTTGAAGCGGTCAATCGCCCGACGGAACGATCCGGCGACGCCATCGTTTTTCGCAGCTATAAAAATATTTTCCCCATTCCATTCGAGGAAAACCATATTTCCTGGCAATTGGATGATCACACCGGCGCGGCTTTGTCCGACGTCAATTTGCCGACCGCCATCAATCTTGTCGCGTGGAAACAGGATTTTGCCTTGACCATAACCGGAGAAAACTTTTCTGCAGGCCCGCGCGAACAGGGAATTTTCATTCGAGCGGTGATTAAGAGGGTCTGGCAACCTCCCGTTACCGCCGCGGAACTCGGCGCCGATCTCGCGAAAGCGGACGAAACGAATGCGACACCGACGGCTTACGCGTTGGCGCAAAATCACCCCAATCCGTTCTGGAGCGGAGCGACATCCCGCTTTGCGGGAAATCCCGCCACGACGATCGGGTATGCTTTGCCGCAGGAAGCGCTCGTGAGCCTGCGGATTTACGATGTGCTCGGGCGGGAAATTCGAACACTCGTGGATGATTTCGAAGCGGCCGGCGTGAAGTCCGTCATCTGGGACAGCAAAGACAATTTGGGCCGCGAGGTAGGCGCCGGCTTTTATCTTTACCGGCTTGAAGCCGATGATTTTGTCGAAACCCGAAAGCTTTTGTTGGTCAAATAAAGCGAAGAATGTCAAATCAGGCCGAGGATGGCCTCGGCCTGATACACACTCCCCAAACCAACTTCGATTTGCCGGCCCAAGCCAATCGCTCCCCTCAAAAATTGCAAAAATTTGATTGCCTGAATACGAAAAAAATGCGTAAACTTGTTACGGTCTCTTTATGCGATAACTGAAAATTTTTCGGCCGCAAAAAGATCGGCCAAGCTGAAAAGCTGAGTACTCTGTTCTTTGAGACGACGGCGCAAATCATCGGATGCTTCATCCGCCGTAAAAAATCCGAGAGGCGGATTTTCACAGCGGTTTTTTTGCCGCAACCGGAAAAATGGGTCCGCCGCTTGCATTTGACGACGTTCTTATTCGTATCCAAGCTCGGCCAGCCGATCTTCATCCAGGCCGAAATAATGGCCGATCTCGTGCAAGAGAGTAATGCGCACCTGCTCGCGCAACATTTCCTGAGTGGAGCAAAAATTTTCGAGCGGCCTTTGGTAAACACAAATTTTATCGGGCAGCACGTTCCCGTGATCCGCGTCGCGCTCCGGCAGCGGCGTGCCGAGATATGCGCCGAAAAGCTCGTCGCGACGGCGAACGCCAAACTCCCGCAGGGTGGCGCGATCCGGCCAATCTTCGATAACGATGGCGATATTCTTCAACGCCTGCCGGAATGCCTCGGGCAGCGCTTCAAGCTCGGCGAGAACGAGCGCCTCGAATTGTCGGCGTGTTAGTTTCATGTCGAATGAATGTGGCGATTCAACGGCACGGCCGCAAATAAAACCTCAATAAATTATGCGCAAAAAGTTCTTAAACTTTATTAAGGAGAGTTCTATTTGGTCAGGCCGGCAAGCTTCTCCGTATCAAACAAATCCGGCAGAGTGAAAAGTAGAATGCCCTGTTCTTTGAGTTGGCCGCGCAAATCTTCAGGCGCTTCGTCCGCAGTGAAAAATCCGAGATGCAGATTTTCGCAATGAGTTTTCTGCTGCACGAGCGCGCCGCGCTGCCGCAAAAGATTGCAGTCGTTGTTGTCGAGACGCTTTGAACTCAGCTTGCACTCGCCAACCAGGCATTGGCGTTCGTGCTCCGACCACGCGACGAGGTCAATTTGCGTTTGGCCGCGATCCCAATAACTCCCGATCTGCGTCGCCGGAAACGGCAATTGATTTTTGCGGTTCAATTCGACAAAGCGTTGTTGCACGAGGCGCTCAAACATTGGCCCGAGATAATTCGCCCAATCCTTTTGAATGATCTGGCTCAGATAACTTGTGTTGGCAATTTCGAGCGTGCTCAGATTTCGGTAAACGTAGCGAAACCAGAAAGCCAAAAAATTGTCGTTGAGATAATAACGGCCATTTTTGCGCGCGCCGTTGGCCGGCACGGAATCGCGGCGCTCGATAATTTGATAAACCGAAACCAGCTCGTCAAGATACTTGCTGGCGCTGGTCACCGCGACGCCGGCCTGACTGGCGATTTGTGACAGTTGCGCGTGGCCGCCCGCGATGGCAGCGAGAATCGAAAAGTAGACGGCGTTTTCTTTGCCGAACGCTTCGATCACGAGCTGCCGCCCTTCTTCGCGCAACAGCGCATTCGGCTCGAGAATGAGCTCGCGAATAATCTCATCGAGGTCACGGCCAAAAAGTCCGGCGCGTTCCAGCAGAAAATAATAACGCGGAATGCCGCCGAAGAGCGCATAATAATTGAGCAGCGTGGTTTGCGGCGCAAGCTGATGATCTTCCAGAATCAGCTTGATCGTTTCGAGATCGAAAGCCTCGAGGCGGAGCTTGCCGGTCGGACGATTGAACAGCGGCTCTTTTTCGTCTTCAAAAATTTTCCGCATCAACGAAATGATTGAGCCGATGACGAGCAAATGGCCTTTGAGATTATCTTTGCGCATGTCCCAAAACTTTTGTAAAATAGAAAAGACCGTGGGATCGACCTGCTGAAAGTTTTGAAACTCGTCGAACACAACCACGGCCGGCGTCTGCTGCAAAAAGTCAAAGAGCACGGAGAAAAAAGCGTCAAAGGATTCGAGCCGTGTTTGTTTGAGCAAAGGCAGTTGAACGGAAAGTATCTCCGCAAACTCTTCTAATAAGGCGGACGAATTTTTTTTCGAGACAAAAAAATAGAGCGCGGGAATATCGGTGGATTTTAGATAATGACGGATCAGCGCCGTTTTGCCGACTTGCCGCCGCCCCAGAATAATGGTAAAGTAGGCGGCCTGTGCGGCTTTGCTCTGAATTTTATTGAGATAGGCTAACTCTTCGGTGCGGTTATAGAATTTCATCGTCTCGAGGGTGATTTAATTTACACCAATTCTGTTTTGTATTATTCAAATTAGTATTATTCATTTCGGAATGCAAGAAAATTTTATGCGAAAACGTTTCCTGCTATTATTAATATTGCTGAATGCTGTTCCGAGAACAAGTTTTAGCCAGCAAACCTCCAGCGCCTTCACCCTCGCGCGCGTCAAATACCACGGCGGCGGGGATTGGTACAACGATCCCTCGGCGATTCCGAATCTGCTCAAGTTCATGCGCCAGCACACGACGATGAATCTGGCGAATGACGAGCAGCATGTCGAGTTGATGGAAGAAGCATTGTTTGCGCAGGCGATGATATTCATGACCGGACATGGCCGCATCTCGTTCTCACAGGAAGAGGCGCGGCGGTTGCGGGAGTATCTGCTCGGCGGCGGCTTTTTGTATGCCGATGACGATTACGGCATGGACAAATTTTTTCGCGAGGAAATGAAAAAAGTTTTTCCCGACAAACAGTGGGTGGAGATTCCGTTCAACCATCGAATTTATCATTGCCATTTTGATTTTCCCAACGGCGTGCCGAAAACGCATGAACACGACGGCCGTCCACCGAAAGCGTTTGGCCTGTTTCACGAGGGCCGCATGATCGCGTACTACACGTGGGAAACCAACATCTCCGACGGCTGGGCCGATCCCGACGTTCACAACGACCCGCCGGCCACGCGCGAACAGGCCCTGCAAATGGGAACGAATATCGTCGTGTTTGCGTTGACTCAGTAGTAGCCCAGTCGGCCCGACTGGCGCTGTGTTTTGCAGAATGTTGGCAGATTAAAGACTGCCTCAGATTTTCAAACAAGTTGAACACTGAAGCTCTATCAGGCGGAACAGCATGAAACAAAAAATTTTTTAACCACGGAGTCACTGAGTTCACGGAGAAAAAGCTTTTTTTAAAAAACATAACGCGGACGAGCCGCAGCCAAAAAAGATTAACACGGAGAAAACAGAGCAAACAGAGAGGGCAATGATTGGAAAATTCTCTTTAGCTTTTTAATCTCTGTTTGCTCTGTTTTCTCCGTGTTGAAAATCTTTGTTATTTTTGCACCGCGTGGCGCGTTGTCTGCGACAAACATTCAACTTGTAATGGCATAAAGTGATCTCCGTGTTTTCTCCGTGCGCTTCGCGGCTCCGTGTTAAAAGCGGCTTAAAGCAGGGAAAAAACTTTAGAATTTTATTCTAAGTTTGTGCGCGTTAGTGCTTAATGACAACTCAAAAGGAGGCGGAGAATGGGAAAAGTTATTGCAACCGTCAAAATTGCGAACCTCGATGATGAGTCGTTGGCAAGGCAGGGAATAATCACTCCCGATCAAGTGCGCAGCCTCGAAACGGAAGTTCTGGTTGACTCGGGAGCGACGTTTCTTTGTCTGCGTAAAAGTTTGATCGAAAAACTTGGACTGGCTCCGGTGCGACAAAAATTGGCCAAAACCTCCAACGGTCCGGTGATGCGCACGATATACTCAACGGTGACCGTTTATCTCGAAGATCGTTTTGCGCACATAGATGTTTCGGAGTTGCCGGAGGATTGTCCAAATTTATTGGGCCAAATTCCGTTGCAAATCATGGATTGGGTGATCGATATGAAGAATGAAAAACTGATCGGCAATCCGGCGCACGGCGGAGAATGGGTTTTGGAGGAATATTGAAAATGAATCTGCATCGCGACAAAATCATTGCGCTCACCAATCGCGTCGCATTGGTTGCGATGATTCTTCTGCTCTATTGGGTTTTCATCAAATCTACAAGATAAGAAATTGGTTGTCTATTGCACGGATCGCCAAAGATACGGCAAGCTTGGCTCGTAGATAATGATGGTTGCTAATTTTGATGTGTCCACGAAGCCGGTAAGATTTCCTTGAAAGACGCAAATAAAATTGGCGCGTTGCCAAATGCCTCATGAACAAAAGGAATGGAGCTTTTGCTATGATCACAAAAACCAAAACGGCAAGCACAAAGCGTAGCGCAAGCAAAAAACCGAAGATCGTTCCGCGAACCGAGACGGGTCGCATTCTCGAACAATTCGCCGACGATCATGTTTGGATTGCCCGCAATCGCGAGAAACTGCTCGCACAATACGGGGAGCAGTGGGTCGCCGTGGAAAATGGCAAAGTCATTGCCAACGATCCGGACGTGCATGGTTTACGAAAAAAGCTGGCGAGGCCGGCGTTCACTTGCGTAGAATTTTTACGCCACGAACCTTTGGAGATGCTCATTTGATCATTTCAGGGCGGTTTATCGATGATGCACCTCGTTTTCCGGCAACCTTATCTTTTGGCGAGCATCAGGGAGTTGTTTGGCTGCTTGCGGATGTGGATGCATTTCATACGACCATTCTTGATCGGGATTTGGAATATCTTGGCATTCCTCTCTCGTTAATAGAGCCTGCCAAGAAACGGCTTGTGGGAGTTGGCGGTAGTGTTGATACTTTTATTCTGCGAGACGTTCAAATAACTTTTGTTTCTGACAAGGGCGAATTTCGACTGACGTGGGACGTGCGAGTCGTTCAGCACGATTTTAATAAACTATCACAAGACGCTGCAGAAATTTTATTCGAGTTTCCTTCCGTCCTCGGTCGCGATATCATCAATCAATTCGAATTTTGTTGCGATTACGAAGCCGGTACGGTTTCTTTAAAAAAGCGCAAATAAAAATGCCTCCCGAACAAATCTACGAACAACTCCTTTCCCGCTTGCGGAATCTCCGCCGCCAAGATCGTTTGCACAAATGGCTGGCCGCAGTGGGAATATTTTTAATGCTGGCAGCAGCGTTCGGCGTTATTCTCCCGGTGCTGGCAAATTGGGCCGCGCCAAATTCCGGCATGAGATGGCTGCTTTTCGGCGCGGGTGTGCTGGGCTTCCTTTTTATATTGGCGCGATTTGTTTTGCGCGCGCCATTCACGTGGTGGCGCAATCCCGATTCTCCCAATGAAATCGATCTCGCGTTGCGCGTCGGCAAGTCGCATCCTGAAGTCAAAGATCGCTTTGCCAATGCGCTGCAGGTTTATCATGAAACGGCGCAAGATACGCAAAACGGTGAGATCACCCGCGCGCTCGCGGGCACGGCGTTGCACAACGCGTATCAAGCCGTTGAGCCGATTATTTTCTCGCAAGTCATCGATCGGCGCACGCCGCAGCGCCGTTTGCTGTTTGCCGGAATAGCATTAGTTGCAGCGTTCATCATCTGGGGCCTCGCGCCGAATTTCATGGCGCAGGGCGCATCGATTTTGCTCACGCCGCATCGCACGCCGGCGGCGCTCGCGTTGCAATTTGAAGTTACACCCGGCGACGCGGAAATTATTAAAGGCCAAAATTTTCGTGTTAGCGCCGAAGTCAATCGCCCGACCGCCGATGACGCCAATGTCGAATGGCGGCAAACCGACGGTCGCGCCACCGAGCAAGCGGAGATGAATCGCGCGCTGGCTGGTGTCGGCGCACAGTTTAGCCATACGATAGAAAATATCCGCGAGTCGTTTTCGTATCGCGTGCATCTCGGCAATGAAAGCAGCCGTTGGTTCAACGTCACCGTCGTGGAGCCGCCGCTGGTGCGCTCGTTGCGCGTGACGGTGAAATTTCCCAATTACACCGGACGCCAGCCGTTGGAGCTGGATGAAAACGTCGGCGATATTCTCGCGTTGCCCGGCTCGACGGTTTCGGTGCGCATGCGGCCGAACAAGCCGATGAAGCAGGCGAGCCTCTTTTTCAGCCACGGCGAAACGACGCCGCTCTCGGCAGATGGCGATGAATATCGCGGCGAGTTTACGGTGCGGCGACCGGGCACGTATCAATTCGCGTTGAAAGATAAAAAAGGCCTGACGAATGCGGATGCGATTCAATATCGCCTCGAATTGGAAACCGATCAGTCGCCGGCGGTGCAAATCACTTTTCCCGGTCGCGACATGGATCTCGACGAGAGCATGCGCATGCCGCTGGTGATCGAAGGCGAGGATGATTACGGCTTCTCCAAATTGCAAATCGTTTACGAAATTCTCGAAGGCGGCGCGGCGGAAGGCAAGCGCGCAACAATGACGTTGCCGATTGCCAACAAAAACACCCGCGCTTTTCGCGAACAACCGATCTGGGAATTGGGCGCGCTCGATCTGCATCCCGAAGACGTGGTGCGCTATTACGCCGAAGTTTTTGATAACGACGTGATCGCAGGCCCGAAATCGGGACGCAGTCAGATTTTCCATTTGCGCTTCCCGTCGATGTATGAAATGTATCAGGAAATTGCGGGCGCGCAGGAAGAAGCCTCGCAGGATTTGCAGGCGATGTATGAGCAGGCAAAAAAAACGAAAGAGGAAATCGACAAGCTGGCGCAGGAGATGAAGAAAGATCCCAATCTCAATTGGGAGCAAAAACAAAAACTCGCGGAAGGCGCGGGCGCGACGCAGAAGATGCAGGAGGAAATGCAGAAACTGCAGGAGAAGATGCAGGAAATGGTCGACACGATGGAGCGCAACGATTTGCTCAGCCCGCAGACGTTGGAGAAATATCAGGAGCTGCAAAACCTGCTGCAGGAAATGAAATCGCCGGAGCTGCAAAAAGCGCTGGAAGAAATGCAAAAAGCCATGCAGAATGTCGATCCGGAGAAACTGCAGGAGGCGATGAAGAATTTCCAATTTTCACAGGACGAGTTTCTGAAAAGCCTCGAGCGCACGATCAATTTGTTGAAGCAGGTGCAGGCCGAGCAAAAGCTGGACGAGGCGATTAAAAAAACGGAAGATTTGTTGGGGCGCCAAAAAGACGTCAATCAGGAAGCGGCGAAAAATCCGTCGCAGGATAAGCGCGACGAATTGGCCGACAAAGAAGCCGGCATGAAACCGGATGCGCAGTCGCTGGAAAAATCGCTGGGTGATTTGAATAAATTAATGAAAGACTTGCAACAACAGGGGCCGTCGGAGAAAATCGAAGCGGCGTCGCAGATGATGCAATCGCCCGAGCTCGCGAACGAGATGCAGCAGATGGCGAATCAAATGCAACAGGGCAGCATGTCGCAGGCGCAGCAGAGCGGGCAGAAAATTGCGAGCACGCTGCAGCAAATGCAACAATCGCTGCAGGGCGCGCAGAAACAAATGAGCAGCAACCAGCGCCGCGAAGCCATGCAGGCGTTGCAGCGCAGCTCGAGCGATCTGTTGCAGCTTTCGAAGCAGCAGGAACAATTAATGAAACAATCCGCGGGCATGAATGCGAACTCGCCGCAGTTCAACCAAAACGCCGATCGCCAGCAGGAATTGATGTCGGGCCTGCAGCGCGTCGGCGAGCAGCTTTATCAACTGTCGCAAAAAAGTTTTGCGGTGACGCCGGACATCGCGCGTGCGATGGGCAAGGCGATGAACGAGATGCAGGCGGCGCTCAATGAAATGGAGCAGCGCAACGGCCAAGCCGCGGGTGAGCGGCAGGGGCAGGCGATGCAGGGACTCGATCAAGCGGTCGCGGGTTTGCGGCAGTCGATGCAACAGGGCAGCGGCATGTCGATGGGGATGAGCATGGAGCAATTCCTGCAGCGCATGATGGGGATGTCGGGACAGCAGGAAGGCATCAATCAACAAACGCAGGGACTCGGCGAGCAGGGCATGGAAGCGATGCAGCGGCAGGCGACGATGGCGCGTTTGGCCGCCGAACAGGCTGCGGTGAAAAAGAGTCTCGAACAGCTCATGCAAGAGTTCGGCCAGCGCGGCGAGATTCTCGGGCGGCTCGATCAAACGGCGAAGGATATGGAAGACGTCGTGAAGAATTTGCAGCAGAATCAAGCCGGCCGCCCGACCATCGAGCGCCAGCAACAAATTCTCTCGCGCCTGCTCGATGCGCAGCGCTCGATGCGCGAGCGCGATTACAGCAAAGAGCGCGAGGCGCAAACCGGCAAAAATTATCGCGGCCTCGATCCCGGTAGTTTGCCCGGCGATCTCGGCGCGAAGAAAAACAGTTTGTACGAAGATTTGCTGCGCGCGATGCGGGAAAATTACACGCGCGATTATAAAGATTTGATTCAGAGATATTTCGATGCGCTAACCAAAGGCGAGCAACAGAAACAGAACAACTAAAAGACAAAATGCAAAAAGCAAACGGCAAAGAGCAAGTGACTAGTGGCGAGTGGCAAGCATTTTCACCATTAAAGTTCAATGTGTGCAAAAAAAACAAAGATTTTTCACACCACAAAGGCACAAAGGACACAAAGGTTTTTCTTTGTGAACTTTGTGCCTTTGTGGTGAAGTTTGTTTCCGGCTTGTCCGGCTTATGGTTTTCTGCAACGAAACAGGAACCGCAACTAAAGCTTTTTTTCGTTGCGGTCCCCTTTTCGTTGCAAAATTTAAAAATGGGTTGTCGTGTTTTTATCCTCGCGTTTTGCTTTTTAACGGTAACTGCCGCATTCAGCCAGACGCCGCAACAAAGCGCGGCGCAGTTGCGGCTGGCGCAGGATTTCGAGCGGATGGGGCAATTCGACCGCGCCGCGGAAATTTACCAAACGCTGTTCAACGGCGAGCCGCGCAACGGCAATTATTATTTCGGGCTCAAGCGCATGATGGTGCAACTGCGCCGTTATGACGATTGGACTGCGGCCATCAATCGCCGCTTGGAAGTGGTTGACGATCTCAATGCGCGCGTCGATCTTGGCGACATGGAATTTAAGCGCGGGCAGGCGGCGCGAGCGCAGGCGATGTGGAAAGAGTTGCTGCAAAAATATCCTCAGCCCGGCGCGTACGCTTTGGTCGCCAATGCGCTTGTGGAGAATCGCGCGTATGATGAAGCCATGCAAATATATTTGGAGGCGCGGCAGCAATTGCACAATCCTTCGCTCTTTGTGCTGGAACTGGCCAATCTCTACACGCTGCGCCTGAATTATGCGGCGGCGACCATGGAATATCTGCGCTTTCTCGAAGCCAATCCGCGCCAGTTTCCGTTTGTGCAGAGCAAGATGAATGAAATGACGCGTGACGATGCGAAGAACCTCGAAGCGGTGGCAAAGGCTATCGAAGCGGCGCTGCCGCAATCTTCGCAAGCGGCGTCGTTGCAGCGGCTGCTGGCCGGAATTTTTATGCAGGGCAAAGAATATGGCCGTTCGCTGCAAGCGTATCAAACGCTCGAACGCTTGAGCAGCGCGGCGGATAAAGCGAATGTCGGCAGCGAGATTTTTTCTTTTGCCGAACAGGCGCGCACGGCGGGCGCCTTTGCTTTTGCGGAGCAGGCTTATCAAATTATTTTGCGCGAGCTGCCCAATTCACCGTACGTTTTGCCGGCGCAATTCGGCCTCGGACAAAGTTTGCAGGGACAGGGCAAGTACGCCGAAGCACAAATCGCCTTTGCCAGCGTGATTGAGAAAGCTCCCGGCAATCGCAACCCGTGGGCGCTGCGCGGCTTGCTGGCGCAGGGTGAAATTCTTTTTGAAAATTTGCGCGACGTGAAGAGCGCGATCACGATTTACACGCAAATCAACGAGCGTTTCGCGCAGGTCGGCGGCAACGAAAGACTCGAAGCGCTCTTCCGGCTTGGCGATTGCTACCTCGCGCTTGGTGATGAAAAGCAGGCGATCTCGTGGTATGAAAAAGCCCGCCAACTGGGGCGCAACAATCAACTCATCATCGATAAAGTCAATTATCGCGAAGCGCGGCTGGCGTTTTATCAGGGCCGATTTAGCGCGACGAAAAATTTGTTGGAGCCAATCGTTAATGCGGAAAGAAATGAAAACGAAGCCGAGAGCATGGTCAACGACGCGCTCGAGTTGCTGCTGCTGCTCGATGCGAATATGGCGGATTCCGCGGGCGCGTTGTTGAGCTTCGCGCGCGCCGAGTATGCGAATGCGCAAAACCAATCGTCTGCTGCCATCGACACATTGGAAAGCTTGCTCAAACATTTTCCGGAATCCAATATTTCACCCCAAGCCTTGTTCAGCCTCGGCAATCTGTATACGGGACAACAGAAATTTGACGCGGCCATCGCGCGCTTTCGGAAAATTCTCAGCGACTATGCGGCCAGCGTCGTGGGCGACCGCGCGCTGTTTCGCTTGGCGGAAGTGCATGAAACCGGTCTGCGCGACTTGCGGCAGGCGCAGTCACTGTATGAACAACTGTTGAAAGATTATCCACAGAGCTTGTTTTTGGAAGAAGCGCGACGACGGGCGCGCGAGCTGGCGGAGAAGAATAAGTCGTCGTAACCTGGTCGGCCCGCCTGGAAAATTTCGCATGAAAACGATTATTGCTTTTAAAATAATTTTTGACTAATTTCAGATGTATAAAAAAAGTTGGATAATGTTCATTTTCATCAACTTGGCAAAAAGAAATGCATTCCGTATCGCAATTCCTGCCGCCTTCGACATTAGCCAATGATGTCGCCATCATGGCTCGACGAAATGGCAAAACCGCACACACCTATTTAAAGGTGCAGATGATTGAAGCGTTAATGAACGATATCGCTGCCGATGTTATCGGGCGATACGATTTTTCATCCGATAAACAGTTGGCCGGCGCTTTGAAAAGGATTCGCGCGCTTTCGGATGAGCTTATTCGTGCGATTGCACAATTTCGTTACGATTCTGCTCGCCGCCGCCAAGCCCATCAACTTCGCCGCAACAATACTGACGGCAAGTTAACTGCAGCGCAGAGCGATCTTTTTAACACCTTGGTTGACAAAAACGAGGATTTTGCCATCGTGAAAGCAATTGCGCTACTGGAAGCGCGTCGCCGCGATTTGAAAATTCCTGAACGCATTTGAACCGTTTTTATTGTGAGAGCTAACCATGACTTACATTAAAATCCCTGAAGAACAAGATGCCAAAGGGCTTTATCTTTTGATGACGAATGGCAGCGTGAAATGTCTGCCTGATAACGTCTATGTCGTCAATAAAGATCAGCTCAAGCTTCTCGACAAACACAAAATTCGTTACAAAAAGCTCAAACCTCATGACGTAAAACTGACTCAGCCGAAGGCGTATAGCGATGCGGAAATATGAAATGTATCTGCCCCTAAAATATAATGATGGGACGGAGATAGAGCTGGAAAAGTTCCGTCAAGTCAAAGTTACGCTATCGGCGCTATTTGGTG
>Ga0247727_10014429_pt1 | contig 13132 bp, 9 predicted proteins | sample WisWelCaveWW1625_FD_202498 | JGI IMG/M metagenome (GOLD analysis project Ga0247727, IMG submission 202498) | Biofilm microbial communities from Wishing Well Cave, Virginia, United States - WW16-25 | ecosystem: Environmental > Aquatic > Deep subsurface > Groundwater > Cave microbial mat | place...
GGTGATCCGGGCGTGTGCCCGACGATTGCAGTGTTTTCATTGACCACCAATCAATCGCCAATCGGTGGCATCTTTTCAACTACATGGATTCGGTTTAAGCCGGGTTGTTTTTCCGGTTGCTCGTAACGGGGTCAGTCCCGCAGATCGAATAACGGGGTCAGTCCCGCAGATCGCATACTTTTCTAACATTGGTTTCGCCGCAGGCAACCAGCCGCGTAGCCGCTCGTCCCGCATCTCAAGCCGCGCCGCGATCCAGCCCCATGACATCGTTGTTTCCTGCCGCAGTCTCCGAGCCATCTGGATTTTCTCCCCGTCACTCTTGCGCCGTCGCGCCAGTTCGTCAATGGCCCAGCCCGGCCCGGGATTCGGGTCTTGCCGCGAACGGCGCGCTGCTGCCACACTCCAGCGCGAAGCGAACCCGTGCCCACCGCGCCCAAACTTTTTGGTGACAACCCGCGCTACGAGCGTTGGCGCTGGCAAGTCTTCGGAATCACCTGGCTGGCTTACGCAGGGTTTTATCTCACCCGGAAATCTTTCTCCGTCGCCAAGATCGAACTCGCCAAACCGGAGGTGCTGGGCCTCAGCACTGGGGAAATGTCCCGGATTGACGGCGCGTTTCTCATCGCCTACGCCATCGGCCAGTTCGTCTGCGGTGTCGCCGGCGACAAGTTCGGCACGCGGCGCGTGGTGGTGACCGGGATGCTCGGCTCGGTGATTGCGGCCGTGGCGATGGGGGCTTCGTCCCTGGCATGGGCGCTGACAGGATTGTTTTTCCTGCAAGGGCTTTTCCAGTCCACCGGCTGGGCGCCGCTGTCAAAAAACGTCGGCAACTTTTTCTCGCGGCACGAGCGCGGGGTCGTGATGGGCTTCTGGTGTTCGAACTATGCCGCGGGCGGGTTGATCGCTTCGATCTACGCCGGTTACGTCGGACAGCAATATGGATGGCGCTACGCCTTCTTCGTTCCCGCCGCGACGCTCCTTGGCATCTGGGTGCTGTTCATTCTGCTGCAACGCAACCGCCCCGAGGACGTGGGCCTGCCGCCGGTCGAAGTTTATCACAACGAAACGCCAGACGTGCCGCTAACCAAGGAAGCGGCGCGGCCAGAACCGGAGGGGTCCTGGCAGGTGATCCTCGACGTCGCGCGCAACCCGATGGTGCTGATGCTGGCGGGGGTTTACTTCTGCCTGAAACCCGCGCGCTACGCGATCCTGTTCTGGGGGCCGAAATACATCAACGACAAGCTGGGCACGGGCATGGCGACTTCTGGATTGTTGAGCGCGATGTTCGAACTGGCCGGACCGTTCAGTGTCGTTCTGGGGGGATTCGTGTCGGACAAGGTTTTTGGTTCCCGGCGGATGCCGGTGACGGTGCTCTGCCTAAGCTCGCTCGCGGTGGTGTTGTTCTGCCTGGACAAACTGCCGGCCACGGCCTGGATGCTTGGCGGGTGCCTGTTCCTCATCGGCATGTTGACCTTCGCGCCGGACTCGCTGGTGAGCGCCACGGCGACGGTGGATTTTGGCACCAAAAAGGGCGCGAGCACCGCCTCGGGCCTGGTTAATGGCGCGGGATCGGTGGGCGCGATCTTGGGCGGCACGCTGCCGGGATTGGTCCATGGCCGCTGGGGCTGGCAGGGAGTGTTTACGCTGCTGGCCATCTCCGTGCTGATCGCGGCGGTGCTGTTGATGCCCAAGTGGAATGCCGTCCCCGCCGAAGCGAAGTCCGCCCGGGCCAGTTGACTCCCGCCGCGCGCGACTTGAGTCCGGCGGTGGCCCGGATGCGCCCCCCCAAAACCGGGCATTGCGGAAGCGGTGTTGCCCGCCGTAGAGTCCGCTCAAACAACATGCAGAGCGCGATCGAATCTCTTGTGTCCCGTTGCCGGCCCGGCTGGTCTTTGCCGGGCGAATTCTACGCCGACGAACACATCTATCGCCACGACGTGGACCGCATTTGGCGGACGGGCTGGCTCTTTGCCGGCCACACCTGCGAAATCCCCCGGCCCGGCGATTATTTCACCCTGGAGGTGGACACTGACTCGATCATCGTCGTGCGCGGCGACGACGGGGCGATTCACGCCCTCCACAATGTCTGCCGCCATCGCGGCTCAACGGTCTGCACGGAGGCATCCGGTCGCGTCGCGCGGTTCGTCTGTCCCTATCACCAATGGACCTACGGCCTGGACGGCTCGCTGTTGGCGTGTCGCGGCATGCCGGGCGACCTGGACAAGGCGCAGTTCAATCTCCTTCGCGTTCACGCCCGCGAGGTTGGGGGACTGATTTTTATCTCACTGGCGCAGAATCCACCGGGCTTCGATCAGGCGTCTGAATTATTGTCGCCATTGCTCAGACCGCAGGGTTTCCCTCGCGCCAAAGTTGCCAGGGCCGTGGACTATCTGGTCAACGCGAACTGGAAGCTCGTGTGGGAAAACAACCGCGAGTGCTACCATTGCATCGCCAACCACCCGCAGTACGTCAAAGCCAATTTCGATCACTTCAACGCTGACGACACGACCCCTCGCATCCGCGAGGCGATGGACGCCGTGATCAGCCGCAGCGAACAAAAGTGGGCGGAGACCGGATTGTCGCCGACGCACAAGCAGACGGGCATGACGCGCTTCCCGGATGTGGAAAACAACATCTGGTTTTCCGCCAATCGCACCGCGCTCGTGGACGGTTGGGTAAGCGAGTCCATGGACGGCAAACAGGTCGCGCCGCTGATGGGGGATTACCGCGACACCGAAGTCGGCACGCTGCGGGTGCGCACGCTGCCGAATTTCTGGAATCATTCCAGTTGTGACCACGGTGTCAGCACCCGGCTGCTCCCCGCAGGTCCGCGGCGGACGGCGATCCGCGTTTGGTGGCTGGTGGATGAAAAGGCCCAGCAGGGTCGCGACTACGACCTCGCCAAGGTGATGCCTTTCTGGCAATTGACCTCCGAGCAGGACTGGCTCATCTGCGAGCGCCAGCAAAAGGGCGTTGGCTCCAGCGCGTATCTGCCCGGCCCTTATTCAACTTTCAAGGAATACAACGTGGATGGATTCGTGCGTTGGTATCTCAAGATGCTGACGATCGAGACTGGCCTGGCCAGGGAAATGGTCGCTTGAATCCACCGATGAGCCGCTGGATTCGACTCAGCCCCAACGGTTCAGTCGCGAGGCATCCGGGGTACGGGGCCCCGGGCCGGTGCGAAAAGGGCCCAACGGCCCCCTCCTTCTCATTTTTGAAAATCCCTGAAGTATCAAGGACGAGCGCAAAAGCGAGAATGAACACTTCAAATACATTCTTCCCACAGGTGCTCAAGATTGATGCACGGCACGTGACGATTCCACGGTGCGCCAGCCCGGCGACCTGTGCGTTGTTGGACGCGTGGCGCGACAAGGTGCAGACTGGGACGAAGGGTGGCTGCTAATTCACGCTCTGACTCCCCTGCGGATGTGAGAATCCTCGTTCCCATCAAGCGCGTCCCCGACACCGATCAGCGCATTGAGGTCAAGCCCGATGGCTCCGGCATCGTCACGGACGGACTTCCGTTCGTGATCAACCCGTTCGATGCCATCGCCGTCGAGGAAGCGTTGCGAATCCGGGAAAAGTCCGCTGAAGCGACCGAAGTGTTGGCCGTCACCATCGGCCCTGTGGCCGGCGAATCGGAACTTCGCACCGCGCTGGCAATGGGTGCCGACAACGCCACGCTGGTCGCTTGCGATGCGCCGCTTGATCCGTGGAACGTGGCCAGCATCCTCAAATCATTCGCGGCCCGCCATCGGCCGGACTTGATCCTCATGGGCAAACAAGGCGTGGACGATGACCACGGACAGACCGGACAGATGCTCGCCGCGCTGCTCGATTGGCCGCAAGCGACCTTCGCTTCAAAGATCGAGTTCCTCGACAGTCGTCTGCGCGTCACTCGGGAAACCGACGCGGGTTTGGAAATCGTTCGCGTTAGCCTGCCCGCAGTCGTCACCGCCGATCTCCGGCTCAACGAGCCGCGGTACGCCTCAATGACGAGCATCATGAAGGCGCGTAAGAAATCCATCGAGCACCTCACGCTGGCGGAGCTCGGCGTGACCATCGAGCCGCGCCTGGAATTGCTTGGTTTGGAAGTTGTCCCTTCGCGCCGCAAAGCCATCCGCGTCGGCAGCCTCGATGAATTGCTCGCCAAACTGCGCGACAAGGAAAAAGTGATCTGAACTGAACGTATGCGAGCAAAGCGGCCCTTCACCCCGGCCCTCTCCTCTTCCGATGGGGAGAGTGAGAATCCTCGTCAGCCTGTCATCACGTCGGGCGGCGTCCGAAGTTTCGTGAGTCTCGCTTTGCTGTTCCCTCTCCCCATCCGATGGGGAGAGGGTCAGGGTGAGGGGCTTTTTCGACCACGCGGTCCGGCCTGAAGGTGCTCATGCGCATCCTGATCGTCTGCGAACACGTTGGCAAAGGCATCCGCCTGGGCAGCCGCTCGGCGTTGGCGTTCGCCAATGCGGTCGGCGAACATTACCAGGGCAGCGTCGAATGTCTCCTGCTTGGCCACTCGATGGGCGAGGCGGCGTCAGACGCCGCAGCCTACGCTCCGGTACTCGTCGCCGATCATCCCGCGCTCGCGAACCCGGTGGCGGATCGCCATGCGAGAGTCATCGCGGACCTGGTGAGGCAACGCGGTTACGATTTGGTGGCTGCGGCGGCCACGACGTTCGCCAAGGATATCCTGCCGCGAGCCGCCGGGATGCTCGGCGGCGCGATGGCCAGCGAAGTAATAGGGCATGAGTTCCGCGATGGGCGGCTCTGTTTTCGGCGCCCGCTTTTTGCCGGGGCCATAGTCGCCACGGTCGGCTTGCGCGGCACTCCGCAATTTGTCACCGTCCGCCCTTCGGCGTATGCGCCGGCCCATCCGCGCAGTGAGCGTTGCCGCGTCACCAGCGTGGCCGTTGATCCAGCAACCCTGCCGATGCGGACGGAGTTCGAGGCGTCGCAATCGAAACTGTCGAGCCGTCCGGATGTGACCGAGGCACGCGTCGTTGTCTCCGGCGGGCGCGCGTTCAAGTCCGCCGAGGATTTCGAGCGGCTCGTCGGCGGGCTGGCGGACAAGCTCCATGCCGCGACGGGCAGTTCACGGGCACTGGTGGACGCGGGCATCACGCCGAACGCGTTTCAAGTCGGCCAGACGGGCAAGGTCGTCGCGCCGGACCTTTACGTCGCACTGGGCATCTCGGGCGCGGTTCAGCACTTGGCGGGGATGAAGAATTCCAAGACCATCGTTGCCATCAACAGCGACCCGGAAGCGCCGATTTTTGAAGTGGCCGACTACGGCCTGGTGGGCGACGTCTATGAACTCGTCCCGCAATGGATCGCCCGGCTGAACGGGAAGTGAGAATCGGTGGTTACCACATGAGCAACATCAGAGACGCAAAGATTGTGATCATCGGCGGCGGCGCCGTCGGTTGCGGCACGGCGTACCAACTGGCGCTGGCCGGCGAGACGGACGTCCTCGTTCTGGAGAAAGAACCGTCCGTCGCGGCGGTCACGTCGGCTCAAGCAGCGGGGTTGGTTGGCCAGGTCCGCACCACACTGGAACGCACGCAAATCGCGATGCGGTCGGTAAAGACGTTTTCGGAACTGCAAAAGGATCCCAAAACCAATCCCACGTGGCGGCAGGTTGGTTCGCTCCGCGTGGCGTTGAACGAACCGCGTGTAGAGGAATTCGGCAGAATGAAGGCGGTGGCCGACCGCGCGGGCCTGGAGGCCGAATTGATCACGCCGAAGGCCGCCGAAGCCAGATGGCCGGGCATGAATTTCTCCATGGCCAGGGCGATTATCTGGTGTCCGACCGACGGATACCTGCAGCCCTACGATTTGACGGCGAGTTACAGCGCGCAAAGCTCCCGGCGCGGCGTGCGCTTCAGCTTGAATACTGCGGCGCAGCAAATCCTGATCAAGGATGGCCGGGTCACGGGTGTGGTGACGGACAAGGGTACGATCCAATGCGAAACGGTCATCAACGCGGCGGGAGCGCACGCGTTTCACGTCGCGAAACTCGTCGGGCTGGAGCTGCCGCTCGTGCCAGTGCGCCATGAATACTTCATCAGCGTTCCGTGCGACGGGTTGGCGCCGGAGTATCCCGTGATTCGCATCCCGGACGTGAGCCTCTACCTTCGAACCGATGTCAACGCCCTGTTGCTCGGAGGTTGGGAGCCGAATCCGCTGCACACCGACCCGCGGAAGTACGCGCTCGGCGGCAACCCGCCGGGGATTCAGCCGGATTGGGATGTCCTGGCAAAGTTCGCCGTGGACCTCGTTCCGCAATTCCCCAAGGCGGCCGACCTCGGAGTGCGCAGTGTGTTCAAAGGCTGGCCGACGTTCACGCCGGACGGGCGGTTCGTAATCGGGCCGACGCAACGCGTCAAGGGGTTCGTCATGGCGGGCGGCTGCAATGCGCACGGGGTCTCCGGCTCGGCGGGGATCGGTCATCACGTCGTGGAATCCATGCTCGAATCCTCGCCCTCGCCGTACGTGCGGAGTCTTAGTCCGGACCGGTTTCTGAATTCGTCCTGGACCTGGGACAACGCGCAAGCCGGCGCGTCGCGGATTTATGCGGAGTACTACGGCGTGTCGAAGCCGTGAAGACCGGTTGTTGAATCACCCGGCGGCTTATGTTGAAGTCAGTATTTCAGCCGGAAGAATTTCGTTCCAGTCGGCGCGGCGTTGGTGCGCGGACTGACCGCACCAGGCACATCATCCCAAGGGCCGACGGGGCTGCTTGCTTCCTGCAATGCGCCCTGGCCTTGCCAACGAATCACAACGCCACTTCCCTCCCGGCCAATCCGCAAGGCAGTGCGGATTCCGACGACCTGACCGTCGAGATTCCAAACAGGACTAATCTCAATGCCGAGGAAGGCCAGGATCGTCGGCACGAGATGGACGTTCACTGGAGCCGGAGAGATCATCCCCCTGATCGCATCCCCTCCACTCAGAAAGAACGGCACAGTGAGTTCCTCCGGCGAAAGGCCGCCATGACTGCCACCGGAAGTGCCGCCGTGGTCGCTCACCACGCATACCAGCCAGCGTTCAGCGAATTGTGTCGCGCGCGTGTTCACGGCTTGCAGCACCGTTCCGATCCGGCCATCCAACAGATTGAACGCCGCGAGATAATTCGCGTTTCCCGGATCGTACCCGCCGGCGTGTCCTGCTGCATCCATGTCGTCAAAGTGCAGGAACAGCATGTCCGGGCCCGACGAAAGAATGTGGCACGCGGCTTCCACGGCGACCTGGCTGTCCGTCAAGCCGGTCAGCTTGAAGTTCTCGTTCGTGAGGATGTAGGTGTTGATGGGCGACCAATGGACAATGGACGAGAGATAGGCGAGTGGTTGCGCCTGCCGGATCCGGGCAAAGACGTGGGGATAGTTGACGTAGTTCGGGCTGGTAAAGCTGTTGTTGCTCACGCTGTGCTTATTCGCCCAGACACCTGTCAGCAGGCTCGACCAACCCGGGCCGCTGACGGTCGGTTGTCCGAGACTGCATTGCGCGGCAAAACTGGCGGCCCCATTCGTGGCCAGGCTGTCGAGGACCGGCGTATCCGCGGCAATCAACGAGTCCACCCGCGCGCCGTCAATGCCAATGACCAGCACGCGCTTGTCGCCAAAGGGGCTGTTGGTGCGGGGTACTGCATTGGTGCAACCGGGAACCGCGGGTGGCGTCAAGGGCTGGCTGATGATGTTCGAAGCCGCCTGGAAATTCGCCGCCACTTCGTTCGAACTCAACGCCACATTGTAGAGCTTCACCTCCCTGATCCAGCCGTTGAGCGGGAAGAACTCGTTGTCATCATGGTAGGCCCCGATGTCATAAGGCGCCGAGGCCGGATAGTTGATGTTGCCGGATTGGATCGAGGAGGCGCCGGCAAGCCGGCTATTAACGTAGATCTTTTGCAGCGCCCCATCGTAAGTGCCGACGACATGATGCCAGCGTCTTAGGACGTAGTTGGTGTCGGCGTTCAAATAGGTCAACAGCCCGTTGCCGTCGTCAGCTCCGGAGCTGGATAGGGCGAAATTGAACCGGCTGTTATCGTAACCCAGAACCCAACCCTGTTCCGCACTGCCATTGTCCTGAAAGGCACCCAGGATGCCGCCCCACGTCGTGCCCGAGTTCAAGCCGACCCAGGCCTCGATGCTGATGTCGCGCACCGGGAGTGACGAGCCGGCAATGCCGGTGGCGAGTTGAACGAACGTCGAGCCGTCCAACCAGAGGGCCTCAACGCCGTTGCTCTGGTAAAGTGTCTTCGTGCCGACGATTGTTCCATCCCGCGTGCCGGCGAGGTCACGCACAATCTGGCCGGTGATATTGGTGGCGGCAAACACCCAACGCCCGATGCAACTGGTGTTCGTCGGATCTGGCACGTTGCTGAGATTCGTGCCGCCCAATCCCGCCAGATAAATGCGGCTGATTTCCGCTGCGCTCAGCACCCGCCGCCAGATGCCCAGATCGTCAATGAATCCGCTTCCACCGACCGTGCCGCCAGACGTGTAGATGCCGGTGCCATCCTGGCCGATGTTCGTGGGCAAGCCGCTGTCCACAGTAGTCGGGGTCGTGCCGATGGACCGCGTGTCCACCAGCGCCCCATCCACGTAAGCCATCGCGTTGCCGCCACGATCAAAACTTACCGCCAGATGGCGCCAGACGCCGCCTGCCGTAAACGTGCCTCCCGGTCCATCGTAATCCTTCCGCGTGTTGGGATCCACCTCCTTGAAATTCCATTGAAAGCGCCCGTCCTCACCCGTCGCCAGCACATAGCCGGTATTCGCGCCATTGACCCAGTTCTTGTTCGAAATGAACGAAGGATCGTGCGTCCAACTCGTCAGCCTCGCCCAGAGGCAGATCGTGAAATCGTTGGTCGCGCCGAAGCTCAAATCGGGCCGGACTCCCAGCGTCACGTAATTGAACGACGACCCGTTGGCCGCGCTGGAAAAGCTCAACGATCCCGTGCCGATCAACCCGACGGCGAAGCCGGGCGCGCCGACTGCCGTGCCGTGATTGGTGCGGCCCGGCGCGTCGGTGAGGACGTTATCGAAAGTGAGATGGGCGACCAGTTGATTCGTGATCGAACCGGCATTGGCGCTCGTCAGCAAAGCGGCGCAGAGGAGCGAAGCGCCTGCAACCAGCCGCTCCGGTTTTGGAGTCGTCATACGTCGGCGAAAGCTTTGATTGAGTTCGTAGGCACTGAAGGAAAACAACAGCGGAGGCCATTCATGCGCCCGGAAAGATAAGCCGGAGCGAGGCCGTTTGCAAGTTGGCGGTTTCGTTCGATCCACCTTTCGCGGTGATCTTTTTTGGATGCGTTGCAACAAGAACATTGTGGGTCGCTGCGTAATCCAATTAGGATTGTCCTCACACGATATCGTAATTCACTCAGGACATGCCTTCACACCTCCCCTCACACGCGAAAGTCATCGTCGTTGGCGGCGGCATCGCCGGCGCGAGCGTCGCCTACCACCTCACGAAACTTGGATGGAAGGACGTGGTGCTGCTGGAGCAAAACAAACTTGGCGGCGGCACCACGTGGCACGCCGCGGGCATGGTCGGCCGCTTGCGCACGACCAACGCCATGACCCGGATCAACAAGGCCAGTGCGGAACTTTACGCCGGCCTCGAACAGGAAACCGGGCATTCCGTCGGCTGGAAGCAGGTCGGCAGCGTCATCGTCGGCAAGTCAAAGGACCGGATGATTCAGCTTCAACGCACGTGCGCCATGGCGGAGTTGATGGGCGTCGAGGCGCATATTGTCGGCCCGGACGAGGCGCAGCAACGCTGGCCGCTGATGCGCAAGGATGATCTGCTCGGCGCGGCCTGGCTGCCGCACGACGGCAAGGTGATTCCAAAGGAAGTTCCCGTCGCGCTGGCGAAAGGCGCGGTGAATCGCGGCGCAAGAGTGATCGAAGGCGTGCGCGTGCTGGACATCGAACATCGAGCCGGCCGTGTGACGGGAGTGGCCACCGATCAAGGCCTGATCCATGCCGAATATGTCGTACTCACAGGGGGCATGTGGTCGCGCGAACTGGGCCTGCGGTGTGGCGTGAACCTGCCTCTGTATCCGGTCGAGCATCATTACATCGTCACCAAGCCGGTAGAAGGTGCGTTCGACGAACTGCCGCTGGGCCGGGATCCGGACCTGTGCATCTATTTCCGTGGCGAAGGCAACGCCGTCATGCTCGGCGCGTTTCAGAAGTTCACCAAGCCGTGGCTCGTGGACCGGATTCCCGCCGACTTCTCGTTCAAGCTGCTCGATCCGGATTGGGAGAAATACGAGGAGCCGCTGGCCGCGGGCCGCTGGCGAATCCCGGCGCTCGAAACCTGTGGCTTCGAAAAATTCGTCAATGGCCCGGAGAGTTTCACGCCCGATAACAACTGGCTGATGGGCGAGACGCCCGAACTGCGAAATCTTTTCGTGATGACCGGGTTCAACTCGATCGGCATCGCGAGTTCGGGAGGTGCGGGAAAGTATCTGGCCGAATGGATGATCGAAGGCCGGCCAACGATGGACTTGTGGCCGGTGGACGTGCGCCGCTTCGGTCCGTGGGCCAACAACCGGGCCTTCCTCCGCGAGCGTGTGACCGAAACGCTCGGGTTGCACTACCAGATGGCGTGGCCGAATCGGGAACTCGAAACCGGCCGCAACCTGCGCCAAAGTCCGTTGCACGACCGTCTCGCCGCACAAGGCGCGTGCTTCGGAGTCAAGAACGGCTGGGAACGCCCCAACTGGTTCGCTCGCGCATCCTCCCTCTCCCCGTCCGACGGGAAGAGGGCCGGGGTGAGGGGCAGCCTTTACACCAACGCCGCTTTCGCCCAACAGCCCGTCACCGAATACAGCTTCGGCCGCCAGAACTGGTTCGCCAATCACGCCGCCGAACATCGCGCCGCCCGCGAACACGTCGCCATATTCGACCAGACCGGCTTCTCCAAGTTTGCCTTCAAGGGCGACGACGTGGTGGGCGTCCTGCAACGGCTCTGCGGCAACAACGTGGACGTGCCCGTTGGCCAGGCGGTTTACACCGGACTGTTCAACGAGCGCGGCGGATTCGAGAGCGACCTCACCGTCATCCGCACCGGCGCGCGTGAGTATTTCATCGTCACGGGAAGTGCGCAGACCGTGCGCGATGCCGATTGGATCGCCCGCAACCTCAAGCCGGGCGAGCAGGCCGAGTTGGTGGACGTGACGAACGCCTACAGCATCATCGGTGTGATGGGGCCAAATGCGCGCGCGTTGCTGACCCGCCTCACGGAAGCCGATCTTTCCAACGGCGCATTTCCATTCCTGTCCTCGAAGATAATCAGCGTCGGCCACGCGACCGCGCGCGCCGTGCGGATCACTTACGTCGGAGAACTCGGCTGGGAACTGCACACCCCGATGGATCAGGCGGCGCTGGCCTATGACACCCTGATGGCGGCAGGCGCAGACCTGGGCGTAACGAATACCGGCCATTACGCGATCAATTCGCTGCGGCTGGAGAAAGGCTACCGCGCATGGGGTGCGGAGCTTTCGCCCGACGAAACACCGCTGGAAGCTGGCCTCGGGTTCGCGATTGACTGGAACAAACCATTTTTGGGACGCGAGGCGCTGCTGGCGCAAAAATACGCCGGCGTGAAACGGCGGCTCGCCATTTTCGTTCTCCAGGACCCTGAACCGATCCTGTGGGGCAGCGAGCCAATCTATCGCGACGGCAAGCCGGTTGGCTACACGACCTCCGGCGCCTACGGCCACACTGTCGGCGGGGCGATTGCAATGGGTTACGTGAACCACACGGAGGTTGTGACACCCGCGTTCATCCAAGCGGGCCGTTATGAGATCAACATTGCCGGTGAAAACGTTGCGGCGACCGCGCATCTCCGCGCGCCTTATGATCCGGAGCGGAAAAAGGTTCTGTCGTAGGCGTGCGCCAAAGCGATGCAAGCACTCCGGCGATGACGCTGGCGTGGATCAGGCAGAGCCTGAAGATGACAGCGCCTTCTATGTGGGCAACCAGCGTGTCCGCCACAGGCGACGGCCCTCTAAGTTACCAGCGGTTCATCGGTGACGCTCTCAATGACGGAGCAAACGGTTTCACGCTTACAATCAGCGGAGTGCCAGCTTCCGATGCGGGCCAATATTCCGTGCTGGTTGTGAACAATGTCGGTTCCACGACCAGCCTACCCGCGATGCTGACGGTGACGCCATAAAGGAAAGGAGACACGAATTGGAATTGGCGTGAGCGGTCAGTGGTATTGGCAGACATTTCAAGGCGGACGCATGCCCCGACATCGCTCGAATGGGTGATCCCTTTTCAGCGGCACGCCCTTCCTCACATTATTGGCGCAACCGGAAGAAGCGGCTGGTGCCGGTGATTGGATTGGTGACGACATATTGATCGCCAACGACCACGGGTGAATTTGTCGCTGCCGACCACACACCGCCGGCTGACAAGCTCGTCACGCTCTCGAGTTGGAAGCCGACCTGATTCGTTGGCCACGAGACGATCAACTGACTTCCGCTGCGATTGACATTCAAGCGCGGAGGGCCATCCAGCCGCGCCACGAAACAATCAAACCCTCCATTGCTGGTCGGGGTGAAGCTGTCAAAAGTGGCTGTGCCGACGAAAAATCCCGCCGTGTAAACGTTGCGTTCCGCGTCCACGGCGATTCCGTAAACGCGATCATAGTCGCTGCCGCCAGCTTGTTTGACCCACATTAGATCGCCCGCGCTGGTGTATCTGGCGACAAAGAGGTCATCCAAGCCGTTGCTGGTGAGATTGGTGTTGCCGAATGTGGCCGTGCCGGCGAACCAACCGGTGAAATAGCAATCCCCTTGCGCGTCCGTTGCGACCACGCCGGTACCGCTGTCGGCGCCGCCTCCGGTTTTTTGCGCCCAGAGCACGTTGCCCGCCGCATCGTATTTGGCGATGAAGTGGGCCGCGCCAGAATCGTTGGTGAGCATGATGCCGCCGAAGTTGGCCGTGCCAGTAAATGCTCCCGACACAAAACTGTTGCCGGCCTTGTCCGCTGCGATTTAGGGGCTCCCCATTCTTCCGACCACTGGAAGCGGTTTTTAACTTGTTGTTTTTCCGTTCCGTTTCCACCCCATTTTGAACCGGAAGGAACTGGGGGGCGCGTCGCCATTACCAGT
>Ga0247727_10014430_pt1 | contig 13132 bp, 13 predicted proteins | sample WisWelCaveWW1625_FD_202498 | JGI IMG/M metagenome (GOLD analysis project Ga0247727, IMG submission 202498) | Biofilm microbial communities from Wishing Well Cave, Virginia, United States - WW16-25 | ecosystem: Environmental > Aquatic > Deep subsurface > Groundwater > Cave microbial mat | place...
CTACGGCCTCTACGCCGAGCAGCTGTCGGGCTCGCCGTTCACGGCGCCGCGCGGCACGAATGAGCGATCCTGGCTCTATCGCATCAGGCCCTCGGTGCGGCATGCGCAGAAGTTCAAAAAGACAGCGCTGCCCTACTGGAAGACGGCGCCGGCGACTGCCGAGCACGACCGGCCGATCGGGCAGCTGCGCTGGGGGCCAGTGCCGATCCCCAACGAGCCGCTCACTTTCCTCACCGGCATGCGCACCATGACCACCTCGGGCGACGTCAACACCCATGCCGGCATGGCCGCGCACGTCTATCTCGTCACCAGGTCGATGGAAGACGACTACTTCTACAACGCCGACGGCGAGATGCTGGTTGTGCCGCAGCAGGGCTCGCTCATGTTCTTCACGGAGTTCGGCAGGATTGGCGTCGGCCCAGGCGAGATCTGCGTCATCCCTCGCGGCGTCAAGTTCAAGGTGGAGCCGATCGAGGGTGCGGCGCGCGGCTACGTGTGCGAGAACTACGGCGCCAAGTTCACCATGCCGGACCGGGGACCGATCGGCGCCAACTGCCTTGCCAACGCGCGCGACTTCAAGACGCCGGTGGCGGCGTTCGAGAACCGCGAGGAGAAATCGCGCCTCACCGTGAAGTGGTGCGGCAGCTTCAATGTGGCCGAGATCGGCCATTCGCCGCTCGACGTGGTCGCCTGGCACGGCAATTACGCGCCCTGCAAGTACGACCTGCGGCACTTTTCGCCCGTCGGAGCCATCGCCTTCGACCACCCCGATCCGTCGATTTTCACGGTGCTCACCGCGCCGTCGGAGACGGCAGGAACGGCCAACGTCGATTTCGTCATCTTCCCGGAGCGGTGGGCGGTGGCCGAGCACACCTTCCGCCCGCCCTGGTACCACATGAACATCATGTCGGAGTTCATGGGGCTGATCTACGGCATCTACGACGCCAGGCCCGTGGGTTTCGTGCCGGGCGGCATCTCGCTGCACAACTGCATGCTGCCGCACGGCCCCGACAAGACGGCCTACGATCACGCCACCAAGATGGACCTGAAGCCCGTCAAGCTGACCAACACGCTGGCCTTCATGTTCGAGACGCGCTTCCCCCAGCACCTGACGAAGTTCGCCGCCGAGCTGGAGACGCTGCAGGAGGACTACGCGGATTGCTGGACGGGGCTGGAGAAGAATTTCACGGGCAAGGGATGATGCATGTGCCCGCGGGCGGGATAGGTCGCTTCGCCGATCGCTGCACGCAAGTTGAGGTCGTAGCGAATCCGGTTAATTGCGTTCGGCGGGGGCGGTGGACGGTGGCCATGCGTTGGACCACGGGCGAGCGAAGGTCGCTTGCCGATGGCCGCTTCCTGCAACGCGGGGAGAGCATTTTTTTGGCCTCGCCGCCGCGCCGGTACGGGGGTAGCCACGGGCCGTGACGGTAAAAAAAGCCGCGCCCCGCGTTACAAATCGGCAGGGATGCGTGGAAGGCATCTACCCGCTTCACCTGCCTCGGAGGCAGATCGACGTACAACGCGGGAATCGATCGAGTGGAGCCCCTATCATACCGGCGAGCTTTTGAATCGCCCTCTACCCGTCATCCCGGTCGGAGCGATGCGAGCGATTGCGCGAGCAGCGCTCCGAACCGGGATCTATGGGAGTTCGGCCTTTTGCCCGAGGTCCCGGACAGCCTCGGCCAAGGCCTCGGCTTCCGGGATGACGGGTGGATCCATTGGCTCGCCGGTATCACAGGTCAACCGGGCGCAGCCCGCACGCTCTGCTCCTGCGCTGCGCTCGGGGGAAATGGCCCAGCGAGGTGCGTCAAACCGAAGCGCAGCGTTTCACACGCGCCCGCTGGCATTGATCAGGAAGCTGTCGAATGCATGCTCGGAGACCTGCAGCCACTGCAGCTGCTCCCGGCGGTAGGCATTGACCGACTCGCCCGCCTTTCTGAATTGGGCATCCTTGGCTGCCGCCTCGGCAAAATGCTCGAGCGTCGCCCGATAGAAAGCCTCCATGACGGTCTGCGGGAACGGTCTGATCACGGCGCCGGCCGCAATCAGCCGCTTGAGTGCCAACGGATTCACGGAATCGTACTTGGCGAGCATGCGCGTGCGCGCGGAGTCGCACGCCCTTGCGACCACGGCCCGATATGGGCTGGGCAGTGCGTTCCACTTCTCGAGATTGACAACGAAGTGCACCATGCCAGCGCTTTCCCACCAGCACGGCCCGTAGTTGTACTTGGCGACCCTGACCAGCCCGAGCCGTTCGTCGTCGTGCGGGCAAAGGAACTCGGCACCATCGATTGAATTGTGCTCGAGCGCAGAGACGACCTCGGCAAGCGGCATGTCGAACGGCACCGCCCCGATGCGGGAAAAGATCGGACTGCCCATGCCGTTGATGCGAAAGCGCAGCGCCTTGAGATCGTCGAGGGAATTGATCTCCTTCTTGAACCATCCGCCCATCTGCGCGCCGATGCTGCCGGCCGGAATGCCGTAGGTGCCGAATCTCCTGAGCGACGCATTGATGATCTCGGCGCCGCCACCAAAAGCCCACCACGATTGCTGGTGGCGCGTGTTGAGACCAAAAGGCAGGCCCGTGCCGAAGCCGAGGGTCATGTCCTTGCCGGTATGGAAGCTGAGCGGGGTGTGGGCGCATTCGACAGCGCCGCTGGCCACTACGTCGAGGGCCTGCCGGCTGGTCGCCAGCTCACCCGCGGAGTAGGCTTGGATCTGGAACTTGTTGTCGGTGGCCTCGGCCACATAGCGGCAAAGCATCTGTCCGACACCAAACAGCGTCTCGTGCGATTTGGGGAAGCTCGATGTCATCCGCCATCTGATCTCGGGCGCAGACTGGGCAATGGCGGGGGCGGTAACTGCCGGGGTGGCAATGGCGGCAACAGCGCCCGCGCGCAGGAACGCTCTACGGTGCACGTATGTTTCCTCCCCAGGACGGTCCTTTCAGTCTAGCTTATCCGAGATGGCGGGAACATGAAATTTGCAACTTTGCGTGACGGCAGCCGCGACGGAGCGCTGGCCGTCGTTTCCCGTGATCTGACCAAGGCGGTGGTGGCCGAAACCGCTGTGGCCGGGCTCAGAACGCTGCAGCAACTCATGGACAATTGGCCTTCCATGCAGGCCGCTGTCGCTGCGCTCTATGCTCAACTCAATGAATTTGCCGGCGGCGCAACGACCCACCTGTTTGCCACTATGGCCTTCAAGGCAGGCAACTGTGCGGCGGCGCTGCCGCGCGCCTACCAGTGGGCGGACTGTTCGGCCTATGTGAACCACGTGGACCTTGTGCGCCGCGGCCGCGGCGCCGAGATGCCGGCGAGCTTCTGGACCGATCCGCTGATCTACCAGGCGAGCCAATGGATCCACCCGTCATCCCGGAAGCCGAGGCCTTGGCCGAGGCTGTCCGGGATCGCGGGCAAAGGGCTTAACCTGCCGCAAGGTCCCGGTTCGAGCGCTGCTCGCGCAGCCGCTCGCATCGCTCCGACCGGGATGACGGGTAGAGGTCCATCTTCGGGGCCATCGAGCAGCAGGTAACGGAGTACAGCGGCCGACAGGCGCCAATTGCCCGGTCAGCAAGGTCAGGAAGCCGATCCTGCGGTCGCGCGTATCAACTCTCGGGCGCTGCTCTCTCGAGTCGCTCGGCAAGCGTGAGCTTTTGTTTCGGCCCAGCCTCCCCGGTCGACAAATGCGGGATGAACTTGACTTGGTCGGGCGGGGGAAGGCTCGCAGATGCTTCCTGGTTGCTGGTCAATATCAACGGCGTCGCCTCGGCTTGCCTGCGTTCGAAGCGCACGAGCAGGCAAAGGGCAAGCACAACGCCAACGATTGCGCCGACCATCACCATCGCCGGTCCGAGCTTGTCGGGCCTCGCCGCGGACCTGACCTCGCAATAGGGTAGGGGCAGCCAAGCCCAGTCCGATAGGCCGCAGCGGAAATGCTCCAGCCCGCCAGCGAACCATCCCGGTGTCTTGTTGGCGTCAAGGCCGATCGATACCAGCGTGCCCGCGGCAGCGGCCACCAAGGCAAACAACGTGCCCAACAGCGCAAACCTCGCAAGCCGCAGCGTGTGCACCAGGCAGAATACCTCCCCTATCCGTCATGATACGTGCGCCCACAACGCGCCGCAATCCGACAGTCGTGGCCGCTGCAATCAATGCGGAGCGAAGGGAATTTTGGACCGAAGTCTTCCGGTAACGCCCTGGGGCGGGCGTCCAAGTTCGAACTTGCTTGCCCCCGAAGCACGTGCGCTGCCAAGCTGCGCTCCTGCTCACGGACCCATGGCAGCTCGCCGCGACGGGGCCATCGCGCTCAGGTTATCCTTTGCGGGATATGAAGGCAGGAGAGATCGATGGGCAAGAAGATAGCGATCATCGGCGCGGGGGCGGTCGGTGGCTATGCCGGCGCGCACATGGTTGAGGCCGGCGAGGATGTCACATTCATCGACCCGTGGCCGGAGCACGTGGAGCACATGCGCAGGCATGGGCTGAGAGTGACGCATGCCAGGGACGTGCCGGAGTTCTCGGTCGCCGTGCGCGCGCTGCACGTCACGGATGCGCAGCAGCTGGCCAAGGAAAGGCCGGTCGACATCGCTTTCGTGTGCATGAAGTCCTACGACACGGCCTGGGCCACCATGCTGATCCGCCAGTACCTGGCTCCCGACGGCTATGTCGTCTCGCTGCAGAACTGCATGAACGAGGAGACCATTGCCGGCATTGTCGGCTGGGGCAGGACGCTCGGGTGCATTGCCAGCTCCATCACCGTCAACCTGCCGGAGCCGGGCCACATCCATCGCGGCGCCGGCAAGGGCGGTGCGGCGCACACCGTGTTCCGCACCGGCGAGGTGCACGGTCGCAGCACGGGGCGTGCGCAGGAGGTCTGCCGCCTCGTCGGCACCTCCGACAGCGCCAAGGTGACCGGCAACCTGTGGGGCGAGCGCTGGTCTAAGTTGGTCGCCAATGTGATGCAGAACGGGCTATCCGCCTGCACCGGCCTCCCTGGCGTGAAGGTCGTCGAGAGCGAGCCGCTGCGGCGCTTCTCCACCCGGCTGGGGGCCGAGGCAATACGGGTCGGCCAGGCGCTCGGCTACCAGCTGGAGGAGATCCTGCACCTGTCGGCCGAGACCATCGCCCGGGCCGGCGAGGGCGACCCGGCGGCGATCGAAGCCGCCGACGCCCAGCGGCTCAGGGACACCGCGCGGGTGGCGGGCGAGCAGCGCCCCTCCATGGGCCAGGACATAGTCAAGGGCCGGCGCACCGAGATCGAGTTCCTCAACGGCTATGTCGTGCGCGAGGGCGAGAAAGTTGGGATTGCCTGCCGCGCCAACGAGGTGCTGACCGACCTCGTCAAGCGTGTCGAGCGGGGCGAACTGCGGCCCGACCCGGAGTATATCCTGGGGCTCAGGCTGAATTGACGGGGTGTTCGACAAAGGGAGGGATTTGCCATGAAGCAGGGCGTGCTCGTCCTTTGCTTTTGCCTGTTTATGGGCGTGCCGCCTGCGGCGGCCGCTCTTCTGACGCCGGGGCTCGCCGGGCCTGCAGACCTGCCATCGGGCGGACTCCTGGCGCAGGCACAGCGCCGCTGCGTCCCGAGCCGCTGCGGCTGCCGAGGCTCGCAGCCGACCTGGTGCAGCCGGGACTGCCGCCGCGACCGGCAGTGCTCGTGCGTGCGAGGCCGGTACGTTTGCTCTCTCTACGTTAGCTGGTGAACGACAGCCGTTCCACCCGTCATCCCGGCCGGAGCAATGCGAGCGGCACGCGAGCAGCGCTCCGAACCGGGACCCCGCCGCGCGCTCATCCCTTGTCGCAGATCCCCGAAAGCCTCCGCTGCAGCGTCGGCTACGGGGATGACGGGTGGGGCCGTTCAACCCGCGAGAGCGTCCAGGGCATCGCGCAGCGCCTCGAGCTCGCCGTCGCGGGGGTGGTAGCCGGTGGCCTGGATGAGGTCGGCTGCAACCTTCCACGCCTGCTCGGCTTCCCGCAGCATCGCGCGGTGCTGCGGCATGAGCACGGCCGGGACCGTCTTGGTGCCGCCGAACCAGCCGCGTTCGACCTTTGCCTGCGGCAGCTGGGCGAGCAGCAGACGCGCGCGCTCCAGGTGAAAGTCGGCGAGGAACAGCCGCATGCCGCCGCGGCTGGCGATCTCGTAGGTCTCGGTAAGGTTTGGCGCCTCGGTCCGAATGACCGCACGCGGCCCTGCAGGCAATCAGGGTGGCCTGAACCAGCCGCGCCGAGAAACGGGTGGCGCAGGTCTCCCCCAATCCGGGGATCACGCGGGCCCCGCGCGGCCCCATGTGATGGTCCGCGGGGGGGCAAACACCCGCGGATCGTCTCACCCATGGACCTTTCCACTCTCCTCCTTACCGTCATGACGGGCTTGGCCCTGACCGGGGCCGGCGTGCTCGCCGCCATGGTCGTCCTGGAGCGGCCTTCCGGACAGCCTGCTGCGGGCAAGAATCGGCGGCATAACTTGGCTCGTCGGTGAACGCGCGTCAGGCCACGCCGGCGCGCAGCAGGTCGTGCACGTGCACGATGCCCACGGGCTTGCCCTTCGCCACGACGAACATCTGCGTGCGCTTCAGGGAGTTGATCTGCTCCAGGGCGGCCGAAGCGAGCGTGTCGTGGCTCAGCGTGAACGGCTTGCGGGTCATGATGTCCCGCACCCGCGCCTGCAACAGGTCTGCCCCCATGTGACGCCTGAGGTCGCCGTCGGTGATCATCCCGATCAGGCGTCCCTTGCCATCGACGACGCCGAGGCAGCCTAAGCTCTTCTGCGTCATGGTCACGAGGGCCTCGGACATGATCTTGTCCTCGCTCACGAGCGGCAACCGGTCACCCGTGTGCATCACGTCCGAGACGAACTTCAGCGATGCGCCCAGCGACCCTCCGGGATGAAAGATCTTGAAGTCGTGGGCCGTGAACCCCTTGTGCTCCAGCAGCGCGATGGCCAGGCAGTCGCCGATGGCAACCTGCATGGTCGTCGAGGTCGTCGGCGCCACCCCGTGCGGGCAGGCTTCCTTGGCGCGCGGCAGCTCCAGCACCACGTCCGCCTGCTTGGCCAGCGTTGAATCGCCACGCGATGTGATGGCGATCAGCGGCACCTTGAAGCGGCGCGAGTAGGTGACGATGTTGCCAAGCTCAACGCTTTCGCCCGACCACGATAAGGCGACAATGGCGTCCTCGCGCGCAATCATGCCGAGATCGCCGTGGCTCGCCTCGCTCGGGTGCACGAAGAATGCCGGCGTCCCGGTCGAAGCAAAGGTCGCGGCTACCTTCTGGCCCACCAGCCCGCTCTTGCCGATGCCGGTAACGATGACACGCCCGCCGGCAGCGGCGAGCACAGTCACCGCCTCACCGAACGCTCCTCCCAGCCCCTGCTCTAGCGCGGCCCGCAGCGCCTGCAGGCCTTCACATTCGAGATCAAGCGTACGTGCCGCCGAACGGAGCGCGGGGGAGGCCGTCACCCCGAAAGGGTGCACGACACGCAGCTTTCGCTTCGTGGCCGGGCCCGGCATGCGCCCTGCCTGAAGTTTGGCCGCGGCCCGGCCGTTCGCGCCCTGATCGTGCGAATCGCTCACGCTCTTAACCTTATCAGAAGTTCCCCGGCCCCCGCAGGACCCCATATCCGCACAAATTCCGGGCAATCTCAACCCACGATCGAATCGCCGTTTTTTGCGGCGCTGCCGGCGATGGTGTGCGTGCATAGCTCATCTTCGCTCCCGCCGCCTCCACAAAGTTGCCAAAATGAACTGGGCTTCTCACATGATACGTGGGCCAACGCATCCTGTGGGATCAACGGCGGGCGTTGTTACCGCAGGTTCCGGAGCACGGCGCACCGGCCTTTGCGGTGCGTTTTGCGGCAGTCGCGCCAGTCACGGGCGACACTTCGTATCAGGCGCGGTTGCTTTTTTGGGGGAGGGAACGGAACGATCCGAGGGGTGGTTGGTCTCTGAAGTAGCTGCGTTGTGAGCAGTGAGTTGTCGGTAGAGGAGCCAAACCATGACTGAGATGTATGCCCAGGGCGATTTGTTGATCGAGCGGGTCGCTGACCTGGAACCCTCTGGAACGGTTCTCGCGCCGGATGCGACCGGCGCCATTGTTCTCGCCGAGGGTGAGTTGACCGGCCACCGCCATGCCATTTTCGAGCATGTGACGATGTTCCGGGATGACGCGCTCGCGCGGGATGTTCCCGGCGGCCTCTATGTCGGCCACATCAAGGTGGAAGGCGGCCCGGCCACGATCCGGCATCAGGAGCATGCACCGGTTGCACTGGGCGAGGGCACCTACCGCGTGCGCCGTCAGCGCGAGCTCGAGCCCAAGGACGCGGTAATTGTCGCGGATTGAGATCGGCGCGCTGTCGCAAAGGCAGCGGGCCGAGCTTGCCGTCTACGGGGCACGGTGGAACGCATTGCGCCAAGCCACCGGCCCCCCCGACTATACCGGCGCGCGCGCGTCGGTTGACAAGGCCTACGCGGCCGCAGGCCTGGCGCCGCCGCACGACATTGTCTGGGAGGAGAGCCCGGCAGAGCTCGCGGTGGCGTGGGCCAGGCGGAGGGCCACGGCGGGCGAAGGCGTGCGCGCGCTGGTTGTCGATGCGGTGCGCCGCAAGGCCGAATTGGCGGTCGACCGGGCCGTCTCGTTGAGCGTACGCATGGCGCTGGCGGGCGAACCCGGCCTTTCGCGCCTGCCCGCATTCTGTGTCAGCATCGACGAGGCCCTGCTGCGACTCGGCGAGCGCGCCCTGCCGATCCTGCCCACAAGGCTTGCCGATTTCTTCCCGCGGCGCAGGCCGCGGGCCAGCTTCGCCAGCAGCGGTTTCAGTTTCCAGTCGGGAGCGTGGCTTGGAACGCTGCAGTATCTGCACGCCGTGTGCGGGCTCACGCGCCAGACGGGCGCGCTCGCCGGGCTTTGGGAGATTGCGGGCAGCGCCTGCTGGATGGCGCCGCACGAGCATGTGTGCTGGTTGTTGCCCAGGCCCACGCTGATCCGCCGCGACGCCAACGGGCGGCTGCATGCCCCGGACGGCCCGGCCCTGTGCTTTGGGAGCAATTGCGAGGTCTATGCGTGGAAAGGCATCCTCCTTCCCGCCCGGCTCATCGAGCAGCCGGAGTTGATCGACGTGCGCGCCATCGAGTCGGCCCACGATCCGCAAATTAGGCGCTGCATGATCGACATCATGACCCCGCAGCGTTTCGTGGAGAGGGGCGGGGCCTACCGCGCGGTGGAGGACGAGACGGGCGTCCTGTGGCGCCAGCGCTGGCGCTGGGAGGCGTGGGCCGCCGTGGAGGTCATCAACGGCACGCCCGAGCCGGACGGCACCTACAAGCGCTATTTCCTGCAGGTGCCGCCGATGATGCGCACCCCGCGCGAGGGCGTAGCCTGGACCTACGGGCTGAGCGAGCGTCAGTACCGGCCTGTCGTGCGGACCTGACACGGCGAGAATTCGGCGAGCCCCCTGCCGACCGGCTTTCAACAGGATCGAGACCTACAATCTAGGATTGCTGGTATGCGGCACAGCTATCGTTAACTATGCCGTATCGCCCTCTTGGTAGCGGGATGCGGCTGTCCTGGGGGCCGTGCTTGGTGTGCCCCTTCAGGCTCAGGCGGTTGGTAGACTCGTCGCTGCGGGCGCGGGTGCGCTTGCCTGTTTCTTTACCGTCTTCTTGCTGGTCGCGTTCGCCGCGCTGCCTGCGCAGGCCGCCGACTGGAGCGATCTGGAGCAGAGGGTCGCGGAGCTGGAGGCGACCACCGCGCGCACGGGGAACCGCCGACTGTCGTTGCACGTCTACGGCCAGGTCAACCGCGCCGTGCTGTTCTGGAATGACGGGTCTGATTCGGGCGTTTATGGCGTTGACAACCATACATCTTCAAGCCGCATCGGCTTTGCCGGCCAAGCCGTGATCAAACCAGGCTGGACTGCCGGTTACAGATTGGAATTCGAGACCGCATTTCCGTCATCGCACGAGGTTTTCAATGGCCCGGGCGGCTGATGGCGTCCTTGGACCGCTGGGAGCCGTTCCGCGCATTCGCCAGAGCTACTGGGACGTCGTGAGCAAGGACCTCGGGCGGGTCTCCCTGGGCTTCCAGTCGCCTGCGACCGACGACATCACCATTATCAATCTGGGCAGCCAGATGAGCGATGCGGCCGTGCATTTCAACAACGCCTTCCGGATCCGCCTGGATTTGCTGTCCCCTCCTATCGTCACCGACCTCACGTGGGGCCAGATCGCCCACAACGTGGACTCATTGCGCGGCAATTTCATCCGTTACGACACCCCGATCCTGAACGGATTCCTCTTGTCCACGGCGTGGAACGATGACGTCTGGGACATTGCCTTGCGCTACCAGAACGGGTCGCACGATTTCCGCTTCGCCGGCGGCATCGGCTACATGAAAGATCAAGAGCTCAAGTTTGAAGACGTCAGAGGCTCGGCGTCTCTTCTCCACAATCCGACGGGGCTTTACGTGTCGGTAGCTGGAGGGTGGCGCGACGCCGCGCTCAAGGTGCCCCTCAACGCAGACCTAGCCCACTTCTATTACGCCCAGATTGGCATCAGCAAGCAGTGGTTCAGCCCAGGCAAGACCACGCTTTACGTAGATCACGGCGTCTACAAGAATTTCAACGTCAGCGAGATTCTCAGCGTTGTGAACGGCACGGTGATGCCTTGGGGGACGCTTGTTGAGACAAAGGTTCGCCGCTGGGGCTTCGGCATCGAGCAGGCCCTCGATGCTGCCAATATGCTCGTCTATGCCCAAGCCCACTTCTACGATCCCACAATCATGGGCAGTGCCTGTGCGCCTCCAGACTGCTCCTTTGATCCAGCGCAGCCCATAGCGAAACTGCCCGCCGCGTCTTGGCAAGGATTTGTCATCGGAGCGCGCATCCAGTTCTGATAGGACAGCGTAAAGAATACTCGAGCCGGGTGTGCGGCCCAGCTGAAAGTAGCTTGCGATGGCCAATGCGGTGCAGGTTGGAACGCTCGAGGAGGGGCCTCGGGCCTGGAACGCCTGGAGGGCGGAAAACCCCAGCGTCGTCCCGGACCTCAGCGACCTCGACCTATCGGTGGGCCGCAGGCAATTCGGCCCCATTCAGGGCGGGCCGGTTGACCTCAGCCGGGCAGACCTAAGCGGTGCTGCCCTGGAGCAGGCCACGTTGATCGAGGCCAATCTTGCCGGGGCCTCGCTGGTTGAGGCCGACTTATCGCACGCGCGGCTGGAGAATGCCGATCTGCGGGGCGCCAACCTGAGCAATGCGAATCTCGATCAGAGCGACCTTAAGGATGCCAGGCTCGAGAAAGCAAACTTGTCGGGCGCGCGGCTGCGCAACGCCCGCAACCTGGCGCAAGCACAAGTCAACCAGGCCATCGGCGATGAGAACACCCTCCTGCCGCCTGGTCTGACGCTGCCGGAGGTCTGGCGCAAGGACGCGAAGATAACCCTCTCGCGGCTCACTCGGCGTGTGCATGGTAGCGGTGCAAAGGGCGACCCTCATAGCGTTCTCGGTGTCAGGCGCAGGGCATCGGTCCGGGAAATCCGGGCGGCCTACCTCAGGCTGGTCAAGGAGTTGCATCCCGACGGCCGCATCGATGATCCGATCGCTGCCGAGCGGCTGAAGGTGATCAACGACGCCTACCAGGAGCTGAAAGGCTTTGGGGGAGGGGCGGCAGCCAGAAGGGCCGAGCGCAGGACCCTTGCGCGCCGCGCGCGCGCCGTTTTCCTCGTCGGCTTCCTCACTTCGACGGCTCCCGTCCTCCTTGCCGTGTTGGGTGGCTTCTACTACTCGGGGTTTTTCGCCCCGCAGGAGGAAAAATCGAAGCAGGCATCCAGCCCCGACAGCCTTACAACCGGCTCTGTATCCGAGCACTCCAAGGGGGCAGTCGGAGCGCGAGAGATCGCCTGGGCCGCAGCCGAGAAAGGCGGAACCAGGGAGGAGTTGCAGCGCTATCTCGACGCACATCCCGATGGGGACAACGCCGTGCAGGCAAAGCAGGCGCTCGCCGCTATCGATGCCTCCGAGGCGAGGCTGCGGGCCGAGCGCACTGCGTGGGCCGCGGCTGAGAAAAACGCAACCAGGGAGGAGTTGCAGCGCTATCTCGATGCGCATCCCGATGGCCACAACGCCGTGCAGGCAAAGCAGGCGCTCGCCGCTATCGACGCCTCCGAGGCGAGGCAGCGGGCCGACCGCACCGCGTGGGCCGCGGCAGAGAAAAACGCAACCAGAGAGGAGCTGCAGCGCTATCTCGACGCACATCCCGATGGGGACAACGCCGTGCAGGCAAAGCAGGCGCTCGCCGCTATCGACGCCTCCGAGGCGAGGCAGCGGGCCGACCGCACCGCGTGGGCCGCGGCAGAGAAAAACGCAACCAGGGAGGAGCTGCAGCGCTATCTCGATGCGCATCCCGATGGCGACAACGCCGTGAAGGCAAGGCAGGCGCTCGCCGCTATCGACGCCTCCGAGGCGAGGCGGCGAGCCGACCACGCCGCCTGGGCCGAGGCGGACAGAAGCGGAGCCAAGGCGGCCTTGCGCCGGTATCTTTCCGCCTTTCCCCTCGGCGACTTCGCCGCCGAAGCGCGCACGAGGGTGGCGTTGCTGGAAGCCGAGGAGATCCAGAGGGCCCAGGATGAAGCCGCCTGGTCCAATGCCGAGCGCCGCCACAGCAAGGCGTCGTACACGACCTATTTGCGCTCCCATCCCAACGGCTTGCGTGCCAGAGAGGCGCGGATGCGCATGGCCGAGCTGGAGCGCATTGAAGCGAAAGCATTGGCGGAGGCGGTCATCAGGGAAGCCAAGCCCGCGCCCCAGGCAGCGCGGCAGAACGCGCCGGAGCCTGCCGCGAGTCAGAGGTGGCCATCCGCCGACGAGCCCTTCATAGGCGCCGACGGACGGATTCGGCGCTAGCGACGGCAAGCCGGTGCAGCTTCAATTTGCAGGTTTCGCCAATCACGGCAACCTCCAAAGGCCAAGGCTCGCCGCAGTCTCGTGGCCATTGCCTAACCCAATTGACGGCAAAAACAGCGGCGAGCTGAATTGGAGCGGGCGGCGGGAATCGAACCCGCGTAATCAGCTTGGGAAGCTGATGTTCTGCCACTGAACTACGCCCGCATATTTCTCCATATCAACCGGAAACACCTGATTT
>Ga0247727_10014431_pt1 | contig 13130 bp, 15 predicted proteins | sample WisWelCaveWW1625_FD_202498 | JGI IMG/M metagenome (GOLD analysis project Ga0247727, IMG submission 202498) | Biofilm microbial communities from Wishing Well Cave, Virginia, United States - WW16-25 | ecosystem: Environmental > Aquatic > Deep subsurface > Groundwater > Cave microbial mat | place...
CCGACGCGCGATGAGCTGATCGCCAACAACATGAGCGTCGAAGAGATTCGCCGTTACATGGAGGTGGACAGTCTGGCGTATCTTTCGAAGGAGGGCTTGCTTGCTGCGGTTCCGCAAGATAAAGGAGGGTATTGCACCGCGTGCTTCACCGGTGAGTATCCAATTATTCCCGAGGAGCTGATGGACAAACATTCGCATGATGACAACAATGGCAAGATGGCCGGCACAGTAACATCGACAAACGGCGCCAAAGCAGTTGGACAAGATGTGAAAATTGAGCACGAAGTTACGGCTCAAAACAAGAAATGAGTTTCGAATGTCCAATTTCAATCCTCAAAATCTCTCTTCGGAAAAAACATGATCGGCATCATCAACGACAAATGCGATTTCTGCGGCACCTGTGTAGCGGTCTGTCCGGTGGATTCGATTGACCTGTACGAAGCGCGCATCGAGATCAAGCCGCATTGCATCGATTGCATGTTGTGCGTGTGGATTTGCCCGGTGGAAACTCTCGCGCCGTTAGATGAGAATGGGAGATTGCTGCCGAGGGAAGTGGCGGGAGCAAGAGCTGATGTGATGGCTTTATAGAATTGAAAGACGATGCTTTCTGCCTAAACCGCGGAGGGTATAGTACGATGAAGAGCCAAACTATCACAGATGAACAGCGTGAATTTGTTCTCAAGAAGGTTTCATTGATGAGGAATAGGCTTTACCGACATGTATGTCCAATTTTCGATGTAAACGAGAAAGGTGAACTTTCTCAATATGGTTCTTCGGTCTTGCTCAAAATAGATACTAAATATTTTTTGATTACTGCTGCCCATGTCATAGCTCCGAGTAAGCGAAGTATTCAGTATTTGTGGGGAGCGAGTGGAGAAGTGCCATTGAAAAGCATGGTACAAGGTTCAATTCATATTACCAGCTCCAGTTTAGATGATCATAACGATGATAAGGTTGACCTTGCGCATGTCCAGCTTTTAGATGACGCACCTACCATCCTGAATCAGTTTTCTTTTCTTAATATACGCGATATAGAGTTGACTGATCTTGTTTCCGAAACTAAAACCTATATCACGATAGGATACCCTCTTTCCCTGACGAAACCCAGATATAAACAGCCAATACTAGATCAGCGTTATCTTTTTCACATGTCAGGTATTGCCAATGAAAGCATTTACAAAGAACTAAACGTACCGTATCAAGCATACTTGGCGGTTATCTATGACAGAAACAAAGTGGTCGACTCTTCTGGGTATTATAAGAAAGCTCCTTATCCCAAAGGAATAAGTGGTGGTGGAATTTTGGCGTTCCCGAATAAACCCCCAAGTGACATCGAATCTGAAATAGGAAAATTGGTTGGTATTGTTTTAGCATATCAAGCTGCCAACAACATAATTTTAGGTATAAAGATCCCAGTTGCTCTTGAAATGATTAGATTGGCTCACCCAGAGCTTACTGTTGAAATACCGAAATCTGATTTGCTAAGAGTAATTGTGAAGAACATCAAGCAGTAGAAAAATTCAGTTTATGCATCTTGACGTCAGAAAAGCGAAAGCTGCCGCTCTTGATTTCATCTAACTGCTTCGTGCTACTACAATGAAAGATGTGATTTCCAAATCGTATGGCTGGGATGAACAAACGCAGCGAAGTTATGCCGCTTAATCGCTTCATGAAGAATTTGTTGATGCAATAGAATCAAAACAGCAGTTGAATCATAAACTTTTTGTGTTATATTTTGCCAAATAGATTTGATGATTAAATCAAATGCCCAGAGTCAAAAATTGAATCTGAAAGGAGCATCCTAACATGTCAACGATCGAGCACGTCACTCTTTCAGAATTAAAAAAACTTTTGCCTTCCTTACGATTGCCGCCGGATGCACGGTTAACGGTAACTATCGAGGATAAGCAAATGGCCGAGAAAGCTTTGAAGCGCCAAAAAGCCTTGGCGGCAATGAGAAAGCTCAAAGGTTCCGGCAATGGCCATCTTCTCGCTACTTTATTAAAAGAGAGAAAGCGGGACGCCTTGTTATGAATGAATATGTTTTGGATACCTCTGCATTGGTGGCTTATATTGAAAACGAGGAAGGCGTTGGCGAAATAGAGAATTTGTTTAGTAAAGCGCTCGATGATGAGATCGAGCTTTTTATTTCTGTGGTCAGTTGTATCGAAATTTTTTATACATCATGGCGTGAACAAGGTGAGAAAGTAGCTCGCGAAAGACTGAAATTGATCGAAGATTTGCCGCTCATCCAGGAACCAATAAATGAAGATTTGATTCACATAATAGGCGAAATCAAAGCCGAGCGGCAAAGGTCATTTGCAGATTGTTGCATCGCTGGATTAGCAAAATTTAAAAGAGTAACATTGGTACATAAAGATCCGGAATACGAACAGATTGAAAATGAAATTCAACAGTTGAAGTTGCCATATAAGAAAACAAAGAAACGTAAACGCGCGAAGTAAGCAATGATTTGTTAGCCACCGATTCGAATCTAACACTTCTTCATATGCGCCCTGAATACGATGTGATCGTTGTTGGCGCTGGGCCGGGCGGCTCGTGGGCGGCAAAAGCCGCGGCGGGAAAAGGCGCGCGGGTTTTGTTGCTCGAAAAAGATCGCGAAGTCGGCGTGCCGGTGCGGTGCGCCGAAGCCGTTGGCGAAGTGGGATTGAAATCCGTTGTGCAAATTCGCGAGCGCTGGATTGCCAGCGTCATCACCGGCGTGGTGTTGATTTCGCCGAGCGGCCAGGAAGTCGTTGTCGAAGGCTTTAAGGATCGCGGCTATGTGCTTGAGCGCAAAATTTTCGATTACGAGCTGGCGCAAATTGCTGCTGAGCAGGGTGCGGAAGTACGTACCAAAGCTTACGTCTATGATCTCATTCGCGACAACGGCTCGGTGAACGGCGTGCGCGTACAGCACTTGGGAAAAAATTACGACGTGCGCGCCAAAGTCGTCATCGGCGCTGATGGCATTGAATCGCGTGTCGGGCGCTGGGGCGGGCTGCGCACCAATGTCAAGCTGCGCGACATGGAAAGCTGCATTCAGGTGACGCTGGCGAATATCAAAGTCGATCCGCGATTCATCTATATTTATTTCGGACAACACGTCGCGCCGGGCGGATATTTTTGGGTGTTTCCGAAAAGCGCGACTGTTGCCAATGTCGGCTTGGGCGTTTCGGGAGAATATGCGAAGGTTCGTTCGGCGCAACAGTATTTGAATGATTTCATCGCCAAGCATTATCCGAATGCTTCTATCCTTTATACTGTCGTTGGCGGCGTGCCGTGCTCGTCGACGGCGAAGCGCATCATTGCCGACGGCTTGATGCTGGTCGGCGATGCGGCGCATCAAATCAATCCGATGACCGGCGGCGGCATTACTACAGCGATGATCGCCGGACAGATTGCCGGTCGCGTCGCTGCCGAAGCGATTGGCAACGGCGACGTTTCAGAAAAAAAACTGGAGCGCTACCCCAAAGAATGGCACGAGGCCGAAGGCAAGAATCACGAACGTCTTTATAAAATCAAGCAAGCGGTTTACAAACTCACCGACGCAGATCTGGATCGCACCGCCGAGGTGATTTCGGCGCTCAAGCCCGAGGATCGCACGCTGATCAACATTTTCAAGACCGCTTTGATTCGCCATCCGGCTTTGCTTTTTGACCTGTTAAAAGTTTTTGTGACTTCATGAACTTTGATGGCCGCCCAGGACTTCTCAACGTTTCGAATCTTCTTAGCTTGTCGAGAATTTTTCTTGCCATTCCGATCATTTATTTTCTTTATCAAAATACTCCCGAGACCAATCTTACCGCCGTATTCTTCATGTTGCTTGCCGGTTTGACGGACTGGCTGGACGGCTATTTTTCCCGGCGCCTTCATCAGCAATCGGACTTTGGACGCATCATCGATCCGCTGGCCGACAAAGTTGTGGTCGGAGCGATTACGATCTATCTCACCGTCGAGCGCGACTTCCCCCTGTGGTTTTTGCTCTTGATTCTCGCACGCGATTTTGTTATTTTGGCACTCGGATTTTTAATGACTTCACGGCGGCGGGCCGTTCCCGAATCGGACTGGTTTGGAAAAGTCGCGGTGACTGGTTTGGCGATCGTCATCATCGTCTATGCGCTCGATGCCACGGCGCTGAAGATTCCGCTGTTGATGGTCAGCATCGGGTTGGTGGGCTTGACCATTTTCAGTTACTTCGATCGATTCCGCAAAGCGATGAAGGAGTCGAGCATCGAAGATCGCAGATTGAAGATTGAGTAAGAGCGGTTTGTGTTCAATGATTTTCCATCCATCTTCGACCTACGCTTTTTGCACATCCGTTTTGCACCGCTCCGTTTCCAATCTGCGATTATGGTGGCGGTGCGGGGCAGCCGTGATTAAAACCTTTGAATGAGCACCAGTGAGTGAAGCAACGCTGCTATGAATACTTTTTTTGATCGACTCAAAGCCGGTTTGGGCAAAACCCGTCAGGGAATCGTTGACGGCATTCGCCGCGCCGTCACCGGTAAAACAAGAATTGACGACAAGATCGTTGAAGAGCTTGAAGAGATTTTGATCGACGCGGACCTCGGCGTCGATACCACACACGAGCTGCTCGATGCCATGCGTCGTCAAGTCGGCGTTGGTGATGCGTCCTCTCCCGACCGTTTGCTTGCTGTATTAAAAGAAGAAATTGAAAATCGTTTATTGCAAGATTCGGGAAGAGAAGTGCGCGATTTCTTTGCGCCGCTGCGCAAGCCGCAGGTGATCATGATGGTCGGCGTCAACGGCGTCGGCAAGACGACGACCATCGCCAAGCTCGCGCATCAATTTGCGCGGAGAAATAATTCCGTGCTGGTTGCAGCGGCTGATACTTTTCGCGCCGCCGCCGTTGAACAGCTTGATATGTGGGCGAAGCGCATCGAGGTGGATATCGTGCGGGCGCAGCCGGGCGCTGATCCGGCGGCTGTCGCGCATGATGCGGCGCGCGCCGTTATCTCGCGCATGCACGATGTGTTGATCGTCGACACCGCTGGCCGTCTTCACACCAAAAATAATTTAATGGAGGAGATGAAAAAAATCCAACGCATCCTGCGGCGCGAATTGCCCGACGCTACGCACGAAATTTTGCTGGTGATCGACGGCGGCACCGGCCAAAACGGATTGATTCAAGCGCAAGAATTCGCCCGCGCGGTTGAAATCACCGGTTTGGTGATCACCAAACTTGACGGCACAGCGAAGGGAGGAATCGTCGTTTCAATCCGCAAGGCGCTACCGATACCAGTTCGCTTCATCGGCATTGGCGAAGGCCTTAACGATTTACAGCCGTTTGATGCAAGTGAGTTTGCAGAGGCGTTGGTGGGGGCGTGAGCGAATTTTGCAGATAAGGAGAATTCAAAATGATTCATACTTACGAAGCAGTGACTGATCAGACAGGCACGCTTCGGCTTCTTACGCCGGTGACTTTACCTGCGCAGCGCCGCGCATTTATCACCGTCCTTGATGAAGAAGCTGAACCAAGCGCACTTGAAACTTCTCTCATGAGTGAGGCAGCCTTGGCGGTAGAGTGGGACACACCCGAAGAGGACAAAGCATGGTCACACCTGGCCCAGCTTCCATCGTTATAGTCGCGTTCCCGTTTTCTGACTTGACAGGAACCAAGCTACGTCCGGCCGTGGTTCTCGCTGATGCAGGACGAGATGATTGGATTTTGTGCCAGATCACAAGCAATCCGCACAGCGATCCGAAGGCGGTCAAGTTGACGGATGATAGTTTTAGTAAAGGTGCTTTGAGTTCAGTAAGTTTTGCGCGCCCAACAAAATTGTTCACAGCAAACAGCAACCTCATGAATAAACGAGTAGCCTTTTTGAAGGATGAAACATTCAAAGAAGTCCTCGAGACAACAATTGGCGCACTGCAAAGAAATCTTCCTAAGTAGTCATTACTGCATTTTTTTAACGATCGAACGATGCCGAGCACATACGGAGCCTCTTTGAAAATCAACCTCATCACCCTCGGGTGCCCAAAAAATCTTGTTGATTCAGAATTCGTGCAAGGCGGATTGGCTCGCTTCGGTGTGAGCTTCGTTAAAGAAAGCACCGATGCTGATGTTTTGATCATCAACACCTGCGGCTTTATCGAATCTGCAAAAGAAGAATCGATTGATACAATCTTGCAGGCGGTGGCGATGAAGAAACGCGGCTCATGCCGGCAAGTGTTCGTCACCGGTTGTCTTTCCGAGCGTTATGGAAAAGAACTCGCGATGGAAATTCCGGGCGTCGATGGCTTCTTCGGCAACCGCGATATGCAAAAGGTTGTTGCCGGGCTGGCGAGGAAGATGCGGTTGCGCTATGAATTGGTTGGCGAGTTTTCCAGCGAGGGCGAACGCGTGCTGCTTACGCCGCGTCACTATGCATATTTAAAAGTTTCAGAAGGTTGTGAGCATCCATGCACCTTTTGCGCGATTCCCGGCATTCGCGGGAAATTTCGCAGTCAGCCAATACCGGCGTTGATGCGCGAGGCCCGCGCGCTTGCAGCGCAGGGCGTGCGCGAGCTGATTCTCATCGCTCAAGATACGACGATTTATCATCATGATCTCGACGGCGTGAAGCGTCTTCCAGAACTTCTTCGCCAATTATGCGCTATCGATGGCATCGAGTGGGTTCGTTTGATGTATGCCTACCCCTATCACGTAACCGATGAGTTGCTCGATGTGATTGCCGGAGAAGAAAAAATTTGCAAATATATCGACATGCCGATTCAGCATATCTCGACGCGCTTGCTGAAGCGGATGGCGCGCCGTGTCGATCGGCGATTTACCGAAGAGCTTATCGATCGCATGCGCCGCCGGATTCCGAATCTGGCGCTGCGCACCTCGTTGATTGTCGGTTTTCCGGGAGAGACCGAGGAAGATTTTCAGGAACTTCTCGACTTTGTCGAAGGTGCAAACTTCGAAAGATTGGGGGTGTTCACGTACTCGCAAGAAGAAGGGACGCCGTCTGCAACTTATCCTGATCATGTGCCACAAGACGTGATGCGAGACCGCCAGGATGTGCTTACGCAAATGCAAAACATCGTTGCTGCGGAATGGAGCGCCAGTCAGGTCGGCAGGAAGATCTCCATCTTGGTCGACTCTTCAGATTCGATAGGACAGAGGGCTTTAGCGCGCACCGAGTGGGACTGCCCGGAGATCGATCATAGCGTTGTGCTGTCGCAAGCTGTTGCCGCCGGAAATTTTTATAACGTGGAAATTACCGGAGCTTCGGATTTTGAGTTGGAGGCTCGTCTCGTGAATGCCTTCGACCCATCAATGGCCGGGCTTCATCAAAGGAACAACCATATTCCGGTGCTGACCTCATAGGAGGTAAAATATGAAGGTTCACATGGTGCGATTGCTTTTGCCGTTTGTCATCTGCGGTGTGCTCATCGCATGCTTTCCCCTGGATAGTTTCGCGCAAGCAGAGATGGCCCAACAAAACGCTGAATCGGCCCCTGTTTTTTACATGGATTTGGTCAACTACCGCTCGTCGCAAAAGGGTAAGTCCCAGTTGGACGGTTACTTCAAAATACCTTATGATGAATTGCAATTCTTGAAGGGCGAGAACGGCGCGTATCAGGCGGTTTACGAAATTTCGATGGTCGTCTTTGATGAAGACGATTTCCAGACCGACGGCAAAATCTGGCGAGACACTGTGACCGTTGACAACTTTGACGCCACTAACTCGCGTCGCGATTTTAGTTTTACCCAGATCGTTTTTCATTTACCCCCGAGCAAGTATCGCATCGACGCCCGTCTTCTGGACGTAGACACCCAACGCAATAGCTCTCAGAAAACAACGATCGTTCTTCGCGATTTTTCGACATCGAAGTTGACGATGAGTGACATGCTCATCGCCGAGAATGTGGAAAAAGATGCCAACGGCCGGCTTACCGCCTCACCCCTGGTTGGCGCGCCCCGGAAGGAGAACGACAAGCTCTTCGCTTATTTTGAAGTTTACAGCCAATCGGATGACCCGGTTCTCGACGTAACCTACGAGATCAAGAATTCTCATAACAAGCGGATAGTGGAAGATCACTTCAAGCTCGACAAGCAAGGTCCGACAACATTCGTCAACGTGTCGCTGTCGAGCGAAAAAATGCCGCATGATTCATACTTGATTCATTTGCGTGTGAAAGACAGCAAGGAACAAGTTGACGGCGAACGCCTCATCACAATGCGGTGGGAGGGTATTCCGGCGTCGATTGCCGACCTCACCCTGGCGATTCAACAAATGCGCTACATCGCCAAGAAAGACGATCTGAAAAAAATTCTTGAAACCGGCACGGCCAGGCAGCGCCAGGCATTTCTTGATTTTTGGAAACGGGTCGATCCTTCGCCGGGCACGGAGCACAACGAGTTGCTCGACGAGTACTATCGCCGGATCACCTATGCCAGTCTCAACTTCGGCGGCATTCAAGAGGGCTGGAAAACCGATCGCGGCATGGTGTTCGTTTTGTTCGGCGCGCCAAACGACATCGAGCGCAATCCTTTTAATCGCTCGCCGCGCACGGCGATTGGACGCGCCCGCACCGTTAAGGCATACGAAATCTGGACCTATCACGAGATCAACCGTCAATTTGTTTTTTTGGATGAGAGCGGCTACGGAGATTACCGACTGGAGTATCCCTTTGCAATCGACCGTTATCTGCGATGAGCGTTCACGACTCTGGCGGCGAGGATGAAGATGCCGAAGCTGAGCCTGTCGAAGTTGCGCAAGCCGCCCCGCTTACAGCGGGGCGATGTCATCGGCATTGTCGCCCCGGCCAGCCCGATGAAAGACGAGTTTTTACAAAAGGGTTGTGAATATTTAGAGCGGCACGGTTATCGCGTCCAGCTTGGGCGTTACGTTAACAAGGAAGTGGGGTATCTTGCCGGTACCGACCGCCAACGCGCCGATGATCTCAACCACATGTTTCGCGATCCCCGGGTCAAGGCGATTTTTTGCGCGCGCGGCGGTTACGGATCTCCCCGTCTGTTGCCATTGCTCGATTATCAGACGATCTCTCGTCATCCCAAAATATTCGTCGGTTACAGCGATATTACCAGTATTCAACTTGCCATGCTGCGCCATGCCGGTTTGGTGACGTTCACCGGCCCCATGGTTGCCGCCGAGATGGGGCAGAACCGCATGGATGCATTTACCGAAGAGAATTTTTGGAAAGTGCTCACCGAGCCGAAGCCGCTGGGTGCGTTGGCGAGACCGAACGGACAACATTATCAACCGATTCACAAAGGCAAGGCGGTTGGAAAATTAATCGGCGGGTGCTTATCGTTGATCGCTCCGCTCATCGGCACACCGTATCTTCCATCGGTAGATGGCAGCATCTTTTTTGTCGAAGACATCGGGGAGGAACCGTATCGTATCGATCGCTATCTCGTGCATTTCCGCGAGAGCGGTTTGTTGAATCGGATCGGCGGATTTGTGTTCGGCCAGATGACGGATTGTGTTCCGCCGAGCGACAGTACGTCGCCGACTTTAAGCCTTGAGGAAGTGATCGATGATTTCATCAAACCGCTCGGCATACCCGCGCTTGCCGGGTTGGACTATGGCCATGACAACGTGAAGTACACCATGCCGATCGGCGTGCGGGCGTCGCTGGAGGTTACGGCAAAAAAATGCCGGCTGGAAATTCTTGAAAGCGCGGTGAGCTGAGGATTATCATCCGCTGCTCTTACTTGTACTCTTTCTCCTACTCGCTTTTGATTAATTAAGAAGTAAAAAGAGAGTAGAGTGTGAGCAGGAAGCAAATGTCAATAAGCAACGATGAAAACCGTTCAACCCTTGCGTCTGGCGATTTGCGCCAGCGGGCGAGGAACAAATTTTGAAACCATACTCGATGCAATTCGCAGTGGCCGCCTCGACGCCCATGTTGAAATGGTGATCAGCAACAATCTGAACGCCGGGGTGATGGACATTGCGCGGCGCAACGGCATTCCCACGCTGCATGTCGATGAGCGTCATTATTCCTGCGTCGAGGAGTTTGCGCATCGATGGCTTATCGAGCTTTCGCAGCGCAGCGTGAATTTCATCGCTCTGGCGGGGTACATGAAAAAAGTGCCGTTGGGTGTGGTGCATGCATATCGCAATCGGATTTTGAATATTCATCCCGCGTTGTTGCCGTCTTTTGGCGGGCCGGGGATGTACGGCCGTCACGTTCACGAAGCCGTGCTGGCGCGCGGCTGCAAAATCAGCGGCGCGACGGTGCACATCGTCGATGAAGAATATGACAACGGGCCGATTGTAATGCAGCGCTGTGTGGAAGTTTTGGATGACGACACACCGGAAACGCTCGCCGCGCGCGTTTTGAAAGTTGAGCATAAAATTTATCCCGAAGCATTGCAGTTATTTGCGCAGAATCGGGTGATGGTGGAAGGACGACGGGCACAAATTTTACAGAAACTGAATGATGCGTAAGATCCAGCGCGCGCTCATAAGCGTGCATGACAAAACCGGCATCTTGCCGCTCGCCAAAGCTCTCTTGAAAGCCGGCGTCGAAATTGTTTCCACCGGCGGCACGGCGAGATTTTTGCGCGAGAGCGGCCTGGCAGTCACCTCGCTGGAAAAGCTGATCGATTTTCCGGAGATTCTCGATGGCCGGGTGAAAACGCTTCATCCAAAAATTTTCGGCGGTATCCTCGCGCGCCGAGATGATGCAAACCACCTCGCGCAGTTGAAGCAAAACAATATCGGAAGCATCGATCTGGTCGTGATCAATCTTTATCCGTTTGTGGAGACGGCAAGCCGTGCCGATGCTACAGTAGAGGAGAGCATTGAGAACATCGATGTCGGCGGAGTGGCGTTGATTCGCGCGGCGGCCAAAAACTTTGCCGATGTCGCCGTCGTCACCGACTTTCATCAGTATCAGGAAGTCATGGTCGATTTCAAAGTAAACAACGGCGCGCTCTCCAGAGCGATGCGCCAAAAACTCGCCATCGATGCCTTTCGCCACACCGCAAAATATGACGCGGCGATCTACAGTTATTTGCTGAAGCTGGAAGATGTCGAACGCGACATGCCTCCGGCGCTGCTCGTCGATCTTGAGAAAGTACAAGATTTGCGTTACGGCGAAAATCCCCATCAACCGGCGGCTTTGTATCGAGATCAATTAAGCCCGACGCCCGGCCTGCTCGGTGCGACGGTTTTGCAGGGGAGGGATCTCTCTTATAATAATTTTGCCGACCTCGATGCTGTCTTTTGTCTCCTGCAAAGTTTTGCCGAGCCCTGCTCCGTCATTGTGAAGCACGCAAATCCCTGTGGCGTTGCGATAGGCAAAACACTTTACGATTCTTATCAATCAGCCAAACAAACTGATCCGGTTTCTGCCTTTGGCGGCATCGTTGGATTCAATCGCGAAGTCGATGGCAAAACTGCTGAGGCGGTTTCAGAACTTTTCACCGAGTGTATTTTGGCTCCGGGTTTTGATGCGAGCGCACGAGAAATTTTTAGTTCGAAAAAAAATCTTCGCCTTCTCGAATCCGACGAAATCAACAAGCCGCTGCATGGGAGCTATGATTTCAAACGCATCTACGGCGGCGTGTTGGTGCAGCGCCAGGATTTTAAAGAAGACGATCAAAACCAGTTTAAAGTAGTAACTCGCCGCTCGCCGACCCAAGAAGAGTGGGCTGCGTTGCTCTTCGCGTGGAAGGTCGTTCGTGCCGTCAAATCGAACGCGATCGTTTACGCGAACGCCGATCGCACGATTGGCATCGGCGCCGGGCAGATGTCACGAGTCGATGCGTCTTTGCTCGCCGTCGAAAAGGCGCATCGCGCCGGTTTAAGCATTGCCGGTACGGTAATGGCCTCCGATGCATTTTTTCCATTTCCAGACGGCGTTGAAGCTGCGGCAAAAGCCGGCGCAACGGCGGTCATCCAACCTGGCGGTTCGGTTAGAGATGAACAAGTCGTTGCCGCGGCAGATGCGCATAATCTGGCGATGGTGTTTACCGGGGTTCGCCATTTTCGACATTAGTTTTCAGCAAAATAAAAAGGTTGTTCATACATTACCGTAATTTAGCGCCGCCACGCGAGCGGCGAAGAACATCCAAACCTTATTCAGAGACGAATCAGAGGACGCATGTTTGCACAGCTCCAGAGCATGTTGAGCAATGACATCGCCATGGATTTGGGCACCGCCAACACGTTGGTGCACATTCGTGGCCGCGGGATTGTAGTCAATGAACCAAGTATCGTCGCCGTTCGCCATTCGGATCAGGAAATCGTCGCCTATGGCAGCGAGGCCAAAGAAATGCAAGGCCGGACGCCCGGTGAGATTATCACCGTTCGCCCGCTCAAGGATGGCGTGATCTCCGATTTTGAACTTGCCGAGGCGATGATCCGACACTTCATACGCAAGGTGCAGACCACCAGGCTTTTGCGTCCGCGCATCTGCGTGGGAATTCCTTCCGGTATTACGGAAGTTGAAAAACGTTCGGTGCGAGATTCATGCGAACATGCCGGCGCGCGTGAAGTGTATCTCGTCGATGAGCCGATGGCTGCGGCCATCGGTGTCGGCTTGCCAATCGAGCAGCCGGTGGGCAGCATGGTTATCGACATCGGCGGCGGCACGACGGAAATCGCCGTCATCTCTTTATCGGGCATCGTTACCGATATTTCCATTCGCATCGGCGGCGATGAGATGAACGAAGGCATCGTCCAGCACTTTAAGCGCAATTATAATTTGTTAATTGGCGAGAACACTGCCGAGCAAATCAAGTGCACGATCGGCTCGGCAGCGCCGTATAGTGAAAAGGCCTCGATGACCGTGCGTGGACGCGATCTTGTTGCCGGCATTCCGAAAACCGTTGAGATCACTTCCACCGAAGTGCAAGAAGCGCTCGCTGAATCCGTCAATGCAATTGTCGAAGCGACGAAGTTGTGCCTCGAAAGAACGCCGCCCGAACTCTCCGCCGACATCCTTGATCGAGGCATCGTGCTCTCCGGCGGCGGCGCTCTGCTCAAAGGATTGGATGAGCGCTTGCGCCGCGAGACGAGTTTGCCGATCATCGTTGCCGAAGATCCGCTTACCTGCGTCGTGCGCGGCACCGGAAGAATTCTCGACAATATCAACCATTACCAGAAAGTGTTGACAAAAATCAAGCGATACTAGCC
>Ga0247727_10014432_pt1 | contig 13130 bp, 5 predicted proteins | sample WisWelCaveWW1625_FD_202498 | JGI IMG/M metagenome (GOLD analysis project Ga0247727, IMG submission 202498) | Biofilm microbial communities from Wishing Well Cave, Virginia, United States - WW16-25 | ecosystem: Environmental > Aquatic > Deep subsurface > Groundwater > Cave microbial mat | place...
ACGGGCGATCGGGTCCAGGCGCGGGAGCCAGCTCAGGTGCGAGGTCACGAGGACGCCTCGCGGCAAGAGGAGGCGCCGCGCCTCCGCGATCGCCCGGGGTGCGTCGAAGTAGAGCCAGCACTGGTTCGCGGTCACGACGTCGAACGAGCGGTCTGGAAACGCCGTCGCCTCGGCCGGCGCGACGCGGAAGTCGATCCCGGGGCCGAGACGGCGCGCTTCGGTGATCTGCTCGGCGGAGACGTCGACGCCGCACACGATCGCTCCCTGCGCGGCGAACTGGCGGGCGACGACGCCCGTCCCCGTCCCGAGGTCCAGGACCCGCTGCCCCCGCAAGCCGACCCCGACGTCTCTCAGGCGCGTGTAGAAACTCGGCGGGGGCCCCGGACGAAACGCGGCATAGTCGGCGGACGCCTTTCCCCAGTCGATGGCGCGATCTCCATCCCGCGGGTTGACGCCGTGCACGTTCGGAAGATAGCCCGAGCCTGGCCCGGCAGCTGCTAGGATCGGGTCCGCGATGAGCGCACCTTCTGTTCGACCCGCACTCCTGGCCCTCGCCGTTTCGGGCCTCGCCGCCCCGCGCAGCGCCGAGGCCGTCTTCCACCTCTGGGAGATCCGCGAGGTGTATTCCAACGAGAACGGCAGCATCCAGTACATCGAGCTCTCGACGACCTTCGCGGGTCAGGGGTTCGTGAACGCACACGACATCACGGCGACCTCGGACGGCGTCGAGCGCACCTTCACGTTCGACTCGAACGTCGTCGGTGACACGACGGACCGCACGCTGCTGATCGCGACGCCGGAGTTCACGGCGGTCGCAGGAGCGGCAGTGCCCGACTACACACTCCCCTGCGGCCCCTTCTTCGACCCGGATGCCGTCGACATCACGATCGATTTCGTGGGCGCCGACTCGGTCGACTTCGCCGGCGCGGACCTGCCGGCGGACAGCGCGGATGCCCTCTACTTCACGATTGCGGGCGCGACCTCGACGGCCGTGAACACGCCGCAGAACTTCGCCGGCGTCGATGGCTTCCTCGCACCCTCGGCGTGCGAGTACGACGGATCCTGCGACCTCTGTGACGACGGTCTCTTCTGCACGGGCGCCGAGTCGTGCCCGGACGACGCATGCGACGCTCCGGGCGATCCCTGCGCGTTCGCCTGCGACGAGGATCTGGACGTCTGCATCGAGTGCTTCGTGCCGGCCGACTGCGATGACGCGAACCCGTGCACCGACGAAGGCTGCACCGCGGGACTGTGCTCGAACGACCCCGGAGCCGGCGCCTGCGACGACGGGCTCTTCTGTACGGAAACCGACTCCTGCGCGGCCGGAGTCTGCGTCGGGGCCGGGGACGCGTGCCCCGGAACGAACTGCAACGAGGGGACGGACGTCTGCGCGGACTGTCTCGCAGACGCCGATTGCGAGGACGGCGACCCGTGCACGGCCGACACCTGCGACGTCGCGGGCGCCTGCCAGACGGCCGACGCCGCGGCCGGGACCCCGTGTGCGGACGACGGCCTGTTCTGCAGCGGGCGGGAGAGCTGCGCCGCGGGCGCCTGCGCGTCGGGCGGCGACCCCTGCGCAGCCGACGAGACCTGCTCCGAAGAAGAGGGTCTCTGCCGAGGCTGCGGCGACGGCCGTCTCGACGCCGGCGAGGTGTGCGACGACGGCGACACCGACGACGGCGACGGCTGCTCCGCCAATTGCGCCGTGGAGGACGGCTTCGTCTGCGACGTCGACGTCGAGCCCACCGTCTGCGTCCCCGAGAAGGCAGACCCCGACGCAGGCGCCGGCGACTCGGACTCGGACTCGGACTCCGACTCCGACGCGGATGCGGACGTCGACGCAGGCGCGCCCCGGCCCCGCGTCAAGAAGGACTCCGGATGCGGCTGCTCCGCCTCGTCGTCACGGACGAACGCCGGCTGGCTCGCGCTCGGGCTGCTCTCGGTCGTCTCTCGACGCCGCGCGGGGCGAGCGTAGGCAGCGACCTCGGCGTCAAGGGCTCGTCATCCACCGCCAGCGCGCAGCGCAGGGGCCGCCGCATCCCCAGCGCAGCCGAGGGCAGGCAGCGCCATCCGCATGCGCGTACCCCCCGGCGGGCGCGGTGATGCCGACAGCGTTCCTCCGTGGTCGCGAACGATGTCCAGGCAGACCGAGAGGCCGAGCCCCGTCCCGCCGCTCTTGGCTTTCGTGGTGAAGAAAGGCTCGAAGATGCGCTCCGCGATGTCAGGCGGGATGCCGACGCCGTCGTCTTCGACGTCCACGACGACCCGGTCGCCTTCCGCGCGGGTCGAGATGCGGATGACGTGCTGCGCCTCCCCTTCCGGGATCGCTTGTGCAGCGTTGACGAGGAGGTTGACGACGACCTGGGCGAGGCGACCCTCGCGACCGAGGACGGGAGGCACCGGCCCGAGGTCGAGCTGCAGGGTGGCGCGACGCCGGACCTCGGCCCCAGTCATCCGCGCTGCCCGGTGCGCAACGGCTTGCAGGTCGACGAGGCCGGGTGCCTCGGATTCGGGGCCGGCGAACCCTCGCAGGTCGGCCGCGATATCCCGGATGCGCCGGACGCCGTCGAGACAGTCGTCGATGGCCTCGATCCGCTCCGCCGGGGCGAGGGACCTCTCGCCGCGGGCGTTCGACGCGAGCACTTCGAGGTTCGCGAGGAGCCATCCGGCGGGGTTGCGGATCTCGTGTCCGACGCCGGCAGCCAGCGTCCCCAGGGCCGCGAGTTGCTCCGCCTGCGCGGACTGGCGCTGGAGCTTCCGCTCCTCGGACACGTCGTGGCCGATGGCGACGAAGCCGGCGGCGCGGCCTTCTCGGCCTCGTAGCACCGACACGGAGAGGGCGAGGAGGCGCTGGCGGCCTGATCCGTCGAGGGCGAGCACCTCTCCGTGCCAGCCGCCTGCGCGCGCGGCGTCCCGGGCTGCGCGAGGCAGGGGGGATCCCAGCAGGTCGTCCAGTGACACCCCGACGAGGGCGTCGCGGCGACGTCCAAGGGTCCGCAGGCAAGCCTCGTTCGCGAAGGTCACGCGCAGGTCGTCGTCGGTCATCACGACCGCGTCCGACACGCCGACGACCACATCCGCGAGGCCTCGCACCTCGTCGAGGACCCGTAGGTGCGTCACGGCGGCAGCCACCTGCTCGGCGATCGGATCGAGCGCCTCTGCCTCCGCGGAACCGTATTCGCCCGGCTTCGCGCTCCCGAGATTGAGCGTCCCGATCGGTTCGTCGTCGGCGTAGAGCGGCGCGATGAGAAAGCTGTGCAGGCCCAGCTCCCGCATCTGCACGTCGTCCGCGCGCGCCGCGACGGCCTGATCTGCGACGACGAGCGGGCGGCCGAGATCGATCGCCGCGCCGAGGAGCGAACCGTGGCGCGGGCGCTCGAACTCCGCCGGGCCGAACTCCCGTCCGGTGCGTCCCCGGACGGCGACCAGCCGGAAGACCTCGCGGTCCAGGAGCGCGATGCTCAGACGGTCGAAGGGAGCGATGTCCGGCAAGAGGTCGGCGAGCGCGTCCGCCATCTCGCCGAAGCTGCGAGCGCGGCCGATCCGGGTCCGGAGACTGCTCGCGAGTTTCAGGCGACGCGCCCTGCGAACGTCTCGGACACTCGTGGCCGCGCTCTCGACCGCGTATCCGACGGTCGAGATCAGAGGCGCAAGCGCCGGAAGGCAGGCTGCGTCGTACGCGCTGCGTTCGCGGCTCGCGAGGAGCATCGCCGCCTCCGGAGCGCCGCGCGATACGAGCGGAAGCACGACATAGGATCGAAGGCCCCCGCGGCGGGCCTCGACGTCCCAGGGGAGACGGCCCAGATCGAGGTCGGTCGCAAAGCGCAGCATGCCCGTCGTGAAGACCTGATCGAAGGGCGTCCCGGACGCGCGCTCCAGACTCGCGCTCACGCTGCGCCGTGGCGGATCAGCCCGGAGCAGTCGCACCGCTCCCGCATCGTCGGCGCGAAGGGCGAGGACGAGGGCGTCGCAGGGGGCGAAGCGGTCGACGATGGCCGATACCTCGGCGGTCACCGCCTCGACCGAATCCCTCCGACCGAGCCGTGCGAAGAGCGCCCCCAAAGCCTCGAGCCGCTCTTCCAGTGGAACCGAGCCGATCCCCCGAGAGCCCGTCGGGGGGCCACGCGAGCGTTTCAGGGACATAGCAATACTACATCATGAACGGCACTCCTTGGGGACTCCAACTGGGAGCGATCACACAGATCCGCGGGATCTCCGCGGCGCTGCGTCCCGATCCCTTCCACCCTGGCCGGGACTCCAGAAAACCGCGTCCCCCCGGACACGCCGCGCCCCGAAATCCCTGAGTTCCTCCCGGGGCACACCGGTTGCAAGATGGGCCTTCCCGGGAGGACCCCATGACGCTTCGGCCGCCGCTCGGACTTCTGCTTCTGATCCTGGTCACCTGTGCGTCGCCGCCGGCGCGCGTGCGGCCGCAGCGCGCGGCGGGGCTGCGACTGCCGGAGGAGCCGGGCGCGGGCGAGGCCGAGCGGCCGGACGGGCCGGTCCGGGTCGTCTTCCACTCGCCGGACGGCGAGGCGGGACCGGCTGCGGAGGTTGCGGTCGTCTTCGACCGGCCGATGGTGGCGATGGGGCGTGCCGATCGGATGCCCCGCCCTCCCCTCGTCTTGCAGCCGTCCGTTCCGGGCGAGATCCGCTGGGTGGGAACGCGAACGGCGATCTTCGCGCCGCAGGGGGCGATACCGGTCGCTACGGAGTTCACTGCGAAGGTCCCGGCCGGGACGCGGGCGCTCGACGGCACCGCGCTCGCCGAGGAGTTCTCGTTCCGGTTCTCGACGCCGCCTTTGCGGGTCGAGCGCGTCGAGCCGTACGACGGCGCGAACTGGGAGCTGCCCGAGCGCAAGATCGACCTGTACTTCAACCAGCCCGTCTCTCCCGCGCAGGTCCAGCGCGCTGCGACCCTTTCCGTCTCGGCGTCCGGAGGTGCCGATCTCACCCTGAGGCCCCGGGCATCGCGCCCCGACGCGAACGACCCGCGCCGCGTGCGCCTCGAATCGCCGCAGCCGTTCCCGAAAGGATCGACCGTCTCCGTCCAGATGGCCGCAGACCTCCGGGGCGACGAGGGACCACGGCCGCTCGGCGCCGACTACTCGTCGAGCTTCTCCATCTACGGCAACCTCGGCCTCGAGTCGGAGGATCTCTGCGGCTGGCGCGATCAGCCCGGTACCCCCTGCGATCCCGACGGGGCCCTCTACGTGCGCTTCACGCAGCCGGTGTCCTCGGACGACGCGACGCGCCTGCTCCGGGTCACCCCTGCACTCCAGAACGCTCGCGAGAGCGACGGCCAGGACGACACGACCACCTCCGTCTTCATCGGCCGCGGCATGCGCCCGAACACGACCTACACGCTGCGCATCGGGGCCGTGAAGGACACCTTCGGCAACACCTACCAGGGGCCCCGTACGCTGCGCGTCCGCGCGGGGCCGTACCGTGCGCGGGCCGCGCTCGGCATCGACGGCCGGACGCTCGAAGCAGCCGCGGCCCCGCGCATCGCCGCGTGGATCTCGAACGTCTCGCAGGCCGAGCTGCGTCTGCTGCGCGTTTCCCCCCACGACGTCCCCGCGAAGCTCCGCGAGATCGGCTGGGGGAATTCCGAGGTGCCGGCCCTGTCGGGCGCAGGCGTCAAGACGCGCACGATCCGCCCCGGCGCCGGTCCCGCCGAGCGGCGACGCCTGGAGCTCGACGTCTCGCCGGTGCTCCAGAACGGCCGCGGCATCTTCGTCGCGGAGTTCGGCTCGACCGAGTCCGCCACGTACTCGAAGTTCCGACGTCAGCTCCTCTCCGTCACCGATCTCGCGGCGACGCTCAAGTACTCGCCGCGCGGCGCGCTCGCCTGGGTGACCCGCCTCTCCTCGGGCGCGCCCGTCGCGGGCGCGCGCATCACGATGTTCTGGGGCGACCGCGCGATCGACGCGGGGGCCACGGACACCGACGGGATCGCGACGATCGACGCCGAGGCGCTCTTCGGCGGCGAGAGCCCGAGCGACTGGGAGGCGCGCGAGAAGCTCATCGCAGTCGTCGAGCACGCGGGCGACGCGACCTTCGTCCAGGCCCACGAGGATGCCGTCGAACCCTGGGACCTGGGCCTCACGGGCGCCTGGGAGCAGGCCGGACACGACCTCGAGGCGCACATCTTCACGGAGCGCGGTCTGTACCGGCCCGGAGAGCGCGTGCGCATCAAGGGACTGCTGCGCCGATGGACCGACGACGGCCTGACGGGCGTCTCGGGCGAGGTCGAGCTGACCGTCAAGGACGGCGAGGGCGACGAGATCGAAACGGCGACGCTGCGGCTCTCCGAGTTCGGAACCTTCGCGCGCGAGGTCCGCATCCCGGCCAACGCGCCGCTCGGGTCGCTCTCGATCTCTGCCGCCCACGGTGGGCGTCAGTTCTGGGCCAGCGCCGAAGTCGCCGAGTACCGCCGCGCGGAGTTCGAGGTCGACGCGAGCGCCGACCGAGCGGTGTACGCACGCGGCGAGACCGCGCAGGTGTCGATGGACGGGCACTATCTCTTCGGCGCAGCGATGTCGGGCGCGCGCGTGGAGTGGACTGCGCTGCGCAGCACCGGCTCTGCGCGGCCGGACGGACCCGGCCTCGACGAGTTCACCTTCGGGGACGACGCGGCCTGGCTGGCCGACGAGACCGAGCAGGACAGCTCGGTCGTTCGCAGCGGCACCGGCGCGCTCGACCTGCAGGGACGACTCACGGAGCGCCTGCCGCTCGACTTCGCGCTCGATTCGGGCTCTGCGAGCGTCACGATCGAGGCGACGGTGCACGGCCTCGGCGGCGACGCCGTCGCCGGGCGTACGAGCGTCACGGTGCTTCCGGGCGAGTTCCTGGTCGGGATCTCGCCGTCGGGAACGCTCGTGGAGAAGGGACACGACCTGACGACGAGTGTCGTGACCGCGAAGCTCGACGGCGAGCGCGTCCGCAACGTCGACGTGACGCTGGAGCTCTTTCGCCGCGAGTTTCGCAGCGCGCGCAGCGTGTCGGACGTGGGCGGCTCCGAGTACCAGACGAGCCACGTCGACGCGCCCGCGGGATCCTGCCGCGTCCGATCGGGCGCCCTGCCGACGGCGTGCGACATCCGCATCGATCGCCCAGGGCTGCACATCCTGCGCGCGAAGGCCCGCGACCGGGCGGGGCACACGATCCAGGCTGCGACCGTCGTGTGGGCCTACGGAGGCGGCGGATTCGACTGGGGGATCTCCGACGCGCCGCGGATCGATCTGCGGCCGGACCGCCGCCAGTACCGGGTGGGCGACGTCGCCCGCGTCCTCGTCCCCTCCCCCTTCGCGAGCGCGCAAGCCCTCGTGACGGTCGAGCGCGCAGGGATCGTCTCGCGACGCCGCGTCGAGCTCGTCGGCAACGCGCCGACGATCGAGGTGCCCATCGACGAGCGGTTCGTCCCGAATGCGTTCGTTTCCGTCGTGCTCGTGCGCGGCCGGACCGCGTCGGGAGGCGCGGACGACGGTCGTCCCACCTACAAGATCGGCACGGTCGAGCTGCGCGCCGATCCGCAGGACCGCCACCTTCGCGTGACGGTTTCTCCTGATCGTAGCGAGCACCGTCCAGGCGAGGAGATGACCGCAACGATCGAGGTCAAGGACGGCCGCGGCCGGCCGATCGAAGCCGAGCTGGCCGTCTACGCCGTGGACGAGGGAGTCCTGACGCTGACCGGCTACCGCACGCCGGACCCGTTCGACACGCTCTACGCGCCGCGCGGGCTGTCCGTCCGCAGCGTCGACGGACGCGCGTCGCTCATGACGCCGCTCGCGCTTTCGGAGGCGGAAGGCGAGGACAAGGGCGGCGACGAGGGCGGCGGCGGCGGCGGCTCTTCGAGCTTCCGGCGCAACTTCGACGCGGTCGCGTTCTACGACCCCGCCGTCCGCACGGACGCGAACGGCCGCGCCGAGGTCCGCTTCCGCTTGCCCGACAGCCTGACGGCCTTCCGCGTGATGGCGGTCGCGGCCGGGCGCGGCCCCGAGGTCGGCGCGGGCGAGGCCCGGGTCCGGACGACGAAGCCCGTCTTGCTGCGCGCCATGCTCCCTCGCTTCGTTCGCGCCGGCGACCGGATCGAGGCGGGCGTCGTCGTCCACAGCCAGGGCGCGGGAAGCGGCGACGCGCGCATCACCGTCGAGGTCGAGGGCATCCGTCTCGAGGGCGAAGCGGCCAGGACGGTGCGGGTCGCGGAAGGCGGCGGTGCGGAGGTCCGCTTCGGTTTCGTCGCCGACACCCCGGGGCGCGCGCGCTTCCGGTTCCGCGCGCGACTCGGCGACGCCGAGGACGCCGTCGAGGTGCGAAGACCCGTCAGCGTGCCGTCCAAGCTGGAGACCGTCTCCTCGACGGGCGAGACGGACGGCGCGGTCTCCGAGGCGCTGGCGCCCATGGAAGGCGTCCGTCCCGACGTCGGCGGCGTCGAGGTCACGCTCGCGTCGTCCGCGCTGGTCGGGCTCGAGGACCCGATCGCGTCGTTGCAGGACTACCCGTACGAGTGCACCGAGCAGCTCGCGTCGAAGCTGATCCCGCTCGCGGCGTTCCGCGAGATCGCGGGCGCGTACGGCCTGCCGACCGGGGCGGACCTCGAAGGACGGATCGACCGGACGGTCGCGACGCTCGAGAGCCACCAGCACCCCGACGGGCACTTCGGCCTGTGGGCCGGGTCGTCGTCCTTCCCGCCGCTGGACGCGTTCCTCACGGGCTACGCCGCCATCGCGCTGCACACGGCCAAGAAGCGCGGCGTCGCCGTCGCGCAATCGACGCTCGACGACGCGGCGAGGTTCCTGTCGCAGTACCTGCGGATGGAGCCGACCCTGCCGACCTGGCAGCGGCTCGGGCAAGCGGACAAGACGTTCGTGCTCTACGCGCTCGCCGAGATCGGCAAGCCCGAGCCGAGCTACCACGCGACGCTCTACGAACGCCGCGACGAGTTGCCTCTTTTCGCGCGCGTGAACCTCGCGCACGCGATCCACCTGGCACAGGGCGACCGCGAGCAGGTGCTGACGCTCCTGCGAGACGTCGAGAACCATCTGCACGTCACGGACTCGGAGGCACACCTCGAGGAGAACCTCACGGACGACTACGACGTGATCCTGCACAGCGACGTGCGCGCGACGGCGATGCTCCTGCGACTGATCCTCGACGTGAACCGCGATCACGCCCTCGTCCCTCGGCTCGTCCGGTACATGGTCTCCACGCGGCGGCCGACGGGCGCCTGGGCGACCACCCAGGAGACGACCTGGGCGGTCCTCGCGATGAGCGACTACTCGCGCGCGCTCGAGCGCGAGGAGCCCGACTTCGAGGCGCGCGCGCGGGTCGGACGGACGAAGCTCGCGACGGCCCGGTTCCAGGGGCGTTCGCTGCGCACCGAGCGGGCCTCGCTCGCAATGTCGAAGGTGCCCGAGGGCGGCGCGCCGGTCGTTCTGCGCGCGATCGGAGACGGCCGGCTCTTCTACAACGTGCGGTTGCGCTACGCGCGCGCGAAGCTCCCGGACACGCCGCTCGACCGCGGCATCTTCGTCGAGCGGCGCTACGAGCGGATCGACCCCGCGACAATCGATCGGCCGCGCGCGGCGGGAACTCCGACGCTGGAAGCCGCGGCCGGCGATCTCGTCCGGGTCACCCTGCGCATCGTCGTGCCCGAGGAGCGGCGTTTCGTCGTCGTCGACGATCCACTCCCTGCGGGGCTCGAGGTCGTGAACTTCAACCTCGACACGGCCACGCAGCGGTGGCGCAGCGCCGGCAACGGTTACGGAGACGACGACGATCAAGGCACGAGGGGTGAAGCCGATTGGGGCGACGTCGCCTGGTGGGAAAACCCCTTCTACCACCGCGAGGATCGCGACGACCGCGTGGTCCTCTCGGCCGACGTCCTGCAAGCCGGCCTCTACCGCTACGAATACGTGGTCCGGGCCGTCACGCCAGGTCGCTACGTCGTTCCCCCGACGCACGCGGAGGAAATGTACTCGAAGGAGAACTTCGGGCGCACCGAGGCCGTGACGTTCACGGTGAGGGCGCCATGAGCGGCTTGCGAGCCAGTCTGGGCCGTGAACGTCGTCGATTGGGTGGAGCCTTCGGGGCGGTGGCGCTGCTGATCCTCGGCGTCGTGTACCTCCCACCGCTTCCCGCGGGCCTGGAGCGCGCGCGCGCGGGAACGCCTCGCGTGCTCGACGCGCGCGGGGGATTGCTACGCGAGCCGCCAGGCGAAGACGGCCTGCGCGCGGAGTGGATCGCACTCGATGACATCCCGGAGGCGATCGTGGCCGCGACGATCGAGTCGGAGGACCACCGCCTCTACCGCCACGCGGGCGTCGATCCCGTCGGGATCGCCCGCGCGATCTGGCTCGACGCGCGCGAACGCCGGGTGGTCTCCGGCGGATCGACGCTCGCGATGCAGCTGGCGCGCTTGCTGTGGGACTTTCCGCGCACCGTGCCCGGCAAGATCGAGCAGGCAGCGCTCGGACTGTGGCTGCAGGCGCGGCTCGGGCCGGACGGCGTTCTCGAAGCGTGGCTGAACCTCGCCCCGTACGGCCGCGACCTGCGCGGGATCGCGATCGCGAGCCGCGCGTACCTGGGCAAGCCGCCGCGGGACTTGACGGTCGGCGAAGCGACGATGCTGGCGTGCCTGCCTCGAGCCCCGACGCTCTACGATCCGCACCGCGGTCGCGAGCGGCTCCTCGCGCGGCGTGCCCACGTCCTGCATCTGCTCGCGGACCGCGGCGTCCTGCCGCGCGAGGCTGCCGAGGCAGCCGCGCGCGAGCCCGTGCACCTCGCGGTTTTCGAAAGGGCGTTTCGTGCGCCGCACGCGGTCGAGGTCGCTCGCTCGGAAGCGGCTGCCGCCGGACATCCGTCGGCGTCCGTCGTCCAGACCACGATCGACCCCGCCGTCCAGCGCGCGGCCCAGAGCGCGTGCCGACAGACGGCCGTCGAGCTCGGCGACGCAGGCGCAACCGGCTGCGCTGTCGTCGCGATGCGAGTCTCGACGGGAGAGATCCTCGCCCTGGTCGGTTCCCCCGACTTCGACGGGGAAGAAGCCGGCCAGTTCGACGCCGCGCTCGCCGAGCGGCAGCCCGGCAGCGCGCTCAAGCCCTTCGTCTATGCCCTCGCCTTCGAACGCGGCTGGTCTCCGGCGTCGACGATCGACGACGTCCAGACGAGTTTCGCGATGCCCGGCGGCGACTGGGTGCCCGTCAACTACGACCACGAGTTCCACGGCACGGTCCGCGCGCGCGAGGCCCTCGCGAACTCGTACAACGTTCCCGCGGCGCTGCTGACCGAGCGGCTCGGCGTCCCCGACGTCCTCGATCGGATGCGCGCCGCGGGGCTGGCGACGCTGCGAGAAGACGCGGATCACTACGGCGTCGGACTCGCCCTCGGCGACGGAGAGGTGCGCCTCGTGGACCTCGTCGCCGCCTACGGCACGCTCGCGCGCGGCGGCCGGAGCCTGGACCCGACGATCCTCGCCCACGTCCGAGGCCCTGACGGACGTTCGCTTCCGCTGCCGATGCGCCCCGAGCGCCGCGTGTTCTCGGCGCAGGCGGCATGGCTCGTCGGCCACGTCTTGCAGGACCGCACCGCCCGCGTCGCCGCCTTCGGGGAGGCGAGCGTGCTCGAGCTCCCCTTCGACGCCGCCGTGAAGACCGGGACGTCGAGCGGTTCGCGCGACAACTGGACGGTCGGCTTCGCCAACGACGTCGTGGTCGGCGTCTGGGTCGGCCGCCCCGACGGCGCCGGCATGCACGGCCTCTCCGGCGTCAGCGGCGCCGCCCCGGTCTGGCGCCGCGTGATCTCCGTCGCCGCCGCCCGCGGCGCGCCCCGATGGCCCGACCCACCTGCGGGCATCGTCCGCCGCCGCTTCGGCCCCGTGGACGACTTCGCCCTCGCCGGCGCCCCCGTGTTCGCACTGCGGTAGCGCGGCTCCGGAATCGTCAGCGCGGGGCGTGCCGGCGTTCGTGTCGGCGCAGCGCGTCCTCGGCGAGCAGCCGCGCTGCGTCGTCCACGCCGCCCTGCGCACCGTCCAGCACCTGCTGGATCTCCCGCTTCCATTCGTCGACGACGGTCGTCTCGAGCGCACGCTCCAGGCGCCCCTTCACGTCCGCGGACAGCGCCCGCAGCGGCTCGGTCGCCGCGGTAGGAGCCGGGAAGCCCGCGCCCGGCAGGCCCGCGAGCCGGGTCCCCAGGACCTTCATCCGCTCGAACGATCCGCGGGCGAACTCTCGGGTGCCTTGCGTGGTCGCGGCGCACAGGAGGTCGTCGCGGTCGACCCGCATCAAGCCGAACGTGTTCCTGTCGAACACGAACTTGCGGATCGGAACGATCGCCAGCGTGCGGATCTCGGAGAGCGGCTGGCTGAAGCGAGGTTCGCCGCGGGGTATCACGACGAGCGCCATCGCGCCGCGATCGAAATCGATCCGCAGGGTTCGAAGGAGCCGGAAGACGGTCAGGCCCAGGAGCAGCAGCCCGAAGCCCCCGATGCCGGCGGCCGCCTGGAAGTCCGCCCCGAATCCGTCGTGGAACTCCGAGTGCCTGGCCATCTCGTACTGCATCCCGTAAACGCCCACGCCGACCGCGGCGAGCCCGACCACGCCCACGAGGTAGGGCCAGAATGGCCGGTCGCGGTGGATCTTCTCGAGTGCTCGGTCGCTCATGCGGGCCCGCAGGCGAGCTTGCCAGTCGGACGTCGCGTCCGCCAGGGAGCATCGCGGCTATCATCGGCTGCCATGGCGTGGTGGAACGATTTCTTCGACGACGACTACGTCGCGATCTGGGGTGAGCTCTGCACGACGGAGCGGACGGAGAAGGAAGCGGACGGATTGTGGGCACTCCTCGGGCTCGCTCCGGGCTCGCGTGTACTGGATGCTCCCTGCGGTTACGGGCGGCTCAGCGAGCCACTGGCCCGCCGCGGGGCCATCGTCCTCGGAGTCGACCAGTCGGCCGCGCTGCTCGTCCATGCCGAGCGGTCGCGGACGATCCCGGCGGACCGACTCCGCTACATGCGACACGATCTGCGCGAGCGCCTCGGCGAAGGCGGCTTCGACGTGGCGATGAACGTCTTCTCGTCGATCGGCTACGGATCGGAGGACGACGACCTGGCGGTCTTCAGGACCCTCGCCGCG
>Ga0247727_10014433_pt1 | contig 13130 bp, 12 predicted proteins | sample WisWelCaveWW1625_FD_202498 | JGI IMG/M metagenome (GOLD analysis project Ga0247727, IMG submission 202498) | Biofilm microbial communities from Wishing Well Cave, Virginia, United States - WW16-25 | ecosystem: Environmental > Aquatic > Deep subsurface > Groundwater > Cave microbial mat | place...
CGGGCAAAGGCGTGGCGACGGGAATGGGAGTGTGTCTGGCAATCGTGCCGTGGGCGGTGTTGGCGGCGGCGGCGGTTTTCGCAGTGATCGTGTGGCGCACGCGGTTTGTCTCGCTCGGTTCGATCATGGCGGCGGCTTTCGTCCCTCTGTGGACGTGCCTTGTGCACGCGCGGATCGAGCCGATCAGCGATTTCGCGCCGATCATCGCCGCGCTCGGCGCATCGTCGGCTGTGATCGTTGCGAAGCATTCCGAGAACATCAAACGGCTGATGGCTGGGACTGAGAATAAGTTTGGCGCAGCGAAATCTCAGATTTGAGATTTGAGATTTGAGATTTGAGATTTGAGATTTGAGATTTGAGATTTGAGATTTGAGATTTGAGATTTGAGATTTGAGATTTGAGATTTGAGATGAAGAAGATCGCAATCATCGGGGCAGGCAGTTGGGGCACGGCGTTGGCGCTCGTCGCGGCGCGCGCGGGCAATCACGTTCGTCTGTGGGCGCACAGCGCTGAAGTGGCCGATGTGTTGCGGCGGGAGCGTGAGAACAAAGTCTATCTACCTGACTTCAAACTGTCTGCCACAATCGCTCCAACGAACGATCTGTCTGATGCTTTGACTGAGGCTGAGATCGTTTTGACCGTCGTGCCGTCGCACGTCTGCCGCGAGGTTTACACGCAAATGCTCACCTTCCTGCGCCCGCAGATGGTCTTCGTCAACGCGGCCAAAGGCATCGAGGTCGAAACCGGGATGCGGATGGAAGAGGTCGTCCGCGATGTTTTGAAAGATCATTTCGAGCCGCGATACGTCGTGTTGTCGGGGCCGAGCTTTGCGCTCGAAGTTGCGCGAGACGAACCGTGCGCGGTTGTCGCAGCTTCGCATTCGATTGAATGGGCGACAACTGTTCAGGAGGCTTTTTCGACCAATCGCTTCCGCGTTTATACGAACAACGACGTGACGGGCGTCGAGATCGGCGGCTCGATTAAAAATGTGATGGCAATTGCGACGGGCGCGGTCAACGGCCTGGGTTTGGGCTACAATAGCGCGGCTGCGCTGGTGACACGTGGTCTGGCTGAAATGACGCGGCTGGCCGTGCGGATGGGCGGGCGGGTTGAAACATTGGCGGGGTTGGCCGGAATGGGCGATCTGGTCTTGACCTGTTTCGGCAATCTCTCGCGCAATCGTCGCGTCGGTTACGAGCTTGGGCGCGGGCGCAAGCTGCAGGAGATCGTCGGCGAAATGCGCGAAGTGGCCGAAGGCGTGAAGACGGCGCGCGCGGCGCGCGAGCTTGCGGCCAGGCTTGGGGTTGAAATGCCGATCACGATGGGCGTTTACCAGATGCTCTACGAAGACAAAAGCCCGCGCGAGCTGGAGATCGAATTGATGGAACGCCCGCTGAAATCCGAGAGAGTTTAGAGAATCGTTGTGATGGCTGAAAAGACACAGGCTACGAAGGTGATCGCGACCAACAAAGATGCCTACCACAATTACCACATCCTGGAAACTTACGAAGCCGGAATCCAATTGACCGGAACCGAAGTGAAATCGGCGCGCGCCGGGCGCGTGAATCTGAAGGACGCTTACGCGAGAGTTCAGGATGGCGAGGCGTGGCTTTTGAACGCGCACATCAGCCATTATTCGCACGGCAATCGTCAGAACCACGACCCGGTGCGCGACCGCCGGTTGTTGATGCACAAGCGCGAAATCATACGTTTGCTGTCGAAGGTCCAGGAGAAAGGTTTGACGCTCGTGCCGACCAAGCTGTATTTCAAAGGTAATCTGATCAAATGCGAGCTGGCCGTCGCGCGCGGCAAGAAGCTTTACGACAAACGCGAGACCGAAGCGCGCAAGACGCAGGAGCGCGAGGCTCGCGCGGCAATCAAGAACAGAATGAAGTACGAATAAATGGTGACAAATACCTTTTGGGGAGTTGTTGAATGGAAGTCAAAGCAGATTCAAGGCGATTTTATGAAATCGAATGCGACGCGCTGGTCGCCGGCGTTTACGAAGGCGAAAAGCCGGAGGCAGGCGTGCTCGCCGAAATTGATAAACGCACGGGCGGTGTGATCACTTCGTTGATCGAGACGGGAGAGTTCACTGGCAAATCCGCCGAGAGCGCCTACGTTCACAACCCCGGCGATATGAAGGCGCGGCGGTTATTGCTCCTGGGAGCAGGCAAACAGGAAGAGTTCACCACCGATGGTGTTCGCAAAATAGCAGGCGCTGCGGCGCGCACATTACGTGGCAAGAAGGCTCGCAGTTTTGCCTTTCTGCGTCATTCTCAATCACCCATCGGCGAAAGCGCGCAGGCGGTGACCGAAGGCGCGTTGATCGCGCTGTTCGATCCCGACAAATATCACACCAGCGACAAGACCGAAGATCACCTGGAGACGATGCTCCTCGTCGCCGGCGAGGGCGAGCTGGATGAAGTCAGGCGCAGCATCGAGCGTGGGCGCATCATCGCCGAAGCCACGAATTTCGCGCGCGAAGCGATCAACGAGCCGGCCAACGTGATGACGCCGACCGAGCTTGCGCGGCGCGCCGAAGAGATGGCCCGAAACTACGGCCTGGAATTTGACGCGCTCGACGAAGCGGAGATGAAAGACCTCGGAATGGGCGCGCTGCTCGGCGTCGCGCAAGGCTCGGCGGAACCGGCGAAGCTGATCATCCTGCGTTACACGCCGAAGACCGAGTCGTCCGAAACCGTAGCCATCGTCGGCAAAGGCATCACGTTCGACACCGGCGGCATTTCGATCAAGCCGTCCGACGGGATGGAGAAGATGAAATACGACATGGCCGGCGGCGCGACGACCATTGCCGCGATGCGCGCCATCGCCCAGCTCAAGCCGCCGGTCAACGTCATCGGCATAGTTCCCGCGACCGAAAACATGCCCGGCGGACGCGCGCAACGTCCCGGCGACATCGTGCGCGCGATGACTGGCAAAACCATCGAGGTCATCAACACCGACGCCGAGGGGCGACTGGTTCTGGCCGACGCCGTGGCTTACGCGCGCAAGCTCGGCGCGACGAAGATCGTTGACCTGGCCACGCTGACTGGCGCGGTTTCGGTCGCGCTCGGCGATGTTTACGTTGCGGTTCTCGGAACGAATCAGGAATGGGTTGATCAGATTCTCGCCGCTGGCAAGGGAGCCGGCGAGAAGATTTGGCAGTTGCCGCTCGACAAGGAATACCGCGAGCAGATCAAGAGCGAGATCGCCGACATCAAAAACATCGGCGGGCGCAAGGCGGGCACAATCACCGGCGCATATTTCATCCGCGAATTCGTCGAAGACACACCGTGGGCGCACCTGGACATCGCGGGCACGGCCTGGAACGAGAACGGCAAGCCGCATCTGGCGGTCGGGCCGACGGGCGTCTGCGTGCGGACGTTAGTTAATCTGGTGTGCGGATAGTTTGATGAAGGGGACGAAGAGTTGAAGGGGCAGATAAATCCACCTCTTTATCCTCTTCACTTTCTTCACTCCCTTCATCTTCCTCACCTCTCACCTAACCTCAATAAAAACTCAATGGAGGTAGACCAATGACTACTCAGGAGATTCACCAGTTGCTCGGCGAAGAAGGCCAGACTTTGCTGAAGCATAAGTGCAAGACGATTTCAAAAGACCTTCTGCATTTGCCCGGCCCCGATTTTATTGACCGCGTCTGGATCAGCTCGGATCGTCCGGCTGCCGTGTTGCGCAACCTGCAATTGCTCTTCAACACCGGTCGTCTGAGAGGCACGGGATACGTTTCGATCCTGCCCGTTGACCAGGGCATCGAGCATTCCGCCGGAGCCAGCTTTGCGCCGGAGCCGATCTATTTCGATCCGGAAAACCTCGTCAGGCTGGCCATCGAAGGTGGATGCAACGCGGTGGCTTCGACGCTCGGCGTGCTTGGCTCCTGCGCCCGAAAATACGCGCACAGGATTCCGTTCATCGTCAAAATCAACCACAACGAATTCATCTCTTACCCGAACAGCTTCGATCAAATCCTGTTCGCGAGCGTCGAGCAGGCGTTCGATATGGGCGCGGTCGGCGTCGGCGCGACGGTCTACTTCGGCTCGGAAGAATCGAAGCGCCAGATTCAGGAGGTCACCGAAGCCTTCCAGCGCGCGCACGAGCTGGGGATGTTCACGGTGTTGTGGTGCTACTTGCGCAATTCGGCGTTCAAGACGGCGGAGAAGGATTACCACACGTCAGCCGATTTGACCGGTCAGGCCAATCATCTGGGCGTGACCATCGAAGCCGACATCATCAAACAGAAGCTGCCGAACAGTAACGGCGGCTACGAGGCGCTCAAGTTCGGCAAGACGCACAAGAAGGTTTACAGCGATTTGACTTCGGATAATCCGATTGATCTGACGCGCTATCAGGTAGCCAATTGTTTTATGGGTCGCGCCGGTTTGATCAATTCGGGCGGCGAATCGAAAGGGCAGAGCGATCTGGCTGAAGCTGTGTTGACGGCGGTCGTCAACAAACGCGCGGGCGGAACGGGCTTGATCTCAGGCCGCAAAGCGTTCCAGCGTCCGATGGCCGAAGGCGTCAAGATTCTGAACGCGATTCAGGATGTCTACCTGGCAAAGGAGATCACGGTCGCTTAAAACTCACATCAGCGACAAAAGACACAAGAAGACGTGAAGCGATTGTCCGTCTTTTGTGTCTTTTGTTTTTTGACGTGAGACTCCTATGATTGCGCGAACTCCCGAACGGTCAGATCATGAAAGTCTTCCCTTCCACTACTGCTGACATTCGTTGCTGAGTTAGCAAGCAGAAGCTCATTAAGCTCGCCGAAGCGCGCGATGAATCCCTGGTAGAATGTCGGGTCACGAAATGCCCCGGGCCCTTCTGCAACAAGACGGTCACATGCGCGCGTAGCAGCTTGGGCTACCAAGTGAGATTGTTCGGCATCCAGCCCACGCAGATCACAAAATCCGCCAGTCTCAGTTCGCGCCGCGCGCAAGGCTGCCGCCAGCGCCACATCCTGTTGCTCCAACTCAGCCGCAACTAACTCCAAAACCCCATCGAATACCCATCCTGCGGGCATCCAGACCGCTTCATCGTTGATGTAGAGTGTGCCTGACATAAACTGGCTTGGGGGCATATCTATAGCTTTCTTCAATCGTCATCGGAAGACAGCGACATCACGATCCGCAACACGTACCAGAAGAGCAGCGCGACCGAAGCGAACAGCGACAGCGAAGCCGCTACGTGCTGATCCGTGCGGTAGTGATGCAGCACCTGCGACGTGTCGTAAAGGATCGCTCCCGAAGCGAACAAGACCATAATGGCCGAGAAGATGATCCCCAAGCTGAACCCGAAGATGATGCTCGCCGCAATCACGCCCAGCGCCACAAACCCGCCAATCGCCAGAATGCTGCGCATCCACGAGAAGTCCTTCCTCGTCATGAAGACGGTCGCCGTCAACCCCGCGAACAGGAAGCCTGTGATCACTCCCGCCATCGGGATGACATCAGGGGAAGAGAAGTTGGCCGCCACATAAAGCAGCGGCAGGAAGATAATGGCTTGCGCCACCACATAAAGTCCCAGCCCCAGATACTGCATCTGCGGCGAGGTGTCCGAATTCGCCCAGCGTTCGGCCAGCCACGAAACGCCCATGAAAGCGGCCAGCACTATCAGCCACGAGAAGCCGCCGGTCATCGCGCCGGCAATCGCCCCGGCTATCGGCAACTGAAGCAGGAACGCCTCAACGAGGATGAAGGCCAGAACGGCCAGCGCCAGATGAGCGTATGTCCGCCGGATGAACCCGGCCCGCTCAGACGCTCCAGCGTAGAACACAGTATCAGCATAGGTTGCGTTGTACATATCGGTCTGTCTCCTTGTTCATAAAAAGTCGCCCACATTTTGCGTCAACTCCGGCAAGTCTACTACAGGAGACGGCTTTTTTGCGGTCGTAAAATTCTACGTCCGGAATTGCGCAAACTCCGAAGCCGTCCTATTATGCCGCCCTCTTCAATTCAGTTTCATAAAAGACCCGGAGCTGGCGAGTTATGACCACCCAATCCCCTGTGCGTCTCGACGGCGATGCGGTTCTCTCTGCGCCCATCGCGGGGAGAGATAAAACTCTATCGCTGCCTTTCGACATCAGGCTCTTCTACCAATCGGCAACTGGGCTGTTCGACCGGGCGCTGGCCGATCCGAGCCTGCGTGCCGCCGGCTTTGTCTTCCTGCTGACGCGGGCGCTCGTCTTTCTCGTTTTCATCCTCACCACGCACATCATCTTCAACGAGCCGCCGAGCGATTTCGGCGCCAAGGCTCACGAACTCAGCATCAGGGTCAGGCGAACCAGCGTGCCGGAGCATTTGCGCGAGCTGGCGATGCGGAGCGACGGGTCGTGGTACATCTCGGTTGCGAGAGACGGTTACGAGAAAAAGCCTTTCGATCTTGAAAAGGAGCACAACTGGGCTTTCTTTCCGCTCTATCCGTTGACGATTCGCGCCGTCGCCAGCGTTACGGGGCAATATCGTCTGATGGCCATCGCGCTCTCGAATCTCTTCTTCTTCCTGGCGCTGATCCTGTTGCACAAGACCGTGAAGGCTTTCGGCTACGACAAGGGGTTGGCCAACCGCGTGATCTTTTACGTCGCGGCGTTTCCGGCCAGTTATTTCTTCTCGCTGCCGTGGACGAGTTCGCTGTTGTTGCTCGTGACGGCAGGCAGTTTTCTGGCGGCCAAACGCGGCGTATGGTGGTTGGCCGGCGTTTGCGCCGGTTTGGCTTCGGCCACGCATTACCGGGGCATCTTCCTGTTTCCCACGCTGCTGATCTTTTACTGGCAATGCAATCGGCCATTCAAACTGCGCGCGAATATTCTGGGGCTGCTTTTGGCGCCCGCCGGGTTGCTCGTCTTTATGGGCTACCTGTACGCGATCACCGGCAACGCGTTTGCGTTCGCCGATGCGCAGGCGGTGTGGAAGGTGCGCTGGGGATTCTTTTTGCAGCCGCTCGTGACTTTCATCATCAGCCCGTTCGAGTTGAGCGCGGGCTGGAATTTCAGGATGCTCAATTTCGCGGCGGCGGCGACGGCTCTGGTCTGCGGGGTCGCGTGGGTCAGGAGGCGGGAGTGGGCCTGGGCGTTTTACATCTTCATCTCCGTGATCACGCCTTTATCAACCGTCACGCTCGAAGGCCACACGCGCTACATGACGGTCGTGTTTCCACTGTTCGTGATGCTGGCGATCTGGGGTCGCTCGCCGCTGATTGATCAGACCATTCGCACAGTCTTTCTGGTGATGCTCACTTTGATGACGGCGTTTTTCGGATTCTTCTTCAGCCCGGCTTTGATTTGACAGGTTATGCCGATGTCGTTTCTACGGCGGGTTTGCGTTTCCCAGTCCCGCCGAAGATCAATCGCCGCCCGAGCGCCAGTCTCACCTTCATTTTTTCTCCGATCAGTTAAGTTGGGGGCCGGCGCCAACGTTGTTTCGAGCCTCGACCGAATCCGATTGACTGATCTTCGTCCAACACACGAACCCTTCGGTTTCACCAAGCAGCTTCACTTTCGGGTTAGCGTTGCCGATTGAAGCCCGAAAGACCTCTTTGTCCATAATCACCGCGACGTTCGGTTCGCTCTCCAATCTGGCAATCACTTGATTGACATCGGTCAGAAGCTCGCAATGGCGGTCGGCGTACCAGATGACCTGGAAGAGATGGGCGTCGCGCGGGACGCGTTCGGTGTAGAGCAGGATTCGCTGTTCGGGTTGCGTAGCCGCTTCGGCGACTGGCGCAAGACGGCGCAGCTCTTCTGGGCGAACGTGATATTTCGGATTGAAAGCCATTCCCACTATCACCAGACACAGCACAGCATAAGCAGCCTTCAAGAAAAACGGTCTGCGGTAGGCCGTAATCCATTCGTTGATCGTGATGGCGGAGAGAATGGCGAAGGCCGGAAACGCAGGCATGATGTAACGCAGCCATTTGAACTCGGCCAGAGAGAATGAAACGATTACAGCCCACACCCAGATCACCAGCAGGCTGCTCATCGAATCGCGCTCCCTGACCATCTTCTTCGTTTGTACCCACAGCCCGGCGACCATCAGCGGCAGCCACGGCCAGTAAGATTCGAGCAGGAAGAGCGGATACTGGAAAAGACCTGCGCCGAGCTGGTTCGCACGCTTTCCGTTTGTGAACGGCAGATTGTCGAACGTGAAGGAGAAGTGGAGCGCCAGGAATTGGCTTCCGTGCAGTTGATATTGCGAAATGAACCACACGAGCGGCAACCCGGCGGCGAGCAGCGCACCCGCGATGAAATATTTCGAGCGCAGCAGATGAGCGCGCCGGGTGATCGTCAAATGAGCCAGAAAGATGGCGAGCGGAATCGCGCCGAGAAACGAGCGAATCAAAATCGCAAAGCCGATGGTGAGGCCGCACAGGATGAAATGCCTGTTCCGCTTGAGGCCCTTGAGGTAGAACAACACGGCCAGCGCGAAGAAGAAGGTGAAGGGTACGTCGGTCATCGCGCGCATCGCAAACTTCATGAAAATGTGCGTGCAGAACAGGATCATCATCGCCCAGACCGGCAGCCAGTAGGAGGTCGTCAGCTCGCGAGCGATGAAAAAGACCAGCAGGATCGCGCCGAAACCGAGTAGCGCCGACGGGAAGCGCGCGGCGAAATCCGAAACTCCGAAGACCATCATCGAGAGCGCTTCCAGCCAGATGAACATCGGCGGCTTGTCGAAGTCGGGTTGGCCGTTCAGATTGACGCTCCACCATTGGCCGGTGGCGAGCATCTGTTTGCCCTCGTGGGCGTAAACGGCGTCGTCGTATCCGTTGAGGTCTCCCTGGTGCAGCCGGGCGAACAGCACCAGCAATGACATCGCCGCAATCAGGCAGAAATGGAACCGGCGGTCTTCAAAAAGCCGGGACAATGAGAGTTGTTGGTATGCCTGGTTGACAGACAAAGATCGAAGCTCGCCAGCAAAGCGACGGGTGGACATGGGGGAACCTCCGAAAAATGGCCGAGCGAAAAATTTTCGTAAACCGAACCCGCCGCGTTAACGTCTTTGTAAACGAATGCGCAGGCAAGAGAGAAAATTCCGCTCAATGGCCTGTGATTTTCCGAGTCAGTGCGCCAGGCTTTCTCAGGGCATCGGCGTACTGGCTCTTATCGTGCCGGGTCTGAACGTGTTTCGATGTGCGCCGCTAGCTTTGCGCCACACTCCCTCAATTTCTCACGAAGGCGCTCAATCTCTACACTCTATTTTTGTTGGACTTCGGCCGCGACGGAAGAATCGGTCAGGAATCTTTCGGCAGCCGGATAATGCAGGACGGAAACTAAAATCTGGGTTTCCCAGTAATGGGCAGAGTTTTGCACGGTTGCTGTGGTTTTGTAAATAGAATGTGGTGCCTCCGGTAAAGATGGATAAAGATGGTTGGACAATGCGCCAGGAGTCTTATCGGAGAAGGAGACAAATGATCGCAAAAACACTCGCGACCCTGCTGCTCACTGTCGGGGTAGCAACATCTTTAACCCGCGCGGCAGAGCCGTTGCCCCTTGTTGAATTGCGCGAGGCTGTGCTGGTCAGCTTGCCCGGCGGCATAGACGCATCAGGCCGCATTCTCAGCATTGACAGCAACAGCCCGGTCGAATGGGACAGCAGCGGCAATCTGTTCGTCTTCGCTTCATCGCAGCATCCATACCGCAGCAGCGGCCCGAATCTCTTCGGTCTGGAATGGCCGGCCAGAGCGGTCACAATCGAGCCTCGCGCGGATGTGCGGGGCGGGATTTGGATGGAGGCCACTTACCGCGCGAACGACGGCACGCTCTACGGCTGGTATCACAACGAACCGCCCGCTTTGTGCGGCAATAGCTCTCGCCTCACGGCCCCGCGCATCGGCGCGCTCGTTTCGCGCGACGACGGGAAGACCTGGCAGAACCTCAGCATCATCCTCGAAGCGCCGCAAGGTTCGCTTAATTGCAGCACGCAAAATTATTACTTCGCCGGCGGCAATGGCGATTTCTCGGTGGTCCTCGATCAGAGCGGGCAACACTTCTACTTCTTCATCAGCACGTATCACAGGCAATTCGGTGAGCAAGGGGTCGCCATTGCGCGAATGAAATTTGAAGACCGCGACGATCCCGCCGGTAAAGTCTGGAAATGGCGCGACGGCGCGTGGAACGAGCCGGGCCTGGGCGGCCGCGCGACGACGACTTTTCCCGCGCTGATTGACTGGCATCGCGCGAACGCCAACGCTTACTGGGGGCCGGCGGTTCACTACAACACCCATCTCGAAACTTACGTGATGCTGCTCAATCACGCGGTTGACCGGAACTGGGCGCAGGAAGGCGTTTACATCTCATTCAACAAAAACCTCGACGACCCGCTGGGTTGGAGCGCGCCCGAGCGGTTGCCGATTGATCAGCAGCTCGGCTGGTACCCGCAAGTGGTCGGGCTTGAAGCCGGGGAGACGGATAAGACGGCTGGCCACGTCGTCCGCCTTTTCATTTCGGGCCGCTCGGTTTGGGAGATCGTTTTTCATCCCACCGGTAATGTGGAAGACCCGCCGCTGGCGATCCCCCCGCGACCGACGCTGAAGGAAAGGCGGGAGGTTATCAGATAAGTTTTGAAAGGGCAGAATCAGAGAGCCATTGCCAGCCGGCGATCAACGGCGAGTGCCGGCAAAGAGGCTGCAACAAAATTTGACCCTGCCTTGACACGTCAATATCCGACTTGTAGTATGTGCGCTCGCTCGAAAGGGTTTAGGCACGTAAAGTCAATGGTAGACGGCCACCCTTACAAGGTGGAGGTTGTGGGTTCGAGCCCCACCGTGCCTACCACCGAATCTGGGATCTCAAATTTGAGATTTGAAAATGCGGAGTCGTAGTTCAGTTGGTTAGAACGCCGGCCTGTCACGTCGGAGGTCGCGGGTTCGAGTCCCGTCGGCTCCGCCATTAACTTGGCGATAATTCACACTCTCTTCATATTGAGCCGCTCGCACTGATCGAGCGGCTTTTCTGCATTCGGGTCATCAGTCACGCTCGCTACCGCTCGCGGTACTGATTCAGGTTTCGCTGATGCTTCGTATCGAAGACGCGCTCGAAATAATTCTTGAACGCACACCGATTCTGGACGAGGAGGAGGTCGCGTTGCGTGAAGCCACAGGTCGTGTGCTCAGGCAGGACTGCATCTCCGACCTTGACCTTCCACCGTTTGATCGCGCGCGGATGGACGGTTATGCGGTGCGCGCGGTTGACACTGAATCAGCAGGCCCCGAACGCCCGGCAAGATTGCGAGCTATCGGCGAAGCCGCCGCGGGCAATGCTTTCAGCGGTCGAGTGGGGGCTGGCGAAGCGGTGCGGATTATGACTGGCGCGCCAGTGCCGCCGGGAGCGGACGCCGTCGAGAAGATCGAAGTCATTCGCGTACTCGACAGCGGCTGGATCGAAATCGAAGAGCCGGTCAAGACCGGACAATTCATCACTCCACGCGGCATAGAAGCTCGCGCGGGCGACGTGATGGTCAGATCGGGCGAGCGCGTCACACCGGCGGTTGTCGCAGTCCTCGCGAGTTTTGGCCACGCGAAGGTGAAGGTTTCACGAAAGCCGCGCGTGGCTTTGCTTTCAACCGGCACAGAGCTGGTCGAAGTCGAACAGAAGCCTGGCCCGTCGCAGATTCGCAATTCAAACACGTATTCGCTCGCGGGGTACGCGCAGGCGGCGGGCGCTGAAGTGTTGAGCGCAGGCATCGTGCGCGACGATTTCGATGCGACGCGCGATGCGATTCGTGATGCGCTCGCGAATGCCGATCTGGTTGTGCTTTCAGGCGGCGTTTCGATGGGCGATTACGATCTGGTCAAACCCGCGCTTGGCGATCTGGGCGCGGAGGTCTTGGTCGAAAAAGTGGCGATGCATCCGGGCAAGCCGACTGTGTTTGCGAAGCTCGGCGACAGAGTGATCTTTGGCTTGCCCGGCAACCCAGTGTCGGTCGCAGTCTCGTTTCATCTGTTTGCGTGGCCCGCGCTTTTGAAGATGCAGGGCGCCAGTGAAATCCATCTGCCGCGAATGCGAGCTTACGCATCGCGCTCGGTCAAAGGCGCTCCGCCGCGACGCAGCCACCAACCGGCGCGGTTGGCAATTCGCGACGGTCGCGCAGAAGCCGAGCCTTTGAAGTGGAGCGGGTCATCCGATCTGGTCGCGTTTATGCGCGCCGACTGCCTGATCGTGGTCCCCGAAGATCGCCAGAGCTTGAACGAAGGTGAACTGGTCGAAGTGATTTCGCTGAGCGGTTGATCTCAATATGGCTGAAGACTCACAACCACAATTTTCACACCTCGATGAAGAGGGCCGCATCAGGATGGTTGACGTCGGCGCAAAGCAAATTACCGCGCGCACGGCGGAAGCCAGCGGTTTTGTGCGGATGTCTCCATCAACCGTCGCCGCGATCCGCGAACATCGGACGCCTAAGGGCGATCCGCTGGAGACCGCGCGGTTGGCCGGAATCATGGCCGCCAAGCGCACTGCCGAATTGATCCCACTCTGCCATTCGCTCGCGCTCACTCACGCCGACGTGCAGGTCACGCTCGAAGACGATGGCGCGAGGATCACTGCGATGGCCTCGACCAGCGCCCAGACCGGGGTCGAGATGGAAGCGCTGACGGCCGTTTCTGTCGCGGCGCTGACGCTCTACGACATGTGCAAGGCGATAGATCGCGGGATGGTCATCGGCGAGATCAGGCTCGAACGGAAGAGCGGCGGGCGATCCGGCGAGTGGAAAAGAGAGGGCTGAGCATCTTCTGCTCAGCCCTTTTTGACGCCGCCTAAGCATTCGGCAGCACCAGCGTTTCGAGCACGACGTTCAGCGAACGCTCGGCGATGTCGCGCGTCCGCTCGCTCCAGCCCATCTGCTCGCGGTTCTGCTCGTAATCGCGGCGAACCCGTTCTTTCAATCGTTCGATGAATTCCGCCGGACTGGGCGAGTTCGAGATCGCGTAATCAAGCTCGCGGTAGGCGTTGTGAATGGTCATCAGCCATTCCGATGCGTGGTATTCGGGCGTGCCCGGTTCGTGAGTGAATTTTCCAGTTGGCATTCTTGTTTAGCTCCGTCTCAGTTGAGAAGTTTTGGTTCAATCCTGCGCCAGCAGCGTCCTTGCCATCTGCGCGTAAGTGTCTACAGCGTCGA
>Ga0247727_10014434_pt1 | contig 13130 bp, 22 predicted proteins | sample WisWelCaveWW1625_FD_202498 | JGI IMG/M metagenome (GOLD analysis project Ga0247727, IMG submission 202498) | Biofilm microbial communities from Wishing Well Cave, Virginia, United States - WW16-25 | ecosystem: Environmental > Aquatic > Deep subsurface > Groundwater > Cave microbial mat | place...
GTGTTTGATTCCCAACTGAGCCCAGTTTCTCGGCTTGTTCGGATAGACCGACGTGTTGCTGCTGTCTCCGCCTCCGAACCCGCTGTGGACGAAGACATCGTGAGGACCAGGTCCGGCGAACACGAGCTGCGCCTCGGAATCCGCGAAGGTCATGTCGACCGGGGCGATGGCTGAGGAGAGCGCGGTTCCGGAGTTCGCCACATAAGTTCCACCGGTCGGAAAATCCAAGGTGACGTGAATCGTGTTCGCGTCTATGACCTTTATTCCCTCGCACCTCGTACCGCTTCCGTAAGTCGAGTCGCCGATCCCGGTCCAGGAAAGTCCTCGCAGGTCCACGTCGGCGCCGTTAGAGAGGCCGTGCGCCGTGACCGTCAAGAGCATGTGCGTATCGTCCGGCGAGATGACTATCGCGGAGATGGTCTTCCCGGTCCACAAGCCTGTTTTAACTCGCACGACTTCCGACGCCGCATGGGCCGGAAGGAGAATCCTGTAAACCCTTCCTCCCGGGACGTTGACGATCTGGATCGTGTTCGCGGCGAGCGACGAAACCAACGTGTGGATCACGGAGGCGACGGAGGCGACCGAGATCTCCTGACCGATCGCTTTTCCGTTGAGTCCGGGCGGAGCGATCCCTTCCGAAAGTCCGGCAAACTTGACGGTCGGCATGGCCTACTTCCTCCACTCGTACCAGCGAGACCGACGAGACTCCTCACCCTCGCGAGGGGGTTCGGAAGCGAACCGCCCGTTCACGATTCCCAGGGAGAATGGCTTCGTCTTCACGGCTCTCGGCACAAGGTATACGTCCGTCGAGGACCTGCGGTCAAGGTCCGAGAGGGCGTCGAGAAAGTCGTTCGAGGTCGAGTGCGGCCAGTTCGTCATCTCCTCCCACATCTCGGTCCAGGCTTCGGAGCGCGCGACCTTCTCGGTGAAGAGGATGGAGCCCTGCTCGAAACGGGGCTGAAGGCTCTGGATCCTGGCGAACTTCGTCGTCTGGGAGCGCCCGGGAACGTCGAGGATGTGGGGCCAGACCTGGCGGCGTCGGGCCTCCGCCCCGAGGAGAGCCTTGTAGACGGCGTTCAAGCCGATCTTCTCGAAGAGGCAGGGAGAGGGGCGCCACCGCTCAAAGAGGTCGAAGAAGTGGCGCACGAACTCCTCGGGCTTCCAGTGCCCGAGTCGAACGTCGCGGACGTAGGCGCGGCGTTCCGCGTCGAGCGCCGCGACGATGAGGACGGAGAAGCAGGAACGATCGTTCTCCGTAACGGCGGTGTCGGTGAGGAGCGTGACGCGGCATCCCTCGGGGACGTCGGAATCGGGGATGACGAGGATCTTCTCCGAGGAGACGAGAGTCTCCTTCGGAGAGACCGCCTGGTTCAAGTACCAGGCCGCGAAGAGAGAGGAGCCCTGGGCGCGTTCCTGTTCGAGGAGAAACTCCCGAGTGAGAACTTTCGGGAAGAAGAGGTCCTCGGGTCCGTCGTAGCAGCCCCGAACGAGAACATCGTACTGGTCCTTCTCCTCCCGCAGGATGTGCCCGTAGAGGTCGGCGTAGTGATGGCGAGTGCCGACGACGATCAGTCGGCCGGGGGGGGTGTGATCGTCGCCCGAGTAGAGCTGCGAGAGGAGTTCCCTCATCCAGGTGATCGTCGAGGCGATCGCCTCGGGGGTCTTCACGTTGTTCGGGGAGACCGGATCGTCGAGGAAAACAAGATCGTAGTGAAGCCCCGTCGTCGTCATGTCGATCCCGGCGCAGGAGAGCGAGGGCTCCCGGAGCACCCTCGTGCGGGTCGAGACCGTGAAGAACTCGTCTGTCCATCCGGGGTCGCGGCGAAGGGAGCCGAAGGTCTCGAAGAAGGGGCCGGAGGGGGATTCCAGCACCTGCTTCACGACGCCGAAGTGGCGCTTGGCGAGCTTGTAGGTCTCGGAGGCGATCAGGATCCGGATGTCGGGGTCCCGCGCGATCTCGCGCGCCGAGAGCGAGATCGTGACCAAGTGGCTCTTGAAGGAGCCGCGGGGGAGGAGGAGGAGCTTCTTGCGTTTCGGGGGAGGGGAGGCGTCCTCGGGGGGATCGACGAAACGGGCGACTTCGAGGTGGGGGATCTCCTCGGCGTCGGGGCACAATCCCATATCCCTGGCGAAGGCCAGCAGGTTCCCGGGGGCGGTGTAGAACCTGCGGGCGATGTCGCGTTCGAGGAGGGCAAGGTCCGCCTTAGAATCCGTCTTCCCATCGGATCTCCGCGGCAGGTGTCGGATGTTGCCCCGCAGGCTGTGGAGATCCGCTTCCTGCGGAGCGCGCGGCGGTCTCAACGTCATGACGGGCCTCGGCGAGGACGGCCTCTTCGATGGCCGGGCTCGCCGCGGGCAGTTTCTCCGGGAGGCCCGGGATCGTCAAGCGCGAGGCGCGCGCGCGTTCGAGGAGGGAAGCGATCCGGGCGATCCTCTCCTCGACGGAGAGTTCCGGAGCGCGCCGATCTTCCAGGACGGCGTGCAGCGGGGCCTTGGGGACCTTGCCGAGGTCCTGCGCCATCCTCCAGAGGTCCGAGACGATGGCGCGCGCGGTCTGGAGGTCGTCCTTCCCGCAAGCGCGTTCGTAGAGCTCTTCCATGCGTCCGAAGGCGGTGGCGGCGAAGGTCTCGATCGGAAGGGAGAGGAGCTCCTTTCCATCGTTCTCCAGAGCCCGCAGGATGTGACACCGCGCGGCAGGAAGGGAAACCGACACCATCGCGGAGATCGTCCTCATGGTCGATCCCATGAGGAAGAGGCTCGCGCACAGCCGATCCTTCTTGCGAGGAGGCAGGTCGGCGAAGACGATCTTTCCCTCCTCGATCTGGCGGATGATGAGGCCGATCGAGAACCCCTGTCCATGGACGTAACGGCGCCTGGAGGGGGCGGGGGGCGGCGGCGGATTGTACTCGGGGGCGGCGGCCTGGTCGAAGGTCCCTTCTAGCATCGCGGATGGATTGTAGCGCTTCAGGCGATCAAGACCGGACGGGGGCCGCGAGGCGTGCGGCGGGGAAGGTTCTCCTCTCTCCAAGCTTCGAAGGCCTCCCGGATGGATCCGGACTCGATGCTCCTCCTCGAAAGGTTGTGGAGGAACCGCAGGATCGCGGCTTTCTGCATGGCGCGTCTCCTCGCGGCGATCGAGGCGAGATCCCAGGGAACGCCTTTGGCGGCGCCGAAGGCGAGCAGATGCTCCCAGGGACCGTCGGGGCCGCCGACGTAGGCGTTGACTCCGAGTTTCATCCAGTAGAGAAGGGCGCGCTTCATCCCTGGCACCGTGGCGGCCGCCTCCAGAAGGGCTTCTTTCCCGACGGCGGCTAGAATCTTGGCGAGGTAGGCGTCCTTCGAGCCCGGGATCGTAACGCAGACTTTCATGATTCATCCTCCTCGATTTCAGGGAAAGGGACGATTCGAGGTTTTCCTTCCGAATCCAAGGCCACGAAAGCGAAGCCTACGGAGGACCATACGGCGTGTCCGACCGAAGGTCAATAGGGAACAGCGCGTGCGTCACATAATTTCCCCCCACGCCCCCCCAAGAGACGGCAGGGGCTAAAACCAAGTCAAAATGGCAGCGGGGTTGCGGAAATGTTAGCAATCTACCCCCCCCTCTAACTATCTATATCACAGTATCTATCTATCTATCTATCTATTATCTAATTAGGATTAGTACCTAGTATCTAGTTCCTAGTATGAGTTCTGGATTAGAGTATTGCCCTAACCCTCCGTTACCGATGCCATATGTAATCAGGTCATCTGCGAAACCACCCGTCTGGACGGAATGGTTGGGGTGTCACTTAAGTCCTTATTCTGCGTCATATGTGATTGCTCCAACAGCCCTCCCACAGACCAGCATTTTTCTTAGTTTGATAATTCTAGAGCACTAAGTCAATATAGGTCAAGATGATAGGGAGATTTGCCGTAAAACTTAAAGCGAAGTAGGATGATTTTGGATGTAAGTTGAGGAGGAATCGTAGTTTGACTCCCTCTCCCTCTCTGTGCCCTGGCGGGCGTCGTGTCACGCGGCAGCTGGCGTCGCAGCGTGGTTGTTGGGTGGCGAGGTGGGCTGGCGCGTTCGGTTCGGCCTGATGGTGGCGGGACCATGAGGTCCGGCCCCGGTTCGGGGTGCGTAAAAGTTCGCACCAGCGACGGTCTTCGACAAAGGAGTGTTTCGGTACTGTTAGAGGGGCGTTTAGGCGCTGTTATGAAAAGTCCAGATTTTGGACGAACAGGCAGCGTGAGCGCCGCTCGTGCGGCTGGAGGCTAGGCATGAAACGTCCGAGTGTGAACGTGATTCGATGCTGGAACGGGGCGACGCTTCACCTTTGCGCAGGGTGCGCGGCGACGATGGATCGTCCGCCGTCGTGGTGCGAGGAGGATCGACACTATCCTGGGTGCTCCGAAGTCTGGTCCGATCCTCGCGCGTCGTGGGCAAGCAAGGGCGACCGGATCGGCCGTGAGGCCGAGGGAAGCCAAGCATGAGGATCACGACGGTTCTCGGGGACGCGCGGGAAGCAACGCGGACGTATCCCGATGGTTCGGTTGATTGTCCGTGGTGCGGGTCCGCGATCGTCTTTCCCTCGACGGAGTGTCGGAATCCGTGGTGCGACGGTTACCCGGGGTGGACTCCTGGGGCGCTCATGGAACGTCGTCGTTTGGTGCAGGAGGAGAAGGCGTGGCTTGAGCGTGAGGCACGCAATCGGGAATGGTCGGCGAAGTACGCGCGGGAGCGTAGGGACGCGCACGAAACGTGGATCGCCGAAACCTACGCGGAGGCGCGTCGTCGTGGGGCCTGTGTGCCGTGTTGCTTCGCGCCTGGTTGGGAGCGGTCGAAGTACGTCGTGCATCGTGGGCTTTGTCCGAAGGAACGTGCCGCGCAAGCGGCAGGAGGCAAGGCATGAAGGCGACTGCGGGACCGTGGAAGGTTGAGAATTCGAGGCTGCGCGACGGGTCGCGCGTGATCGTTCATCGGAACGACGACGGGAAGGATATCCACGTCGCGTACGCAGCGGACTTCAATCGCTACGACCGGGACGAGGAGGTTGACGCGAACGCCCGCCTGATCGCGCAGGCGCCCGCGTTTGCGGCCTTCGCAGAGAGGGTCGCGCAGTCCACCTTCGCCGAGACGCGGGACAAGCGCCCCGACTGTCTGGACGCCGAGATGATCGCGTTGGTGGACGAGGCCCGTTCGATCCTGCGCTCCGTGCGCGGGGAGGAAGATTGAACATGCCGACGTTCCAGGAGAAGGTGGAAGCGTTCCGCGTCCGACTGGAGACGGCGCAGGCCGAACGCTACCGGCGCGAGTACCCCTCGCTTGTTCCCCCGACCGCGAAGGCAATTTACCGCGTCAAGTACGTCCTTGTGGATGTGGCGCAAGGCTCTTCCGCATCCGGGAAGTACATGATCCCGATTCCCAACTGCGACGTGGCCGACGCGGGGACAATCTACGGGATCAAGGGATACGGGGTGATTCACCGTGGACACCGCTACGGGACGCTCGACACGATCGACGAGTACGACTGGAGCGGCTATGCGGCCGTCCGCAGGCATCCCGTGCTCGTGCGCGGGGAGGAGTAAAGACATGGAGACGTGCAGCCAATGCCACGAGTACGCTCCGGATTCCTCGTGCGCCGATCCCTATGTCGTGTTGTGTACCCTGCACGCTGCCGCCCTCGCGATGCTGGAAGCGCTGGAGACCGTCGCCGAATCCGAATCAATGGGAATCGAGAAGATTCGCCATTCGTCGGCTTGCGGTACTGCTCGGTACTCCAATCTACCGTGCTATGTCGAGGAGAAGGTCGCGGAGAAGCCTTGTGTGCTGATGAGGGTTCGATCTGCCCTCCGCCTCACGCGGGGGCGGAAGGAGTAGAGCATGAGAACCTACACCGTCGTTGGGGCGTATCATGTCCCAGATATCGGGACAGATCCTTCCTTCGTCGATTGGATCGACGCGGAGACGCCTTCAAGCGCCGGCGGTCTTTCGGAGAAGGATCGCGGGGGGCCGGACAATGTGACAATTCACGCGGTTTTCCTAGGACAGCAAGAGGACTTGATTCGCTGCATACACGAGGATCCTTGCTGCGAACAGGGACCGTGCCTGTGCAACCGGGGGGAGTGTCCGGAATGCGGAACGAAGGTTCGGAAGGGAGGCTAGATATGCCCACGACGACGGACAAGGCGGCGGAGATCCGGGCCGAGTTCAAGCGCCTCGGCTTCGGTTCCCGCTCCGTCAGCGTGCGTTCCAAGCACTTCTCTCTCGGGAGTTCGATCCGCATCGAGGTCAACGATCCGACCCTTCCGATTGCGCTCGTGAAGCGCGTGGCGGAGAGGGCTGAAGAGATCGCCCGTTGCGGCGTGACCGGCGAGATTCTCGGGGGCGGGAATCGCTACGTCGCGGTGTGCCATTCGAGAGGGTGCCGCGAGATCCTCGGGAGACGACACGTTCAGGCGCTCACGGAAGCGCTCGCTCGCATCCCGGAGGGCGACTCCTCGCGGCTAGAGCCGATCGAAGGCGCGCCCTGGGCGATGGTCCAGCGCGAACATCCTTCGACCGGGGTCTTGTGGCTCGACAAGCCGAACGGGGAGCGTGTGCATCGACAGTTCTTCCCCGAAAGCGAGCCCGCTCTCCTCTATGCCGCCTACAGCGTCGCGTACTTCGGTCCGCAACAGCAGAAGGAGTGAACCATGCTCATCAACCGACGCAACCTCCTGCCGCTCGTCGCGGCGGCCCCGAAGGCCGGGCGCTACGCGATGGACGGGCTCTCCTTCGGTCGCCACGGGACCGCGGGGACCGACGGCAAAAGGCTGATGTGGGTATCGTACCCCGACGGCCTCGACCCGGCCGACTTCCCCTCCATGCCGGGGATGGCGGAGGACGCGCCCGCCGCGGAGATCGACGAGCCCTTCGTCCTTTCGACGGAGGCGGCCAAGTCCTTCGGCAAGCAGCCGAAGTGCGAGAAGCCGATTCTTGAGGCGATCGCCGTCAAGGCGGGTGAGAACGGAACCGTTCAGTTCGGCTGGACGGACTTGGAGACGGCGCACACGCCGACCGTGCGCAAGATGGAGGGCGGCTTCCCACGGATCGACACGGTTTGCCCGAGGGCCGGGGATCTGTGCGATTACACGCATGTCCCGGTCAACCCGGAGTACCTTGCCGAGATGCTCAAGGCGCACGTGAGGCTTGCGCCGCGGGATGGCCTCGTTGTCCACCTGTTCGTCCCGAAGAAACGCGGCGCGCCGATGGTGCTACGGTCGAAGGTCGAGGGCCAGCAGGCGTTCTCCGTGCTGATGCCGGTCACAGCAGAGCACGAGTGGTGCTTCGCGTTGCCGACTCCCGCCGATCTCGGCGAACGGTCGGAGTACCCGAAGTCGAAGGAGGGGGCCCGATGACGGGTGAAGGTGGTGATCGAGGTGCGGTCCGTTCAGGAGACGAAACCATGATGGTCGCGACGCGAGAGTGTCCGGAGTGCAACGGTGTGGGGGAGGTCGAATACGAGGGTTGGTCGAGAGCCGGGGTGCCCCTGTTGCTGTGGAAGGAGTGTGAGACGTGCGCAGGAGGTGGACGAGTCTCCTGCGAGGAGGAAGCATGACCCGTCTCGACGAGATCCGCGCGCGGCACGCGGCGGCGCAGCAGGAATGGCACATCCGCCCCTACGACGAGAACGCGCGTTTCCTGGAATCCGCCCACGAGGATATCACCTATTTGCTCGGCCGTGTCGAGGCACTTGAGGTCGTGAGACAGGCGGCACAGTTGCGCAACAACATGAACTTTCGCTACGACGACGTGAAGAGCCTTTGGATTGCCGTTCCCGCTGAGGACTTCGAGAGATTGATGGCCGCCCTCGCGGCGGCTGAGGGAGACCGATGACCGACATCGAAACCCGCCCGTGGGAAGGGATGAGCCCCGAGGACGCCTATCGGAAGGGCTACAGCGATGGCACGAGGTTGGAGCCGGTGTCGGTCTGCGTCCGCTGTGCCGGTCGCGGGGAAGCAGAGGATGGAAAGCGCAGGCTGGCTGTGAATGCCGCACCGATGCTAAAGGCGCTCATCAACGCCGCCGTTGACCGTTCAAGGAAGCGGAAGGAGTCCCTGTGAACGACATCGTTCGACCCGACGACGCCGCGTGGTTGCGCTCCAACATCGCCCTCTTCCTTCGCCTCATAGGGGACGCAGCGGCTTGCCGGGGCTGCGGCGAGCCGATCTGGTGGGTGATACTGAAGACGGGAAACCGCGCTCCGTACACGGCCCACCTGCTCAACCATTTCGCGGACTGTCCCATGGCCGAGACGTTCCGAAAGCACAAGGAGGCTCCGTGAACGAGAAGTGGATCTCGGCCCGCGCCTCCGCGCTCTTCGAGCGTCTCTGCGACGGCCCGATGGCGGAGGGCCGCGCGATGAACCCGAAGGGGATCGTCGCCGCGATCGAGGCCGAGATGCGGGCGGTCGCGCGGGCGGCGCCACAAGATCGCGCGCTTGAATTCGCGGCCCTGTGCCGTTTCTTCGCCGCATACCAAGCGTGCGACCAGAATCGCGGTGTCTTCTCCTGCGTCGAGTCCCACGACGGCCGCTGCCCGAAGTCCCGCGACCCCGAGGGGACGCGCTGGAAGGGCGGCAAGAAAAGGCCTTGGCGCTGCGAGTGCGGCCGTGAGGACCTCGACGCGGCCGAGATGGAGGTCGAAAGGATTCGACTCTTGGGGGATGAATCGAAGGAGGTGCATCGTGGATCTTAGAAACGTTCCCGACGGATGGATGGCCTACACGCAACTCGCTTCGACTGCGCTCGCCGTCGTCGTGCGTCGCGTGGACGGATGGTGCGTTTACGTGAAGGGTGTGGCGGGGAACGATCACGACCAGGAGGCGCAGGAAGTCCTGCTTAACGGCGACAAACTCGACGAGGGCACCGCGAAGGCGATCCTCGCCCATCGGTTCCACCCGCCGCTTTCCGCGGAGGGATTGGCGTACGCCCACTGACGGAGGATTCTCAAGGGAGTCCCGATGATCGAGCACGCGACCCGTTCTCCGCTGGACCGCAAGCCCAGGCTCTCGCGGGGTCTCATGCGGTTCTTGGGCTACTACCTCTTCTTCGCCGCCCTCATCGCGGCGGCGATCTGGATATGAGCACGACGCGCGAGGGGCCGCCCGGACGGGCATTCACTCCCATCACCTTCCACTCACTCTCTTTGTCACCATGCCCAAGGCTCCGGCCCCGCGCGCTCCTCTTCAAAGGAAACTCGAATGAATGACTTTCTCAAGTACGCAGGACGCGCGGCCGCCGCCACATGCGGCGTGGTCGCTGTGCTGATTGCCATCACCTTGATTCTTGCCATGCTGGACTTCTTGAGCGTCGTAACCGAAGGCATGTGAACAGAGAAGATTTATGATCCTCGTCTCGCAATTGAACCGCCAGACACTCGTTTACGAGTTCCCATACGACCTCAAGTTGTTGGAGGCCGTGAACTCCATCCCCGGTGTCCTGTGGGACAAGTCCCTTCGAACGTGGAGGAGTCCAGTCAATGGTCTCGTCGCGCGCGCGCTTCTCGACGAGGCGAAGTCGGAGTGCTTCGAGTTGCGAGACGGAACGAGCGAGCTGCTCAAGGAAACCCTGGCGCTAGAAGCGCGCCGTGTCGTTGTCGCGGATAAAGCGTTCGCCCTCGCGCCGTTTCGTCATCAACGCGAAGCCGTCGAGCGCTTGCTTTCGCGCGACAGGTTCCTCCTCGCCGACGAGATGGGACTCGGCAAGACCAAGGTCGCGTGCGATCTGCTGCGAATGCGAACGGTCTCGCGGGCGCTGATTCTCGCGCCGCTCTCGGCCCACGCGACTTGGCAAAGCGAGTGGGTTCGCAATGAGGTCGAGATCGATCTCGCCAGACTCTGCGGCTCGATGAAGAGGAGGAGTCTCATCCTCTCGAACGCCGCGGATCGGATCGCGCTTTTGTCGTCTTACGAAACGGCGCGCGCCGAATGCGAGAGGTTGGTCGGCTTCATCAGGGAAAGCGCTTCCTGCGCGCTCATTCTCGATGAATGCCACGCGATCAAGGAGCCCACTTCGCGGCGTTCCAAGGCGGCCGTCGAGTTCGCGGCGGCGACGCCGCTCGTGTGGCTCCTCTCTGGAACGCCCGCCCCTAACTCGCCGCTTGACCTCTTCGTGCCGCTCCAACTTTGCGGCGCCTTCTGGCGCTCGAAGTGGGAGTTCGAGAACCGTTACACCGTCAAGCGCGAACGCTTCCTCGGAGGGGGACGGCGCTTCAAGGAGATCGTCGCGTTCAAGAACGAAGACGACTTGAAGCGCGCCTTCGATTCGGTTTCGCTCGCGCGCAAGAAAGCCGAGGTCCTCTCGCTCCCGCCGAAGATCCGCTCGACCGTGCGCTTCGATCTCGGCGTCGGCGCGCGCAAGGCGTACGAGTCGATGAGGAAGGCGTGTCTCTACGCATGGAGCGACCTCGACCGCTCCGCTCCCTTCACGAAGATCGCCTCCAGCGTGATGGAGCAAATGACGAGGCTCTATGAAATCTGCTCGGGTTATCTGCGGTCGAGAGCTGGAAAAGAGGAGAGAATCGAACGGCTGGGTGTGGAAAAGTTGGATTGCGCGAAGGAACTCGTCGAAGACCGCGCTCCGACGGTCTTCTACGCGCGGTTTCTCCCGACGCTCTCTTTCGCCCAAGAGCGGTTTCCAGGGCTCCGTCTCGACGGCGCGACGCCCGACCGAGGCAACCTCATCGCACGCTTCCAGGGAGGCGAGGGAGAATCGCTTCTGGTGTCGATCGGCGTCGCCGAGGGCTTCACCGTCACGCGGGCTGCGCGGGCGATTTTCCTTGAGCGAGACTGGCGGCCCGCGGTCAACGTCCAGGCAGAGGATCGCCTCCACCGTATCGGGCAGACCGGCACCGTGAACGTCTACTACCTCGAAGCCCGCGACACGATCGAGGAGCGGATGAGCGAGATCCTGAAAGCGAAGGGCGAGGCGCTTCGCCTCACGATGGGGGACGTGCTCGATGCGATCTGAGAAGCGGAGCAAGGGCTTGAAGTTCGATGCCTTGGTGGAATGGATCAGCGCCTTCCTTGAACGCAATCCCGACGGTCTCGCTTTCGTCAAGTGGACCTGCGGAGGCTGCGGCGAGAGGGTGATGTCGGCTGAGCCGAACGTCGTGCGCCTCGGCGGCTACGAACATGAGGAATGCGGAACGCTCACAGTTCCAGAGACTTACGGCGTGACCGTCGTCTTTCCATTGACGGCGACGGCCGAACCCTTCACGATGGAAGCGCCCCGCGAGGGGCCAAACGGGTCGAAAGGCCCGAAGGAGCAGGCATGATCGAAGAGACGACGAGAAGTTTCCTCGCCGCCCGCGAGGCGAGGGAAGCCGCCGAGGAGGAGGCGAAGAAGGCGAGGGAGCAGGAGCGCGCGATCGAGACCGAACTCGCCCGCGCGATGGAGAAGGAGAACATGGAGCACGTCCGCTTGAACGGACGGACGTTCTACCTCTACACGCAGACCCACGTCTCGGTGACCGAGGCGAACACCGAGGCGATCCGCGCCGCTTTGCTGCGGGACGCCGGGAACGACGAGGATTTCGTCCGCCCGATGCTCGTGCGGGCGAGGGTCCAGCAGTTCTACGTCGAGCGGTGGAAGAAAGGGCTCGCGGTTCCGGAGGAACTCGGTCTCTTCGCCGAGGCGCGCGTGGGGGTGCGGTCGTGACTCCTTCTAAGGAGTTGGCGTTTGAGGTCCACGGAAACCCCACGACACTCTTCCTCAACTGGGGTTTTGGAGCTGGTAGGTCGCTTAGTTTGTCTTTGAACGGAGCCGAGGCCCAAAATCGGCCATTCGATTCTTCCGCTACACTGAACGGGTCCAATTGTCATCTTTGGTTGACTCCCAAAGAGTTGGGCGAACTGTGGGAGAAGATTCGATTGGCTTTCATTGAGAAGACCGATACGAGCGGAATGCAAAGTGCGACGAAAGGAGCAGAGCAATGACCGAACAGGAAACCTTCAGTCTCGTCCCCGCATCCGATCCCGGACGCGAGATCCTGGAGAAATCGGGACTCGCCGCGGTCCCCCAGAACTTCCGCCAGGAGGAAGAGTGGTTCGACCGCGACCGGGACCTCGTCATGCCGAGGGTGAAACTCCTCCAGCAGATGTCCGCTGAGTGCCAGCCCGATCCCACGTCTGGGAAGGCGCCGCTCGTCGATGGCGCTCTCCCCGGAAAGTGGTTCCACACACTGACCAAGCGCGTGCTCGAAAGCCCCGTCTCCGTGATCGTCGTCTCGACTTTCAAGACCGCGCACTACTTCGGCCAGGATCCCTCGGACGCTTGCCACTCCGCGGACATGGAGAACGGCTCGCTTTACGGAGCCTGCGAGACGTGCCGCTACTCCTGGAAGAAGTGGATCGAGAAGGACGGCAAGCGCTTCCCGCCGCTCTGCTCTGAGACGATCAACTTCCTCGCTCTGATCGAGGGAGCGAGCCCGGCCGCGATCGCGTTCATGCGGACGGGCTTGAAGGTCGCCCGCGAGTTCGTCTCGCAAAAGCGGGCGCTCCTCTCGGGATTTCTCCGCAACTGGTGGGACCGCCCGGTGCTGCTCGGGCGAACGATCAAGCAGAACGCGGCGAAGCAGACGTACTATGTGCCCGTGCTCTCCTTTGACACCGAACGGGTGAGCGACGAGCTCACGCGCCGACTCGCCTACGAGTGCTACCTCTCGATGAAGGGCAAGCGCATCCGGACGGACCTCGAAACGGAGGAGGAGCGCCCCGGGAACGCAGCACCCTTCTAGCGCACGAACGTGCGCTACGACGCGATCCTCGAACGCATCAACGTCGAGGAATACTGTAGGCACCGCTTTGGCGAGACGAAGACAGGGCCGAACGAGGAGATCCGCGTCCGCTGCCCCTTCCACGAGGATGAGCATCCTTCCCTGGACGTTCACGCTGGCAACGGGCCGAGGAAAGGCCTCTTCATCTGTCGATCGTGCTCAAAAGGGGGCAACCTCTACGAGCTCGAATCCCATCTGAAGGGGCTCTCCTCGCCCGCCGAGATCCTGGCGTCGCTCGGCGAGGTTTGCGGGATGAGAGCGGATTCCTCCGAGGGACTGCACCGGGCGGCCCTCATGTGGCAAGAAGCCCTCCTCGGTGAGGGAGGGATCC
>Ga0247727_10014435_pt1 | contig 13129 bp, 14 predicted proteins | sample WisWelCaveWW1625_FD_202498 | JGI IMG/M metagenome (GOLD analysis project Ga0247727, IMG submission 202498) | Biofilm microbial communities from Wishing Well Cave, Virginia, United States - WW16-25 | ecosystem: Environmental > Aquatic > Deep subsurface > Groundwater > Cave microbial mat | place...
TTTCATTGACACGCTGCCGGTTGCGAAGGAGAAATTGATGCAGGCCGCGTGATGCCGACAGCTTCGTCAATCGGACAGCCCACCCCCGATTAACGATTGTCTGTCAGGTCAAGTCCAGATTTCTACACAAAAGCTATCTCGGCAGTGTCGCGCGCGACGTCGAGCGCAAGCTCGCGGACAGGCCTGATCTCAACGCGCTGTTCCGACGCGAACTGTTCAACGGCGGCCGCGTGCTGGCGCAAGATCGCCGGCGGCGCGGCCGGAAGCTCTTTTCGCTCCACGCCCCCGAGGTCGAATGCATCGGCAAGGGCAAGGCCCACAAGCCCTACGAGTTCGGTGTCAAAGTGAGCGTTGTCACGCCCGTCCGCGCGCCGAGGGGCGGACAGCTTGTGCTGCACGCCAATGCGCTGCCCGGCAATCCCCTACGATGGGCACACGCTCGAAACGGTGATCCCTGCGATCGAGAGGACCACGGGGGCCACGCTCGCACGCATCATCGCCGACGCCGGCTATCGCGGCCACGACGCCCCGGCGCCCTACGACATGCGCGTCTACATCTGCGGTCAGAAGCGGCGCATGACCGACGAGATCAAACGCAAGATGCGGCGCCGATCGGCTGTCGAGCCGGTCATCGGTCACATGAAGAACGAGCACCGCATGGGCCGTAATCACCTGGCAGGCGCCACCGGCGATGCCAGCAACGCCGTGCCCGCCGCCGCCGGCTACTACTTCAGACGCCTGCTGGCCTGGCTGGCGCTTTTGCTGGCCCTCTTCGCCCACACGCTCTGCGCGTGACGACAACCACAAGCCGCCTGATCGCACCTACTTCACGGACGACTAGTTCTGGCTTTGCGAGGTCGCCGAGACCGATCCATTGGGGAGTTATTTCTTCAACCACGGCGTCAGGTGCCGGGTCATGAAGACGGCCGCACGCTGCACCGTATCCTTCGCCGCGAGATCGTCCGCAAAGGTTCTGACTTCGCCCGAGCGAAAGTCGAAGCCGCGTCCGACGCCGGGATAGATGATGAGCCGCACGTCGCGACCGGCCTGCTTCATGGCCTTTACAGCCATCTCGATCGGGCGACGGCGCTGATACTGCTCGTACTCCCCCATCACGATCAGCGTTGGGATCTCGAGGCGGTCCGCTTCGCCGGCGTAGCGGTAAACCTGGTCGGGCTCTGCGCTGTTCGGGTTCTGCCAATGCGGATAGGCGGAGACATAGCAGGCAACATGTTGCTTTTGGCGGCCGCGCGACACCGCCACCATTAGAGCGTAATAGCCCCCACGCGTATGACTCGCCAGGCATAGCTTTGAGGTTGCAACGTCCGGCAGCCGCAAGAGCGCGTCGACGCCGGCCTCGAGATCGCCAACGATGGCCGGATCATGGCGCACTGGCATGGTCTCGATCATCCGGGCGGTGTAGAGGTCGGGCGCTAGAACCACAAAGCCTCGCGCCGCGAGCCTGCGCGCCATACGCTCGACGAGCTCGTCTAGGCCGCGTCGGCCATGGGCGAATAGCACCGCCGGAAATCTGCCAGCGGTCTTTGGACGCAAGAGCAGTGCTGGCACCTCAGTCTTGTCGGCAGGGTTCAGATAAGAGATCTCGCGCCGATCGACCTCGTGGTTGTCCGGGACCTCGAGCAGCCCGCGGTCGAACCAGTCGTCGCTCCACCAGAACTTGTCCTTCAGGGGCCGTGTATCGACGGGGGCCTCGAGTGCGCGACCGACAGCCGTGTCGGCGGCCGATATCTCGCCGAGGCGAAGGTCCTGGGCGTGAACGGCAGGACCCGCAAGACAAAGCCCAGCGCCGAGTAAGAGCCGAAAGCCGCGCCACCCCGCAGGCTCGCTCCCATGACTACCGCGATCCTGCATGACCATCCTCGTCTCGTGCTCGGCTGATCGTTACCGTGACGACAGAGAGAACTCCATGACGCTTGAGATCGCAAGGGTGCCAGTGCGGGGCTTGGCCTTGAATAGGATCAAGCGCGCCATACGTAGCGCGCACGCCCAGTTTGCAGCGTCAGAGTTCCTTACTGCGCTATAAGTCGCTTGCGCCGGCGATTGCTACCTGATCTCGACGGCGTGGCTCTTACCCTCTCGCTCATTTCTGGATCACGCGGCAAAGCAAAATCGAGCGGCAACGCGGTGGTATACTTGATCTGCTCCATGGCGAAGGCGGATGACACCTTTGAGATCTCGATGCGCGAGATCAGTTTCTTATAGAAAGCGTCATAGGCGGCGATGTCGGGGACGACGACACGCAACAGATAATCGACCTCGCCGCTCATGCGGTAGATCTCGACGACCTCGGGGAAGTCGACGACCGCAGCATGGAACCGCTCGAGCCAGGCGAGCGAATGCTGGTCGGTCTTGATCGACACGAACACGGTGACGTTGGCATTTACGCGCGTGGGGTCGAGGACGGCGACGCGACGCTGAATGACGCCGGCTTCCTCCAGCTTCTGGATGCGCCGCCAGCACGGCGTGGTCGAGAGCCCGATCTGCTTGCCGATGTCGGCGACGGCGGGCGTGCAGTCGTGCTGCAGCAGTTTGAGAATCTTGACGTCCGTCTCATCGAGCATTGCGCGCTCGCCCCGGATTGAGGAAGGGCGTACCCTGTGTGGGAGATGTGAGAGTAATTTCTATTTCTACTGCTGTTGATCGCTAAAATAGCATTCTTTTTTCAGAAATACCATCCGTCTCCGTTGAATTTTTGCCCAAATGGGCGAAATATTGCTGGGATAGAGGTGGCCAATGAAACAAATTACACACATCACGGCCGAGTTCGCAGTCAGCGGAGCGCTGTCGCCAGACGACTTCCCGAGCATTGCCGCAATGGGCTTTAGATCGGTCATCTCAAACCTTCCGGACGGCGAGTCGCAGGCTCACCCGACAAGCTATGAGGCGGCGGCGCTGGCGCGGCGGTCAGGCCTTGAATACCGCCACATTCCTGCGATCAAGTTCGACATTTTCAGCGACCGCGTTGTGGCCGGGCTGGACAGCGCCTTGCGCGAGCTGCCGAGCCCGATCCTGGCACATTGCATATCCGGCCAACGGTCGGCGATCGCCTGGGCGGCCGCGGCGGCGCGCCGGCAGCCGGCGGATTGCGTGCTCGCTAGTCTCAAGGCGGCGGGCTTCGATTTGGAAATGATCCGCGATGACCTGAGCGCTCAGTGGGACCGTGCGGCGCGGGCATAGCGTATCGCCCGATGCCAACAATTTTCCCCTGTCAAACCTTGTGTCGGCGCAGCTAGAATTGCCGCTGGGTCTGCGGGCCTGCACGCATGACCATGGAGCGGCTGATTGCGCAAGACCCATCCGGCGCCAGAACCTACGTGCGAGGCTGGAGAAAGGCTGCTTGCGCGCCTCGAGGCACGGCGGCGGCCGGCTCCCTCCGAGCTCACGGTCTTGATGAGTGGTGTCCGCGCATAGGTTGCGCGTGAGGCCGCCATCTGATCGGCGCGGAACGCTTCTCACAGCGAACGCTACCATCGGCAGCTGGCGAAGTGGCGGGCAGTCCGTCGCTTCATGTATCAAAGCCCCTTCCGCGATCGACCAGGCATCAAGCGGTCGGACCAGTGGCGGTCCGTACTCGACCGAGTGCGCGGGCTTAATGAGCCCGAGCTTGTGGACTGGGTGATGCTCCAGGTCGAGGTCGCCAGCAACCGGGAGAGGGGCTTACCGGACATGCGACCGCGCAAGAATGGGCCGACCTTTCTTGTGCTCCTCGAGTATGTCGCCAACCGCAAGCGAAAAGCACTCGCGTTGCGAAAATGGGCGATCAGCGCTGATCGCGAGGGCGGCTCACCTCCAATACCGGCACGCTTACGACCGATCTTCAGGAGCTCCACAGGGCAGCAGCCACGCGCGACCTGGGAAATGAGCGGCTTTGAGCGCCACCGCCCTACCCGGCTCCCATGTCCCGTTGAGCCCTGGCAATCGATTGCTGCAAACCCGCCGCAAACGTAGCTCAGCCGCCGACTTCAGAATTCTGCACGATCGACGACCTAGTCTGGCGTTCCACAATTAGGGTTCGGGTGTCTTTGAATCACCTCGCTCAATCTCCTACGATGTGATATACTGGGGCTTTCTCTAATTCCCACTTCCCGGTTTCCCGATCGTAGCGGGATAAGGTGAAACAATGCCAATCGGTATCATCCAACTTCGGATGATCGGCCCGGTAGTAATATCCCGGCCACCGCGTTTCCGTCCGGAACATGGTGTGCTGCGTGACACATTCCGAGGCCAAGACCCGGTGCTGAAGCTCCCACGCCCGCTGAAGCTGGTGAAGATCTTCGGCCCCGAGATGGGCGAGATCTTCCTTCAGCATGGTCAGCAACTCGATCCCGCGGGTGAGTAGCGGCTCGTTGGTCGTGTAGTGGGCGCTGATGCCGCCGACATACTCGTCCATGATCTTCTCGAGACGCTGAAGGCCATGAATCGGCAGGAGATAGCTCGGCGAAACCGTCCCGGCGACGATCTCGTTGCGGCCTATTTCGTAGTTTTCCAGAGGCTTGTAGACGACCTTCTTGAGGTTTTCGTATTCCGCCTCGCTAACCTGAGGTTGGTCGTTACCCATGTCGTTGACGTACTTGACCGCAGCCTTTGCGGCGATTCGGCCTTCCGTGAAGGAGCCCGACGAGAACTTGTGGGCGGTGCCGCCGATGGTGTCGCCGGCGCCGAAGAGTCCCTCGACGGTCATCATCCGGTTGTATCCCCACTGGTATTCCGCGGGTGCGTAGTCCTCCGGACCGCTTGCCCAGGCGCCTGAACAGGTCGCGTGGGAGCCCATGACATAGGGCTCGGACGTGGTCAGCTCGGGGTTTGTTTCCTTGGGGTCGATGTTTTGCGACGCCCAGACGACCGCCTGCCCGATCGTCATGCCGAGGAAGTTCTCCCAGCCGACTGTCTCCTTGTGCGGATCCTGGAAGGCCTCCTTCGTCACCATGCGAATGGGGCCCCTGCCGGCCTTGACCTCCTCGAGGAGCGCGTGGTTGCGCAGGCAGGTAGGCACCGGGTGCCGATCAACGTAATCCCCGACCAATTCCTTGGTGTGATTGTACCACTTGGCCTCGTATTGTTCTCCATACGCGTTTTCGGTGTATGTCTTGAGATGCAGGAAGTAGGCGCCGACCGGCCCATAGCCGTCCTTGAATCGGGTGAGGACGATCCGGTTCTCCATCTGCGTCATCTTGGCGCCGACTTGGATCGGCAGCGCGTAGGCAGAGGCGCTGCTCCACGGGGCGTACCAGGTCCGTCCCATACCCTCGCCGACGGCGCGCGGCTTGAAGATGTGCGATGCGCCACCGGCAGCCACGATCACCGCCTTGCCGCGGAAGACGTAGAAATCCCCGGTACGGACGTTAAAGCCGACAGCCCCGGCGACCCGCTTGGGCCGCTGCTTGTCCATCAGCAGGTGGGTCACCATAATCCGATTGTAGACTTCGGTGGCGGCCTTGCGGGCGGCCTCGGCGACGATCGGCTTGTAGCTCTCGCCGTGGATCATAATCTGCCATTTGCCTTCGCGCAGGTATCTCCCGGTTTCCGGGTCCTTCATGATGGGGAGGCCCCACTCCTCGAACATGTGCACCGTGGAGTCGACATGCCGGGCGATATCGTAGCCCAGATCCTCCCGCACCAGACCCATGAGGTCATTGCGTGCGTAGCGGACATGGTCTTCGGGCTGGTTCTCGTTCCACTGCATGCCCATGTAACAGTTGATCGCATACAGGCCTTGTGCGACCGCGCCGCTGCGCTCGATGTTCGCTTTCTCGACGCAGACAATCTTTAGGTCGCGACCCCAGTACCTGGATTCGTATGTGGCCCCGCAGCCGCCCATGCCGCCACCGATGACGAGGATATCCGAATCTACGAACACGGTCTTTCGGCGGCGCATTACACCAATCCTAGCTTGAGTTGATCCGGAGTGAGCGCCGGCAGCGCATCGATCTTGAGTGCCTCGGGTTCGTGCGCGAGTTCCTGGGAATTCAACGCATCCGCGGTGGGCGCCCCGTAATCAGCCGAAGACTTGATCGATCCCCATGGTGTGGTCCTGATCGGGGAAACGAAATTCTTTTCGCGGCCGTCCCGGAACTTGATCTTCCACGAAATGGTTGCCTTCTCCTCTTCCCGCAGAACCCTGACGCTGTGGCCGAGCGGCGCGAAGTCCGCATAGCCCCGGACGTCGATCGCATGCTGCGGACATGCCTTCACGCACGCATAGCACTCCCAGCACATATTGGGCTCGATGTTGTAGGCACGGCGGTAGGTGGTATCGATGTGCATGATGTCGGACGGGCAGATATCGACGCAGTGTCCGCAGCCGTCACAACTGGTCATATAGACGAATGTGGGCATGATAGTTTTCTCCTGTATCGAAGACCGTTGATGGGCTGATTAATAATGTCGGGGGTGCCGGCGGGCGCTGCCGAATATTGCGGGTTTGTCGGCTGGGCCCGGCAGGTTACTCCTCGAGCCGTTCGCTTCGGCCACCCGTTTCTGGAAGGCCGCTGCGGGCTTGAAGAACATATGTGAGAACTTGGACCACGGAACGGATCCGAACAGCACCGTCGTGGCGATGAGGTACAAACCGAGGAGCAAGTTCGTCCAAGAGCTGCCCTTCGCCTGCAGGTAGGCCCAGACCAGGCCCAGTGTCACGCTCGCGAGAAGCGAGAGGATGAACAGGTCGGCGCGCACAATGCGGAAAGGTGAATTGCCCTCGGCGGCGACGTCGGCCCGAATGAAGAACCAGAACCAGTAACCGCCGATGCAAACCATCAGGGCCCCGATGTACCACAGCAGCGGCAGGATGGTGGGCGTGGGCGTGGCGGGCGTCGGGTACCAGAACACCATGATGGCGGTGGTGATCACGTAAGCCAGGAAACCGTACATTGTCAGGAGGTGGGCAATTCTGCGATGCGGATTGCAGAATTCAGCGGACGTCAGACCCTCCACCACTGCGGTCTGGATCGCCAGGGACGCCATTTCCCCGCTGCTGACCTGCCGCGTCCCTTTGCTCTCTGCATTCCGCCAATTGTTAAAGAAGTACTTGGCACTCTTTTTGTGAACAACGTCCAGTAGCGTGCCACCCGCGACCAGGATTATCATGACAACGATGTACGTCTGCATGACGGCAGGTGGTATGAACGCCGAAAGTTCGGCGAAAGGATTACTTGTGAACATCAGTTGACATCCCCCGATGAGGCCCAGGTTCAAGCCAATAGTCGATAGGGCTCCCACTTGCAATCATTCGAATGTATTTATCTATAGCCAGAGCCGTCGCCGCGGCCTCGACCCGGTCGAAGCCGAAGATGGCTCGGCCGTCAGGCGAGCGCACGTAATAGCGATAGGTCTTGGTCATCAGGCCATAGGATACGCGATCCCAGTCCCCCTATCTCGCCGCAACGGCTCACGCCGACCCGAGGCTGCGATAATAGTCCCTGAGGATGGCCACGACTTCCGGCCGACTGAATTCAGCGGGGACCTCTTCGCCTTGCGACAGCATCTCGCGCTGGCGTGTGCCGGAAACGGAGAGGTGGTGCTTGGGATCGTGTGGGCAGGTCTTGCCGGTGGCCATGCCGGCGCACCTGTAGCAGTAGAACGTCACATCTATCTTGAGCGGCTTGCACAGAAGCGCGCCGTCCCAGAGTTCGTCGAAGATATGCTGGGCATCGAGAGGACCATAGTAGCTCCCCACGCCGGCGTGGTCGCGCCCGACGACGAGATGGGAGCAGCCGAAATTCTGGCGGATCAGCGCATGGATCAGCGCCTCGCGCGGCCCCGCATAGCGCATCTCGATCGGATAGCCGGCCTGGATAGCGATATTGGGCTTGAAATAGTTGTCGATCATCGCCTGAATCGTGCGCGTCCTGATGTCGGCGGGGATGTCGCCCGCCTTGAGCTTGCCGAGGACCTGATGGATGAAGACGCCGTCCGTCACCTCCGCTGCGATCTTGGCGAGGTGCTCGTGGCTGCGATGCATGGGGTTGCGCGTCTGGAAGGCAGCGACCTCCTTCCATCCTCGCTTTTCGAACTCGGCGCGTGCCTCCTCGGGCCGCAAGTAGAGACCCTTGTATTTTGTCGGGTATTCACCCTCGGAGAGTACGATCACGGGCCCGGCGACGTTCACCTCGCCCTGCCGCATCACCTTCTCGACGCCGGGATGCTTGGGATCGGTCGTACGAAACACATGCTTGCATTCGAGCTCACGGTCGATCGCGTATTTCTCGCGCACCATGAGCAAGCCGATGATCTCGCCGCTCTCCTCATCGGCGAGCGCCAGTTCCTCCCCGACACCGAGGCTATCGGCAATGCTCTTGGCCAGGGACAAAGTGATCGGGATCGGCCAGAATACGCCGTTCGTGAGCCTCATATCGACAACCGAGCCTTTCCAGTCGTCGTGGCCCATGAAGCCGTCCAGTGGAGTGTAGGCCCCCATTCCGAGCATGAAGAGGTCGGAGACCTCGCGCGACGTGACGGGGATTTTCTTGAGCCTCGCGGCGCGCTCGAGCGCCTCCGCCCGCTCGGCGACCGGCAGAAGCAGCGGCTTCAGAGATCCGCCCCCGTGCGGTGATACGAGCTTGGACATTCCTTTGTTCCTCCCCCTTTGAGCGCCCGGCACCGGCAAGAAAGTGTGATCGAACGGCTTGCCTAATCCAATTAGGAGGTATTCTATTCAGAAAGTCGAATGTAAGAATTGACGCATCGCTGTGGTAGCGCGCTATGCATGACGCCAGCGGCACGACGGGCGGGGAAGCGGACCCAAGAGCCAGACTATTCTTGTAGGTGGCGGCGGAATTGCCGGCATCGCGGCGGCGCTGGAAGCTGCCGAGACCGGCCATGAGGTGGTTCTCCTCGAAAAGGGTCCGAGCCTCGGAGGGAGGGTGACGAGGCTCGCCCGATACTTCCCGAAGCTCTGCCAGCCGACCTGCGGGCCTCGAGATCAACTACCAGCGCATCAAGAAGAACCCGCGCCTGAAAGTGCTCACCATGTGCGAGCCGGTAAAACTGGCAGGCACGCGGGGCGCCTATGCGGTCACGGTCAAGCGCAGGCCGTGCTACGTCACCGACAAGTGCACCGGCTGCAGCGACTGCGCCAAGGCGACCGAGACGCTGGCTCCCAATGCCTACAACTACGACCTCGACAAGGTACTCGAGGCGATGGCCGGGATGCGCGACATTCCGATCAGAAGGTGGCGTGCCGAAGAAACAGCCAGATCGCTATGAGGGCGGCCAAGGCGACGACCTCGAAGGCGGAGACGACCCAGATCATCCAGACGATCCGCCGGGCCGACGGCGTCATGGGCTGCCACACGCGGCGCATGTACCAGCGCCAAGGGACGAGCCATCTCCATCGAGCCCATGCGCGGAGGTAATCATGCAACGCGCGCGCCCAGGCGTTCAAGCTCAGGTCCACCTCGCCAGCGCGCGCGCGGCGCTCCGCTTCGGAACCGCCCCCGTAAATGTCGGTAACAACGAGAAGGGCCCCTCCATCCGCTGGCTCTGCGCGGAAGGAGGTGCCTGCCTTGAGGCCGTGGCTGTAGCGAACCTCGACAGCCGTCTCGCTTCGCGTCACGGCAACGACGGCGTCAATCTCGCGCCCGTTCGACAGATTGCGCCCGGCGAGCCGGTAGGTGTTCTCGCCGGTTGTCTCAAAGGCCGAGATCTCGAGCAGGGGGTTGATGCGGTAGAGCCGCTCGACGTCGTCCAGGAAGTCGCACAGATCGGCCACGGAAAGTGGCGTTATGATCCTCACCCACGCGGCGTCCTCATAGGTAGCCGTGTGATGCGGGTCCGGCCGCTGTGCAGCCGACGTCATCCGGAGCGCACGTCGGCGTGCCCGGGGTGGGGCACGACGACCACAGGAACGCGAAGGCCCCGCACGAGCTTGTTGAGGTCAATGCGCGAGCGCAGGCCGAGCCGGCCCTTTGGACGCGGGGCGCCGATGACGACAAGGTCGAAGTCCGCTTCCTCGCTGGCCGCGATCAGGCAGTCCTCGAGCCGGCCGTGCTTGGAGCCCGCACTGTAAAGGATGCCGGACGCCCGCGCTTGGCCGTTGACACGGGCCAGGTGCTCCAGGATCTCCCGCTCGATCTGTGCTTCGAGGTAGTCGCAAAACAGATGCTCCGTGCTGGCGTTGATGCGCCAGCCGTCGCCGGTGATGCTCTGCCAGAACTCCGGGACGATCACAAGGTGATGCAGGCGCCCACCCCGGACGACAGCATCCAGAGCGGCGCGCTCGGCTGCCCGGCTGCCCTGCGTGTCGTGGCTCGCCAGCAGCACGCTGCCGGCACTGAGCGCCGAACGCTTCTCGCGCTCGGGCCGCGGCGACGCGGCCGTAGCCCGATCCTCAGCCTTTACGCTCATAATCCGACCAGCGCCCTCAGCTGGGCAAAGCCCCAGCCGTGGTTGACGTTGGCGTAGACCCCGAGCGCGATCAGGCACGCCCAGATGAGCGCCATGATATCCTCGCGCCGGTCGCTCTTGAAAATAGAGAGCGCCGAGCCGCGGTGATACTGGAACCCCGTCTCGGTCGTGTGGATGTCGATCTTCTGGCTGTCCTGACGATCCATGTCGTCCTCCCTCAGAGCGCGCTCAGGCCCAGCAGGCCGGCGAACATGATGATTACGATCAGTGAGCCGACGGCCTTGATCGTGCCGACGATGCCGCCGATCACCAGCGGCTGGCCGCCGGCCTGCTTGAGCGAGGCCAGGGTGATCTGCATGCCGAGCCCGGTGAGGCCGAAGGCGAACAGCCAGACGATCCAGTCGCGGAACCAGCCGATGATCCTCGGCGTATGCATGACTGCACGGCGCGCGCCGCTGACCACCGCCTTGGCGTCCTTGGAGAGAACGCCGGATGCGGCCAGGCCATCGAGCGCGTGATAGTCGCTGACGCTCATCACTTTCTTGTTGGCAATGAGCCTCTCGAGCGCTGCCTTGTGGTCAGTGCGCCTGACCTTGTCCCCAACGGCATTCAGGGCATCGATGTCTTTGTCCTTCAGCAGCCGTTCCGCCCTCAACTTGTTGTCGAAGTACTGGCCTTTCCAGAGGTCGTCGGCGCTGACGCCCTTGGGCAGGAAGATGCCCGTCAGGTTGAGCAAGAACATGAAAATGAAGCCGAGGACGAAGAGCGGGAACTTGTCGATGATCACGCGCCCGACGTCGACCTTTGGCGCACCGACCGCCATGGCGCCGACGCTCTGCGGCTGGGCCGCACCGTTCACGGCCGTCTCGCGACGCACGTACCACAACGCCAGCCAGACCACGATCAGCGGCAGGAACAGGATGCGCGTGATATTGAAGATCTCGGCGACCTTCAGCGTCTCGATGCCGTCGGGCTGGAAGGCCAGCGCGGCACCCGCGACCTGCGCGGAGTTGAGGATGCCGGTGCCGGCCCAGGCGCCGAACGCCTCAGGGCTCAGATGAAGCAGCTTGCCGACTGTCGGGAACACGAACATGCAGCCCACGCCCCACAGCAGGATGGTGCCGATCGTGTAGGCGATCTCGGCGGACTTGGCCTGCACCACCGGCGCGGCAGCCACCGCCGCCGAGACGCCGCACACTCCGACACCAGCCGACAGCACGCCGCTCATCGAATTGGTGACGCTCATGAGGCGCCCCATCCACAGCACCAGGCCGACCGAGCCCAGCACGAAGATGCTGACCAGCGTGAAAGACGCGATGCCCAGATGCAGGAGCTCCTGGAGAAAATAGAGGGTGCCTAGAAGAATGACGCCGGTCTTCAAGCCGAGCCGCGACAGCCTGACGCCGTTCTGCGCCCAGCTCGGGATGCCGAACACATTGACCAGGACGATACCGGCGACGATGCCGAGCACGATGTAGTTGAGCCCGAACACGTCGTGAATGTACATGCCGCCGAACACCGGCCCGGCGGCTTTGCTCCACACGGCCACGAGGGGATCGAGGAACCAGCGGATCAGCATAGCGATGAACAGGATGAAGAGGGCCCCACCCAGCGCCGAACTGAAATAGTCGAGGCTGCTCTTCCAGTGCACGCCGATCAGCTGCCACAACCCGATCAACACGCCGATCGCCCCGAACGAGTAGGGCAGCGTGATCATGGCCGGCTTGGTTCGCGCAGTGCCGAGGTAGTTCATGACCCCGTCGAGCAGGCCGGCTTCGGTGCAGTAGCCCAAAGCCAACAGAGCAATGCCCATAATGAGAACGGCTGGGTGGCGCTTCGTGTACACCATGACATCGATCCTCCTCCCTTGTCAGACCCTGTGCGACCGGGCTGGCTTGCGTTCCCGGTCCTGCGAGTGGTGCCTAGATTGGGGATGGGCAGAGGATGAATCCTCGCCGTGACGCTGAGCCTGTCTCGGCCCGGACCCCCAGATGCCCGACGCCTCCCCTCAGATTTCGCCAGTTCCTGCGACTACGGTTTGTTTCGCCTTAAGCTTTTGTCGGGCTGACGGTGCCCGAGTTCCTTGTCACGTCGCGATATTAGCATATCAGCATATTCTGGGAAGTAGTGCTGTGCGTGCCGAAAAGGGGTGATGCCTGGGCGGCCTAGGCGAGCGCCTGCTGAGGCGACGGAGCGCAGGTGTGCAGCCGCTTCTACAGACGGGGCTGCCGGCGGCGCGCCGTTGTAAGCCCCTTTCTTTGCGAATTCCGCGCCGAAGGAGAGAACGCCCGGCGTCCTTATGTGATCGAGCGGTTTCAGCGGCTCGAACCGGGGATGCGTCTCATGCGCCTCGTCGGATTTGGCTTTCTCAATGCGAATGCGCAGATCGTACCAGGCAGCCTGGCCGGTAACAGGGTCCGAATTCGAGTAGCGGTAGCCACCCTCGCGCTCGGGCAGAAGCTCGCTGATGAGGTGGTTCAAAAGGAACCCGTGCGTCGCCTCCGGCGCATTGTTGTCGAGGCCCCAGGCGCCGGAGCGCTTGCCAATGGCATTCCAGGTCCACACCGTATCGGGATTGACCCCCTCCATCAGCTTTACCTGCGCTTTGACGCGCCCGATGTGACTTGTGATCCACACCCAGTAGTGTCCCAACGTTAATCGAACAAAGTCAACTGGTTGTCGGAACCGGGCGCTGCCCCGACGACCGGCTGCAGCGAAAGTAGCTGATCCACGGGCATTCGCTCGAACATGGTGAGGCTCAGGA
>Ga0247727_10014436_pt1 | contig 13129 bp, 5 predicted proteins | sample WisWelCaveWW1625_FD_202498 | JGI IMG/M metagenome (GOLD analysis project Ga0247727, IMG submission 202498) | Biofilm microbial communities from Wishing Well Cave, Virginia, United States - WW16-25 | ecosystem: Environmental > Aquatic > Deep subsurface > Groundwater > Cave microbial mat | place...
GGCCCTGACCCTTCCGGTGCCCGGGACGGCGACCCGGCCCCGCGGTCTGCTGGTGGAGGAGATTGCCGTCATCGTCCTCCTGGACCACCTCCTTGCGCGGCTCCCCTTCCCAGCGCTGGAGACCACGTTCGCAGCCACCCCCGGAGGCGGTCCCGGGGCGTGGATCTACCTGCATCATTCCGACCCGACCCGGATCGGGCTGCCGGCGGATCCGGGAGAGTGGCCATTCGGCGAGGGCCTCATCGGCGCGGTTCCGAAGGCCGGAAGGAGCCACGGACCCTGGAGCTTCCTCAGGAAGGGAGACCGCCTTTTCGCTTCGGCCCGCCACGCATCGACCGGCTGGATCCTGGGCGGATCGATGACGCTCTCCGGGATGCTCTCCCCTCTCCGGGAAAACGTCCGGATCTCGGCGTTGCTCCTGGGCCTGATGATCCTCCTCGTCTCGGCCGGAATCGTCCTGGTGACCCGGGGGATCGGCGGCGCGGTGGAGGAGATCGCGGCCAGCGCCGGGGCGATCGCCCGGGGGGACCTCTACCGGACGATCCGGCTGCACCGCTCCGACGAGTTCGGCGCGATTGCCGAGCACGTCAACGCGATGGCCAGGGACCTGATCGTGACCTCCGAGGCGCGCTCCATAGCGAGGATCAGCGCGCGACTGGTCCACGATCTCAAGGGAATCGCCTCTCAGATCCATCTGATGCTGTACAACCTGAAGGAGAACTACGACGATCCTGAATTCCGCGCCGAATCCGTCCCCCTCCTGCAGGACCTCGCCCGGCAGATCGAGTCCCTCGCCTTGCGGCTCCGCCGGGGGAGGGAATCGGGCGAGCCGACCTGGGAGGAGGTCGATCTCGGCCGCCTGGTCGGGAAGATCCTGGAGAGCCGGGTGCGTCCCTCGTGGCCCGGGATCGTCGTCCGGGAGGATCTCCGTTGCGACACGCCCGCGATCGCGAACGAGGACCTCCTCTCCGAGGCGGTCGAGAACATCGCCTCAAACGCCGCCGAGGCGATGGGCGGCAAGGGCACGCTCCGCGTCTGCGTCGGGGCGCTCCCGGCGCCGCGCCGGGAGGACCCGAACGGATCGACGCACTTCATCGAGGTGGAGGACACGGGACCCGGGATGAGCCGCGAGTTCATCGACAACCAGCTCTTCCAGCCGTTCACGACCACCAAGGAGAAAGGGCTCGGACTGGGGATGTACCAGGTCCGGCAGGCTGTGCTCCGACTCGCGGGACGGATCGAAGTGACGAGCCGGCCGGGCCACGGCACGCGGGTCCGCCTCGAGGTGGGAAGGGCGCGGGAGGGAGGCCCGCCGAGGTGAACACGATCCTCGTCGTGGACGATCAGGCGACCGCGCGCCGGCTTCTGGCCCACGCCCTCAAGCCGGATTACCGCGTGCTGGAGGCGGCGGACGGCGCGACCGCCCTGGAACGGTTGCGGGACGACCGGGTGGATCTGGTCCTTCTGGATCTTCACCTCCCGCCCGACACCGGCATTCCGGACGAAGGGATCCGCGTCCACCGGGCGATCACCGGTGTGGATCCTCACATGCCCGTCGTGATAACGACGGGTGACCAGGACAGGAGCCTCGCGCTCGAGCTGGTCCGCCGGGGAGTGGCCGATTTCCTCCTCAAGCCGGTGGACCCGGACGTCCTGAGAATCGTGGTCGCCCGGGCGCTGGAGAGGGCGGGGTTGGAGCGGGAGCTGCGCGGCCTGCGGGAGCAGGTCGGGGACCGCTTCTCCCTCGGGAGCCTCGTCGGAGAAAGCGCAGCGATGAGGGAGATTCTCCCGAAGCTGGAGCGGCTCGTCCGGACCCCCACGACCGTCCTGCTCCTCGGGGAGAGCGGCACGGGGAAGAGCGCCATTGCCCGGGCGCTCCACTGGGCGAGCCCGCGCTCCGGGGGACCGTTCGTGGTGGTGGACGGCGCCACGATCCCGGAGACCCTGATGGAGAGCGAAATGTTCGGCCACGTCCGGGGGGCGTTCACTGGCGCGGACTCCGCGAAGCAGGGCCGGATCGCGATGGCCCACGGAGGCACGCTCTTCCTGGACGAGATCGGCAACCTGAGCCTGTCCGCCCAGGCCAAGCTCCTCCTGTTCCTCGACGACCGCGCGATCACCCCCGTGGGCTCGAACCGGAAGATCGACGTCGACGTCCGGCTGATCGTCGCCACGAACCGCGATTTGCCCCGGATGGTCGCGGAAGGCGGGTTCCGGGAAGACCTCCTATTCCGTATCCAGGTCGCCACCGTGGAGATCCCGCCGCTGCGGGAAAGGGCGCAGGACATCGCGCCCCTGGCCGGACACTTCCTCGCCTCCCTGGCCCGCGACCTGGGGTGCGCGCGCCTGGGCCTGACGCCGGCGGCGCTGGACCGGCTCGCGAGCTTCCCCTGGCCCGGCAATGTCCGGCAGCTCCGGCACGTCCTGGAAAGCGCGCTGGTGATGGCCCGCGGCGACGTGCTCGACGCCGAAGACCTGATCCTGCCGGACCTCCCCGTGGAGCGGGAAGGCACTGCGGAAACCGGAGACCGGACGGCGGTGCACCCCGACGACGGCCCGGACAGCGCGAGCCTCCCCCTGGGCCCCCTCAAGGAAAGCGTCGCGGCCCTCGAGCGCATGTTGCTGCAGCGCGCCCTCGAGAAGACCCGGGGGAACAAGGCGGCGGCCGGTCGCCTCCTTGGCCTCGACGAGAACCAGGTCCGCTACCTCTGCCGGAAATACCGGATCCCCTGACTTCACCCTCGGACTCCCGCGCGGGCGGGACCCTCCCGGGCCTTGAATCTTCCACGGTTTCCCGTGAATTCTTCACGAGCCGGATTCCCCGTCTCCCCCCGGCGCACTTCCTTCCCGTTGCCGCGATCCGCTTCCATCCGCGCATACGGCTCGACTTGCCGGGTCTCGGGGCGAAGCCGGGAGCGGTGGCACGAACCGTGCTGAGAGCCGACTGGCGTCGGCGTCCCGCGAACCCGCCGCGCCGCCGCGATGCGCGGCGAGGGGGGCAGGCGGGCCGGAGGGGAATCCATTGGACGGAAACGACGGGAACGGGCATGCCAGGGGGAAGCGGACGGTCCTGATCGTGGACGACCAGCGGCCCGCGCGCAGGCTGGTGCGCCACGCCTTCGGCGGCCGCTACCGGGTTCTGGAGGCGGAGGACTCCGACTCGACTCTCGCCGCGATGATCCGGGAACGGGTCGATCTGATCCTTCTGGACCTCCATCTTCCGCCGCGACTCGAGTCCCCCGAGGAGGGGCTCAGGACCTACGTCCGGATCCGCGAGCGTGCGCCCGAGGTCCCCGTGGTGATCGTCACGAGCGACGACAACCCCGGGCTTCGCGAGGCCCTCCTGGGCCGGGGGGCGCGCGGCTACCTGAACAAGCCGATCGACGTGGATGCGCTTTCGAGCCTGGTCCGGGATGTTCTGGGCGAGTGATGGGTGCACAGGGAGATCAACATGAGCCGGTTTAGCTTGCTGTCGTCGATGATGTGCCGGGTGGCGCTCGCCGGCTGCGTCCTGGGAGCCGGCGTTGGGGCCGCTCACGCCGTGGCGGATCTCACCGTGGGCGCGATGGACTCTCCGGACCCGGTCGCGACGGGCGGCGTGCTCACCTATACGGTGGGTGTGTTCAACTTCGGACCGACCTCGGCGCTGGACGTGGTCGTGACGAGCGGCCTGCCCGGTGGTGTGACCTTCCTCTCCACATCCGGTGGCCCGTGTGCGGAGGATCCGAACGGTGTGCCCATCTGCTCCCTCGGCTCCATCGCCGCCGGCGGTTCCCGGCAGTACACGATCGCGGTCCGGGCGGACTTCTGCAGCGGAAGCGGCACGAGAAGCCTGACCGTCACGGTCACGAGCGCCACGCCCGATCCGAACCCCGGCAACAACTCCGCCGTCGCGACGACCTCCTTCATCGATCCGGGCACGTGCGACGACGGCGACCTCTGCACCACCAACGACGCGTGCAGCGGCAGCGTCTGCGCGGGCGTGCCCCGGCCGTGCGAGGACGCCAACACGTGCACGATCGACGCCTGCGTGGCCGGCAGCTGCGTGCACACGCCCAAGCCCGCGGGCACGGCCTGCGGCGACCAGGCCGATACCGAGTGCACCGACCCGGACACCTGCGACGCGGGCGGCAACTGCGATCCGAACCACGAGCCGGCGGGCACGCTCTGCGGGGATTCCTCGGACAGCGAGTGCGACAACCGCGATACCTGCGACGGCGCGGGGAGCTGCGGCGCCAACTACGAACCCGCCGGGACGGCTTGCGGCAGCCCGACAAACGACGAGTGCACCGACCCGGACACCTGCGACGGCGCGGGAACCTGCCAGAGGCACGATCAGCCCGACGGGACGGGGTGCGCGTGCGGCATAGGGTGCGGCGGAGTGTTAAAGTGTCTCAAGTGCTGCGTGGACGGTGCGTGCGAGCAATGCGGTGGACCTCAAGTCACCTGGTACGTACCCGGTGACGGCTCGAATACCTGTGCGGCCGCGAACCCGAGCTGCAGCACGATCCAGGGAGCGATCGACGCCGCAGGCAACCTCGACACGATCGAGGTCGCGGCGGGCACCTATCCGGAGGACCTGGTCCTTGCCAAGCGCCTGAGGATCCTGGGCGCCCGGGCCGGTGTCGACGCGTGCGGCCGCGTGGGGCCAGAGTCCGCGGTCACCGGAAGCACGCCCACGGGCCCCCGCCTACGGCTCCTGGACTGCAACGGAGCCGACGGCTCGATCATCGACGGCCTGACTTTCTCGGGCGGGACCAGGACGATCGAGTCCGGGTCCGGACCCCTGGACGAGATCCAGCTTCTCAACAACAGGATCGAGGGCTTCGCGGAGAGCGGCGTCTTCCTGGACCACGGGGGCGCGAACTTCACCGCCAGCCGGAATCGTGTGGACGGCACCGGCAAGACGGGCGCAGGCGGCTCGTGGCATCTGGGCGACGGGGATTTCGACGGCTTCCAGTTCACCGACAACTGCATCGTCCACGACGGCCCTCCGGGGACGTTCGCGCCGGGGTTCGGCTTCTTCGCGGACGGAGACCACAGCGTGGGCCCGACCACGGGCCCGGGCGGCCGGCCGCCGGTCTTCGCCGGGAACCTGATCGAGCGCCACGGGACCGGGGCGAGCCTGGGGCGCTTCGCCTTCGAGCTCGGCACCATCGGCGGCAATCGCTTCGCCCGCAACGATCTCGACGGGCTGCAGGGGGGGATCCAGAGCTCCTCCATCAGCGGCAACCTCTTCGAGGGCAACGGCCGCCACGGGCTCTCGCTGACCGGGCTCGGATCTCCCCTGCCGGACGCGGGCGCGCGGTCGAACAGCGTGACGCAGAACTGCTTCGACGGAAACGGCCTGTCGATCGCCGGCGGGGGCCTCTTCTTCGGACCCGACCAGCCGCCGGGAACGATCTCCACCAATCACGCCAACGAGAACAGCTTCCGCGGGAACTTCCGGGGAGCCATCTACGACGCTCCCGGGACCGAGATCATCGACGCGGAGAACAACTTCTGGGGCGCCGCGACCGGCCCCACGAACCCCGGGAACCCGGGGGGAACCGGCGATCCGATCGAGACGCCGAACGCAAGCGGCGGGGTGATCGACTTCGGTCCGTTCGGCGTCTGTCCGACGGCCTGTTCCGCCGCTGACTGCAACGGCAACGGAGTCCCGGACGAGTGCGACATCTCCGGCGGCACCTCCCCGGACTGCAACGGCAACGGAGTCCCCGACGAGTGCGACATCTCCGGCGGCACCTCCCCGGACTGCAACGGCAACGGCGTGCCGGATGAATGCGATGTCGCGTTCGGGAGCAGCACGGACTGCGAGCCCGACGGGATCCCCGACGAGTGCGGCACCGACTGCAACAACAACGGCGTGCCCGACTTCTGTGACATTCGCTGCGGCTGTCCCCCCAACCCCACCGCCGACTGCCAGCCCAACGGCATCCCGGACGAGTGCGAGCCGGACTGCGACAGCGACGGCGTGCCCGACGACTGCGAGGACGACTGCGACTTGAACGGCACACCCGACGATTGCGAGGTGATCCCCGATTGCAACGGCAATGGCCGCAGCGACTTCTGCGACACCGGCTATGGTTTGAGCCCGGACTGCCAACCCAACTGGATCCCGGATGAGTGCGAGGCCGATTGCGACGGCGACGGGATCCCGGATGACTGCGACTCCGCCAACTGTGACGATGCCAATCCCTGTACTGTGGACACCTGCAACGGAGGCGCCTGCTCCAGCGCGGCGGGGAACGCGGGGGCGGTCTGTCGTGCGGCGGCCGCGAGCTGCGACACCGCCGAGACCTGCGACGGGGTGGGTGTGTCCTGCCCTGCCGACGCCTTTCAGCCGGCGACCACCGTCTGTCGCGCCTCGGCGGGAGTCTGTGACCAGGCGGAGACCTGCTTCGGTGATCGGGCGGCCTGCCCCGCCGACATCTTCCAGTTGGCTGGCACCGTCTGTCGCGCCTCGGCGGGAGTCTGCGATGTGCCGGAGACTTGCAGCGGCACGGCGGCAGCCTGTCCGGACGACGCGTCCAGGCCCGACGGCACTCCGTGCGGGGACGCGGGCACCGAGTGCGTCAATCCGGATTCGTGCATCGCCGGGAGCTGCCAGGACAACGGCTTCAAGGCGGCCGGCACGGCGTGCGGCGTCTCGTCGGTCACCGAGTGCACCGACCCGGACACCTGCGACGGGGCCGGAACCTGCCTGCCGAACGACCAGCCGGACGGAATTCCCTGCACTCGACCCTGCCCGGGCGTTCCCACCTGCCAGGGCGGCCTTTGCACGGGTGGCGACCGGCCTCCCGAGGTGGGCAATCTCAGGTTTCTCGGGGACAACCTCACGCTCGCGTGGGACCCGGCCGGTTCCGGGGAGCTCTACGACGTCGTCCGCGGCATCGTCCGGGAATTGCCCGTCGGGGGCGGAGCCGCGGAGACCTGCCTCGCGTCGGGAATCTCCGAGAGCACGGCGGTTGACGCGGCCGAGCCGACGGTCGGGGAATCGTTCTGGTACCTGGCGCGCGCCCGGAACTCCTGCGGCCCGGGGAGCTTCGGCTTCTCGAGCCAGGGGAGTCCACGAGTCACAGCCGTCTGTCCGGACCCACTCGTCTTCCTCGGCGGCTCCGCGGGTGACGAGTCGGAGGCGGACGCGCAGACCGTTCTGTGGAGCGCGGACCCGGATCAACTGATCGCTTTCCTGTTGCAGGTCCGCCGCGGGACCGAGCTTCTCTTCGCCAGCTCCGACCCGCAGGGGACGTTCAGCTTCGATCCGTTCGGGACCGGGCTCTTCGACATCCAGGCCTATGCCAGCTACGTGGACCTTGGCAGCGCCACCGGCCAGCGGACCGAGCGCGAGGTGCGCCAGGCGCTCGTGTACGGTCCGGAGGGGCCGGCCCAGGCCCGGGCGAACCTGGAGGATCCGGACCACGACGGGCTCACCACGGGCGAGGAGCTGGCGCTTGGGACGATTCCCGCATCGGGGGACACGGATGCGGACGGCCTGGCCGACGGGCAGGAGGTGAGGAACCGCACCTCGCCTCTGCTCGCCGACACCGACGGGGACACGCTCTCCGACAAGGACGAGTCGGACTTCTTCACCGACCCCAGGATGGCGGACACGGACGAGGACGGGATCTCGGACGACGCGGAGCTGGCGGCCGGGACGGATCCCAGACTCTACGACCCGAGCCCGCCGCCGTACAACCCGCCCTACACCCCGGCGCTGGTCGAGGAGGCGCAACAGCCCTGGTACGATCTCTCGAGTCCGTCCCTCCTTCCCCCGATTCCCAGCGCCACGCTGGCCCGGTGGGGGAGCCTGGGCCTGGACGTGAGCGGCATGACCCGGGAGGAGATCATTCGGGGCAATTTCGCCGACTTCCTCACTGCCACTCCGGGTCTGTTCAAGGGGAGCGAGAGCCGCGCGTGCACGAAGGCCGGCGTTTGCGGCGTAGATGACCTGATCAAATGCATCGCGAACCCGGAATGCTGTCCTTTCAAGTGGTGCGTCCCTCAAACCAGGTGCGATGAGGATACGCCCGAGTGCGCTGACGACGACGATGCGTTCGACGACAACGGCAACATCAAGATGCCGATCGTCGAGTCGGACAACTCGGGGCAGTCCGGTTACAGCGCCCTTCGCGATCAGACCGGTGCGCTGGCCGGCCCGAACGTCAAGATCGGGTACTCGACCGTGCCGTATGTGGAGCCGAGCGTCCGGCTGGCGGGGAAACCCAACCTCGGGAAAAAACTCAGGGGTCGCCTGATGGCCTACAAGATCTGGTTCGGCCTCGATGAGCTGTTGTACACGGAAGGACGCTATCAGAAGGGGAACGACCAGACGACCTACACGCGCACGCGCTTCACCGGTCTCTCGAAGTCCGATCACCTGCTCTGCGAGGAGCCCGGCCCCACGGGGGGCAATCCCCTGACGCCCGGCTGGAGCTCGTCCCTCCGCCATAGGATGAACCTCCACCCGCCGGGCCTCAACGGCGAGCAGGGCTCGAACGTCGGCACGGGCGGACCGAACGTCGATCAGGCGCGCTCCATGGGCCCGGTCAGCTCGCTCGCCCTGGACGGCGGCCAGTCCCTGGGCTTGTGGGGAGACCGGTTCCAAGTGGTCGCCGCGAGTGACGATTCGCAGTACGACCAGAACGGCGGACACACTCCACCGCAGGCCGGTGACTTCGGCACGGACAACGCGCATCACAAGCCGGGCGGCGGCAAGCCGAGCGAGAACACGCAACAGCTGAAGACCGCCGTGGACTATGGGATGGAGGTCTCCTACGACGGCGATACCGGAGACCTGATCATCGACTACGGCGGCTCGGCGACGCTCAAGTACCCGATCTACGGGATCTGCGAGGCGAGGATGAAGGCCGGGGCCCAGGGCAAGGCGGTCGTGAACCTGAGCGGCGCCGACTTCACCACCGAGTTCTACATCCTCCTGGAGGCGGAGTGTCCACCCCCGGTCCCGGTGAGCGCGCATCCGTGCCTCCACGGGCAGGCCGGTGGAGAGATCAAGATCATCCTGCACGTGTACAACCCCGACGCCTGCAAGATCAAGTTCGAGGTGGACCTGGCCGCCTCCTGCGGCGGTCACGGGGACGCCTTCGGTCTGCAGTACGAGGCCTGCGCGGAGACCACCAAGCCGATCTACAGCAACACGATCGATGTCTGCACCGACGACGAGTCTCAGCAAGAGGTCAAATCCGATGTCACCTCGTGCAATGAGACCGCAATCGTCGCCGAGCTCGACGATCTCAATGTCGAGCTGTTCCCCTCGCCGCAGAACACCGACCTCGATGACGACGGCGTCCCCAACGTGCGCGATGCCGATTGGTGGGAGGGTGCGACAGCCGACCAGAAGGCGAACGTGATCCGGACGCTCCTGCAGTCGTTCGGGAACACCGTGGCTCGTCGGAATGATCTCGACAAGACGGTCTACGCGGACCTGACGGCGTTCCAGGTGCAGTATCCCGACAAGGTCGGCAACTTGGACCCGAACGGGGTGTGTCTGCAGCGGACCGATCCGTGGTGGTGGTTCTGGTACGCCGGCCGGGACGATATCCTGGATCACACCCCGGCGAACATCTGTCCTCCCTGACGCGGTGGGCGATCCCATCCAGGAACCGTCGCCGCGTCAGGGGGCCCACGGGTTCCGGGCCAAGGCGGTCGACCCGGGACGGCTCGCGACGGTCGTGGAGGAGCTTCTCGGAAAACGAGGCGTTCCGCCACCCGGCCAACACCGTTCACCCTCATATGGGTGACCCCCAGTCCCTCGAGAGACCAGGTTGACGGAATGGCGCTTAGCCCGAAGTTCCTGATCTTCCGGAATGAGATTCCGCCGTAGTGGTGCGGGAAAGTCGCCGTCTCCAAGTTCTGTCAACTGGGTACAGCCTATGCCAGGCGGTGCGAGACACCCAGCAGGTCGAAGGCACGCTGCTGGTGCGGGGTCGGGATGGTGATCACCTCGAACTCCAGGCCGCCGGCACGCTGTACCCGGTTCCGGTTGTTCACGATGGTCGCCAGGTCTCGCAGGAGACCCTGGAAGCTCTGCACCGGCTCTCCGGTCTCCGTCCGCCGGCTGCGAGCCTTGCGCTGTGCCTCCGGTGAGCGCTGCGCCGGGGCCACGATCGAGGCCCGGAGCCGGTCGCCAGCCGGCTTGTCGTGATCGTCGAAAAGGATCGGCGCCAGGGCGCGCCGCATGTGCCACTCGACATAGTAGGCCAGCATGCACAGCAGCACGTGGGCCCTGACCCGGTCAGCCTTCCAGTGGTAGATGGGCCGCACCTTGAGATCCACGGACTTCAGACTCCGGAAGGCGCGCTCGACGGTGGCCAGTTGCTTGTAGGAGCGCACCGCGTCCCCGGCACTCAACCTCGCGAGCGGCACACCGGTGCGGATCACGTAGATCCCATCCAGCGCCGCTTCCCGGGCGATGCGCTCCGGGTCGCGCTGGTAACCGAAGCCGTGGTCGGTGATCCGCAGGCGGAAGTGCTTGGCCACCTTGAACCGGCCGATCACGCCGCCCACCCGCAGGGCGATCCGCGCTTGCCCCTTGAGCCGGTTCTTGCTGCGCCGGGTGGCCGCGGTGATCTTGTCCAGGTCGCGTTCCGTGGCCCGGAGCAGATCCTCCCGCTTGCGCGCCCGCTCCTCCGCCAGCAGCGGGTTCCGGCAGACGATCAGCCGCTCCCCCGGGTACTCCGGCGAGGCGATCTCGACCAGGTCGCGCTCATCGAACAGACCCAGCTGCAGGGTCCCCCCCTCCACCAGCTGGCGGATCGCCGGCGCCCGCAGCGCCGTGATCCACTCAATCCCCGGTGCGCTCTTCAGGTCGCCGCGAATCCGGGCACTGGTGATCAGCCCCCGATCGCCGACCAGCACCACACGCTGCAACCCGAACCGCTGCTGCACCGTGCGGACCTGCGCCGCCACCGTTTTCGGGTCGGCCGTGTTCCCCTCATAGACCTCGACCGCCACCGGGCAGCCTGCCCCATTGGTCAAAAGCCCGAAGACGATCTGCAATGTGCCCCTCTTGCCATCGCGCGAATGCCCCAGGCGGGCCAGCGGACAGTGCCGTCCCGCGAAATAGGTTGAGGTCAGGTCGTACAGCGTCAGCGTTCCCTCCGCCAGGTGCCGTGCAGCCAGCTCCCGCTCGATCCGACCCTGCCGGGCCAACAGCCAATCCAGCGCCGCGTACAGCTTGTCCTCGCCCGCCGACTCCAGACCCAGCACCTGGCCCAGGGAGCTGTGCAGCGTCTCGGGGTCGAGCCCCTGGGCGGTGGCGAGCTTCGAGCGCGGCTCCAGGATGCGATCGACGATCATCGCGCTGCACAGATCCCGCTCACGACTCCGCTTGGAGCCGAGGAGGGTGTCCAGCCTCAACCGGCGCAGCGTATCCAGCACGGCGGCAACATGACCGTGGGGGCGGGAGCGGACCGTCTCGAACGTCCCCTCGACCGGCACGAGCGCCTGGCCCCGCAAGACTTGGCGCAGGGTCTCGACCTGCGCCGGGGGCCAGGAGGAGAGGTTCGCGAGGGTGCGCTTGCGGACCTTGCCTGCGTCGCGGAAGGCTTCGCGCAGGAGGACCGCCGGCGGGGAGTTGCGGTTCGGGACGACGTCGATGTACATGCCCGGTACATGACCACGAATCAGACGCTATGTAAACGGGCAATGTGATATCTACATGGGTACACATGGAAGCGAGCGGGGAGACCAGAACTCCAGCACCGGCGCGGATCTCAGCCCGAAATCAGGCCAGGCTTTGGAGGGAACTTCGGGTTAGACTTCGACCAAGTCGTGCGACGTTATTCTTGCGCGGCCGCTAAGCGCGGTTCGCCGCGGCCCGCAGCCGGGTGGCCCCGTTTCGAGACCGCGGCGATCCCGGCGCGGGGCCACGTCACCCGCCCGCGCTCCGCGAATCCTCGTTGAGACCCGTCCGGCCGCCGTCGTCATCCGTAACCGTACGTATGGGCGATCGGGAGCACGAAAAGTCGTTCGCACTGCGCCGAAAGGTCTGCGCGGCGTCCCGAGCCGAGTATGATTGCCGCGTCGAGCCCGGAGGGATCCCAGCCGCCGGCTCGAGGAGACCGACGTGAACGGGATGGTGTTCAAGGAGCTGCAGAAATACGTGGAGGCGCGGCTGGGCGCCGGCGCGTGGCAGGCCATCCACAAGGACGCAGGCCTCCCGTCGAAGCCCTACCTGGCGACCGATCACTACAAGGACGACGAGGCGGTCGCCCTCATCGGCGCCGCCGCCGGGCGCGCCGGCAAGGATGCGAGCGAGCTCCTGGAGGATTTCGGCGCCTTCATCGCCCCCGACCTGATACGCATCTACCGCAGCCTCATTCCGCCGGGATGGTCCGCCCTCGACCTCATCGAGCACACCGAGCTGACGATCCACCGCGCCGTGCGTCTGCAGACACCCACAGCGGAGCCCCCCGAGCTCAAATCCTGTCGCGTCAGCGCGGGCGAAGTGGTGGTGACCTACACCTCGCGGCGCAGGCTGTGCGCCTTCGCCAGGGGGATCATCAGCGGCGTCGCGCAGCACTATAAGGAGCGGCTCGCGATCGTCGAGACGACCTGCATGCTGCGGGGCGGGGAAGCCTGCACGATCACCGTGCGGCGCGTCTGAGCAAAGTCACACACGCTGCCGCCCCGTGTGGCGCCGTCCTCGCCCCGCTTGCGGATGGAGCCCGCCGAAGCGGCTGCCGGCCCCGCCGCCGCCCTCGTCAGTCGCCGTTCTCAGCGCGCCGCCCCGCGCGCCGGTACAATCCCGGGACCCCAGCGTTTCTCGAGCTCGGCGCCGATGCCCTCGGCGCCCATCCCCTCGACGATGAGCTGCTTGGCGAGCGACTTCATCTGGTGGGCGGAGTCACAGTGGCAGTCCAGGAGCGGCGTGCGGTTGCAGTGGGCCTCGTCGCAGTTGCAGATCAGTCCGGCGAGGATCCACTGGTCCTTGACCGGGAGCTCGTAGACGCAGGCTCCACCCGCTCCGGCGGCGCCGCCGGCCGCCGCGTTGCCGGCGATCCCCTGGGTCGCGCCGCCGGCGACCGGCGGGGCGGCGGCCGCGGGGCCCGCGACGCCGGCCGCGGCGGCAACCGGGGCATGGGAGGCATGGTCGATCGCCGGCGCT
>Ga0247727_10014437_pt1 | contig 13128 bp, 12 predicted proteins | sample WisWelCaveWW1625_FD_202498 | JGI IMG/M metagenome (GOLD analysis project Ga0247727, IMG submission 202498) | Biofilm microbial communities from Wishing Well Cave, Virginia, United States - WW16-25 | ecosystem: Environmental > Aquatic > Deep subsurface > Groundwater > Cave microbial mat | place...
GTCGTTCATCGTGCTGGTGACCGGCTTCCTCTACGCGGTCCGAGGGAAGGCCGTGAAGAACCGCAACGACTCCATCGGGATCGGCATCCAAGCGATGACGATGACCGCGCTGGTCTACGTGCCCGGCATGTTGATCGGCTACTGGATCCTTCGGAGCGGAGCCCTATCCGGGATCGACCTGCACGCGTCCGAAGGCCTCGAGGCGTTCATGTCGCGGGCATGGGGGCCGATCGTCGATGCGATCTCGGGCAGGCTACCCGGTTGGGCGTTGTTCCTAGTCGGGCTGGGTGCCATCCTGGTCTCGTTCAACCTGATCGACCGCGTTCTGCCTCACGTGAGCGGGGACGGCACGGCATCCCGCCACGTCGCCTGGCTGAAGCACCCCTGGACCATGTTCCTGATCGGATGCCTCGTGGCGACGCTCACGCTCTCGGTCTCGGTCGCCCTCACGATCCTGGTGCCGCTGGCCAGCAAGGGCCTCGTGAAGCGCGACGAGGCGCTTCCCTACATCATGGGCGCGAACATCATGACGCTGGCTGACACCGTGGTCGTCGCGATGCTCCAGCCGACCCCGGTTGCGTCTCAGATCGTGCTCGCGCTCGCGATCGGGGTAGCCCTGGTGTCGGTCTTCATCCTCGCGTTCGCCTACCGGCCGGTGAAGCGTGGCGTCCTCGCACTCGACGACTGGCTCGTCACGAGCAACCAGCGGCTCGCCGGCTTCGTGACCGTGCTATTCGTCATCCCTATCGCCTGCCTGATCACCGGGTTCTTCTGGCAGGCCTGAGCCCTGGCGTCACGCCCGCTCGAACGGATCGCGCGGCGTCATAACCTCGACAGTGACCGGCGCTGCCGCATCACGGAACCGTTCCCCGTCGGTCGGTGAGCCGACCACCAATCCGAAGTGCATCGGCACGGCGAGCTCCGGCGCGATGGCCCTGACCAAGCCCGCGGCCTCGACCGCGTCCATCGTGTAGTGCCCGCCGATCGGGACGAACGCCATGTCCGTGGTGATCTCATCCAGTTCGGCCGCGTGATCCGTATCGCCCGCGTGGTAGTAGGTCCGCCCGTCGAGCTCGAAGACGTAGCCGACCCAGCGATTCGCCTTCGGGTGGAAGTCCAGGGCTTCCTCCCGCGTGTTGTAGGCCGGGACCGTGGTGAAGCGGAGCCCCGCCACCTCGTGCGACTCGCCGGGTGCGACCGCGGTCACGTCCCCGGTGAGTTCGGCGGCTACGTCACGAGGGGCAACCAGGCGGGTCGTCGGCGTGGACAGCCGCGCGATCTCATCGGGCTGGAAGTGGTCGAAGTGCGCGTGCGTGATGAGGATGAGGTCCGCGGGCGGCGCGTCGGCGGGCGTCCCCCATGGGTCGATGTAGATCGCGACCTCGGCCCCCTCGAAACGGAAGGCCGCCTGCCGGAACCAGGTCACGTGCTCGAGCATGGATCCTCCCGGATGGTCTCGGCGAGCGCCGGTAGTCTGACACTTCATGGCCGTGAGCGAGCAACGAGCGGGCGTGCGCGAAGCGGTCGACCTGCTGCGGCGCAACGCAGACTTCCGGAAGTTGTTCGCCGCCTCTGTCATCTCGCTCGGCGGTGACTGGTTCCTGTTCGTAGCCGTCGGCAGCCTCGTCCTGGACGCGACCGGCACGGCGATCTCGATCGGCCTGCTGGTCCTTGCGCAGGATCTGCCCGTGTTCTTCGCGACGCCCTGGGCCGGATGGCTCGCGGACCATATGGACCGGCGGCGCCTGATGATCGCCTGCGACCTCGCGAGAGTGGGCATCTGCGTCGCGTTCCTGTTCGTGGGACCCGCCAACCTCTGGCTGGCCTACGTGCTGCTCGCCGCCCTCGCGGTCTTCGCAGCCGTCTTCGATCCGGCGTCCTCGGCCGCGATGCCCAACCTCGTGCAACCTGAGGACCTCCCGGTGGCCAACGCGATGAGCGGCTCGCTCTGGGGCACGATGCTCGCGGTCGGCGCTGCGGTCGGCGGGCTCGTCACCGCGGCGTTCGGGCAGGACACAGCGTTCGTCGTCGACGCCGTCTCGTTCCTCGCTTCCGCGTGGCTGCTCGCCCGCATCCGAAGTCCCTTCGCCGAGGAGACACCGAAGGCGCATGCCCGCGCCGGGGTCATGGAAGCCACGCGAGAGACGATCCGCTACGCCAGGCAGGACCACCGAGTGCTGGCGTTGATCAGCGTCAAGTTCGGGTTCGGACTAGCCGGCGGCGTGCTCGCCCTGATCGTCGTGCTGGCGAAGGACGTGTTCCACGGCGGCGACGTGGGCTTCGGGATCTTGCTGGCCGCGCGCGGGGTCGGGGCGTTGGTCGGGCCGTTCATCGGGCACCGGCTCGCAGGTCCGGGCCACCGCCGCCTGCTGCCGGTGATCGCCGCGGCCCTGGCGGTGTTCGGCGTGGGCTACGTGGCCGTGGGCGCGGCTCCCTCGCTCTGGCTCGCCGCCGCCGCGGTGATGGTCGCGCACCTTGGCGGCGGGGCGCAGTGGGTCCTGTCCTCGTTCGGGCTGCAGAGGATCGTGCCCGACAGGATCCGCGGACGGGTCTTCTCCTTCGACTTCGCGCTGATCACGCTGACGTTCTCGGTCTCAGCCGTGGCGGCATCGGTCATGGCCGACACGATCGGGGCACGGGAGGCCACCCAGATCGTCGGTGCCGTCGCGTTCATGTGGGCCGCGGCCTGGTGGTTCCTGACCCGAGGCGTTCGCAGCAGACCCCTGTTCGACGACGTTGACCCGGGCTGACCCGCCACGCTATCCGGGCGCGGGTGGCATGTCGGCATCGCCGTCGCCGTCGGGATCGGCGGGGACGCCGGAGCCCTCCGAGGGCGCGGGCGGGGGAGCAGAGGGAGCGGCAGACGTCGCCTGATCCGCGGCCTTGGCCACGTCTCCGAAACTGACCTTCGGCACCCCTTCCTCGCCTCTCAGCGCCTCGTCCACCTCGAAGAACTCTTCTTCCTTGAAGCCGAACATGCGCGCGATGATCATCGAGGGGAACGACTGGACTCGCCGGTTGAGTTCGCGGATGTTGGCGTTGTAGAAACGCCGAGCGGTCTGCAGGCGGTCCTCGGTGTTGCCCAACTCGCCCTGCAGTTGCAGGAAGTTCTGGTTCGCCTTGAGGTCGGGGTAGGCCTCGGCGACGAGCATAAGTTGACGGAGGGCGGCCACGAACGGTCCTTCCGCGGCTGCCTGGGCGGCCGGAGAGCCAGTCGCTTGCGTGGCCATCGCACGGGCCTTCGTGACGTTCTCGAACGTCTCGCGCTCGTGCGACGCGTAGCCCTTGACCGTCTCGACCAGGTTCGGGATCAGGTCGTAACGCCTGCGGAGCTCGGTGTCGATGTTCGCCCAGGCGTCCTTGATGAGGTTCCTCTGGGTGACGAACCGGTTGTACGAGGCGATGCCGCCCACCACGGCGAGCACGACGATGACGGCGATGACGATGAGCGCAGGTTCCACGGTTACCCTCCTTGGACGTCCGCGGGGAGCCTACCCCGACTTCGGGTACAGGGACGCCACCACGAGGGGGATCTCCTCGACGAAGGCCGCGGCGGTGCTCATGAGCGCGGGCAACTCGGCCACCTCCGTCCGGCGGTGCGACACCAAGATCGTGTCGCCCACGACCTCGAAGGCGTGATCGCGCCCACCGCTCAGCAACCACTGCATCATCCGAGCGTCCAGGAACGCGGTCGCGAACCGCTCGTCGTTGCCCTTCACGTTGAAGGCTCGGTTGAACTCCTCGGACTCGAACTGCAGGTCGTCGAGCGCCACCGCGTCGGCGATCCGCGTGAGCAGGTTCTCCTCGTCGATCGTGAGCGTCGCGCCGTGGGCGTCGTAGCTCGTCGAACCGGTAGGTGGTCCGTGACCGCTTGCCCTTAGCGTCGGTGGACTCCTCGTAGTACCAATAGTCGAAGACCGAGATCGTCGCGCCCCCCATGATGCCGTGCAGGACGTTCTCGATGCCCCGTCCGTCGCCACGGCCGAGCAAAGCGAAAGGCAGGGAGATCAGGCCGTAAATGTCCTGTGCCGAATACGTCATGCCTCGCGCAGCGGCCAGTGCGCGGAAGGCCGCGATCCTCTCCCGGCGCTTGCGGTGGTTCCAGTAGGCGATCGCGCCCACTACGAGCGCCCCGACGACGAACAGGACCACGGGGCCGGATGCACCCGTCGACTGCGCGACCAAGGCCTCGAACATCGGGGTCGAGTATCCCCCGATCAGTCGCCGGTACCGGTGGGCTCGGACGACCACCGCCCCTGGAGCCAGCGGTCCTCGTGGGGCCCTGTCGCAGGCCGCGGCGGGTACAGGCTCGCGACGACGGGTGGCACGACCCGCGACAGGCCGCGGGCGGCCTCCAGCAGCACGAGGACCTCACCCGCCTCGAGCAGCGGGGCGACCAGCAGCATCACGTGCTCGTTGACGTGGATAGCGACGTCGAGCGGGAGCGCCATGAGGGCTCGCATCATCCGTTGGTCGCAGAACGCCACCGCGGCGTGGGCGTCAGAGGCGAACACCCGGAACCGTCGGTTGAACGTCTCGAGCTCCAGCACGACCTCCGCGCCTACCACGCCGAGGTCGCTCGGGTCGATAGACGCGCGCGAGGCGATCACGAGCCGGGGACACGAGAACGGCAGCGGCACCGCTGCACACGACATCCAGCGGCGGTCACCGATCCCGGGCCGCTCGGCGTGCAGCCCTACCACACCCAGGTCGAACGCGCGGATCCCCTCGTCGCGCCGGTCCCATACGACGTTCATCACCCACGGATCGAGGGCCTGCCCGCACAGCGGGAACGGCAGCCACGAGGTATCTGGGAACGGATCGAGGACCGAGAACCGCAGACCCGAGCGCCAGCAAGCCGCGAGCAGCGCCCGCTGGCGTCTGTCGCGATGCCACGCACGCCAGCCGGCCACCGCGGCGCTCACCACGCCGAGAGCCAAGATCACCCACCACATACCGTGGTGGTCGGCGCAGCGGGCCGGCGCCTTGACCGACCGACCTGGTCAGCCCGCCGCGCCGATGCGCAGGCCAGCCTCGCCGGCGTCCACATCGACGACCTCGCCCTCGTGGATCTCACCCGAGAGCAGCGCGAGTGCCAACGGATCCTGCAACTCGCGCTGGAGCAAGCGCTTCAGCGGCCGGGCCCCGAAAGCGGGGTCGTAGCCGGCCTCGGCCAGGTGCTCGCGCGCTCGGTCGGTGAGGCGGAGCGTCAGACCGCGGTCGGCCAGCCGCGAGGCCAGCAGCCCGATCTGGATGTCGACGATCTCTCGGAGGTGCTCGCGCGCGAGCGGCTCGAACACGACGATCTCGTCGACGCGGTTCACGAACTCGGGCCGGAAGAACCCTCGCACGTCGGCCAGGATCTCTTCGGTGCGCTTCTCCGGCGAGAGGCCTTCATCCTGGAACACCGCCGAGCCCAGGTTCGAGGTCATGATCACGATCGAGTTGCGGAAGTCGACCGTGCGGCCTTGACCGTCGGTGAGGCGGCCATCGTCCAGGAGTTGCAGGAGCACGTTGAACACGTCGCCGTGCGCCTTCTCCATCTCGTCGAGCAACACAACGCTATAGGGGCGCCTCCTGACCGACTCGGTCAGCTGACCACCCTCCTCGTAACCCACGTACCCGGGCGGGGCGCCCATCAGCCGCGAGACCGCGTGGCGCTCCTGATATTCGCTCATGTCGATCCGGACGACCGCGCGCTCGTCGTCGAACAGGTACTCGGCGAGCGCCCGCGCGAGCTCGGTCTTGCCGACGCCGGTCGGGCCCAGGAACAGGAACGATCCGATCGGCCGGTGGGGATCCGAGAGCCCCGCGCGCGATCGCCGGATCGCGTTCGCGACGGCGTTCACGGCTCGGTCCTGGCCTACGACGCGCCGGTGCAGGTGCTCCTCGAGATGCACGAGCTTCTGCATCTCGCCTTCCATCAGACGGGCAACCGGGATCCCGGTCCAGGTCGCGACGACCTGGGCGATGTCCTCCTCGGTGACCTCCTCGTTGAGCATCTTGCGGTCGCGCTGCACCTCCGCGAGCGCGGCGTTGTCCTGTTCGAGTTGCTTCTCGAGCTCGACGAGGGTGCCGAACCGGAGCTCGGCGGCGCGCTCGAGGTCGCCCTCGCGCTCGGAGCGGTCGAAGGCGGCCCGCGCCTCCTCGATAGCCTGCTTGCGGCCGCGCAGCGCGTCGATCAGGTCCTTCTCGCGCTGCCAGTGCGCGATCATGCCCGCGCTCTGCTCCCGTAGATCCGCCAGGTCCTGCTCGAGGCGGGCGAGACGCTCGGCGGAGGCAGGATCGGTCTCCTTCTGAAGCGCCGCGCGCTCGATCTCGAGTTGCCGGACGCGCCGCTCGACCTCGTCGATCTCGACCGGCATCGAATCGATCTCGATCCGCAGGCGGCTGGCCGACTCGTCCACCAGGTCGATCGCCTTGTCCGGGAGGAACCGGCCGGTGACGTAGCGATCGGAAAGGACCGCGGCGGCGACAAGCGCCGGATCTTGGATCCGCACCCCGTGGTGAACCTCGTAGCGCTCCTTCAGGCCGCGCAGGATCCCGATCGTGTCCTCGACGCTTGGCTCGCTCACCAGCACCGGCTGGAACCGCCGCTCCAGCGCGGGGTCCTTCTCGATGCGCTCGCGGTACTCGTCGAGCGTCGTCGCCCCGATGGCCCGCAACTCGCCCCGCGCGAGCATGGGTTTGAGCAGGTTGCCGGCATCCATCGCACCCTCGGCCGCACCGGCCCCGACGATCGTGTGCAGCTCATCGATGAAGGTCACGACCTGACCCTCCGAATCGGTGATCTCCTTCAGGACGGCCTTGATCCTCTCCTCGAACTCTCCCCGGTACTTCGCGCCCGCGACCATCGCCCCCAGGTCCAGCGCGACGACCCGCTTTCCCTTCAACGACTCGGGCACGTCGCCCGCGACCACGCGCTGGGCGAGGCCTTCGACGATCGCGGTCTTCCCGACGCCCGGTTCGCCTATGAGAACGGGGTTGTTCTTCGTCCGGCGCGATAGGACCTGGATGACGCGGCGGACCTCTTCGTCACGGCCGATCACGGGGTCGAGGCGTCCCTGGCGCGCGGCGTCCGTGAGGTCGCGGCCGTACTTCTCGAGCGCCTGGAACGTCTCCTCCGGGTTCTCGCTCGTCACGCGACGGCGCCCGCGAACCTCGGCCAGGGCCGCGAGCGCGGCCTCACGTGCGACCCCCGCCTCGGTCAGGAGCGTCTCCGCACCGGCGCCGTGCTCTCCGAGCATCGCCAGGAGCAGGTGCTCGGTCGAGACGTACTCGTCGGTCAGCGACTCCGCCTCCTCGGCCGCGGAGGCGAGCAGCCGTGAGGTCTGGGAAGCGAACCGGACCTCGGCCTGCCCGCCCGCGAAGACCTTCGGCAACCGATCGAGCGCCTCGTCTGCCCTGTCCCGCAGCGCCTTCGGCTGTACGCCGAGGTGATGCAGCAGGGGGTAGACGACGCCTTCCGGATCGGACAGCAGGGCGAGCAGGAGGTGCTCGGGCGCGATCTCCTGGTGGTTGCGCGCCGCCGCCTGTGCATGCGCCGCCTCGAGAGCCTGTCGCGACTTGAGCGTCAGCCGGTTCGGGTCCATCACGCCTCCTCATCGGCGCGCGTGCGCGCGTACATCGCGTAGTCCGTAGGCTGGTCGTGGAAAGGAGCACTCATGAAGCCACGGAGGACTCCTTCGAGGCTGAATCCCGCCTTCTCCGCAGCCCGGCGCATCGCCACGTTCGCGACATCGGTGGCGAGCTGCACCCGGTGGTAGCCCTCCTCCTCCAGGAGGAAGCGCCCCAACGTGCGCAGCACGTCGGGCCCGTAGCCCTTGCCCGTCTCTTCCTCGAACAGGCCGATCCCGAGCTCGCTGACCCCTCGTGGGAGCGCCCAGTCCGAGACCCGTGCCTGGCAGTCCCCCACGAGGATCCCGTCGGCCTCGACCGCCAGGCGCAGCTCGTGCTCCGTCCACTGGCCCGAGCGCCACAGCCGCTCGCGCAGGCGCTGGCGCGTCTCCTCGCCAGCCCCCGGCCCCGCCTCACGCGCCGCGACGGCGTCGAACTCGTCTTCGCGGAAAGCCCGCAACACGACCCGGTCGCCTTGGAGGCGGATCACCTCTTCGCACCCCCTTCCCAGGGGGGCAGGAACACGCTTCGCAGCGGCACGATCTGGCCGCGGCCCTCCTCGCGGCGAGCCTGGGCCTTCTGGGCTGCCCGCCGAGACGACCGCAGCTGTGCCTCGAGCTCCTCGCTCCGCCTGCGCAAAGCATCCAGCTCGGCTTGCATCTCGATGATCGCCTTCACGCCGGCGAGGTTGATCCCCCGCTCCTGCGTGAGGTCCTGGATCCGGCGCAGCGCGTCGATGTCGCGGTCGGAGTAGCGACGCGTGTTGCCCTGGGTCCGCTTGGGGCGAACGAGGCCCTTGCGTTCGTAGATGCGCAGCGTCTGAGGATGCACGCCCGCGAGTTCGGCCGCCACGCTGATGATGTAGACGGCACGATCCTCGTCGCGCTCGGGGGTCCGCGCCTCGCCGGTGCCGTCCCGATCGGCCATCATCGCACCTCCTCACGCCACGCCGAGGTCCCGGCGTGGCGACTCCTTCCGCGCATCCTGCAACTGCTCCAACAACTTCTTCTCCTCGCGGGAGAACTTCGCCGGAACGTCGACCTCGACCGTCACCAGCAGGTCCCCGTGCCCGCCCTTCCTCGGGGCACCCTTGCCTTTGACCCTGAACGTCTTCCCGGACGCCGTCCCTGCGGGAACCTTGAGCGTCACCGCCCCGTTCATGGTCGGGACCTGCACGTGGGCGCCGAGTGCAGCCTCCGGGTACGTCACGGGCAGCGTGAGCACTAGGTCGTCGCCCCTGCGCCCGAAGACCTCGTCGGGCTCGACCTTGACCCGGACGTAGAGGTCACCGGGCGTGGCACCGGCTCCGCCGGACTCACCCTTGCCGGCCAGTTTGATCCGTGCAGCATCGCGGACGCCTGCCGGGATCTTGATCTGGACCGTTCGCGTGCGGCGCTGTGTCCCGGTCCCGCGGCAGGTTGCGCAGGGGTTCGCCACGATCCGGCCGCTACCGCCGCAGCGTGCGCAGGTCTGTGCCATCTGGAACACGCCCTGGTTGACGACCCGCTGCCCGGAGCCGGCGCAATCTCCGCACGTCGCCGGTTGCGTCCCGGGCGCCGCGCCCGAGCCGCGGCACGTTCCGCAGGCGGCCGGCCCCGCGAGCGAAACGGGCACCGTAACGCCGGCCATCGCGTCGGCGAAGGAGAGCCGGACCTGGGTCTCCAGATCCGAGCCGCGCCTCGGGCGAGCCGCCCCGGACGACCGAGGCCGTCCCCCGAACATCCCTCCCAGCAGATCCTCCAAGTCGATCGTCTGAGCGCCGCCCGGGTAGCCGCCGACGCCGCCGCGGGGGAACCCTGCGCCGAACCCGGTCGCGCCCATCTCGCGGGCGCGATCGTAGGCGGCCCGCTTCTGCGGATCGCCGAGAACGTCGTTCGCGGCCGAGACCTCTTTGAACCGATCCTCGGCCGCGGTGTTGCCTGCGTTCGCGTCGGGGTGGTGCTGCTGCGCGAGCTTGCGATACGCCTTCTTGATCGCGGCCTGGTCGGCGTTCTTCGGCACACCGAGGACGGCGTAGTAGTCCTTCTCGAACCACTCGCGGCGGAACTCCTCGGCGGCCACGGATCTCACGTCCTCTCGACGCGCACCCCAGCTGGACGGATCACACGGCCGCGCAGCGTGTATCCAGAGCGGAAGACCTCGGCCACGCGTGGCTCGCCGTCACCCTCACCGGTCTGCATCAACGCCTCGTGCAACTCCGGGTCGAAGGGCGCGCCCTCGGCATCGATCCGCTCGAGACCCTCGGAACCGACCGCATCGGCCAGCTTGGCGTAGACCAGCTCGACACCCTTGCGGAAGGCGTCGAAGTCGGGTTCGCGCTGCGCGGCGATGAGCGCCAGCTCGAAGTCGTCGAGCACGTCGAGCAGCCGGCGCATCACCGGCTCAGCGGCTAACTCGACCGACGTGGTCTGCTCACGCAGCACCCGCTTGCGGTAGTTGTCGAACTCGGCCTGCAAGCGTTGCAGGTGCGCCAGGTACTCCTGCGCCTCAGACCGGGCCTGCGCGAGGTCGTCCGCGACATCGGCCGCCTCCTCTCCGAGCGATCCGGCGGCGGAACCGGCCCCCTGGGAGGCCGGCCCCTCGGCGTGAACGGACCCGGCGAAACGGCGCTTGTCGGTGATCTTGATCACGGGAGCTTCGTCATCGCGCTCGCCCGTCACGACGCGCCACCTCCCTCCTCGACGATCTCCCCCTCGACGACCTCGTCATCACTCGAGGTCGCGCCATCGGCCTCCGCATCCTGCGGCGCCGGGGTCGAAGCCTGTGCCTGCTCGTGCATCGCCTGCCCGACCCGGCTGAAGATCCCCATCACCTTCTCGGCGGCGCCTCGAAGCGCTTCGGAGTCGGCGTCGGCTCGTGCGAGGACTTCCCTCAGCTCGGCGTTCGCCGCCGTGAGCTCATCCTTCTCGGCTGCGGGGACCTTCTCGCCCCACTCTCCGAGCGACTTGTCCACCGTGTAAGCGAGCTGATCGGCTTCGTTGCGGGCCTCGGCGGCCTCACGCCGCTTGTGGTCCTCGGCGGCGAAGCTCTCGGCCTCCTTCACCATGCGATCGATCTCATCCTTGCCGAGCGCGGTGCCTCCGGTGATCGTCATCGCCTGCTCCTTGCCGGAAGCCGTGTCCTTGGCGGAGACGTTCACGATCCCGTTGGCATCGATATCGAAACTGACCTCGACCTGCGGCATGCCGCGCGGCGCGGGCGGGATGCCGACCAGGTTGAACCGGCCGAGCGACTTCACGCCGGGCGACATGACGGTCTCACCTTCACCTTGAAGGACGTTTATCTCGACCTGGGTCTGGTTGTCGGCGGCGGTCGTGAAGATCTCGGACTTCTTGGTGGGGATGGTCGTGTTGCGCTCGATCATCCGCTGGACGATCCCACCGAGGGTCTCCACGCCCAGCGAGAGTGGGGTGACGTCGAGCAGGAGGATGTCCTTCACGTCGCCCTTGAGGACACCCGCCTGGATCGCAGCGCCGACCGCCACGACCTCGTCGGGGTTCACGCCCTTGTGGGGATCCTTGCCGCCTGTCAGCTTCTTGACGAGATCCAGGATCATCGGCATCCGCGTCGATCCGCCCACCAGGATGATGTGGTCGATCTCGGCGGCCGGCTTGCCCCAGTCCTTCACAGCCAGATCGAACGGGACCCGGCAGCGTTCGACCAGGTCCTCGGTCATCCTCTCGAACTCGGCGCGCGTGAGCTTCTGCTCCAAGTGAAGGGGACCCTCGGCCGTCGCCGTCACGAACGGCAGGTTGATGGTCGCCTCCGTGACCTGGGAGAGCTCGATCTTGGCCTTCTCGGCGGCCTCCTTGAGCCGCTGCAGCGCCATCTTGTCCGCAGACAGATCCACCCCGTGTCCGTCCTTGAACGACTTCACGAGCCAGTCGATCACTCGCTGATCCCAGTCGTCCCCGCCGAGTTGGGTGTCGCCGTGGGTGGCCTTGACCTCGAACACCCCCTCGCCGATCTCCAGGAGTGAGACGTCGAAGGTTCCGCCCCCGAGATCGAACACCAGGACCGTGTGCTCGGCACCTCCCTTGTCCAGCCCGTAGGCGAGCGCGGCCGCCGTGGGCTCGTTGATGATGCGAAGGACCTCCAGGCCCGCGATCCGGCCCGCTTCCTTGGTGGCCTGGCGCTGCGCGTCATCGAAATACGCGGGCACCGTTATCACCGCTTCACCGACCGTGTCGCCGAGGTAGGCCTCTGCGTCGCGCTTCAGCTTCAGCAGGATCTGTGCGCTGATCTCCTGCGGGGTCCAGGCCTTCGAGTCGATGTCGACGTCCCAGTCCTTGGATCCCATGTGACGCTTCACGGAGCGGATCGTCCGATCCGGGTTCGTGATGGCCTGGCGCTTCGCGACCTCCCCGACCAAGATCTCGCCGTTCTTCGTGAAACCGATGACCGAGGGCGTCGTGCGGGCGCCTTCGGTGTTGGGGATGACGACTGGCTCGCCTGCCTCCAGGACCGAGACGACTGAGTTCGTGGTGCCGAGGTCGATTCCTACGGCTCGCGACATGAGGGGCTCTCCTTCCGCTCGCACCGCCCTCACCTGGGGCGGGCCGTTGATGGTTTCGTCTGCTACGACCATAGGACTTGAGTGCGTGGTTGACAACTTCACCCGTCACGAGCCACGGACCGTAACCGCAGGTCGTCCCCCGATCGGGGGCAATCGCACAACTTCCGGTAAACCCGGCGGCCGATCGGTCCGAAAAGGAACTAGTACAGACGGCTCCGAGAAGGAAGGACAGTTGGTGGGCGCGAGCAGCAGTGCACACACGAGCGAGCGTGGGATCCCGGCGACGGGACATCCCACCGTGCGCGCTGCCGTCGAGTCACTCTTGCTCGAGGAGCGGACCCGCTGGGCGATGCAGATCCACGACGGCCTCACCCAGTCGGTCACCTCCGCCGTCCTTGAACTGCAGACGCTCCGCCACCGGATCCAGACCGATCCGGATGAGGCGGTCGCCTCGCTCAAGTTGGTCGAGGATGAGATCCGCGAGGATCTTCGCCGGATACGCGAGCTGTTGTTCGAGATGACGAGCGCAGAACCGGGTCACGCCGAGCCGGCGCTGGTCGCGCTCGTCCGCGATTCGATGGACCGCTGGCACATGAGCGCCACGGTCGAGATCGACGGCGACGTCGACCGAGCGAGCGACACGGTCCTCGAGGCGGCGTACGCCATCGTCGCCGAAGGGCTCGCCAACGCCGCCAAGCACTCCGGGGCCGTGGAAGCGGCCGTGCGGGTGCATGTCGGGCAGGACGAGATCAGGGTGGAGATCGAGGATCGGGGTCGCGGCATCGCTGCGGTCGCCGACGAAGATCCTCACTTCGGACTCAGGATCATGCGTGCTCGTGCCGAAACCCTCGGTGGAGCCCTGGAAGTGAAATCGACCCCCGGACACGGGACCACAGTGGTCGCCGTGCTCCCCGTCGGAGGGCGAGGTGAGTGAGCAGATGAGGATCTTGATCGTCGATGACCACGCGCTGGTGCGCCGTGGACTGAACTACGTG